>Ga0307379_10002805_pt1 | contig 25521 bp, 25 predicted proteins | sample UN2MG_FD_202237 | JGI IMG/M metagenome (GOLD analysis project Ga0307379, IMG submission 202237) | Soil microbial communities from Risofladan, Vaasa, Finland - UN-2 | ecosystem: Environmental > Terrestrial > Soil > Coastal area > Acid sulfate soil | place: Finland: Risofladan, Vaasa | collected...
ATCTATGAAAATCCCTGTCAAGTAATATTTACTTAATAAACTTTATGCACCCATAACACTTAATATTAAATAAAATTTATAAACCAAACTATAAATAGATTCTATCAATCATTCATCTATTCGTACCTTGCTAGTACACTATAGCTATCCGGTTGCGGCTCCCTAATCATAAGAACAACCCTGTATGGTTAAAATTAAATAAGGGCAGCCATTTATGAATAATTTATTGGTTTTTCGATATATTCTCTTTTTTCTTTTAAGATAACATAAGCAATTTCAGCAATTCTTCTTGCTACAGCAACTATAGCAGAATTTGTTCCTTTTTTAGCTTTTGCCTTACTATAATAATATCTGAAATATTCGCTGTGCACTATTGCAACCTGGGCAGCCTCAGTTAGCGCCCATCGTATAAACTTATTTCCCTGTTTTGTAATTTTACCGGTATATGATTTAGAGCCTGGCTGATGTACTGATGGGGTAAGGCCTGCATAGGATGTAAACTTTTCTTTTGAGCTAAATCTATCTATAGAGTCTATTTCAGATTTTAAAAGAAATGAAATAAATCTGCCTACACCAGGAATTGTTTTAAGTAGCTCCACATCTTTATCGCACACCACTCTTTTATCGATTTCAGCTTCTATCTCTTTTATCTTTTTATTTAGCTCATCAATTAAATCAAGATAGTTTGTAATTATCATATAAGCAGGCTCTGGTATTTTTGTGTCCCTAAGTACCAGCATACCGGTTTTACAAAATATGTCAGATTTGTTTTCAAGGCTTAAATAGCTGTCTCTGTTTCTATCAATTATTGCATGTACTTTGTTTTTAATGCTTGTTCTTAGTCTAACAAGTGATATCCTTGATCTTAAAAGTAACTTGTTTTCCATAGAAATCCTCGTCGGTATATATACCCTGGGAAGCATATCAGCTTTTAGCATATAAGCCAGCGCTTCTGAATCAATTTTATCTGTCTTTACCCTTGACTCGCCAATTATCTTAGTCTTTAGCGGATGAGCAACTACAATATTATCTGTAATGCCCTCAAGTATTCTATAGTAGTAAAGCCAATTGTATGAAGCCTCTATTGCTACAGATAATTCCTTGCCGCTTCCTTGTCGTTTAAGATAATAGCTGATATCTTCTTTTTTAGATCTTATGTTTGCTCTTGATAAAATTTTACCATCACCATCCAAAACTGCTTAAAAAAATATTTCTTTTGTGTAAATCTAATCCTATGTATTTCATGTGCATCTCCTTTTAAACTTAAGTTATGATAAAGAGATTTTATCATAGACTTGTCATGGGAGGTGCACTCTGTTTTTAAGTACTGTAAAATCCAAAGGTTCCGGATTTTCATGTTATCATAAGAATTTGCTCGGATCTTATAAGTATAAAGCATAAATAAACACTATAAACTGATGTTACAAGTATTAAAAATAAAAAATCTAGGAAAAGTTAGCAGGCAGTAGACTTAAATAACTTAGCCGAAGCCGTCTTTAACCTGTTTTTTGAGCAGGGTAAAACCCTTAAAAATCATATTTGGTCTAGAAATCCATATAATCATTATTTATATAATCATCACAGCGCCAGTCATCAAAAGTATCGGCAACAGCAAGCACTCTAGGAGGGGGCCTGTCTCTTCTAAATTCATATATCCCAAGATAATCAAGAATCTTCTTTATCACCTTATAATCTTCTATAAATGCAATTATTCTCATTAGCCCGCCACATTTGGGACATATAAGTGGATCCATTTCGTAAATCCTTTTTATTAATTTTGCCCAGGATTTATTGCAGCCCTTTTTATGCTCGCTATCTTGTATGACAAAATCAGCTTCATCAATATTATTTTTTTTCCTCTTTACACGGCAGACGTTGCTGTAGAATCCGAGATAACGCACCATCTGTTCGCTTTTATTTGGGATATGGCTTGCCAGGCTTGCAATAAAATCTGTTGCATCAAATTCTTTAGTATTTGTTCCATCTTTTGCCATATAAATAACTTTAGATTCTTGCCCAACGTAATTCATCCTCTTTTGTGAAAATGATGCCCTTATTATATATCTTGCAAGATTTTCCATGGACCTGGCGCTGCGGGGATAAATTCTATCTCCACAATATACATTAAATCCGAAATGTCTCCATGATGATATAAGCTCTATAGTCCTATCTGTAATAAGTCCCTTTTCCTTTAGCATTGAAAGTAACTTGTTTCTGAATAATGGTTCAAGCAAGCCTGCATCTATACCAGCAGGGGATGCATAAAACATGCCACTTTCTCCAAAGCATCCATCAGAGACAAGTGTATGAAGATGAGGATTATCCTTAAATATTTGAGATGTTAAAGGAACTTGCAGGGCTTCTTGGCGGTGTTGTAGGTGCCTCAAGAACAGCAGTTGATTCAAACTGGATATCATATCCTCATCAGGTTGGTCAAACAGGAAAAACCGTCAACCCAAAAATATATATTGCCTGTGGAATTTCAGGTGCGATACAGCATCTTGCAGGAATGCAGACTTCAGACATGATAATTGCCATTAATAAAGATCCCGGTGCACCAATATTCAAGGTTGCAAATTACGGGGTAGTCGGAGATATTTTTGATATTATCCCAAAACTTATCAATAGAATTAAGAGTGGCAAAGCTTTAATCTAGAAAGAATTGAAGTCAGGGAAATTTCAGAATTTATTGCCAAGAATATATAAGAATCACTATTAACCAAATTTTTATTACTGGATGATTTTATAATAAAATACTACTCTATTGTTGCTAGTATTTCATACCAGGTTAGATATAATCTTTCTTGATGTATAAAAACAAAATTTTAAAACTGCGGGAATTTGAAAATATATTTAATAATAATAGGATAAGAACCCATCAACTGGTTTTAACTTAGTACTCCTTAACATAAATACGATGACGTATAATTCATAGTAAATTTATTGTAATTGTGGTGTGATGCTCAGAAGGAGTTGAGCATTATGCCCAGAAAAAGCCCCTATGAAATCACTTTGACAGTCCATGAAAAAAATGCGCTTGAGTCAGTAGCAAGTGAATATACGTCACCGTATCGTGATGTGATTAGAGCTAAAACTATTTTGATGGCTGCACAGGGATATAGTAATGATGAAATTGCTTTTCGTTTAAATACACCCCGTCAGGTAGTAAGCAAATGGCATAAGCGCTTCTATTGCCAGCGCCTTATGGGATTGCAAGATGAGCCCCGGGGTGGACGTCCCGGTTCTTTTTCCCCCAGCGGTAATAATTGAAGTTAAAGCATTAGCCTGTGAACTACCCAGGGAGATGGGAGTACCCTTATCACGCTTATCAATTTCTGAACTGCACAGGGAAGTAACAAGCAGGGGTATTGTGGCTAAAGTAAGCGGTATGACCCTTTGGCGCTGGTTAAATGAGGATGCCATTAAACCCTGGCGTTATCGCAGTTGGATTTTTCCGCGGGATCCTGATTTTTCTTATAAAGCAGGAAAAATTTTAGACCTTTATGAAGGGTTTTGGGAGGATAAACCTTTAGGTAATAGAGATTACATCATCTCTGCTGATGAAAAAACCAGTATCCAGGCTCGAAAACGAAAACATAATTCTTTGGGACCCAAGCCACAACAAGCCACAACAAGCTATGCGTATCGAACACGAATATGAGCGAAAGGGTGCATGGGCTTATTTAGCCGCCTGGGATATCAGAAGGGCAAAGATCTTCGGTCGCTGTGAAGATAAAAACGGCATTGCTTCATTTGATAGACTTGTAAACCAAGTGATGAGTCAAGAACCCTATATTTCAGCTGAAAGGGTGTTCTGGATCATGGATAACTGTTCTTGCCACAGAGGGGATCGCTCAGTTAAACGCCTTCTAAGACAATGGCCCAATATTATTTTAGTTCATTTACCCATACATGCCAGCTGGCTTAACCAGATTGAAATTTATTTTTCTATCGTTACCCGCAAAGTGCTAACTCCTAATGACTTTTTCTCTCGTTCTGAAGTTAAAGAACGACTCTTTGGTTTTCAGAAACGGTATCAAGAAGTTGCAGAACCTTTTGAATGGAAGTTTACACGGGCTGATTTAGACCGACTATGTGCAAAATTATCATACAATGAGCAAGCTGAAAAAAGAGAGCTGGTTACATCTTTTTGTTAAAATACGTCACCGTAATTATGTTTTATAGTACTTAGATAACTTCGTGACTAGCTTTTGGGATTTATATTAAATATATCCAAAGATTGACTTCAACACATATCTAAATAAATTATTTTTATAAAAATGCAATATTACTTAAAGATTGCATTAATTTATTGAATTATGATTGATATAATGCTAATATTTGCAAGTAAATAACATAATTTAAGGAAAAAATATGAATGAGAAAGAAAGAGTAAAAAGATGTATTAATTTTAGTGAGATCGATAAGATCCCCTGGCAAATTAACTATACCACTGAAATTGCGGATAAGATTATGAGGTCTATAAATATTGAAAAATTACAATATAAAGTTTTAGGAAAAAATATATATACTTATAATAAATTGGATGATTTTTTGGGAAATCATATTGCCTATGTAAGAAACAGGGCAGTAAACAGTGTAAAAGAGATAAAGATTGGTTTTTTTCAGGATGAGTGGGGTGTTATATGGGATAGAACTATCGATAAAGACATTGGAGTTCCGGTAAATTATGTTTTGGAGGATAATGATTTTTCCAAATTAGAAGTACCAGACCCTGATGATCCAGACCGCTATGCTCATTTCCAACCTACTATAGATGCTAATAAAAATCGTTATATACTAGCAAAATTAAGTTATAGTTTATTTGAAAGGGCATGGTCCCTACGGGGAATGGAAAATCTGATGGTTGATTTTATAACTAACCCTGATTTTGTGCATGAATTGTTTAACAAAATTACAAATTTCAATTTAAAAATTATTGAGAATCTTAAAAATTTTAACATAGATGGCATATATTTTGGAGATGATTGGGGACAGCAAAGAGGGCTACTTATGAGTCCTGATATGTGGAGAAAATTTATAAAACCTTATCTGAAAATTATGTACAAAAAAACACATGATTCTGGATATGCAGTATTTATTCACAGCTGCGGAGATATTACAAAAGTATTAGAGGATCTTATTGAAATTGGACTGGATGTTTTTAATCCATTTCAGCCTGAAGTAATTGATGTTGAACATATGTTGAAAGAGTATAGGCATAAGTTAGCATTTTATGGAGGAGTTAGCATTCAAAAAACCCTTCCATTTGGCAGCATACTTGAAGTGACCAAGGAAATAGAAAACAAAATAGAATTAGCTACAAAGTACGGGGGGCTAATCATCTCTCCTTCTCACGATATGCCACCGGATATTCCAGTTAATAATGTTATCGCAATGCTTAAAAGGATTAAATGCCAATAAATAATTATTATATATATTATTAGTTTGTACTATAGTAAAGATAAAAAATGTAAAGGAGTAAAATGTTTTTAGAAGAAAGACTTGAAAAGATTCTAAAAATAGTAAGCGAAAAAGATAGATTAACGGTTAAGGAAGCAAGTGTTCTCTTAGGTGTATCAAATGATACTGTACGTCGTGATATTATAAAGCTGGTAAAAAATAATCTTGTTATGAGAACACATGGGGGCATAGTTTCTAAAAACAATATATTGTTTGACCCGGCTCTGGAAGAAAGAGTAATTGAGCATAAGGAGGAAAAAGAATTAATAGCTACGCAAGCTTCCTCTATGATAAATGATTCAGAAGTAATAATTTTAAATGCAGGAACTACCACAGAAAGAATTACAAAATATCTGTCCAATGTTAAAAACCTTATAATATTGACCAATGCGCTTAATATAGCCATAAATACTATTAGATACAGTAATATCGAGACTATAATAATTGGTGGGAATGTTAGAAAGGGAAACTTAAGTATAATTGGTCCAGATTCAATTAACATGATTAAAAATTATCGTGCTGAAAAATTATTTATTGGCATTAGTTCTATTTCAATTGAAAGAGGATTGATGACACCAAACCGCATGGAAGCTGAAATCAATTCTGAATTGCTAAAGATAGCAAATAAGGTCATAGTAGTTACTGATTCATCAAAAATTGGAAGGATGTCATTATATTCTTTTGGAACAATAGATGATATTGACGCTATTATAACTGATAAAAATGCTGATAAGGAATTTTTAGCTGAGCTAAAGAATAGGAATAAAGAAGTAATTATTGTTTAACGCCTCACTCTAAATTTGCATGCCTTTTTGAAATATCTTCAATATTTTGTCCAGTCTTTTGTATTAGCATCAGAATAATAGAATCAAGTAAAATTAAAAGGCTTTGTTCAAAGAGAGCTTTCATAGGTTGTTCCGAAAATGCTTTGTTAGCATTTGAATCGTATAGAGATGAGGGACCTTTAAGAAAAAGACATTTTGTAGAAAGTCTGGCAATGGGGGAATCAAGTTCTGTAGTAATGGTAAATATTTTTGCATTATAGTTACTTGCTTTTTCTACCATAGCGAGATTACTTGCAGTTTTTCCGGATGAAGATGCAACAATTAATAAGTCTTCTGAGGATATAGGTGGACATGTTACAGAACCAACCACAAATGTATTAAATCCTAGATGATTCAGACGCATACAAAATGCTTTTAATATTAATCCCATTCTTCCAGCACCAATTACAAATATCTTCTTTGCCTTCAGTATTTCTTCATTTAAGTCATCTACTTCAGCTTCAATTATCCCGGACAATGATCTATCTATTTCAGATAATATTAGTTTATATGTTTTAGAAAAAAACAGTCTCATGATACCTCCTTGAAAGTATATCTTAATAATTATAAAGCTAAATATTACTCGTTTTACCGGTTATTTAAATTTATATTGTAAATTTAATTGGGTTTAAATTAAATGATGTTTAAAGTCTTTTTTATTAATTTGATTTGATCCCTTATATCTATTCTTTTAATAAATAATCCAGATGTACCAAATATAAACATGCTAGCTCCACTATCCAGATATGATTTTAAATTTTTAATTGTTACTCCTCCATCGATTGCTACGTCTACATTTTCTTTTTTATATTTAGAAAGCAATTTACTTAAACTATAAATTCTTTTCTCTAAATTTTTTTTTGGTTTTTTTCCAAATGTTCCAGGAGGATAAGCCATAAGGAGAACTATATCAATAAGATCAAGATAGGGAATAATAAGATTTATTGGAGTATTTGGTTTTAATGCTAATCCAATTTTTATATTTTTATATTCCTTTATTTTATAAATCAAATTATTTATATTAATTTTGTTTTCCAAATGAAATACTATTGCTTTTGCACCGGCTTTTACAACTTCTTCAATATATTTAATCGGGTTCTCAACCATTAAGTGGACTTCAACAGGTATTAAATATTTACTTGTTATTTTTTTAAGTAGAGTTAGATCCAGCCCCAACCTTTGCACAAAACGACCATCCATTATGTCGAAATGTAGGTAATCAAAACGCTCTTCTTCTAGAATATCTAAATCTTTTTCTATATTAAGTAGATTTGTACAGATAACTGAAGCACATAATTTTGGATTAGATTTTCCGATAATTTTGTTCATTTAACTGTGCATCCCAAGTTTTTATTAATAATATTTTTATTTTAATTACCAGTTCTGTTTATTTTTTTAATCTTCGTATTTTTGCATATTTAAGCATAGTAATAATTATAATACAATTATTTTTTAAATATTACGTATGTAATTGCATTTATTTACTTAATTTGCTAATTATATACTATACAATAAAAAATATTATGCAATAAAATTATTAAATATTAAAAATTATTGACATAATGCAAGAATAATGATATTAATTGCTTACATAAAAGTATTTATAAATTATATTAATTATTTAGTAACCAAAAATTTAAATATAATGATTATTTTCTTTTAGGAACCTGACATTATAGTTTAAGTATGGAAGGTGATTAGAGAAAATAATTGAGTTTTATAAATTTAAAAGGGGGTGAAAATGGAAAAAAGAAATGGTTTGCTTTAGATATTAGGCTCAGTGATTTAAAGAAAACCATTAATAATTTTTTAGCAAGACATTAAAAATAATAGTAATGAAATAAAGATACAATGGAAAAAAAACACTTTAAGGGGGGAGGGGGTGATAAGTATAAAATAGAAAGAGATTTGTTCAGGAGGACTAATATAATCTTATATTAGAGCTGTAACCAAAACAAATCTCGGAAGAAATTTATCAGAGATAATGTAAAAAGTAAAACATTAGAGGAGGTGATTTTATAGAAACAATTATATGTATTTTTTGTAATTGAGAGTTTTGTAAAGAAAGGATTTGAAAATGAAAAAATCTTTATTATGGGCAGTGATTTTAGTAATGAGTATATCAATGGTTGCAACTTTTTCATTATATGGCTGTAAAGCAAAGGAAGAAGCTGTTGAAGAAGAAGCTGTTGTGGAAGAAGAAGCTGTTGTGGAAGAAGAAGCTGCAGAAGAGATTGAAAAAGAGATTGTAACATTAGTGTTTGCAAACGATAAGGGATGGACAGATAGAAATGATGATTTAAGTCCATATTCAGAAGAAGCTATAGGGGTTGGAATCGAATCTGTATCTTATCCAGACCCAGCACAGTTTCAAGCTTTGATGAAACAATCACTTGCAACAGAAAGTGGACCAGATTTTCTAAATTGGTGGTCTGGATACAGGTTAAAAGATTTAGTAGATTTAGATTTACTTGAGGATTTGTCAGATATATGGCAAAAACATATTGATGCCGGGGAATATGATCCGAGTGTCGCAGAGGGTTTTAAAGTAGGTGATAAGTATTATGGATCACTTTATCATTCTAATTTCTGGGTAATTCTATATGATAAAGCAATATTTAATGAATTCAATCTGGAAGAACCACAAACATGGGAAGAGTTTATAAGTATTTGTGACACCTTGAAGGCAGGAGGAAAAACACCCATAAGTTCTTATTTGGCTGATAGATGGTATAGTTTGGCATGGTTTGAGGAAATACTTATAAGAACAGATCCAGCATTATATGAAGGTGTGTGTGATTTTTCAATAAAATACAGTGATCCTAGAGTAGTGGATGCTTTGAAAGTTTGGCAAGATATGATTAAAAAAGGATATTTTCCAGAAGATCAAACGATAGATTTTGCAGAATGGCTTAAAAATTTTGTTAGTGGAGAAACTCCAATGCTTCTTATTGGAGATTGGGTTATAGGTAATCTTGAAGCATTAGATTTTATGCAAGGAGAGGATTTTGATTGCTTTATTGTCCCAATGATTGATCCTACAGCAGAAAGAACAATGATTTTTGAAACTGGGCCACTTGCTGTTGGTAAGAAAAGCCCTCACCTTGAAGAAACTAAAGCTCTCTTTGATTATTGGCTTTCTCCAGAAGCTCAAACAATCTGGGCAAAAGTATGGGATTTTGCAACACCTAATAAGAAAGCTACTGTACCAGATAGGCCAATTTTTAATAAATATGGCGAGCTAAATCTTTTTACTGGTGAATATCGATATATTACTAGATTCTATGAAAATACACCAGTGCCTGTTTGTGAATTTGCACTTGATAAATTTTGTGAAATTATGTTAAATCCTGATCGACTAGAGGGTGCATTAGCAGAAATAGATGAATTTATAAAAACACAATAAGCCTCTAAAAATGAAAAATAGTTCCTAGAACTGTTTTTCAAAGGAATGGAAAGGGCTACAATAATAAATTTCGGGTATTTAGAAAAAATTTATTGTAGCCCTTAAGAAAATTAATTTTTAGTAACTAAATAATAAATATACATACATAGGTTACTCTATAGATTGATCTTTGACAATTCAATATAAGTCTTTGGTAAAGGATAATCCAGTTTCTCTACCAGTTTAAAATCATGATATATGGATAATGATTCCTGACTGGTATCAATTGTTGTCCAGACATATTCATATTCCAGATCAACAGGCATGGAGAATTTCTCTCCAAAGATATCTAAAATCCTGTTACTTCTAATAAACCTGATAAGGTGAACATAACCTTTAACAATGCAAAGTTTAGAAGGTAATTTAAAATCTTTGAGAAGATATTTTATATCACCCGATCTTTTCTCCATAGGAGTTTTTCCCTCCAGGGTGCTGTATCTATGATTGTTATCATGAAATATTTCAAATCCCCTGGACTGAGACACAAGATGAGAAAAATTCATAAAATACTGGGATCTAAAAAACATTTTATCAAAAACATCCTGAAATCTCTCTATTATACCGTTTCTCCAGGGCTCCCCTATGGGAATAAATATAGACTGTATGCCAAGATAAAGGCAAAGACGAATAATAAGGCCAAAGGAATGTGGATACCGGTTAGAACTAAAGTATAAATTGCTATACATCATTTTAGATATTTTTAACTTTAAGATAATTTAGAATTTAATATGAGGAATTGAATACCTATAGGTAGACTGGAGCGAGCTCTTCTGATAAACACATTGTATACAAGAATATATTATTTTGTAGGCATGATATATAATTTAAAACATATAACCACAATATTTTTTGGTAAGAGGTATAGAATTGGACGCACTTGAAGTCCCTAAAATATCTAGGATTAGAAATTATAAAAAATCAATTGATGCTATTAAGCATTATTTATTTCTAATACCTTCATTATTATTAGTGGGTACATTCTTAATCTATCCTGCTATTCGTACATTTATAATAAGTTTTACTGAATGGAATGGGGTAACTAGACCTATATGGATTGGATTTCAAAATTTTTATAAACTATTCACTTATCCAGTATTTCGTACATCATTGATCAATACTACGTATTGGGGCATACTAACTCTTACGTTACCCGTTATCATAGCACTTCTTTTAGCATTAATAATAAATCGGGCAAGTGGTGGCGGGTTATTTAAAATTTTAATTTTTCTACCTTATTCACTTTCTGCTGTAGCTGTTGGCATTGTTTGGTCTTATATGTATAAAAATGTCGGTGCCATCAATGAAATTTTAAGATTAATAGGATTTGAAAATTTCACTCATATATGGATTCAAGAAGTTCCTTTAAATACCTTTGCTATAATTAATGCATATGTATGGAGAATGGTTGGAATAAACTTAGTATTGTTTTTAATAGGTTTACAAAATTTGCCAGTAGAACCAATGGAAGCAGCAAAACTTGAAGGCGCTTCCCAGTGGCGAATAAATATGAATATAATAATTCCCATGCTTTCACAAACTACTACAGTAGTGGTAGTAATGGCTTTTATCAATGGTTTAAATGCTTTTGATATAATCTGGGTAATGACTATGGGAGGTCCTTATCGTTCTACAGAAACTCTTGCTGTGACAATGTTTAGAGAATCATTTATACATTTTAATTTTGGGGGAGGAGCAGCGGCTTCAGTCTTTCTATCTATAATTATATTTGCTGCAGCAATATTTTATTTTAGAGTGTTATTTAAAGATGAGCATAATTAATTAAGTAAAGGAATTTAATGATCAACAATAAAAAAATAAACAGATTTCTAATAACATTAATGCTTGTATTGTTTATTGTTGCATGGCTTTTTCCTATATGGAATATATTAGCAACTTCAATGAAGACAACAGAACAATATTTAACACAGAAACCATGGGTTTTGCCTCTAGAATTGAATGTATTCAAGCAGCTATTTTTAAATATATATAAAGGATTAATTGGAGAGGTTGAAGGAGGAAGTGGAGAAGCAGTTTTACCAGCTTTAAAAAGCTCTCTTATTTACGGTACAGTTGGAGCAATTATTGCAATAATCTGTGCTGCTTTAGCGGCATATGCTTTATCAAGATTACGGATAAGAGGTCGCTTTTTCTTATTTATGCTAATTTTTAGTGGCACAATATTTCCTTTTCAAATTTATCTCATACCACTTTTTAGGATGTACCAGGTTTTAGAAATTTATGATACTAGATTAGGATTGACTTTATTTTATTCTGCAATTTGTATTCCATTTTGTATGTTGGTGTTGCGTAATTGGTTTAATGGTATCCCACAAGAAATAATAGATGCTGCTCAAATTGATGGCTGTGGGCTATTACATATATTCATACGAATAATAGTACCGCTTTCATGGGCTCCGTTTGCTACGCTTTTTCTCTTACAATTTACATGGATATGGAACGATCTCATATTTGGTCTTACTCTTTCTATTTCTCGTGAAATAAGACCTATAATGGCTGTACTTGCGGACTTGCAGAATATGAAAGCACCAATTCCTTTCCCCGTAGTATTGGCAAGTACTTTGGCTGGTTCTCTTCCAACGGTAATTTTGGTAATAGCTTTTCAACGTTATTTCTTTAAAGGTATAAGTATGGCAGTTGCAGGAGAGTAAGTGATAAAACAATGATTTCTTATTTAAACAACGACAGTTTGAATCCAATTGAACCTGCAACAGGAATGGATACAGGTGAAGTAAAAAAAGCTTATGGCAACAAGATTAGGTCTGGCAGAGAATCTGGGCGGTATCCTATAAAAATTAAATGATAAAATCTAATTAATATTCAACCGAAAGGTATAAATTATGTCAAAACAAAGGTTTCCTATTGAAAATCCAAAACCAAATATAGATGAGTTCATGCAAATAATGGCTGGAAAGGAAACAATAAAAAGAGTACCACTGGTAGAATATGTGGTAGATGATGCGGTAATGAAACTAATACTGGAAGGTATGATGGGTAGAAAGTGGGTGGATATTTCAGATGAGACAGGTGTTTTAAGTAATAAAACAAAGTTTTCAAAAGAGCATCTGGAGATACTACATGCCTGGTTAGATAATATTATCTCTTTCTGGTATCACATGGGCTATGATTTCGTACGTATTGAAATAATACCCCCATATCCGGATGTACATCTTCATACCGCTGTTGATACAGCAAGTTTAAAAAGAGACTTGAAAAGAAATTGGGCAGACCTTATGGATGGCCCTATAAGCAGTTGGGATGATTTTGAAAATTACAAATGGCCAATAATTACCGATGATGATTTTTATATTCACAGATATATCTGCAAAAACCTGCCAGAGGGAATGGGATTTATATCCTGCCATGCTGGTGGAGTATATGAACATGCAGTTAGGCTTTTTGGTTATGAAAATCTTTGTATAAACTTAATTGATAATCCCGAGCTTGTAAAAGCTGTTATTGATAAAGTAGGAGAGATAACTCTTAAATATAATGGATACCTACTAAAATTAGATAAACTGGTGGCCATTTTACAAGGAGAAGATTTGGGGTTTAAAACCCAAACCTTAATATCACCTAAAGATATAAGAAAGTATATACTACCCTGGCACAAAAAATTTGCCCAACAGGCACATGATAAGGGTAAATCTTATTACCTGCACAGTTGTGGAAAGATAGACAATATAATGGAAGATTTAATTGTTGATGTAAAAATTGATGGTAAACATTCTTTCATGGAGGGTGTAGCTCCCATAGAAGAATATAAGAAGCTATATGGAGATAGGATATGTCTACTAGGTGGCATAGATGTAGACATATTATCAAGATATGAAGTGGACGATCTCAGAAAATACGTAAGGAAAGTCATAGATTCCTGTGCTCCAGGAGGTCGGTTTGCTGTAGGAGCAGGTAATTCTATACCCTCCTATGTACCGGTAAAAAACTATTTAACCATGATTGATGAGACATTAAATTATTAAATGATAAAAAACAGGAGACAAAAATGAACTCACTGGAGAGGGTCCTAACAGCTTTAAGATTAGAAGAGCCTGATACAGTACCAATTCTTGAATGGATAGTTGAAAATCCGGTAATCCAAAAAATTATGCCTGGAGCTTCCATGCTTGATTTCTATGATAATTTTGATATCGATGGCATTACTGTTTATGAAGATGTTGATTTTGTGGAAGTCAGTCCTGGAGTAATGAGGGATCATTTCGGGGTACTAAGGAATTTTAAGGAAGTGAAGGGAAAGCTTCAATTTCCATTTCCGATAGAGCCTTTAATTAAAAAAGACATGGACCCTAACAAGTTTTTAGAAACCTATAAGATGCCTGATCCTCATGACCCTAAAAAACTTGCCACTCTTCGTGCGGCAGTTAAAAGATTTAAGGGCAAAAAGGCAATTGTATTTGCAGTGCACCATGGACTTATATATCCAATTTTTATCCGTGGTTTTGACAATTATCTTATGGACTATTATGTAAATCCGGATTTCGCTAAAAGATTGGCAACTATGGTAAATGAATATTTTGTGGAATTAGAAAAACAGGCAATTGCAATAGGAGCAGATATCATAACTGATGGTGAGGATTATTGTGGCAAAGAAGGGCTTTTTATGTCGATAGAACATTTTAAAGAGTTTGTGCTGCCTGGTTTAAGGAATGTTTTAAAGGTAGCCAAAGATAATAGTATACCCTTTATTAAACATTGTGATGGTAATATTTGGCCTATAATAGATTTGCTTGTAGCAGAGGGCATTGATGCTATTAATCCCATTGAACCTGCTGCAGGCATGGATATAGGGGAAGTAAAAGAGAAATATGGTAATAAAATAGCAATTCATGGCAATATAGATTGCGCTCAACTACTTACTTTCGGAAAGCCCGAAGATGTTCGGATTGCTGTAAAGAAATGCATCCATAGGGCAAGTCCTGGAGGTGGGCACATTCTGGCCTCAAGCAATAGCATTCATGCCGGAATACCACAAGAGAATTTTATAGCCATGGTTGAAGCTACCCGCGAGTTTGGAAGATATCCTATAAAATTATAAAACCAGGGAAATTTTGAAAAATATAAAAAAATTTATGGTTAGATTAGTAAATTATAAAATTAAAAATTTTATTTTTTAATAATATTATTAATAGATAAAGAGAAAAGAACACTATGATGGACTTAAAAGAGCAAAGGAAAATTAAAGAAGAAGTTATTAAGTATTTTGTAAAAGCTGGTATTTTTCTTACTAGTGAAGAGAAAAAAAATAAAATCCAAATTGTTGACTATAACACTGGTAATTTTTATCAGATGGGACTTGCTATGGTTGCTTTTGTAAATGTTCCAAGATATTGTGGAAAGTTTATTTTCTTCTTTCCAGGACAATGTTGTGCTGAACACTGGCATCCTAGTATTGAGGATAAACCTGGGAAAGAGGAGACTTTCAGAGTTTTATGGGGAAAAGTGTATGCTTATGGCTCTGGTGAACCTACAAAGAATATAAAGGCCAAAATACCTAAAGGTAGAGAAAAATATTTTACATGCAGACATGAAGTAATTTTAAATCCTGGAGACCAATATACGGTTGGTTTAAATGAAAAACACTGGTGGCAAGCTGACCATGACGGTGTTATTGCATTAGAAGTTTCTTCTCAGTCAAGGGATGAATATGATTTAACTACTGAGGATAAACTTAATACAGTAATTTATTGAAAAATATCTTTTTAAATAATTTATTTTTTTATGTAGTTATTTTCTTTAATTGATAGAAAAGATAATTATTCATTTAGATAAGTATGCATTTCGTCACTTCTTTTTAATTAAGGGTAGGAGGGATCAGAAGTAATATGACTTTAGTCTCTTAATAAAAAAATTAGCAACTATTTAAAAAACATTTAAAAAAAATATTTTAAATATAGAAACCAAAAAATGACAAAGAAAGAAAGAGTTTATTGCGATATAGAATTTAATAATCCTGATAAAATACCTATTTGGGTTTTTAACAGAGATCAAACCAAAGGTGATATTATTAGTTACGAGTTGTTGTTTTCTGTTCATGGAGGCAATATTGATAAAAGTGAATGGGGTTATACCTGGGAAAATCTTGGAGATGGTACTATTGGGCAACCAAAAAAAATAGTTATACTAAATTGTAGTATGCTTGATAGCTATGATTTTCCTGATCCAGATTCAATTTCAAGACTCCAAGATATAGGTGAATTTAAAAGTAACTCTAAGAAGCATTTCCTTGTTGCTGAAATGGGAATTTCAGGTTTCAATACATATATGTTTTTACGTGGCTTTATTAATGTATTGATAGATTTTAAACTAAATGAAATAAGGGTTATGAATTTGCTTGATAAATTTTTATCTATGAAAATCCAGAAGGCTGGATTTTCATGTTATCATTTTAAAAAAAAAGCAATGTTAAAAGTAAAAAAGTAGGAATAATGGAAATAAAATTATTAACAAGTATGTTAGAGACGATGCTTAAAATTAGAATGTTTGAGGAGAACATCGTAAAGCTATTTAAAGCTGGAGAACTCCCAGGGTGGCTTCATGTTTATATAGGTGAAGAAGCTGTAGCAACCGGTGTTTGTCTAAACCTAACAATAAAGGATTACATTACATCTACTCATAGAGGTCATGGTCACTGTATTGCAAAAGGAGCAAACATAAAAAATATGATGGCTGAATTATATGGGAAAAAAACTGGTTGCTGCAAAGGAAGAGGCGGCTCGATGCATATTTCAGATGCTTCAGTGGGAATACTGGGAGCTAACGGTATAGTTGGGGGAGGAATTCCAATTGCTACAGGAGCTGCACTGGGTTGTCAATATTTAAAAGAAGGCAGAATTGTTGTTTCTTTTTTTGGTGACGGAGCTTCAGATGAAGGAAGTTTTCATGAGTCATTAAATTTAGCATCTATTTGGAAGCTACCAGTCATTTATGTATGTGAAAATAATTTGTATGCTGAAACAAATCCTTTAAATATGCACTTAAATGTTGAAAATATCGCTGACAGGGCCAAGGCCTATAATATTCCAAGTATTATAGTAGATGGAATGGATGTAATAGATGTATATAATAAAATAAATAAAGTAGCAAGTGATATTAGAAATGGGGATGGGCCGGTTTTGGTAGAAGCTAAAACGTATAGATATCGGGGTCACTACGAAGGTGATCCCGAGGTATATAGGACTAAAGAAGAAGTTAACGAATGGAAAATGAAAGATCCAATACTAAAACTTGAAGAAAAAATAATTAAAGAGAGAATCTTAACATTATCAGAAATAGAAAATATTAAAAAAGTTGTTCAGAATGAAATAGAAGAAGCAATTGAATTTGGAAGAAAAAGCCCTGAACCTTTAAAAGAAGAAGCAATGGATAATGTTTATTATTAAAAAAAATAAAGATAAATATTAGGGAAGGAAAAAAATGAGGGAGATCACTTATAGAGAAGCTATAAATGAAACTTATCGAGAAGAAATGAGAAAGGATAAGAATATAATTATCTTTGGAGAGGATATCGCACAGCATGGAGGGGCTTTCGGAGTAACCAAAGGGTTACTTGATGAATTTGGACCCGAGAGAGTAAGAAATACGCCTATTTCAGAAACAGCTATAGCAGGAGCTGCAATTGGTTCATCAATAGTTGGACTAAGGCCAATTGCTGAATTTATGTTTGATGATTTTTTACTGGTAGCAGGCGATCAAATAATAAATCAAATGGCAAAATTGAGATATATGTCAGGCGGACAATTAAAACTTCCTTTGACTTTAAGAATGCCAATGGGGGGTGGGTTATCACAAGCAGCGCAGCATGCCCAATGTTTAATGGGGGTATTTATGAATGTGCCAGGACTTAAAATAGTTTGTCCATCAACCCCATATGATGCTAAGGGTATTTTTAAATCAGCAATAAAAGATAATAACCCAGTTTTAATTTTTGAACACTTAATGCTTTATGAGAATAAAGGAGAAGTTCCTGAGGAAGAATATTATATTCCAATTGGTAAAGCAGATATAAAAAGGCAGGGGAAGGATATTACTATCGTAGCAATATCAGAAATGGTTATTAAAAGTTTAAATATTGCCAAAAAAATGGAGGAAAAAGGTATTAGTATAGAAGTTATAGATCCAATTTCTTTGGTACCTTTAGACATTGAAACAATTATTACTTCTGTAAAAAAGACTGGCAAAGTTTTGGTTGTATATGGTGGTCCGAAAAGTAGTGGAGCAGGGACTGAAATAGTGGCAAGAATCAATGAGTTTGCTTTTGAATACCTGGATAGTCCTATCTATAGAGTTGCAGAGAAAGATGCACCAATTCCATTTGCTCCGGTTTTGGAGCGCGAAGTTTTGCCTCAAGAAGAGGATATTGAAAGAGCAGTGAAAGAAATAATGAATTTGTAAAATAAATGCAAATTTTAAAAAATAACTTTATATCCAGCCCTTGAGTTTTATTTTAAAGGTGGTGGGAGGAGCTGCTTCATTTGATGCTGCTCCTGGGGAAATGACCTTTGCCAGATTAGGGCTTTGGAATGATAAGGTAAATATGGGCATAGTGAGAGCAATTTATAAAGTCTGAATTAATTATTATTCTAATAAAGAATAGCATATAAATAGTATTAGGATATTCCAAATATTAAAGCTATAAAAGTATTGATGTTTGAAGTGATAATGCCAAAATTAGGCCTGATTATGGAAGCAGACACAATAGAAAAATGGCGGGGAAAAGATATCCTATTAAGGTTTAAGAATATTACTTAGTTATTTATTTTAGATGAGTTAATAAAAAAATGTCATAATATATTTTTGGTGAGAATTACCTTAATACTCTGAAGAATTATAAAAAAGAATTTGGTAACAATATTTTATTAATTTAGTTTTATAAAACAATACCTTAAAATATCAGAATTCAAGTCATGGAGATATATTAAAATGTCTTTAGAAAAATCATTTAAAATAGTAGGTATTGGAGAAATATTATGGGATTTATATCCTTCCGGTAAGCGACTTGGGGGTGCTCCTGCAAACTTTGCTTATCATATTTCAGCTCTTGGGCACAATGGTATTGTTGTTAGCAGAGTAGGAGATGATTATTTAGGTAAAGAAATAATTAATTTTCTTTTAAGAAATAATCTTGAATCCGGATATATTCAAGTTGATAAAATTAGACCAACAGGGACAGTGGAAGTAAAAATTGATAAAGATAATCAGCCAAATTATTTTATCAAAGAGAATGTAGCTTGGGACTTTTTAGGTTGGAGAAAAAATTTTTTTGAACTTTCAAAAAAAGCCGATGCAATATGTTTTGGCACTATATCACAAAGAAATAAAGCTACAAGGAAAACTATTTTAAATTTTTTAAAAGCAGCAAATAATAATACAGTCAAAGTATTTGATATAAATTTGAGACAAAATTTTTACAACAAACAAGTTTTTGAGGAATCTTTAACTCTAGCAACAATTTTAAAACTAAATGACTTTGAATTAAAAATAATAAGAGACTTGCTAAATATAAATGCCGGTTATAGTGAAGAGGAGTCATGTAACTTTTTAATAAATAAATATAAATTAAATCTTGTTTGCCTTACAAAAGGAGAAGAAGGAAGCATACTGGTCAATGAACATTCTGTCTGCAGGTCTCCAGCTTATCCTTACGAGGCTATTAATAGAGTTGGCGCAGGAGATGCTTTTACTGCAGCTGTAATAGTTAATTATTTAAAAAAATATTCTCTTAAGATCATTAGCGAGCGTGCAAATAGACTGGCTTCATGGGTTACATCAAAAGAAGAGGCTATGCCAATTTATGATCTTGACATCATAGGTACTATAGATTTTTAATATTTGATATGGCAAAAAGACAAAATAGATTAGAACTTGCTTCCATCTGTATAGGATCTTGAGAGGGAATGGCAATTGTAGCCAGAAGATTGTAATTTTATCAAAGGCGTAGGATGCTTTAAAAGATAGGGCATCTTTTATTACAGGTTTAGGAAAAGGGTTATATTTTTATGGTAAAAGAAATTAAAATAAAATTTGAAACAAAACCAGGTGAATTAAAGTTTCGTTCTATTCCTATTTTTAAATACCAAGAATCTCTGACAAAAGAGATAGAGGATGGGAATATAACTCGTAAAAAATGTTTAGAGCTCTTAGAACAAATGCTTATGATTCGTACATTTGAAGAAATGTTAGTTGAAATAATGGCGGGAATTTATAAACCTTTACCAGAATTTAAATATATCGGACCTACTCATTTATCAATTGGTCAGGAAGCTACAGTTGCTGGTTCTATATCAGCGATAGGTTCAGATGATTACATCACCAGTTCTCACAGAGGACACGGGGATGCTATATCAAAAGGATATAATGTTATAAAGTCTATAAGAACAGATAAATTAAAAGAACTTCTTAAAAAAAGAGAAAAGTATATTTTAACTATTGGCGAAAGTTATAATGAAATAGACCAAAGGGATATACTTGAAGAGAAAACTCTAAAAATACATTTATATAGAATGATAGCTGAACTTTTTGGTAAAGCTGATGGATATTGTCGGGGTGTTGGTGGTGGGATGCATATAGCGGATTTTGAGTTGGGGCATCTTGGTGCTAATGCCATAGTTGGTGGACATATGGGTATTGCAACAGGGGCAGCTATATCATGCAGGTACCAGCGAAATGGAAAATCGGTCCTTTGTTTAGCAGGAGATGGTGCCTATAGTAATGGAATAGCCCATGAATCAATGAATTTAGCTACTATGGCACAGTTCAAAAATAGGCTTATGGATACCAAATATGGAGTTCCCATTATTTTTGGAATAGTAAATAATGGGTATGCTATGACTGGTCAGGAATTGGGTGAAATAACAGGGTTAGATTTTCTTGCCAGAAGAGGTGCTGCTTATGACCTTGATGAAATGAATGCAGAAGTTATTGATGGGATGAATGTACTGGCTGTAATGGATGCAGTAAAACGTGCCAACTCCCTTATAAAAAAAGGTAACGGTCCTATATTGCTAGAATTTATGACCTATAGGTACAAAGGGCATAGCTTAAGTGACCCCCTATTCTATAGAGACCGTTCTGAGTTAGAAATATGGCAAGAAAAAGATCCCATTAAAACTTTTACCAATGAGCTACTAAAAACTGATTTTCTAAAAGAGCAGGGTGGGAAAATTACTAAAGAAGATATAAAAAATTTGAAAGATAGAGTCTATAATCGTAATGCTGAAATGGCTAAATTTGCAGCAGAAGCTTCCTTACCAACCTCAGATACTCTTTTAAGTTTTGTTTTTTCAGAGAAAAAACCTTATGAATTTCCAGAAAAGTTTTCCCACGCTAAAACTTTAAAACCCATTCCTCAGTATAAAAGAGATGATAAAGGTCAAATAAATACCCGTTTTGCCATACGAGAAGCATTAATTGAAGAGATGAAAAGAGATGGAAGGATTGTTCTTTTTGGAGAGGATATCGCAGAGCATGGCGGCGCTTTTGGAGTTACCAATGAACTTTTAGGTCTATTCGGTAGAGATAGAGTCTTTAATACCTCAATATCAGAATCAGGAATAGTAGGAACAGCTATAGGAATGGCTATGACCGGGCTAGTACCTGTTGCTGAGATAATGTTTGATGATTTCATCCTAATGGCTATGGATCAAATAGGAAACCAGGCAGCAAAATGGAGTTATATGTCTGGTGGGCAAATAAGTTTACCAATGGTTATAAGAACCACTATCGGTGGAGGTCGTGGATATGGGGGGCAACATTCACAAAGTCTTGAAGCGATTACTACCCATATGCCTGGTCTTATAGTCATTGCACCCTCCAATGCATATGATTCTAAAGGCCTTTTAAAGTCAGCTATTCGTGAAAATAATCCAGTAATATTTTTTGAACACCAGCTGATATATAACTCTTTGGCAAAAGTTCCTGATGAAGAGTATTTAATACCAATAGGAAAAGCATCAGTAATAAGGGAAGGATCTGATATTACTATCATATGCTGGTCCAATATTGTAAATGAATCTTTAAAGGCTAGTGAGGTTTTAGATAAAGAAGGAATTTCAGCAGAAATAATAGATATAAGAACCTTAATTCCTTTAGATATTGAGACAATTATAAATTCAGTTAAAAAAACTGGAAGAGTTCTTGTGACCTCTCAGGAAGTAACCCAAGGCAGTTTTGCTGCTGAAATTATTACCCAAATACAGGAAACAGCTTTTGACTATTTGGATGCTCCTATTCTAAGACTTTGTGCACCTAATGGAATTCCTCCTTCTGTTAATAATTTAGAAAAATTATTTTTACCTGATGCTGAAAAAATTGTTAGAATAATAAAAAATAATTTCTACAATTAATTATTGTTTTTTAAAAAGGATTAATAAAAAATTTATTTATAAGTGGAAGAGGTCAATAAATAATTATCTGTTTGAATTAATTTTACTTTAGATGCAAATATTTAATTTTCTTATGAACTCTTTAACAGCTAGATAAGTGGATGGAGGAGAAATGTCAACAGAGTGTATAAATGAAGACAAAAGGAAGTATTTGGGGTCTATGCTTCAGATTGCATTGGACATGATAGATTTAAATAAGGCGAAAACAGTATTGTATGAAGTAGAAGATTATATAGATATAGTGGAAATCGGAACACCTTTCATAATAAGGTATGGAATAAAAGTGGTTGAAGAAATAAAAAGTATATTTTCGCATTTACCGCTATTGGCTGATTTGAAAATCGTAGACGCCGGAGAATATGAATCACAGATGGCTTTTGAGTCTGGAGCGGATATAGTAACCGTTCTTGCGGCAGCGGAGGACTCCACTATCAGGGCAACTGTCAAACAGGCGGTAAAAAGCAAAAAGAGCGTAATGATCGATATGATAGGCATTAATGAGATTGAGAAAAGAACGGTGGAAATAGATAAAATGGGTGTGAATTATATTTGTGCCCACACAGGGTTTGACGAACAGAATAAAGGTAAAAACCCATTAATAAACCTGGTAAAAGTAAAAAATAATACCCGGAATGCAAAGATAGCAGTTGCAGGAGGTATCAACCTGTCAAACCTGAATAATATACTGGACGAGAACCCGGATATTGTCATTATTGGCAGTGGCATAATATCTGAAGCAGATAGAAAGGGTGCTGCAATAAAAATTAAAAAGATCATTAATAAGCGAAGAGGTGTATAGATGAGAATTTCTGAATACTTTGAAAAAATATTATGTGAGCTTAATAATACAATTAATGATATAGCGTTTGAAAAAACTGAAAGACTTGTTGAAATGATACTGGAAACAAAAAGAGTATTTGTTCTAGGTGCAGGAAGATCCGGGTTTATGGTCAAATCATTTGCAATGAGACTGGCACAAATGGGCTTTGAAACCTATGTTGTGGGTGAAACAATTACACCAGCGATGAAAGAAAATGATTTATTGGTGATAGGTTCTGGTTCAGGCGAAACAGAAAGCCTTGTAGCAATAGCGCTAAAAGCCAAAAAAATCAAAGGGATAATTGCCTTAATAACAATTTATCCACAATCTTCTATTGGATTGATTGCAGATCTTTCAATTAAAGTTAAGGCTGTTTCATCGAAGGTCAAGAGCACTAATCAATATTGTTCTATTCAACCAGGAGCATCATTATTTGAGATTAGTCTTCTAATATTACTGGAATCTATAGTCCTAAGGCTTATGGAAAAATCAGGCAAAGATTCAGATGCAATGTTTACCAGACACGCCAACATCGAATAGGGCAAATAAGCAAACCTGCTAGAAGCTTATCCGACATTTCATTATTAAAATTAGCTTAAATTCATAATTTGGAATAAATTTAAAAATGAGTAGAAATATTTTCAGAATTATTGTTGTTTAGTCAACATTATGTTATATTTAACATGTTTCATATAAAAGAAGACAGTGAAATATGGAAATAGAGTAGTGAAGAAAATAAGCAGTAAAGATAGAGTAGACAAGTTAGAAAAAGGAATGAAGATGTTTTAAAACAAATCACTATATAAAAAATGGCAAGAAAAAGAAATTATCCAGTTACAGTATGGTTGGATGAAAAAGAACTAGTGCTTCTAAAAGATAAGATATCAAAAACTTACTTTTGCCGCAGTGACTACATTAGAAAATGCTCACTTGGTAAAGATATTAAAGTTATACAGGGTATAAGAGATTTGATTATTGAATTTAAAAGGATAGGAAGTGACCTGGACAAGATTACCCGCTCAGTAGATTGTGATACATCAGCCATGTTAGGGGATAGTCTTAAAGATATAAAAGAAGACCTAAAAAAAGAATGGGGTGAGCTGGCAGGAGTAATGAAAAAATTATAAATTTTTAAATATTTTTATGGCAGTTATAAAAATAATTCCTTCAAAAGGAAGGATAAAAAATATAATAAATTATGTCCTAAACAAAGAAAAAACTGATGACCGCATTATAAGCGGAAAAGGCTGCTCTCCGCAAAACGTTATAGATGAGATGAATACAACAAAAGAGCTGTACGGTAAAACAGACGGCATTAGTTACCATCACATAATCCAGAGTTTTAAGCCCGGGGAAACAAATCCTGAAAAAGCCCACAGAATTGGAAAAGAGCTTGCTGAAAAGGAGTTTAAAGGACATGAGGTACTGGTTGTCACTCATATTGATAAGGATCACATACATAATCACCTTATTATAAACTCGGTATCTTTTAAAGACGGCCGCAAGCTAGTCTCAAATAAGGAAACCTTAAGGGAAATCAAGCGGGAAAGTAATAGAATTTGCCAGAGGGAAAATTTATCAATCATAAAAGGACCTTATGCACATAATCGCTACTCAATGGCTGAATACAGGCTGGCAGAAAAGGGTATGCCTATCTGGAAAGAACAACTGCGCTGCGCAATAGATGAGGCAAAAGAGCATTCTAAAAACTTGGTTGAGCTAAAGGAATACCTGAAGGAAAACTTTAACATAGATATGAAGATACAAAATAAAAACCTTAGCTTTCTTCATCCGGAAAAGAAAAAATACTGCCGCGGTAAAAAGCTTGGACATGCTTATACAAAAGAAGAAATTATAGATTTTTTTCAAAGAGGTCCGCAGCGTAAAGAGATAAATCCAGGTTTACCTTATAGAAAGGCTGATTTCAGGATACCGGAAATAAAAAGTGCAAATATAGGACTAAGTAGAATGACTCTCGGGATAGAAAGTATAACTAGTAAAATTTCAAGAGATATTGAAAAAGAAAAAATAAGGGTTGAAAAGAAAAAAGAAAAGCTTTCAAAGTCAAGAGAAAGGTATATGGCTGGAGACAGAAGGAGAGAAAGATAATGGCAACTAGGACTAGAATTATAGTGTCTATTTTAATGCTACTTATTATGTTAATAATCCTTTCTATATTGTCATCAGTTTTAGAAAGTTTTCTTGCAGACTACAGGTTCAACTTACCTCTAGTTCCTGAAAACTTTATAATAAAAACTGCTGCCAGCAGCAAGACTTATATTAATTTTTTTACAAAAGTAAGCCCAGCAAACATTTTGGGCTGGGGAGTGTTAGGGCTTTTTTTGGCCTATTCACTTTTTGGACTGTCAGGCTTAAAACTGCAAAAAAGATATACGCAAAGAGATGACTACGGGAGTCATGGGACGTCGAGATTTCAAACTCCAAGGGAAGTAAAAAAACATTATTTTAAAGATAATCTGGGGTGGTTTTTGGGCTCAAACGTGGCAGACTTAAAATATTTTATTGGAATGCCCGGAGCATACCACCCCATAG
>Ga0307379_10002808_pt1 | contig 25516 bp, 18 predicted proteins | sample UN2MG_FD_202237 | JGI IMG/M metagenome (GOLD analysis project Ga0307379, IMG submission 202237) | Soil microbial communities from Risofladan, Vaasa, Finland - UN-2 | ecosystem: Environmental > Terrestrial > Soil > Coastal area > Acid sulfate soil | place: Finland: Risofladan, Vaasa | collected...
ATGACGTCGACGCCGGTGGCGCGTTCGAAGGCGCGGATGTTGCGTCCTTCGCGTCCGATGATGCGGCCCTTCATTTCATCGTTGGGGATATCGACGGTGGAGACGGTGAACTCGGCGGTGAAGTCGGCGGCGAGTCGCTGGATGGCCGATGCGAGGATTTGGCGGGCCTTGTCGGCGGCCGTCTCCTGGGCCCGGTCGCTGATGCGCTGAATGAGGGCGGCGGCTTCGTGCTGGACCTCGGCTTCGAGTTTCTCCAGCAGAAGCGATCGTGCCTCGTTCCGGCCCAGGCCGCTGATGCGATAGAGTTGCTGCTTCTCGTCGGCGACGAGGCGCTCCAGTTCGGCCTGTCGGCTTTTGACGGCCTTTTGTTCTTCGGCGGCCCGGCGTTCCATGGACTCGATGGTTTTTTCTTTTTGCGCGAGGGTTCCCATTTTGCTTTCGATGGTGTTCTCGCGTTTTGCGGCGAGCCGCTCGCGTTCGCGGAGTTCCTCGCGGGTTTTGGAGGTTTCCTTTTCGAAGGCCTCACGGGCGAGGATGGCTTCTTCTTTCGCCTCGACCTTGGCTTCCTTGGCCAGGGCCGCGGCGTCGCGTTTGGCCTGGGCAAGGATCCGGTCGCCCTCGGCCCGGGCCTCGCGGGTTCGCTTCACGCCAAGCCACTTGGCCACGAAGTAGCCGATGCCCAGCCCAACCAGGGCGCCGGCGACGGGCAACACGACGTTGAGAATCAGCGGCTGGATGTCGGCCAGAAATGTCATGGTATCGCTCTCTTTCCAGGGGGACCGCGGGCGCAGACACCGGCGCGCCGGGCATCGCGGGGAGGGGCGCAACATTCCGGGTGGGGAACCCGTAAGCACCGGGGCTCAAATCCGGTCGAGGGCAGGCAGAGACACAGTGGGGTCAGTTCGTCCTAGACGGTGAGGATTTCTCCCGAAAAGATGCGGCTAGCGCGAAGGCTGTTGACCGAACCCCACGTCAAAGTTCTCCCTACCTTTCCCGCCAATCGGCGGCATGTGGCCCGCGGTTAGGACTAGCGGGCCTTTTCGCCCCGGTTTTCTCTTTTTAAGGTTGGCCGGCTCCGACCGACGTCCGGCCGGCTCCGTTGGCCTTGGGCTCCACCACTCACGGGGTGCTTGCGCCGCCCCGCTTCCCCAATTATTGAAGTCCTCGTTTGTCTCCTGTTCAACCGGGCGATCTGCCGCCGCCTGTCGGAAGCGGTCTTCGACACCCGCCGGACAGCAAGGCCGACAGACGCCCTACCTTGGTTTCTCATCGGCAGGACAACCGCCCCACCTTAAACATCATGCTGCGCTGGGGAAGATTTGTCAAGCCAAAAAGACGAGGGATTTTTCCAAAACCGGCTGGTAATTGCTCGTAAGCCGGGTTGGCGACAGGGGTTAGGGATTGGGGACGTGTAAGGCCCAGGTCCGCATCCTTTCCGGCCTCCGCCATAGGCTTCTGCCCGCAGGCGGACGCCAAAGCCGCTACCTGGCCGCCGTCCGTACGGACTATGGCGGAGGCGGCTGGCGAAGGCGGCGGAGGGAGCCGGACGAAAACCTACTGACTGAAAAAAAGCCAGACCGAGTTGCTTAAAAATTTTGCTTGAAGGCGTTTTTGGGCTATACTATAAGGGTTGAGCCCATCTTTTTCCGGAGGCCAGAACCATGCCGACCAAAAGCAAGGCAAGCACCGACGCGGTCCCCAAAGTCGGGGGCGGGCAGATTAAAATAATCCCCAAATTTGAGCAACCTTACCATGCCGGCCTGTTCGTGGGCAATGTAACAGCAGAGGAATTTCACCTTCTGGTGGGGAATCGCACTAGCCCGGGCCAGGCTGAAATGCATTGGTGCTTCGTGACCTCTTTGAATAACGCCAAGCGGCTTCATGCGATGCTTGGGCGATTGTTGGCCAAGCATGAAGAACAGTGGGGTCCCATCCCGCTCAATAAAGAGCCCCTTGAGCCACCAAAGCAATCAACAAGAACAGGGACTAGGAAGCGCGGCAAGAAAAAGGCGAAAAGACGATGAGTAAGGATGTTAATTCACCAGAATCGCTTGTGACCATTGGAGACGAAAGCCTTGGGGAACAGATTCATTCGCCCGCCGAATCCATCGTAGCGGGCGGACGGGAGGGAACCGGCTTCACGTCTTCCTCCTTGCCAGTGGACATCCTCGGACCGAGACGGCCGCTTTCCGATAAACAGCGAAGGCTTAAAAACAGAATACTGAGGGCGATCCAAAATAATCTTGATGGTATAGATGCGTATGACTTGGCCGAAGCGGTGCAGTCTGATATGGGTACCGTATCCCGTCTGTGTCGGGAGTTAGAAAAAGAGGCGAAAGTCGCTCGTGGCAAAAACGCCCCGAAAAGTGTTTGAAGCAGCCTTTGATGCTGCTTCGGTGACGGAAGGTGCCTCCATAAGCGGCGAGCTACTTGCGTACCGTTGTCGTAAAGTGGTAAAGCCCAGGAGTGTTGCAGATACGAGCAGTGACAGAGGGTGGGAAGGGAAGCTTGTGGGCACTGCGTTTTGCGGAATTGTGACCGCTTGGCGAGGCCTTCCGGCCATAAGACGCCGACGTGGTCCACTCACTGAGAGCACGTGATACAACGTTCGCAAATTCTCCTCGCGGACCTAGCCCACCACCAAGGTGTGGCCTTAGAGTTCTGGTGACACACACCTCATCTATGCCGGTCATGCCGCCACCCTATCGCCCAGCCGCACCGCGTCAAGGCGAATTAAGGTGTGTGTCACCGGAATTGGTGATGCAGCGCCTGCGCCGGGCGATCAAGGCCAGGCCACCGAGGGCCAAGAGCGAGAGTGTCGCCGGTTCAGGGACCTGGACGACGCGGAACCCAACTCCGGCATCTACGTCCGAGCCGTACAGTTCGCGGTAGAACGAGCGCATCTTGTCGTCGTTGTCGCCGAAGGATCCGCCCCGCTTGCCGCGATACGCCCCATCAATGATCGCCTCGTTGTACTCAAAGACGTTGCCGCCTTGATCGAATGTGCCGTAGGGGCTCTCAGACAGCTCGAACTCGCCGACGACGGTGCGGTAATGCGAGTCAATCGGATAGCTGGCGGGGTCGTAGTAGTAATTGGCGTTATTGCCTGGGTTGGTGGCCTCGGACACGTCTCCTCCGGGCATGGCATCGGTTCCGGTGGGGTAGTCCCAGTAGTTGCCCGCAATCCCGTCGTTCTTGTGATAGGCCGCCTTGTACCATTCATCCTCGCTGGGGATCGCCCACTTCCAGTCCGGTTCACGGACCACGGACAACAGCGCCACGTCAGTAATCGCACCGTTCAGGAAGTACGCCCCGTCCTCGGTGGTGGTCAGATCCTGGTTGCCCTCTGGTTGGCCGTTGTGCAGCCAGTTAGCGAACCGCGCTGCGTCGCTCCAGCTCACGTAGTTCACCGGCCGGTTCGCCCAGTTCGCATCCACGCTGTATGTGTAGCTGCCGGGCGAACCATTGCGCTTGATGTTGCAGCCGAGATACGAGATGTCCGTGTCCATTTTCGTCTTGTACAGTCCGTAGGTGTCCGTGTCAGCCACGGCGTTTAGGAACTCGGTGTACTGTCCGGCCGTCACTTCGTACTTGCCGATGCGGTACTCGTAACCCACCGCGCCGCAGATACGGTCCGAGCCGTACCCTCCCGCGCCTGAACCGGAAAGCTCGCCTGTGTTGCCGACGTTGCCGACGGGGACGGTCACGATGTTGACCTCTGCCGACGCAGCCGAGGCCAGAACCAGACCCACGATTGCGAAAACCGTAAGTAAACTTCTCATCTTGCGTCCCCTTTCGACCCTTCGGGTCCAAACTGGACCGTTTGGGCCGTTGCGTCGCGATCGGGACGGTCCCACATCAACGCCCGCCGCAACTTTGACCACTTGTTGGTGCTTCCCTTCCGTTTCCAACCTGCCTCTATCACAAACGCCTATCCGCACTCGCAACGCCGGTGCATACGCATCCGGTATCAACAAGGATCGGCCTTATACGGACCTCTCCCTGGCACGGCAGGCGTGCCGTGGCCTGACGGCCGCCGACCGGGCGACAAATCCGAAATACCCCTCAATCCGTCCATCACCTCCTTTCGCTTGTTGCCTTCTGTCCCAGGTCCGGGCTTCTCCGCCTTTCGGGCACCCTTACCCGCACCGATGAAAAAAGGGCGACCTTCGGAGGCACCCTCCGAAAATCGCCCAATACGGTCACCAGACCGCTATCGGTTATTCAGTTCCGAGGCCGACTCGCCGGCCGGTCCTCGATTCGGGCCGCTCTCCATGCCCCCGCAACGCGGCCCTCTTTGCATCCTTCCGGTAGTTTGTCGGGAAAAGCAAACGCGGGCCAAACCCTCCTCCACCTTCTGAGAGCCTGACCCGCTATCCCCGATACTGAAACAACTATAACACGGATTCGGCGAAAGTCAAGCAACTTGTCCAATTTTTCCGATGTGTCCATAAGTCCTTGCTGTTTCTGGAGTTAGCGCCTCTATCAAAATACCGATTCTGCTGTCCCGATATGGCGTGCGTGCGGGGTGGGTCCATGTCGGGGGGACCGCGTTCGCGGTGGGGACATTTATCCGCCGTGGCGGACCCCGTACGCGGCGTTTTTCATCGGGGCGAAGGCCAATTCCATCGTCCCCGCCTGTCGGTCGGAGACCCTATCTCCCTGTCAGATGGAGTCTCCGACTGACAAGGGGAAGCGGTCTTCGACTTTTGGGAGGACGCCATCCGGCGTGGCTGCCACGAAAAAGCAGAACGAACGGAAAACGGCAGACGCGGCAAACCAGCCGCGAGCGTGCTTGCCCGCCGGAGCCTTCCGGCCGCCGCCCCGTCGGGGCTTTGGCGGAGGCGGCTGGCGGAGGTGGGAGCGGTCTGCCGTCAGCCGCCGACCGGGTGGCAGGCCTGGAGGATCCTTGCCCTCCTTCCGAAGCCTGGGCCGACCCTCGGAGCGCCCCTGATCTGCGTCGGGGTCACTCAGTCACTGGAGAGTTTCGCGATAGCCTTGAAATCGTCTTTCAGGCTGCGGTACAGGCGGCCATACATGGGATAGAGGGCCTTGTAGCGGCCCAGGGTTTTGCGGTCGGGTCTGGTCCGGTCGAGGGTTTTGATGGTGGCGTCGCAGGCTTCGGGGACGGATTTCCAGACGCCGGTGCCGACGCCCGCCAGCAGGGCCACGCCGTAGGCGGGTCCTTCCTCGCTGGAGACGGTCCAGACGGGTTTTCGGTAGATGTCGGCCTGCATTTGGCGCCAGAACGGGCTTCGTGCCCCGCCGCCGGCGACGCGAATTTCGCGGACCGCAACGCCCATCCATTCGATGATTTCGAGGCAATCGCGCATGGCGTAGGTGGCGCCTTCCATGACGGCCCGTGCCATGTGGGCCCGGGTGTGCATGTTCGACAGCCCGATCCATGCGGCCCGGGCGTCGGGGTCGGCGTGGGGTGTCCGTTCGCCGGTCAGATAGGGCAGAAAGTAGAGGCCGTCGGCGCCCGCGGGGACACTGGCGGCTTCGGCGGTAATCAGTTCATACGGGTCCACCTTCTGCCGCTTCGCCTTGCGGACGAGCCCGGCGCAGAGGGTGTTTCGGAACCACTGGAGGCTGCCGCCGGCGGCCAGGACGACACCCATAATGTGCCACTTGCCGGGCACGGCGTGGCAGAAGGTGTGGACGCGGCCGTCGGGGTCGGTCTGAACCGTGTCGGAATGGGCGAAGACGACGCCGCTCGTGCCGAGGGTCGCGGAGATGACGCCACGGCGGACGATGCCGTTGCCGACGGCGCCGGCGGCCTGGTCACCGCCGCCTCCCACCACCGGGACACCTTCCTCCAGGCCCGTGGCCCGAGCGGCCTGGCGAGTCAGGCGGCCGGAGACCTCGGGCGATTCATACACGTCCGGCAGCAGGTCGGAATCAATCGCGAGGCGCCCGAGAAGTTTCTTCGACCATCGGCGCTTCTTGACGTCCAGAAGCAGCGTGCCGGAGGCGTCGCTCACCTCGGTGGCGAACTCGCCGGTCAGGCGGTAGCGGACGTAATCCTTGGGGAGAAGGATTTTCGCGGTGCGATCGTAGATGCGCGGCTCGTGTTTTCGGACCCAGAGGATTTTCGGCGCGGTGAATCCGGTGAGGGCGGGGTTGGAAACCATGCGCAGCAGCGCGCGGCGTCCCCCGGCCTTGCGGGTGATCTCGTCGCACTCGGCGCCGGTGCGCTGATCGTTCCAGAGGATGGCGCGGCGGAGGACCTTGCCGCTCTTATCGAGGAAGACCGATCCGTGCATCTGGCCCGAGAGGCCGATTCCTGTGACTTGGCCCGCTTTGACGTCGGCCTTTCGCAGCGCGGCCTTGATGCTGCGGCAGGCGGCCTTCCACCAATCCTGGGGCGCCTGTTCGCTCCAGGCGGGTTTCGGGGCATAGGACGGGTACTCGACGGTGACGGAGGCCCGGATGCGTCCGCGGGTATCAATCAGGAGGGTTTTGGTTCCGCTGGTGCCGATGTCGATGCCGAGCAGATAGGCCATGAAGGTCTCCGCCTGGGGACAAGGCCTGAAGGATTATTCCTCGTCCTTTTCCTCTTCGTCCTCGTCCTCTTCGTCTTCGTCCCAGTCTTCGTCTTCATCGTCCTCGTTTTCAAGGAGATTATCGTCTTCGTTCAATGCATTGCCCTCCAATTGTGTGGACTCCAGTTCCGCGATTAACTCGGCCGCCTCGTCCGCAAACTCTTCGGGAACGAGGACGGGCAATCCGGCTCCGACCTCGACCGGGTCCGGCCCGGCGGCGGTCCTTTCCCGTTCGACGACGGCGGAGATGCCGTGCGCTTGGAGTTCGGCCTGGATGAGTTTCGCTTCGGCGCTGGTTTCGGCATGGGCGACGGGGACCAGTTCGCCGCAGCCCTCGGTTCCCTCCGGCTTATCGGACGGGTCTTTGCCTTCGGCCTTGCGCGCCATGCCGGCACCCTCCGCATCTCCGCTTTCGGCGCGGAGTGTAGAAACGGGCCAAAAGGGTGTCAAGAGCAAAAAATCGGGTGTCACAGCAAAGTGATAATGTCCGGTCCGTGCAAAGTAGAATTGTCCTCTTTCGAGGGTGGATACGGAAGGGGACAGGATGGAGCTACGCATGAGCCGGAAGGAACGGGATCGGTTGAAGGTGGTGTCGGCGTTGGCCGAATGTCGGTTGAAACAGGGGGCGGCGGGGCGTCTGCTTGGTCTGAGCGTGCGTCAGGTGCGTCGGCTCCGGCGGTCATCGAGGCACCGGCGCTCGCGGGCGGAGGATCGCGAGCCGCAGGCTGACCTCCCTTTGCTTGTCCTAGAGCCCGTGAGAGCAAACCGCGACGGGTACGAGCGATCGTGGGATCCGACGTCTGAAAGGAGACCACGCCTGAGAAGTTCATCAAGACTTGCTGTCGAGGGTCCCCCCTATTTATTGGAGCGCAGCCGAACAAATCGGGAGCTCGAGAACCTCAAGCCGGGCCTTTACGGTTTTCATCACCCCGATTTGTTGTACTTATTCGGGACTATGCGCCAGATCCTTGCAGCCCTTTTCTCCATGCATGTGCTGAAGTGCGCTTCTGGCCAGTCTCAGTTTGGTCAAGCCTCACCTTACTACCTGCCAGAGCGGGGCGCTGAGACAGATTCGGTTGAATGTTTTTTCCACCAAGCCTGCCATTCCTTGTAATCCCTGAAATTCTGGCCTGTCAGATATTTCAGTGCGTACCTGGCAGTGGACTTCTCGTGGCTGTCGCTGTCCCCGAGGTATCCAATCAGCGGCTCTGTTGCCTTCTCTCTCAGCACAAGCAGAAGATTCTCTTTGTTTTCATCCCATTTTTCCCTCTCGGCTTCGTCAACCTCCGGGAACCAGTCCGATTTTGCGCTCGCTGTACGGGCGAGATCGCATATCGCGCTAAGCACCGCACAGCGAACCTTGTCGTTCCTGTCCCCGAGGGCTTTCAACAGAGGTTCGACCACCCTGGGGTCCCGGGAAAAACCCAAGACAGACGCAGCATTACTGCGGACATCGATGCTCTGCCTTGGGTCCTCGAAAACGGCAATAACTGTTTCCACCGCTTCGTCCTGAAGGCTGCGCACGGAGGCCCTGATTTTCGCTGCGAGCACATCATCCGCATCCCTCTTCTGCACGAACACATTGCGCATGCTGCAAAACCGGTCGAGTCCCGCCATGGCGGAGCCCCGGACGCTCGCCTTCTTGCTCTTCAACGCAGTGATTAACGCTTCCAGGGCTTCGAGTTCTTGCGTGTTTCCCAATGCGACCGCGATGAACTTGGTGGTCTTCGGATCACCACGGTTTAACATAGCCACCAGTGATGAAACCGCCGGCCTGCCGATCTTGGCCAGTGCACTGATGGCCTCCAATCGCACACGCGCGTTACCCTGCTCGGCAACCCTGACCAATAGCTTGACAGCCGGTGCGCCGATTTTGACTAGCGCATCGCCTGCTTCATCGTGAATGAAGTAGTATTCCTCGGGGTTGGCAAAGGCCTGTAACAATGAGCCGACCGCCTGCGCGTCGCCAATTTCTCCCAGAGCCTTGGTAGCCGCCACACGTTTCAGCCACTGACGGTCGTCACGCTTCTTGTCCAGCATCAGGGCGCATAGCGGTTTGACGGCCCGTCTGTCGCCGATCTTGCCCAAGGCAATGCTTGCCTGCTCCGAGACGGAGCTACGACAGCCTACCCCTCCGGGCCCAATGGTAACCCTACGGCGGTCGGCAAGATCAGCACGGCTTCTGGCCACCACGAATACCTCCCTCATGTCGCGCAGCACTTTGATGAGCCAGGGGACCGCCGGGGCAGCATCCTTACCCATATCTCCCAGCGCCACCGCGGCAGCTGCCCTCGTTGGGGCGTCATCTGACACCAACCTCGCGAGAAGTGCCTTCAACTCAGGAGTCATTCGCTGCCCGTATGCTGAAGCAGAAAGCGCAAGTCCAATTGCAAGACCACAGAGCATCATTCGGTAGCAGGTTCTCATGGTCGCCCCCTTCAGAAATCCCTTACCTTGGAGCCTTCAGAACAGGCAGCGAGCACCTTATTTTCCTCCAGGAAGCCGGGATTTCCCAGATGGAGTCCTGCCCGCGACCACGGCGGGCCTTTCCAATGATCCTGAGGTGCTCCCCATTGTCAAGACCAAAAATGTCCTGGATTAAGATGGTCTCACAGTCCAACGGTTGCTGGAACGGAAGGAGCCCGTAGGGCGACTGGAGTTCCAGCAACCGGGCGCGCCGCCGCGCGCTCCAGTTCGCCTCCAGCCCGCCCGTCGTACACCTCCGCCGGTGTACGATAGTCCAACGCCTGATGCGGGCGTTGTTCGTTGAAATACCGGAAGGACGCCCGCAGCCCCTCGCGTGCCTCACGAGGGTCAGCGTAGTCCCTCAGATACACCTCCTCGCGCTTCAGCCACCTCCGCCATAGCCCCCCGACGGGGCGGCGGCCGGACGGTCCGCCACAGCCGTTCCGAGAGACGAGAGTCGAAGACCCGACTCGCCCGTCCCTACTTCGGCGTCAATTTCAAGCAAGCCGAACTCAAGACTTTGATGGCGTGTTTTTCAATGCTGTATGTCACCGCCTTGCCCTTGCGCGTCCCGTCCACCAGCCGCCCCCCGCGCAGCAGGCCCAGATGATGGCTGACGTTCGGCTGCTGCAACCCGAGCGCCTTGCACAGCGCTTTCACCTTCTTCGGCCCGCCTGCGAGTAGGCGCAGAATGCCCAGCCGCGTCGGATCGCCAAGAAGTCTGAACCCCCTCGCCCATTCCTTCAGTTCCCTTTTTGCTTGTTGCTTCATTTTCGCTACTCCTTTGCTATGCCCCCCGTTCGCGAATCCGGGCCTCGTCATACTACGTCATCATTGAATCCTTTGGTTGGGTTCTCCGGGATACTTCACAGCGCATCGGCATCTGTGTCAAGACATTCCCCCTCTGTGCCCTATTGTTTGTCTCCTTACCAATCCAACTTTAGGCTGCCACGAATAGTCCGCCTTGCCCTGTCACCTGCGGGGGCCGCCCCGAAAACGCGGTCGCCGCGGCGACAGCGCTACGGCCAAACGGCCATGACAGCCAAAGCGGCGCCGACGGGTCGGAGTCGGAGGTGCGGGGTGAGGACACCCCGCACGCGGCTGTTTGCGCGGGGTGCGCGGGGGATAAACCCCCGCGCTACGAAGGCAGGCCTGCGTCGGAGGTGGCAATCGGCCGGCCGGAGGCGTAAAATGGACGCCATGCACGAAGCCGACCGAAAGACCGTTTATCGGGTGCTGGACGCGAACGCCAACCGGGCCCGCGAGGCGCTGCGCGTGGCCGAGGAGGCGGCGCGGTTCGCACTTGAGCGGCCGGACCTGGCCGAAGCGCTGAAGCGGATGCGGCACGATCTGCGGGCGGCGCTCGGGCGGCTGGACGCAAGGGCGCTCCTCGCGGCGCGCGATACGGCCGGCGACGTCGGCACGCGCATCAGCACGCCGGAAGAAGGCCGCCGCGAGAGCACGGCGGACGTGGCGCGGGCGGCGTTCGGGCGTCTGGCCGAAGCGCTTCGCGTCCTCGAAGAATACGGCAAGGTGGTGGAGAGGGGAGTCGGCGCGGCGGTCGAGCGGCTGCGCTATCGGGCATACGAGTTGGAGAAGCGGTTCGCCGAGGCGCTTGCGCCGTCGGCGCGCCTGGCGGCCGGGGGGGTGTGCGTCCTTTTGACCGAGTCGCTCTGCCGCCGGCCGTGGGAAGAGGTGCTGCGCGGGGCGCTTGCGGGCGGGGCGGCGGCGATTCAGGTGCGCGAAAAGGAAATGGCCGACGGGACGCTCGTTGAGCGGGTGCGCGAGGTTTGCGAGGCGGCCCATGCGGCCGGGGCCCTTGTGATTGTGAACGATCGGCCGGACGTGGCCGTGCTGGCCGGGGCGGACGGCGTCCACGTGGGGCAGGAGGATTTGCCGGCGGCGGGCGCGCGGCGAATCGTGGGGCCGGACCGTATCGTGGGCGCCAGCACGCACAGCGCCCAGGAGGCGCAAGCGGCGGCCGAGGGAGGGGCCGATTACATCAGTTGCGGCCTGATGTTCCAGAGCACCACGAAGCCGCAGAGCAAAATCCCCGGCCCCGACTTCTGCCGCGAGGTTGCCGAGCGGGTGGGTCTGCCGGTGATGGCGATTGGGGGCATCACGGCGGAGAATGCAGGAACGGTGCTCGACGCCGGGGCGCGGTGGCTGGCGGTTTCAAGCGCGGTTTGTGCGGCGGATGATCCGGAGTCCGAGACGCGCCGCTTAGTGGAGGCCGCGGCGGCGCACGGCGCCACGACGTAAGACGTAAAGCGAGCAGCGGGTCGGGGGACCCGCCGCTCGAGAGATACAAGACCTGCTTGATATCGCTTACGTTTGGTCGCCGTCACCTTCCTGAGCAGGCGCGGCTTCGGGCTGTGGCGCCGGGCGGCCCTTGAGGAACGCTTCGGCCTTGGGTCGCTGCTCTTCGGTCAGGACGGCGAAGACTTGCTCGCGTGTTTCTCGTTTGAGTTCGTCGTAGCGGCTTTTCAGTTGCTCCATGCGTTGGCGCATCTGGTCGGCGCGCTCGTCGACAGGGACGTCCTCCAGCCCTTCGAAGGTTTCCTCGCTGATTTTTTGCATTTGCTCTGCGGCTTCCTTGAGGAGGTCCTTGATTTGCTGGACCTGCTGGTCGGTGAGTCCGAGTTCCTTCTGGGCGAGGGGAGTGGTGAGGCGCCAGAGGTCGTCGCCGGCCAGGCGAAAGCGCCAGCGTCGGCGTGCGATCTCTCCCAGTGTGTCGCGCTGTTCGGGTGTGAGGATTTCGGCGGCTTCCTTGATCATGGCTTCGATGTCGGGTCGGGCCTCGCGGAAGGCTTGGGCGAAGGCGCGGCGCATTTCTCGTTGGCGGGCGCGGCGCTCCTCGGGGGATAGTTGCTCATCGGGGTTTTCAGCGCCGAAGTCGAGCTGGGCCTGGTCGCGGATGCGATCCACCGTGGCCTGGACCTTTTCGTGAAGTTCCGTGATTCGGGTTTCCTGGTCGGGTGTGAGTTCAAGTTCAGCCCGCACCTCGGGGTCCTTCAGCAGGCGAAAATAGAGGTTCAAAGCGGCGCGATCTCGGCGTTCGGCCATCTGTTCGGCGCTGAATCTTTCCCGACCGGGTGCGCCGCCACGGCCGCGCCCCCAGCGCCGGTCGCCGGCGTCCTGGACGAGCCAGAAGCGCGCCTGGGGTTCGGGGGCGGCCGGCGTGAACGAGGCCGGGCCTTTCTTTTCGGAGCGCTCGCCTTTCGGGGTCCCCGGATGTTTTTGCCTCTGAAGTTTGGACCCCGCGTCCGGTTTCGGCGGGTGGGCGCCGGGCAGGGCCTCGAGCATTTTTCGGGCCTTTTCGCGCTGGTCGGTGGTCAGGATGTTCATGATGCGCTCGTGTGTCTGCCGCATCGCTTCGGCATGTTGCTTGTGGCACTCTCGCATCATCTCCATCGCGCGTTTGCGGCGTTCCTCGGGCGGGAGATTCTTCATCGCTTCCCGAGCCTTATTTTGCGGCGCTTCGATGTTGCGTCGGCATTCGGCGAGGACGCCGCGGATTTGCCGGACCTGGTTTTCATTGAGGCCGAGTTTTTCGGCGATTTTCGGCACGGTCAGCGCCCGAAGGCGGGCCATCGGCTCCATGCCACGGCGAGGGTGCTCGGCACCGGGTTCTGGGCGGCCGCCGGGGCGCATTGCACCCTCCGGCCCACGCTGCATCATCGGATGGCGCATCGGACCCTCCGGCCCAGGCCGCATCATCGGCGTGCGCTGTCGCTCGGCTTGCCGGCGGCGTTCGGCTTGTTGGCGGAAGACGTTCGGCCGGTCGAGGCCCTTTGCGATGGTCGTCAGGAAGTTCGCCGCGTCCGGGCGAGCGATGATGACGACGGCGTTGGCCGGTTCGTTCAGCGCAATTGGCAGGCCCTCAAGCATGGACCTGACTTTGGGGTTGTTGGCCAACTGATTGAGCGTGTGCATGAACGATTCCGCCGGGATGTGTTTGAAGGCGAAGACAACGGGTCTGGGCGGGGCTGCGCGCTTCGGGCGTTCGTCGGTGGCGGCCGATGCGACGGCGGTCCATCCGATGACGATGGCTGCGACCCAGAGGGCTGCGAGCAGCCCGTTCAGCGTTCGGCGTGTCATGAGTCATCTCCTTTCTTCTTGAGAACCGGTTCTGTGGCCCGTCGGCGTGCGACCTTCGCCGGGCCTCTGGGAAGCGAAACGGCAGGCCGGGGAGATTATTGCCCAAATGCCGGTTCGGTCGGCGTGTGGCTCTTATATTTGCGTCAGCGCTTGGCGGCGCGTGGGGTTTCGAAGAAGAGTTGGCCCTCGCTGCCGGTGACCATCGCCACGCGCGGGTCGGTGATGAAGTCGCCGAGGCGTTTCCAGTCGAACCTGTCCTGGTGGTAGTTGTTATGCTGGTCGAGTTTGCTGCGGAAGGGCTCGAACGTGACTCGGTTTTCCGAAAGGATCCGCTCCCAGCCGGGGTTTCGCGGGTCGTCGGCGGTGCGGAGGACTTCCGGGGTGCGCATGGAATGGAAGAAGGATCGCGGGTAGAGTCGGAACTTGGGCCGGATTTCCCGCGACAGATGGCGTGCCATGTATTCGAAGACCTGGTCGTGGGCTAGGCTTGCGATGATGATGACGTCGAATTGGTCCGCCAGGTCGAGAAGGGCCTGGAGGTTCATTCGCTGTTTGGTGAGGCCGCGCCACGTGGTGGTTTTGCGGAGCGGGGTGGTGGAAGTGAGTATCGCGATCTTTTCCATTGCTGGTCTGTCTGCCGGGAGTGGTTCGAAGGTGCGCGGACATCCCGCTAGCCGGCGGTTTTCAACCCAGGCTGTCTTTAGTATACCCCAACTCTTTGACGACCGCCAGGACTTCGCTCCAGGTCGGGAAGGGGCGGTTGAACTTTCGCTTGTATCGGTCGATGGCGCGGACGAACTCGATTTCTTCGAGCGTGAGGTTGCCTTCCTCAATACGCTGCTGGAAGGTCTCCTGGTCCTCTTTTCGTCGGAGTTGTCGTCGTCGGTCGGCGCCGCCTCGGCGGTCGCGGATGACGCGGCGGTCGGCAGCGTGTCGCCGTTCCGCGCCGCCGTAGTTACTCGGTTTGCCGCTGCGCCGGTCGCGGCTGGAGTGCCGGCTGTCGGCGAGCGTCTCGTCCAGCGTATCAAGCAAGTCGTCGCGCGACACGATTTCACCTCACGCTCGGAAGACCTTGTCTGAGCCCTTGATGAGGATATCGGCCGTTTGCGGGCCGCCGATTAGCCGTTTTGGCAAGGACGAGCGGGACCATCGGCCCCGGAGGCCGCACGCCGGGAAAATCGGCTGGCAATGGTTCTGTCGGGCCGATACGCTGCACACGCGAGGACCGAAAGGGATGGCGGTGAATCGAGCGACGGTGTGGGTCCTGATCGCGGGCGCGCTGGTCGTCGGGCCGGTGGCGCTCTGGGTGGCAGCCGAGAGCGCCGCGGAAGATGAGACGGTCGTCCGGTACGACCGGGAATCCAGGTATTACCGGATTCGCGTGGTGGACTATCCGGCCAAGGGTCGGCGGTGCCTGTATTTTTCGAAGTCGCGCGGCATTCAGTCGAGCATGATCCTGTCGGACCCGACGGCGCTGGACCTGAAGTATTCGCAGGCGATGATGGCGGCGCTGGCGCTGCATGAGGACCCACAGGACGTGCTTCTCGTCGGGCTGGGCGGCGCGTCGATTCCGAAGTTTCTCCAGAAGCATTTTCCCCAGATGCGGCAGGACATCGTCGAGATCGACCCGGACGTTGTCAAGGTGTGTCAGGAGTGGTTCGAGTTCCGCGGCTCGCCGCAGGTGCGCGTGATTGTGATGGACGGTCGCGTCTATCTGAAGCGCACCAGGAAAAAATACGATGTGATTCTGCTGGATGCGTATGCGGCGGACCACATTCCGTTCCACTTGACGACGTTGGAGTTCGTCCATCTGGTCAAGGCGCACCTGAAGCCGGGCGGGCTGATGGCGTCCAATCTCTGGGAGCCGGCGGTCAACCGGTTTTACGCGGCGGAACTGAAGACGTTTCAGGTGACGTTTCCGCAGGTTTACACCTTGCGGGCGGATACGACAGGCAACGTCATCGTCTTCGGAACACAGCCTGAAGAGGTGATGACGGCGAAGGCGTGGGTGGACCGCGCAAAGGAACGGGTTGGCGGCCGCGACTGGGGTTTCGACCTCCCGGGTCTCATCGGCCGCTGGTATAAGCGCCTGACCGATCAGCGAATCGCCGAAGCGCCGCTGACGGACGACATGGCGCCGGTGAATACACTGAGGCATGAGCATCCGAAGTATTTTGAGGAGGAGGCTCCGCCGCCATGATTCGCATCCTTGTTCTGGTTGCGGTGTTCTTTTCTGGCGCGGCCTTGATGAGCCTCGAGATGGCGGGCTTTCGGCTGGTCCAGCCGGAATTCGGGAGCAACATTGTGGTCTGGGGCAGCCTGATCAGCGTCTTTCTGGGAGGATTGGCGCTGGGGGCCTTTCTGGGCGGGCGTTGGGCGGACTATCGCCCCGCCCTGTGGAAACTCGGCGTGATTCTCGCTTGCGGCGGGGCGGTGGCGCTGGCGATCCCAGCGTATTCGGATGCCGTGCTGGATTGGACTTTCCCCGGCGAGGGGGCGCCGCTGCCGACCGAGTGGAACGCCGGCGGCGAGGGCGCACGCGCCGCCGAAGGCACCCTCCGCGTCTACATGCCGCCGGACCTGCGGTGGCCGACCCTTTGGGCCGGGATCCTTCTTTTTCTTGTGCCGTCGGTGTTCTTGGGCATGACGTCGCCATATGCGGCAAAACTGCTGATACGCGCCCTGCCGCGCGTGGGCCGCGGCGTGGGGAACGTTTCGGCAATCTCCACGCTTGGGGCAATCGTCGGCACGCTAGGGACGGCTTTCTATCTGGTGGCGTGGGTGGGGACGCGGTGGCTGCTGGCCTCGAACGGGCTCGTCCTGCTTTGCTTCGGAGCGATGCTGGGCCTGGCGGACCTCGCGGCGCGGAGAGGGAGGGATTCGAACCCCCGGTCCCGATAAATCGGGACGCCGGTTCTGGACGGCCGGTTCCTCCACCTTTTCGCCCTCCGCACACCGGATTTTGGCCGTGCACTTCTTGCAATGACCGTGTTCCAGTGATAAAGTGCCATGCTCGAACGGTCCGGGTCGTGCGGGCGGGGCGAGCGTGTGCGCAGACCGGGTGGGGGCGTTGGAGGGCCCGCTGGGCCGTCCGAGGGTTAGGCAGACATTCATGAGCGCAAGGGCAATCGCCCTGGGCATCCTGCTGGGCGTGCTGGTCGCCAGCGTCACCTACTTTAACGACGCCGTTATCGCTCAGACGTTCCTCATCGGGAACTTCCTTCCGATCGGGGTGTTCGGGGCGCTGATGATTCTGCTGATGCTCGTGAATCCGGCGCTGCGGGCGCTGGGGAAGGGCTGGCCGCTTCGCCCGGGCGAACTGGCGGTGATTACAGCGTTGGGCCTGGCGGTGTGCGGCTGGCCGTCGTCAGGCTTCTTCCGAACGTTCACGACGAACCTCGCCATGCCATCTCACCTCATCAAGGACAAGGCCTCCTGGCAGGAGGCGCACGTGATGTCGTACGTTCCGGGCGGTTCGCCGCTCCTGGGCGAAGGACACGTCCAGGATTGGACGGGCCTGGCATCGCGTCTGGCGCGGGTCGGGCAGGGCGAGGGGAACCCGGCCGACCGGCTCGCCTGGAACCTCCTGACGGAGGACGCGCGGCGGCTCCTCGCGGAGGTGCATGAGAAAGGTCGGGTCCGAGAGGGGGAAAAGCGGGAGGTCCTGAAGGGCCTGAATCAGATCATCGAGAGTCGCGACTTCTACACGTCGTGGCTGGATGCGCGGGGCGTCCGGTCGGCCGAGGTGGATGCGATCAAGGAGGAAGGCGAGTTCCGCCGGGCCCTTGACGGCGCGGATCTGCCCGCGTGGGCGCGGACGCTCCTGGCCGAGCGGTGGACGCTGGGCCGGAAACGCGAGGTGCTTCAGTCGCGGCATGGGGCGCTGGACGAGCAGCGGAAGACGCTTCTTGAGAACCAGACCTCCGAACGGGAGCGGTTGAAGGTGGAACTGGCGCCGCTCCGAAAGGGCCGCGAGACGCTCGCGCGCGAACTGGAAGCGGCCGAGAAACGCGAGGACCTGCTCCGCAAGGCACAATTGGGGATCGAGCAGGCGCCGGACCTTGAAATGGACGCGCTCGGCCGGAAGATCGCCACCCTGAAGGCGCAGACGGCCGAACTGGAGGTCAAGATTCGGCCGCTGGACAAGCGCCTCGCTCGCCTCGACCATGAGGTCGGGTACTACGACAACGAGATGCAGCGGATGGTGAAAGAGGTGGAGTCCCTGGACCGGCGGACCGGGACGCCGAACCGCATCGGGCGGATCGAGAAGGAGATGAACCGGGCGCTTCTGGCGCACCTGTATCCTGAGGCACTTCTCGATGTGCCAAAGGGCCAGGGTGCGCTGCTGGCCGGCGGCGAGGCCGACCCCTTTGCCGTCGAGATCCTCCAGCAAGGCTGGCACGGGAAGCGCCTTCTCGGCCTGACCGACCTGCCGTGGGACACCTGGTGGCCGACGCTCCGATTGTGGGGCGGCGTGGCGATTCTGATGGCCCTGGCGGTCCTGTGCCTGGTGCTGATCGTCCATCCCCAATGGTCGAAGCGCGAACTGCTCGCGTACCCGATCGCGCGGTTCGTGGAGGAGGCGACGGCCCCGGCGCCCGGCAGCCGGATGCCGGCAGTCCTGGCCTCGAAGTTGTTCTGGTACGGTTTTGTCGCCCTGCTGGTCCTGCATCTGGTGAACGGCCTGAACAGGTGGAACCCGGAGACGTTCTTCATCAAGATTCCAACACAGTTTTATTTTTCACCATTGAAGACGCTGTTCCCGACGGCATCCATAGTGGAGGAAGGCGGCGGCCTGTGGGCGCCGACGATCTACCTGGTGATCGTGGCGTTTGCGTTTTTCTTGAACACGGACGTCTCGCTGAGCATTGGGCTTGCAAACTTGGCGTGGGTGGTGTTCGGCTCGTTTCTCGTCGGCGCCGGCATTGCCCTCCAGTCGCCTTACTTCGGCAGCGAGAACGCAAACCTGATCTTGTTCGGCGCCTACCTGGGGATGGCGGGCATGCTGCTGTATCTCGGTCGGCGGTATTACCTGAACGTGGCGGCCAGCGCCATTGGCCTGCCGCGGAAGGTCGACACGCCCGCCTATGCCACCTGGGCGGCACGGGGGCTTGTGGTCTGCCTGGGGCTGGCGGTGTTTCTGCTTGTCCAAGGAGGCCTGGACTGGTTCCTGGCCCTCCTCCTGGTGCTCCTGGTGCTGTTGACGATGCTGGTTATGACGCGGGTCAACGCAGAGACGGGGGCGCCCTTCCTCCAGGCGTACTGGCTGCCGGCGCCGATGATCGCCGCCGTGCTGGGGGCCCGGGCCGTCAGCCCGCAAGGCTACATCATGCTCGCCATCGCCACTGTCATCCTCGTGGGCGACCCGCGCGAAACCCTTATGCCGTATCTTGCCAATGCCCTCCGGATAGGCGAAAACGCCGGCAAAGCGTCGCCCGCGCGCGTCGGGCGATGGCTCCTGGTGATGGTGATCGTCGGCTTCGTCGTCGCCCTCGTCGTTACGCTCCTGTTCCAATACAACCTTGGCATCAATCACCGCGACAGCTGGGCCGCCAAGGGCCTCCCGGAACTCTTCGTCAACGCCACGACCACCCACATCTCGAAACTGGCGGCACATGGCCAGGTCGAAGCGGCCACCGTCACCGGGGGCCTGGAGGCCTTGAAGTTTATCAACCCCGACCCGGCGACGCTGGCGTGGATCGCGGCGGGGCTGGCGCTGGTGGTCGGCTTTTCGCTGGCGCGCCTGCGCATCTCGTGGTGGTTCATCCACCCCGTCCTGTTTGTCGTCTGGGGGACGTATCCGGGGTACCGCATCGCCGCGTCGTTTTTCGTCGGCTGGGCCATCAAGGCCGTCACCGTCAAACTCGGCGGCGCGAAGGGGTACCAGAGCGTCAAGCCGCTCATGATCGGCGTGATTGCGGGCGAGTTGCTGGCAGCCATCGGGTGGATTATCGCGGGTGCGGTTTACTACTGGGCGACGGGGCAAATTCCCCCGCAGTACAACATTATGCCGGGTTAAGGGAGCGAACGAGTGGAGACGGCGGCGGTCAGCGCGTCCGAAGAAATCGTGTGGCTGGGCATGAGGCTCGTCGTGCCGGCCGGCTGGGAGATCCTGCGCCACTCGGTCCGCAGCCAAAAGGGACGCCTGGTGCTGATGGACCGGCGGCGCCAGCGCCTGCAACTGTCGTGGGTCCGGATGCCGACGGCGCCGGCCCTGGACCGGGCGATGGCCGATTACCGCTCGCGCGACCTGGAGGAGAAGGCGGACCGGACGTTCTCCCCCTTGCCGAGCGTCGGGCGATGGCGCGGCTTCCGCCGTCACGACGAGCGTGCCGTCCTGACACGCGCCGGGCAGTATGATGCGCGGCTCGAGCGGTGGGTGGAGATGGCCGTCGAATGGCCCGAGGGACTGGACGCGGAACTGGAGGAACGGATTTTGCGAGGCTTCGGCGTCGAGGGCGAGGCGGACGGGCGGCGCTGGCGTGCCTTCGGTTTGAACGTGCGGACGCCCCCGCGGTGGGTCCTCGAAACGGCGGACGCCAAACCCGCGGACGTGACTTTTACGTTCCGCGAAGGCCGGCGCGCCGCCAGCATCCGCCGCATCGGCGCCACGGAGGTCTGGTACGAAGGGAACCTGGAAGGCTTCCTGCGGAAGGAAGCAGCCGGGATGAAGGTCAAGGTCTCGGCGCCGAAGCACAACAGGCATCCGGCGTGCCTGGGGGAGAGCCGGCAGACCCGCTCCCGCCTGGGCGAATGGCTGGGCCTGGGGCGGTTGCAGCTGGACCTGGTGTGGCTGTGTCCGGTGGCGCACGCGATGTTTCACGTGACGACACACGCGCGGGGCGCCGCCGTGCTGCCCGAACAGTTCGTCGTCCGGTGCTGCGGCCGAGGCGGAGGCGAGCGGTGAGTAAACAACCAGCCCTTACCCGGAGCGATCTGCTGGACGCCGTTCCGGTCCGCAACCAGCGCGTCATCACGGAGCAGCAAGGTGGAGACCGTTTGGTGCTGCGCGTGCCGCTGCGAGAGCGGTGGTATATGAAACCGCCGCTGGGCTGGCTGATGCCGTTCAGCCGCGAACGCCGCGTCGCGCTTGACCGTCTGGGCGCGGCCGTCTGGGAGGCGTGCGACGGACGGCGCACCACCGAAGAGGTGGTGGAGCGGTTTGCGGGCCGGTACCACCTGACGTTCCACGAGGCGCGCATCAGCGTGGAGCAGTTCCTGAGGGAACTGGTGCGGCGGGGGCTGGTGGTTCTGGCCGGCCGGTCGCGCGGAGGGGACCAGCGGTGAAGCAGATCGTCGTCCAGAACCAGGTCCGCATCGGGGTGGCGCGGTGCTTGGCGCTGTCCGTCGCGGGCATGTCGCACCGGATGTTCCGGTCGGCGGTGACCGTTTCGATCCTGGCGTTGGCGATGGCGTTCTTGGCGCACGTGCTGGGATACGGCCTGATTGACCATCGGACGCGTCTGATCGCGTACGGGGAACTGAAGGACCACTGGCTGCTGGGCGAATGGGTCCAGCGCCTGGCGGCCCCCGACTCGGAGGAGGCGATTCTCGAGGCCCTGGCGGAGGATCGGCCGGCGCGCCTGGCGGAGTATCGGACCTGGAGCGGCGCCGGCGAGGAGGAGTTCCGGCAGGCCTGCCAGTCCGCTCGCCGTCTCGCGGCGTTCCAGGAATACCTGGGCGGTTTGTCCATTGCCGCACGGACCGTCCTTGTCGCGGACCTCGATGTGCGGGGCGTGGTGCGGCAACTGAACGACCCGGCCCGACTGGAGACGTTCCTGCGGCATGTGGCGGAACTGAAACTGGACGTGCCGCTGGGCGGTGCCGAGGCCCTGCGCCGCCTGGCCGGCGAGGAGTACCCGGGGCTCGCGGCGCTGGCGAGGCGGATTCAGGTGGGGCAGGCGATGGCGATCCGGGCGGTCCGGGAGAAGTTCCCCGGCCGTACGCCCCGCGCATTGCTGGCGACGATGCCGCCCGACCTGGCCGAGGTTCTTTCCGAGGCGGGGTTCCATCCGCCCACGGAGAAACTTCCCTTGCTGGCCGATTTGGCGCAGAAAGCCGAGGACCTCGCGAAGGTGAACGAAGCGATCGCCCTTCCGGAAGTGGTGACGGCGGTGGCGAGGCGGATGGACGTGCCGCGCACCGATGTGACGCCGGCGCGGGTGATGGCGTGGCTGAATTCGCGGGAGCGGGCTGAGTGGCTCGTCGGCGCGCTGGCAGAGCACGCAGGCGGGGTCCGCATGGAGCCCGGGGCGCTGCGGGCGCTCGCCGTGGTGCTCCAGCAGCAGGAGGCATTGTGTGCGGCCGTGGGAGACGAGCCTCCCACAGAGGCGCAGGGTCTTTTTGCCGTCCCGAGGTTGATGCGGTGGCTGATTCTGCTGTCGTTCCTAGTGTGCACGGTTGGGGTGGCGAACGCGATGTTCATGTCGGTCACGGAACGGTTTACCGAGATCGCGACGATGAAGTGCCTCGGTGCGATGGACGGGTTCATCCACCTGCTGTTTGTGTTCGAGTCAGGCCTTCAGGGTCTGGTGGGTGCGGCGGCCGGGATCGTCGTCGGTTTCTCCCTGGCGCTGGTGCGGGGTCTGGCGGTTTACGGGGGGCTGATGACGGTTCCGGTGCGTGAAATTCTGGTCGGGGCCGGCGCGTGTCTGGCGGCGGGGCTGGTGCTGGCGGTGCTTGCGGGCGTGGGGCCGGCGTGGGCGGCCGCGCGCCTCGCGCCGATGGAGGCGATGCGAATCGAGTAGCGATGGTCGAAAGCAAGCAGACGACAACCGACGATGGCCAACCGGTGATCATCCGCACGCTGGGGCTCGTCAAGAGTTACCAGATGGGCGAGAAAACGACGTATGCGCTGGACGGCGTGGCGATTGTGATCCGCCTCGGCGAGTTCATCGCGATCCTGGGGCCGAGCGGATCGGGCAAGACGACCCTGTTCAACATGATCGGGGCCCTCGATTCGCCCACGCGGGGGCGCGTCCTGATTGACGAGGTGGACGTCGCCCAACTCAGCGCTGAGGAACTGGCGTTCCTCCGCTGCCGCAAAATCGGCTACATCTTCCAGAGTTACAACCTCATCCGGTACATGACGGCGCTGGAGAACGTGACCGTGCCGATGGCCTTCGCCGGCGTACCCACGGAGCAGGCGCGGCGTCGGGGGATGGAACTGCTGCGCCTGGTGGGCCTGGAGGACCGGTGGTCCCATCGGCCGAAGGAAATGTCGGGCGGCCAGCAGCAACGTGTGGCCATCGCCCGGTCGCTCTCCAACCAGCCGAAAATCCTCCTCTGCGACGAGCCCACCGCCAACCTCGACCTCAAGACGGGCGAGGAGATTCTCGGCATCCTCCAGCGCATCAACGAGGAACAGAACGCGACGATCATCTGCGCGACTCACGACCACCGTCTCCTGGACGTCTGCGACCGCATGATGTGGATCCGCGACGGGCGCATCGAACGCATCCAGCGCCGCGAGGATGTCACGGTGCGGGTCGGCCGAATCGGAGGGCGGGCATGAGCCAGACGTTGAAAGCCCTGCGGGTCGGATGGGCGGCCGGCGCTCTTGTGCTTGCGTCGGCGGCGCTCGTCGCTGCGCCGCGCGACGACGCCTTGGCCCAGGCCTTCCTGGCGGATTGCGAGGCGCTCCTGCGGACGCCCCACCGTCTGGCGGGCACGCCGGAGGGGCGCCAGGCAGCCGAGTACATCCGCCGACGCCTCGAGGAGATGGGCATTGAGGACATCTATACGCTGGACCTGCCCGTCTGGCAGGCCCGCGCGGAGCGCTGCGAGTTGCGGGTCGGAGGGGAGACGGTGTCGCTGCTGCCGGCCCGGCCGGACCTGATCGTCCCGCCGGTGACGCCGGAGGAAGGCCTCACCGGGCCGTTCATCTACGTGGGTCGAGGCCGGTTGGAGGATTACGGAGATCGCCGGCCGGAGGGGGCGATCGTCGCCATGGAGTATGACTGTGCGGACAACTGGGAGGAGGCGTTCCGGCTCGGCGCCAAGGCCGTCGTCTTCCTCGGCGGACCGGACGCCGTGTCCATCAGGTCCAAGCATGTGACGGTCCCGGCGAACCTGGTCCGGCTGTATGCGCCGCCCGGGGTCCAGGGCCAGGTGGACCTTCGGCGGGACTGGCCCGAGGCGTCGGTCGGCAGCCAGGTCATCTGGAAACGCTTGACGGGGACCAACGTCTTCGCCTTCCTGCCGGGAACGAACCCGGTGTTTGATTCGGAGCACCGGAAGGCGGAGATGATCGTCTTCGGGGCGCACATCGACACGTTCGGCGCCGTGCCGGACGCTTCGCCCGGGGCGCGCGGGGCGGCGAACGTGGCGGCCCTGCTGGAGGCCGCCGCCCACTTCCAGCGCCACCGCCCCCGACGCGATATCCTCTTGGCCTTCCTGGACAACCAGGCCCGGTGCCTAGAGGGCGCACGCGAGTTCTACACGACCCTGATGATAGACAGCGATCTGGCCGAGGACCTCGCCGGCGAACACAACCAGGAGTTCGCCTTCGTGCGGTCGGCGATGGACGTGCTCGGGCGGGAACCGAGCGAGTGGGCACCCGAGGCCGGCTTGCGCGACGCCGCCACCAAGACCCTTACCGCTCAGGCGGATTTCGCCTGGGCTGATCTGAGGGTCCAGTTGATGTTGGTCAATCGTCAATTGCACGAGATCCGTCAGGCGGATGAGGCGGGCCAGACGACCGTCGGACGGCGCGAATCGCTCCAGGAGCAGCAGACGGTGTTCACGGACGGCATCGCCGAGTGGGACGTCGCCCGCCGCCTCCTGCACAGTCGCCAAGTTGAGCGAATGTGGGCCCGGCAGGAAAAGGACAACGGCGAGCCGGAAGAGGAAGCGGTCTGGCGCAAGAGGCAGGCGCTGTACGTCCGGTTGCGCGATGCGTGCCTGGCGCGGTTGGGGCGGCGATTGCAAGAGTTGGACGATTTGATCCGGCAGGACGAGCAGCGCCGGAACCTGCGTCGGCGTCTCGGCGAGCGCTGGATAGCCTTGCATGTGGACTACAACCTCTCGGGCGACAGGCCGACGTGGGGCGTGGTTGTCGGCGATGCGCTGCTGGATTTCATGCCGGGTTCGAACACCGACACGCCCGGCTCGTATGTGCGCGTGCTGGCCGCCCTGCGCGACGCGGCCGGACGGACGCCCGCCCTGACCGGGCTCGATGCCGAGACCCTTGGGGACCCGAGCCAGAGCACCCGGTTCGGCATAGGCGCGTACGTCTCGGACGGCCGGGCGGCGGGGACGTATGGCATCTACAACGTCTCGGTGATGACGGGCAACGACACCCGCCCGCGCGACGGCCATCCGGCCGACACGCTGGACCACCTCGACTGGCGTGCGCTGCGGCGTCAAGCGGCCGAAGCGACGCGCCTCCTCGGCGCTGCCGCCGACCTCGGCGGGCTTTCCCTGCCGCGCGTCTTCGGCGGCCTCGGTCGCCTGGCGCTCAACAAGTTCCCCCGCTGGAACGCGGGGAAGCAGACGGCGAGCGGGAATTTCGCGGGACTCCAAGTGACCGGCAGCCTGCGGGAGGATCGCCCTGCCGCCGGGGCCGTCGTGGCTCTCTGGCCGCAGAGTGGGGAGATTTGGTTGAACCCCTTCACACAGTCGGCGGCGTTCGATTTCTTCGACCCGTTCTTGCTGGAGGCGGTGGATGTGAACGGGCGGTTCCGGGTGTGCGGAGTTCGCGAGGACCAGTTCGCCAATTACCTGCTGCTGGCGGCGGCGTTCGACGCCCGCGGCCGCGTGGTTGCCATCACCAACGAGGACACACTGGTGGCCACGGGGGCCGAGACCGCGCGCGTCAACTTGTTCCCGGCGGAGGGCCATGTGGTCGGAAGGACGATGGTCGGCGAGTGGGGCAATGAGAACGTTCAGGTCCTGCACGCGTCGGCGAACGCCCCGTTCCGAAACACGCGGCGGCTGGTGGGGCAGGGAGGGAACTTCGCATTTTTCTACAGCTACAGATATACTCCGGTCCAGCAGGTCAAGGTGTTCCATCCGACGGGGCCGGTGTTCCTCGGTCGGCCGCTCATGACGCCGACCGGCGAGGGGTATCCGTTCGGCCTGTTCCGGACGCCGCCCCCCGCCGACCCCGATTCGGCGGCGGACCTGTGGCAACTGAACGAGACGCGTCTGAGCGTGCTGCGGACGCGTGGCATCGTGGCGAGCGATCTGGAGATCCTGCACGGCCGGGCGAGACTCTTTCTGGATCGGGTCGCCGAGGCCGAGTCGGTGGCCGAGCGACAGGCCGCCCTTGGCCAGGGCGAATCGCTCTCTCGCCGCGTATACAGGCCGCTGCGCGACACGATGAACGACCTCGTGAAGGCCGCCGTCGCGCTGCTGCTGTTGGCGATTCCGTTTGCGTTTGTGATAGAGCGGCTGACCTTGTG
>Ga0307379_10002809_pt1 | contig 25508 bp, 20 predicted proteins | sample UN2MG_FD_202237 | JGI IMG/M metagenome (GOLD analysis project Ga0307379, IMG submission 202237) | Soil microbial communities from Risofladan, Vaasa, Finland - UN-2 | ecosystem: Environmental > Terrestrial > Soil > Coastal area > Acid sulfate soil | place: Finland: Risofladan, Vaasa | collected...
CCAGTACCACTGATTGTTGAACGAGGCGAAGTGGTGCATCGAGCCGAACCACTGGTTGTAAATATCCTCGTGGCACCGCTTGCAAGACTCGGAATTCATGAAGAAGGATGGGTCAATCGGTTTGCCGTCCGGGGTGCGCGCCGAGCTGGGAAACATGAAGCTGCCCGCGCCGGCACCCTCCTACTCCATGGTCAGCGGCGGCGTGGAAGGATTGCGGATGATGTATTTGGGATTGGGATAGAGCTTGTGGTATCCCGCCACCAAGCCGTAAAAGGCCAGAGACGCCACCATCACCCCGGCGCTCCAGCGCCAGGCTTGCAGGAACAGCGTCGAACCCTGCAAGATCCGCTCGCGGAGATGAATGAGCAGCAGGAACAGTCCGGCAATCGTCAGCGTCACGTGCGCATAGAGCGCCCAACTGTGGGGCCGCGTCATGCCCCCGATCGCCAGGTAGCCGCCGAATGCCGCGCCCAGAATGAGAAGAATCAGCGAAGCCCTTCCGGTGGGCCCGGCCCAGTCCTCGCGATGTCGTGAGACGAAGATTCCGAAGAGAATCGCGACGACGACTCCCAGGGCGGGATGGATCAGGCTGTTGGCAACGTAGAGGAGGTTGGGGTCGCCGTACGCCGCAAGATACGCACTGTTGGCCACCAGGGCCAGTGCAAGCAAGACAAGTGACGTGCCCAGCCCGTCAACTGACGGGCGCTGATTTTCTGATCCCATTGCTAACTTAAGCCCTGTCTTCGCCCGAATCGCCACCCTTGAAGAGACTAACACCTTAACCGGAACAGAATGGCTCGCGCAATCCCCCCGCAAGCCGCGCATGCGCATTCTTCGTACTATTTGCCAGACTTTTTTCTATTAGGGCAACGCGCTGCCGCGGGCGAAGCTCCCCCCCTTGAATACCTCCGAGGACGATCTGGCCAGTGCAGCTGGAAGTTCGTGACGCCGTCATGACGGGTACGCCGGTGCTGATGCTAAAGGAGAGGGTCGAAGCCTACATAGCGAGGTTGTGCGGGATCGAGGACGATCTGAGGATTCGTGAGAATATCCGACAGCTCGTGCAGGGCAAGGATGGCTGCGGCCGTCGCCGGCACGGAGAGGGTCAGCCGTTGGGCCGAGAGGTCCTCCGCAGGAAATCCTCCCGTTCGGCGCGGGTCGTTACTCTGGTCCTGCACCTTGAGCAGGAAATTTCCCGCGGCCATTGCGGCTTCAAGGCATCCCGGTTCGCCGTTCACAAGGTGGAGGCGCAGCCACAGCCGAATGGCCTTGGCGGTGGGAAGAATTGCCGGCTTGCCGAGCGAGTCGTCGCCAAGGACCCATTCCGGGATTCCGCCTTTCAGGCTCCAGGCCAAACGCTTCAGCCAGGCGGCGAAGTTCCGGCAAGCTTCGAGATAGACAGGGTGAAGAGCGATGTCCCGCGGGTGGCGCAGAAGCTGAACGTAGGCGGAGAAGAACCCTTCGACGCCTTCCAAAAGACCGGCCATAAACTTGTCATCGCTCGCCTGCCCACGCATCGGACTGTAGTGACCCTTGAAGCTGCCGTTGAAGTTCTGGAGCGTGAGCGCCCAGGCAAGCACCCGCAAGGCGCCTTCCCGATAGCGCGACTCGGTTTCCTTGACCGCCTCCCACGTTTTCAGAAGCGCGGCGGCAATCTTGGCGTGAGCGAAAGCGCGCGCGTGGCGCCAGTCGTCCTGCGCGCCGTCGACGAATGATTTGGATTTCAAGTCGTAAGCGGATTTGAAGCTGCCGTCGGCGTTTTGCATGAATGCGAGCAACCAGTCGCTGGCCTTTTCTGAAACTTCGAGGCATCGCTCGTCGCCCGTTGCAAAGTGAAAATCCAACAAGGCGTCGATGGCGCGGGCGTTGGCCAGGCTATCAGCGCGGCGACTCCCACCGGGCTCGATGAGAGCGCCGGCGGCCTTGTGGTCCGACCCTTGCCACTGTCGCGTCGAAAGATAGTCAGCGGTCCGCCGAGCGGCGTCGAGATAGGCGGAATTCCAGTTGCGCCCACAGGCGCGAACAAAAACCTGAAGAGCGCTGGCGGCGCTCGAGACCTCCGGCGGCAAGATTCGCTCGCTTTGAGGATCGTAGGCTCGTCGCACGGCTCCCGTCTTGGGATCGCAGATTCCGCTGGCGAGAAGCCATTGCACGCCTCGCGCGGCAGCATCTTCGTACTCATTGCGCGGCGGCGAAATTTCACCGGTGGGCGGGGCGCTCACACTTCCGGGAGCGGCGGGCCCGTCATCCCCGGCACGCGCGGCCTCGCCGTCGATTGACTTGGCGAGATCCTGAACTATCCGGTAGAACCGCGTCGTATACCAGGCTCCGTCGATGCCGCGGTCGATCATTCCGTCCCAGTGGAACCACCAGAAGCCTCCACCCAGACCATAGGCGTAATTGAGCGGCGCCGAATAGATCAGGTCGCAGTCCTTTCCAGCCGTGTAACCCGTCTCCCCGACGCCTATCTTCTTTTCAGGAAACAGCTCGTGGATTTTGCGATACACAATATCCGCACCGGGGCCGAGGTAATAGAACAGGCTGAGCTCAATGACGTCAACCTCCGGGGCAATTGCGCGCTCCTGCTTCAACCTGGCAAGGAGAGGAAGCAGATCTTCATCAAAGAGCAGCGTGGCAAGCGTGACGGCTGAGGGATCGACCAGCTTGATGGCTCGCGCCGCTTCATTTCCCGCTTTCAATCGCGCGGCGAACGTGTGTGGGAGGAAGTTCTTGCCGTTGGTTTCGTCGGTGACGGTCCAGAACTTGACGCGCCCCTTGTAGTGCGCGGCGAGGTTTCGCGCCTGAACGCGGCTGGCTTCGATGAATTCCTCATCGGAAAGGTTGCGGTGAGTCACGAAATCAAAACTGTCGAGGACCATCCCCATGACGTTCAGCCCCAGGCGCCCGGCGCAATCAATCACCCGGTCGTAGGGCACAAAGGTTTCGGGGCGCGAAAACGTGTAGTCCTCGCGCCAGAGGAAGGGAATTCCCACCGTGTCCAGTCCCTGAGCCTTCATGAGTCCGAGGCGCTTTTCGTAGTCGCTGAACATCACGGGGACCGAATACTGCCACGCGTCCGCGTACGGCTCCGTCATCATGGCGCCCAGGATGAATTGGCTGCGATAGCGACGAGCAAACGCCCGACCGTGCTCCTTGAGAAGTAGCGTCCAGGCCGCCAGCGTATTCGCCAGCGCCTTTGAAGCGGCCGCGGCGCGCCAGCGCTCGCTGGAGGCTGACTCCATCCGACCCAGCGCTTTCCGTGCCGAGTTGCGGAAGGCGAGCAATTCTCTAGAAGGTTTGAAGCCCACTTCCTTATTTCGCAGGCTTGCCTGATAGGAACTATCAAACCAGCGCCGGGCTGAGCGCGCCAGTTCCACATTCAGATTCCGGGTCCCGCCGGTCGAGTAGCCCTTGCCTCGGTTGTCCAGCACGAGGTAAGCGGGACCATAAGCCGGCTCTTCCCAGCGGAGAAAGATTTGAATGGGCTCATTCCCGCGCCACCGGATTTCCAGGCTTGTGGGTGTGCGCGCGTAGTCGCCCACGGGCCAGAGGCCGAGGCTCCAGGCTCCCCGGAAATCGAGGACCTGTTCCGTCGAGGGTTTGCCGGAGGCGTCGAACGCGAGGAAGCGCAACACGCGCTCCGTTTTTTTCCGTGGCATGAATGAAGCCCTCGGTGTGGGTAACCTGAAGGCGCGACGGCGCGCGGAGCCCGCCGCCCGACCTCTATCGCAATCGCCGCGCGATATCCTGTTGCGCAACGGTGAGCGCGGAATAGATGGCGCCGTACGTCTGAGCCTTGTCTTCGAGCGAGCTCACCCGGATGGGCGGCGGGTCGGGCTGAATGCGCGCGACCACCTTGTTTACCGTCGAAAGGAGCAGCTCCGGCGCGCCTTTCAAGATGCCTCCGCCCAGCACGATCAAATCCGGGTCGAGGATGGCGACGACATTCGCCACGCCCACGCCCAGCATGGTGAAGATCTTGTCGAGGACCGCCTGAGCTCGAGCTTCACCCTTCCGCCAGGATTCGAAAACGAAGAGGGCGTCGCGCTCCTCGGCGAGCCCCGCCGCCTCGCCCCCTTCGCTCGGGCCCAGCATCTTGCGCCCTTCGGCGGCGATTCCCTGCCCTGAGGCGTACACCTCGAAGTGGCCGGAGTCGCCGAAGTCGTCGTTCCAGCGCGGCCAGTCGATGTTCATCCGGTAGACCTCGCCCGCCGAGCCGGCCCGGCCGCGGTAGAGCTCGCCCTTCACAAAAACCCCCGAGCCAATTCCCGTCCCCAAGGCGATAAAGACGAAGTTCTCCACGCCGCGCGCCACGCCTCGCCAATGCTCGCCGATCGCCGCCATGTTGGCGTCGTTCTCCATGAAGACGGGGACGCGGAATTCCTTTCGCAATTCTTTGCCGAGATTGATGTTCTTCCAACCGACCAGGTTGTTGGCAAAGGTCACCACGCCGCCCTCGACCACGGGGCTGGGTACTCCGACGGCAAGGCCGCGCAGCCGGCCGCGGTGAACGCCCTTGGCGAGTTGCCGGATTCCCTCTTTGATCTGTGCGATCATTTTCCACGGCCCGTCTTCGGGGCGGATCTTCAGCGTGGAGTCGTTCAAGATTTCGCCGCGAAAGTCGCCCAGGGCGAAGTGCAAGTGGCTCGCGCCCATGTCGATTCCGACCACGTGGCAGAATCCCGGATTGAGTCCCACCTTCCGCCGGCCGGCACGAAAGTCCACCAGTCCTTTGCGCTCCAGGGCACGCAGTTTGGGCTCGAGCGTCGATGCGGCAAGGCCCACTGACCGGCCGAGGGCGGCCGTGGCGATCTCTCCTGAGCGGCAGATTTCAAGAAAAACGCGCTGTAGAGTGTTGGGGGCTTTTTGTGGTGCGCTCACGACCTTCTTCACCTCGGAAGTGGACATTGGGCCGAGCGGGACTAACGTATGGAAATCCGCGAGTGCGGTCAAGCGGCAAAATCAGCGGTGGCCGGGCGGTGTGGTGCTCAACCCGGAGAATGAATCGGTCACCGCCGGGATTTCTTCAACACCATGTCCGCGTAAGAATTGGCGAGGATGTCGGAGGAAGGGATTCCCAACAGCTTCTGAAACCTGCGCGCCTGGGCGCGGATTTTCTTGAGGCCCCGCGAGTGCGAAACGGCTTCTACTTCGATGAACTTGCCGAGGCCGCGCACGCGGTCGAGGTGGATCTTGACGTTGCCGACAAGATAGATCTCCCGCCGCTTGTCCACCGCGGTCAGAACGCCGAGGCTGGCGGCGAGAACGGAACGCATTGAGTTCCGCCGGGGGAGCAGCATCATTTCAATCTGCGCCCGCCGCGGCCGCGGCGAGTCGGTACGCTGATAGAAGATCAGGGCGTTCTCGATTCGCCCCTCACGGACCTTGAGCCTGCCCCTCGGCACGCGAAAATACGTGTCGATTTGGTGGTCGTTTCCGATATGCCGCGCGCGCTGTTTTTTCAGCGCCGCGCGGACGTGATTTTCATCTCGCAAGCGGGCTTTGAACTCGTAGTTGACGTGCTTCATGGCTCAGGCCGCGTCGTTGGCAATGTGGGGGAATGGGCACGCTGGTGCCGACGCATAGCCTATAACATTTTTGCGCCAAAATCCGCCGAAAGATTGAAGGCCAGGATCTTCGCTCCCCATGTTGAAAGGGTTGATTTCAGAAACCGCAATTGGGAGAATCAAGCCAGCCTTTCGCAGAGGAGAATCGCATGAAATGTAACGACGTCGATCGCCGGCTATTTTTGAAGACTGCCGCGGCGGGCACTCTCTCGGCCGCGCTAGGCGGAGTTGCGGGGAATCTGGCGAAGGCCGTGGAAGGGGCCGGCGAGATTCCCATGCGGACGCTCGGGAAGACGGGCTTGCGCGTCACCATGATCGGCCTGGGTGGGTATCACGCCGGCCTTCCGGAAAAGGAAGCGGACTCCATCGCTGTCATTCATCGCGCACTCGACCTGGGCATCAACTTCTTCGATAACGCCGACTGCTACCAGGAAGGGCGTGCCGAGGAGCGAATGGGCAAAGCGCTGGAAGGCCGCCGCGACAAGATCTACCTGATGACCAAGGTGGACCAGCGCGATGCCAAAGGCTCACGGGAGCAGTTGGAGAAGAGCCTGCGCCGACTGCGCACCGATTACCTTGACGTCTGGCAGTTCCACGCCGTGGGCAACATGGGCGACTTGGACAAGCTCTTCGGTCCGGGCGGAGCCATGGAAACCGCCGAGCAGGCGAGGAAAGAAGGCAAGGTCCGCTTCATCGGCGTAACCGGCCACCTCGATCCCGCCGTGCATTTTGAAGCCCTGCAACGCTACGCTTTCGACACCATTCAAATGCCCATCAACGTTGTCGACCCGCACTTCAGGAGCTTCCGCCGCACCGTCGTCGACGAGGCCATGAAGCGCAACGCCGGCGTTATCGCCATGAAGACGCTCAGTTTCGGAAACGTGTTGAGCAAAGGTGTGGCGAAGGTTGCGGAAGCTCTGCCGTGGGTCTGGAGCCAGCCGGTCAGCGTGCTGGTTTCCGGGTGCGATACCATCGAGCGGCTCGAGTACAACGTGTATCTCGCCAAGACCTTCAAGCCCATGTCCGAGAGCGAGCAGGCGGCGCTGCTCGAACGCACCAAGGCCCACGCCGGCACTGAAGTCGAGAACTACAAAACCTGGACATAACCACCGGGACTGCATCACCTCGCAATGAAGCCTCGACTCCGCCCTCGTTGGAACCTTTCTCCGCGCCAGGCCGCGCGGCTTCAGGAGCGCTTGCGCGAGCGCGTGGTGCTCGAGGACGATTTCAAGACCATCCGCTACGTGGCGGGCGCCGACCTGGCGTTCGATCCGGAAACCGGCCAGGCCTTTGCGGGAGTGATCGTTTATCGCTTCCCGGAACTCGAGGAAGTCGAGCGCCGCTCCGCCCGCCGCAAACTGCGCTTCCCCTACGTCCCCGGGCTGCTTTCGTTTCGAGAGGGCCCGGCGCTGCTCGCGGCGTTTGCCCGTCTGCGCACCGAGCCTGACCTGATTCTCATCGACGGTCACGGCCGCGCGCACCCCCGCCTGTTCGGCATCGCCTGCCACCTCGGCGTCCTGCTCGATAAGCCAACCATTGGCTGCGCCAAGTCGCTCCTGGTCGGGACGCATTACGAACCGGGAGCGAAAGCGGGTTCGTCGTCTCCACTCGTTTATCACGGAGACCGGGTCGGCGTGGTTCTGCGCACCCGGGACGGGGTGAAGCCGATCTACGTTACGACGGGCCACCGCGTTTCTCTGGATACGGCGGTGCGATTGGTCCGGCAGTGCCTGGACGGCTATCGCATTCCCAAGCCCACGCGCCAGGCGGACCACTACGTCCGCGACCTCCGCCGCGCCTATCAGCGGGAGCGCCGGTGATGCGCTCCGAAACCAAAATGCTATAATGGCGCAGGTGCTCCAATGGAAAAGTCGGGCGCGAAACGAGGCAAGGCCAAGGTCCGGGAAAAGACCCAGTTGATGTCGACCTCGGAAATCGACCGGACGCTGGTGCGCCTGGCTCACGAAATCGTCGAGCGCAACAACGGGGGAAAGGATTTGGTTTTCGTGGGCATCCGCCGCCGGGGCGCTCCCCTGGCCGAGCGCCTGGCCCGGAAGATTTCGGAAATCGAGAAAACCACCCCGCCGGTTGGAATGCTCGACATCACGTTTCACCGTGATGATCTCTCGACCGCCGGCGAGAAACCTGTGGTGCAGCCTTCTGATTTGCCCTTCTCGGTGGAGGGCAAGACCGTCGTTCTGGTGGACGACGTTCTTTACACCGGCAGGTCGGCGCGCGCGGCGCTGGACGCCCTGGTCGACCACGGACGGCCCCGGCGCGTCGAACTGTGCGTGCTCATCGACCGCGGCCATCGTGAACTGCCCATCCAGGCCAATTACGTCGGCCGGGTCGTCCAGACCACCGAGCGCGAGGTCATCGAGGTGCGCCTTCACGAGGTCGATAACGAAGACCGCGTGATCTTGTCCGAGAAAGTAGGTTAGGCAAGCTTCGCAGAACTCTGAGCTTGCAGCGCGGAGTTGGTCTGAAACGCCGCGGCAGGTGGCGCCCGCGCAAGAAAAAACCGCGGCCCGTCAAGCGATGGGCGTCGCTGACCGCTTTAATCGGGGTCGCCAGGATTAAGAATGAAAACACCACCCCTGCCGTGGGCTTTTTGTTTTTACGCTCATGCACGCCGTCTCGTCCTCCTTGGGTTATAATCCAGGTTGCAGGAATTGAACATTCCTACGCGTCGAACCAGTGGGGTCAGCCACGTAACAATGAGTCGAATCAAAGGTTTGTTCCTGAGTGCGGTTCCGTTAGACTGTAGTACCGTCGAACAACCCCTCCTAAATATCGAAAACAAGCAGCGAAGCAACCTCTTCCCCTGGACGGGTCAATTCTCGCCGCAGTTAGTCGAGGTCCTGCTAACACAGTACGCTTCGTCGGGTAGCGTGGTCCTGGACCCGTTTGCGGGTAGCGGAACAATTCTTTGCGAGTGTGGTAGAAAGGGACTTCGAGGAGACGCCGTTGAAATAAACCCTGCTGCTTACTCCATGGCCCGGACATATCAGTTCATCAATCGAAAGCCCGAGGATCGCTTGCGGACGATTTTCAAAGTGGGAAATGCTCTGGCCGATGTACTCTCAAGGCCGCTCCCCCTCTTCGTCCAGACACCAGACAGGGAGGAAGTCCCGGTCCAAGAAATCCTCACCAAGGCCCGAACAGTCCTCGACGACACCGAATCCATCGCTCTGTTCGAGACCCTGGTCGTCCTGTCCGATTTCTACAAACCCGGTCTAGATTCGAAGCGAGTTGCAACTATCTGGAATAAACTAGCTTCCATTGTTCGGCAGCTTCCGTTTTCCGAGGCGCCCTTGACCGCAATCAACGCGGACGCACGCCAGGTTCCTCTAGACCCCCAGTCCGTGGACCTCGTAATCACCTCGCCACCGTACATTAATGTTTTCAACTACCACCAGCAGTACCGCGCCTCGGCAGAAGCTCTTGGCTGGAATCTCCTCCAGGTTGCCAAGTCAGAGATCGGCTCGAACCGAAAGAACAGGGGTAACCGTTTCTTGACGGTCGTCCAATATTGCCTCGACATAACTTCAGCTCTATTGGAACTTTCAAGGGTGTGCAGGAGCTCTGCTCGAATCGTTTTTGTAGTTGGCCGTGAGTCCAGGGTGCGGGGGACACCTCTTCCCAACGGCGAGATCGTGGCTCTTTTGGCGACAAAATGCGCGGGATTGCGGTTGAGGACCCGACAAGAGCGCGTTTTTAAGAACAAGTTTGGGCTAAAGATATTCGAGGACATTCTGCACTTCACTGGCGTCGAACAGGTGAAGAGCCCTTTCGCCGACCCTAGACTCATCGGCAAGCTTGTGTTGGAGAGTGCGCTAAAGGTCGCGCCTCTCACTGCTGCGGTTGATATCCGGCAAGCTTTAGATCGCATCTTCGAAGTCCGTTCATCTCCGATTTTTGAGCCTAAGGCCGCGAGACGGGAACCCATCGGACAATTTGGGTATGCCAGCACACTTAGATAAGCTGAACGCGACGCTAGAAAACGAGAAGCTCCCGGCAGGGGACAGACCTCGGGTTGAGCAGGCCATGGCACGCTACCATAGTTGGATCGAACAGATGGAGACCGTTAGCGGCGCTCCAGTCGAGCGCATCGAGCGCTTGATCCAGCTTCTCAACGAGTACCGACTGTACTTAGACGTGGAGCTCATTTTCAACAGTGACTCTGATTTCCTGTACCGTCAAAAGGGTCAGCTGAAACTCGACAACAGTGTTATCGAGGAATTCCTGCCGTGGCTGATTCATGCGAGCGTCATCCCCGAACTGCAAGGTTTGGAAATTTCCGTAGGGCCTGTAAGCTCATTCTCATCTGCTTTCTTTCTTTCGAGCTTGGAGAACCCCCAAGTCGGTGGCGGCCTGAGTATACGAAGTAAGGACCAAGATTTCGGGATAAGTAAGCCCCTCCATATTAAAACCTCTCACTCCGAAGTCTTCACAGAAGGAATGTGCGAAACCAGAGCAACGAACATCACTTACGTCGCCGCAGAGTGCAAGACCAATCTCGACAAGACGATGTTCCAAGAGGCCTGTGCAACGGCCCGTGACACAAAGTTTGCGGTCGCAGGTGCCAAGTATTATCTCCTGGCCGAGTGGTCCTGTCCCGATTCTTGTAGAAAAAGGAATGGCGTATTCTCCTGAAAGCCACTGAAAGAAGAAACCCGAGAGGCCCCTGGGGGCTATCGGGAACAGGAGGAATACGCCATGCGGAAAGGTACCACTGAAGGAGGGGAAGACCAAGCCGGTGTTTGGCGAGAGGGTTTGGACGCGGCAATTCGGGAACGGGTGCGCGAAGTGATCGAGGAGATTCTCCACGAAGAAGTGGAAGAGGCCCTGGGAGCACGGCGCAGCCAGCGTACGCCGGGGCGTTGCGGCTACCGGCATGGAAGGAAGGCGCGGCGATGGACGCTTCGAGCGGGCACGGTGAAGCTGGCGGTGCCGCGAGCGCGCTTGGTGAATCCGGAAGGAGAAGAACGCGAATGGCGAAGCGAGCTGTTGCCTCGCTATCGGCGGAGTTCCCCGGAGGTCGAGCAAGCCGTCCTGGGCGTGTATCTGTCGGGGGGCAACACGCGCCGGATTCGGGGAGCGCTGAAGCCGCTGCTCAGTGGGGCGCCGCTGTCGAAAAGTGCCGTGTCACGGCTGGTGAGTCGGCTTGAGGAGGGTTACGAGCGCTGGCGCCAGCGGGAGCTGGCCGGGGAAGGCATCGTCTATCTTTACCTGGACGCGATCTACCCCAAGGTGCGCAGCGCGGGCAAGGTGGTCTCGCTGCCGGTGCTGGTGGCCTTGGGCGTGAAGGCGACAGGGGAGAAAATCCTGCTCACCCTGGCCATGGCGGGAGCGGAGACGGGAGCGGCCTGGCAAGGGGTGCTGGAAGACTTGGCGGCGCGGCATCTGGGCCGGCCGCGGCTCGTCATCAGCGATGGCAATGCGGGGCTGCAGAGCGCGATGGAACGGATCTGGCCGGGTGTCGCGCATCAGCGCTGCACCGTGCACAAGCTGCGGAACCTGCTGGCCAAGGCCCCCGAGCACGCCCAGGAGGCCGTGCATGAGGACTATAACCGGATCGTCTATGCGGCGAATCGAGCGGCGGCGGAAAGGGCGCGGGAGAGCTTCCTGGCGAAGTGGAGGAAGCCGTGCCCGTCGGTGGCCGCCAGCCTGCAAGAGGCGGGCGAGGAGTTGCTGACCTTCTACGGCTTCCCGGCCAGCCAGCATAAGTCCTTGCGGACCACGAATGCCATCGAGCGGTTGCAAGAAGAGTTCCGGCGGCGAGTCAAGACCCAGGCTTCGCTGCCCTCCGAGAAGGCGGCCCTGCTGATCTTCTACGGCTTGTTCGCCAGCCGGCAGGTGAAGATGCGGCGCATCGAAGGCTGGTTCGATCTGGCCGCGGTCGCATCCCTGGCGGCTTAGAAGAAATTTATGGCTTCACAGGAGAAAACGCGCTATCTACTTTTCAACAGAATTCGGGACACCACCAGCCAGCTGCGCCTCAGCGACTGAGCACTCCCAATCCGGCAGCACTCCCAGCACGGGGCCCGTTGCTCCCAGATGTTCCACTGTTCCATCCACGCGCACCAGTAGTGGTGGATTGTGCCCGCAGTTGGCATAGCGCAGCCGGCGGGTAGCATCATCGTAGTCTCCGAAGAAGAGCGATACGAACACTCCGGGGTCGGTGGACTCGTAGAACAAACTGTTCACGTTTTTCAGCATGTGCGGCAGATCGAGCGGTGCTACCCGGCACATGCTACGCAGGTCGGCGCGCAAGCCCGCCATGAGCAACGCGCTGGATAGGCCTTTGCCGCAGACATCGGCCCCGACCAAGCCCACTCGGCCGGAGGCCAGGTTGATGAAGTCGTAGTAATCACCGCCTACGGCGCGCGCCTGAGTGCAAGCGCCCGCATACTCCAGCGTTGCCAAGGCCGGGGCCGTCTGTGGGAACAAGCGCGCCTGCACCTGCCTGGCAATCTCCATCTCCTGAGAGGCGCGCCACTCGAGCCGTTTCATGCGCTCCAACGCCAGGCGCTCGGTGACATCAAAGACAGTGCTGCGGCTCAGCTTAAACTTGCCAGTGCTATCCTTGACGGCGGTAGCGCTCAATAGGACTGGAAGGAGCGTGCCGTCCTTGCGAACCATCCGGAATTCCAGATCGCGCACTGAGCCCGTTTCCTTGAGTGTTGCGAAATTCATCTCGAAGGCTCTCACGTCCTCTTTGCTGATGACATCGGTGAACTTCTTCTTCCCAAGAATCTCGTTTCGCGAGTACCCCAACCAACGAAGCTCAGTCTCGTTGATTTGGATGAACACACCCTCCGGGTCCAGGGAGTGGTAGCCGCAGGGGGCGTTGTTGTAGAGGTCGCTGATTTCGTCCGCAAACTCCCGTAACTTCTTCTCCGCCTGCTTGCGCTCGGTGATGTCCCGTTCGACCGACACGAAATGAGTGATCTTTCCCTGGGTCGAAAAAATGGGAGCGATGGATGCTTCGGCAAAATAGAGCTGCCCGTCCTTTCTTCGGTTGACGAACGTACCCCGCCAGGGTCGGCCGGCTAAGATGGTGTCCCAGAGGTGCCGATAAAACTCTTGGGGGTGGATCCCAGATTTCAAGATGCGCGGTGTCTGGCCGATCACTTCCTGGGCGCTGAACCCCGAGACCTTTTCGAACGCCGCGTTGACATATTCAATGGTGCCATTTGCGCTTGCAATGAGGACCGGATCCGGTGTCCGCTCGACTGCGCTCGACAGCTTGCTTAATTCCTCCTCGGACTGCTTCCTCTGGGTGATGTCCTCCCACATGCCCTCGTAGTGCAGCACATGGCCGTGGTTATCCCACACCGCTCGAGCGATGTCCCGCACCCAGATAACCGTTCTGTCGCACCGCCGGAGTTGGATCTCATGACGGTACACCACGCCTGCGTGCTCCACCGCGTCCTGCCACCGGCCACGCTCTGCAGGATCCACATAGAAGTCAGCTGCATTGGTAGCCAGGAGGCTTTCCCGGTCGCGGCAGCCCAGCATTTCGATCAGGGCAGGATTGGCGTCAAGCATCTCTCCCCTGGGGGTGCTCCGGTAGATCCCCACGGGGACTCCCTCAAACAAGCTGCGGTGTCTTTCGGTGCTCTCCCGTTGCTCGGTCTCCGCCTGCTTGCGATCCGTGATGTCCCGCGCCGCCGCGTAGATGAGCCCCTGCCGGGACACGGGCCGGGCGTTCCACAAGAGCCACTTATAGGAACCGTCTTTGCAGCGATAGCGATTCTCGAAGGTTACGAGAGGCTCGCCGGTGGCGAGTTTCTGTGCTTCGGCAGCAGTGACGGCACGGTCATCGGGGTGGACGAATTCCAGGTAGGGTCGGGTGAGAAGTTCCCTGCGGGAGAAGCCCAGCATCTTCTCCCAGACAGGATTCAGGCGCTTGAAGTAGCCATCGACCCCAGCAATGCACAACAGGTCGAGTGAGAGCGCCCAGAAGTGGCTCATGTTCGGCCGCGCCGATGTCGGCTTTGGCGGAGGCGCAGAGGAATCGACCCCGTCTCCGTACGGTTTTGGCAGCTTACTCTTGCGTTTCATCACCCACTGTTCTCCCTCGTTCGAAAGACAGTTATCTGAGCTTCATTGGTGGCTCTGAGAGGAGGCACACGCTGGCGTGGCACCAGGGCATCTTTGTGCCGCGGGAAAGCCCATGTGTTAATTATAGCACCCGTGACTCTCGATGCGTCCCCACGATGTGCTTGCCAGAAGCCTGCGAGGCTGTTGAAAAAGTGTTTTCAAGGTCCTCAAGACCTTTGCCGGAAACGAAGAATCAGCAATTTAGGGACGGACCGAACGGGCGAAAGCGGGCTTTGGCGCAGTTTTTCAACGGCCTCCTGCGTTTTGGGCACGCAATCTTCGTCCGGCTGCGCCAACTTGAACGCCATCACTTATCGGGTCAGACTCGGGCGCGTTTTCGGCATAGGGACTCCAATCCCATGGGGAGACAAATCCCCATCGCACCAATATTGATTCAACAAGCTCATTCGCAAGAGGTTGCCACCGGTTCTCGACATCACTCCTCATAAGTCGCCTAGTGGCGACTGATCAGGTCCTCGAAGGGAAGAGAGGCACCTTCCAACAATCAGTAAACAGTAGGGCGTTTAGAAGACCTTATTTTAGGAGCTCCAAGTAGTCAAAATCGCCTGCATGATCTCTCAAGAGGTCTTCCAGGGCAAGACGCCAGTTCTCTTGGTAGACATTGGTGTTGTCGGCTTAATAGTGATTTTAGTACGCTGGCTGACCATGTTGCGCTGCGCTGGCCGGGGCCGGGGGTGGTTCTGGGGGCCAGTCGCCTGGGACTCCAGACACGTCAACAATGCTGCCCTCACCCCATGCCCCAGGCGGACGGTGCAATGCTTCTTCCCGCGTACGGATGCGGCAAACTTGTGGGGGTGGAGGATCGCTCAAACTGTGAACATGTGGGGGAGGACCAGCTACAAGGCGAGAGATTCAACGGGGGAAGTCAGGAGTTGTGGAAGGTCACTGCGGACTAAGCCAGCCACCGCGAAACGCTTGACGCTAAATTTTGAAAATTTCTCACACACGACTTACGTTTCGTAGAGACCCACGGGGTCATCTCGGCCCCCCTACCCCTCGTGCGGGTCTGCGGACTCTGCTGGAATCGTCGCGCTAGGATGACTCAGATAGCGTCCCCATAGCCTGTTATACTCAGGGGCACATCTCCGAAAAGCGGGAGGGTGAAATGATGTCACGAGTGTTTCAGGTTTTGCTCTCGGTGTCCTGGGGTCTAGGATTGCTCAGCATGGCCCTTGGAGCAGCAATGAAGCTGTTTCCAGCCTTAGCGGAAACGATGAGGGCCACGCCACGCGGCGGTATCATACTCGCGGGCACTCTTTTCCTCTGTGCGCTGGCGACCCGAGAAATGGAGAAGGTGAGTTCGCAAGGCAGCTAACCCACTCTCCAGACATGCCCCACAATCGCGCAGCTTTGGCTTAGAACCTGAACCATCACTGCTCAGTGGGAGGCCAGTTTACGTGCCATAGCTAGAAAGATTGCAAGGTCAGGCTCTTTTGCCTTGGAGAGCAGCCTGCTCAGCTTCAAGAGAAACCGCGCCTCCGCTCCCGTTTCGCCCGGCTCTTTCGCCAACTGTTGAAGAGTCTTTCGAGGAGCGAGCTTGGGTGTTGGAGGCGGGTTTTCGCCCTCGTAGAAGAGCTGGTACAAAGGAATCTCGAAGGCCGCCGCGTATTTCTCCAAGGTTTCAATCGAGGGTACTGTGTGCCCGTTTTCCACTCGGGACGTGTAGCATCTAAGAAGGCCGGTTGCATTTTCAACATCGCCCTGGGATAGCCCTCTCTTTTCGCGGAGTTCACGCAGTCGCGCTCCGATCCGCATGTCACTCACCTCCGGTCGATGTTATGAAAGCGGAGGATTCTAACCACTCGTACTCCGGAATTCAACCGTTGCGTGGAATGCCCCGCCGTCGCGCAGGATTGGCTCAGGACGCGTCGATGTGTAAACTCGTATGGCAGAGAATCTACACTCGCTCCGCCCCCGCTTCCAAGACCTCCTGCGCCGCATGAAGTTCCGGGAGTAGCCCGCCGCGTTGACTTGCCTGCGGACACGGCCTAAGATGGCTACACCCGAAGTCAAAAGCCAGCGTGCCGTCCTCCGAATTCTTCAAGAAGGATCCGCTATGACGCACCGGGAACGGATCTTGGCTGCCCTCAACCACCAGGAAACAGACCGGGTGCCCATCGACCTGGGGTCGTCCATCGCCACGACCGTCACCGCTAAGTTCCACGAGCGGCTGCGGGCCTACTTGGGCCATCCGGCGAAACCTTCACCGGCCACATTCTCCAAGCGATCCTCCACGGTTATTCCGGATGAGGAAATCCTGCAGCGCTTCGATGTGGACGCTCGCCCCCTCTTGCTCGGGAATCCCGACGCCCGACCCGACTGTGAGATCTCTGTGAATGGCTTCGTGGATGAGTGGGGCGTGACATGGACGAGGCCAGAGGGAGGACATTACATTAGTACTGACGGTCCTTTCTATCATTGCGACGAGCCTAGCCTGCATGACCTCGAGAAGCTCCCGTGGCCCGATCCCAATGATCCCGGTCGCTATCGGGGCCTTCGAGAGCGCGCAAGGGAACTACACGAGAAGACCGAGTACGCCGTTGTCCTTAATCTCCCGGTGGGGCCCATCCATCAGTGCCAATTTGTACGGGGATATGCGGAGTGGTTGGAGGATCTTCTGATTCACTCAGCCTTCGCCGAGGACTTGTTGGACCGCGTCGTCCACATTTGGGTTCAGGTTGCCCATCGGACGTTACAAGAAGCGGGCGACTACGTCGATGTGGTGATGTATGGCGATGACATTGGAACTCAGAGGAGTACCCTCTTGCGGCCGGAGCTGTATCGGAGAGTGATTAAGCCGCGACACAAACAGATGGCCGATGTGGTCAAACGGCATGAGAAGCCGATCCTCTACCACACCTGCGGATCCGTATACACTGTTATCCCAGATCTGATCGATACGGGCATCGACGCCCTTAACCCGATTCAGGTTTCTGCGGCCGACATGGATACGAAGCGCCTTCAGCAGGAGTTTGGCCGAGACCTGACCTTCTGGGGAGCGATCGATAGCCAGAGGGTGCTCCCTCTAGGAACACCCAGGGAAGTGCGGGAAGAAGTAAAGCGGCGGATCCAGGACCTGACCGAAGCGAATGGTTACGTGCTCTGTGCCGTTCACAACATCCAGCCTGAAGTTCCACCAGAAAACCTGGTGACAATGTACGAGGCTGCCCTCGAGTATGGCCGATAGAAGTCGTCACTCCCATTAAGCTCGCTTTCCCGATACCCCCTTTAAGCCCAAATAGACCAGTGCGAAGTCGAACCCCGCACATACGTGCGGCTCCGCGCTTCCAATCTCTCCTGCGGAGCATAGCCTTTCCAATCTCCTCAAAAACTGGTGACGATATCGCCGCGAGCGCTCAGATATTTTCGAGCACGGCCGCCGGCCCGGGAATCTGTTCGGGCCGGCAGTGCGAACAAAACACGAGGGAGTATCAGTCAATTACCGCTTTCGGCGTCTTGCTGGTGCTCTTCGGCAACTCCGGCTGCTTGATGTATTCGGCCGGAATATCGCCCGTGACCGTTTTCAGAAAGGTCACAATGGAGGCGATCTCGTCGTCCGTCAGTTGCTTGCCCAGTTGGTACTCCGCCATCTCCTTGACCGCTCCCTCGAGAGTCGCCACTTTTCCGGTGTGGAAGTAGGGCCCGGTCTTGTCGATGTTCCGCAGCGACGGTACTTTGAAGACCAACCGGTCACTTTCCTGCTTCGTCACCGCCTGGCGTCCGGCGTCGGAAGTGTCTGGGTACGGTTTCACGGCCCCGAGTTTCTGATATACTTCGCCCCCCAAATAGGCCCCCGCATGGCAGGCCTGGCAGCCCACTTCCATGAACCTGTTAAAGCCGGCTTTCTCCGCGTTGCTAAGGGCTGCCTGATCTCCGTTGAGGAACTTGTCCCAGCGGGAGGGGGTCATCAGCCTGCGCTCGAAGACTCCGATTGCCCGGGCCATGTTCTCGAACGTGACGGGATCCTTATCGGCGGGGAAGGCCTTCTTGAAGGCGTCGACATACTCGGGCATGGATTTCAGCACCGCAACCACAGCCTTATCAGAGGACATCGCCATCTCGACCGGGTTCACGACCGGGCCCTTGGCCTGCTCCTCCACATCGGGGGCGCGGCCATCCCAGAACTGCACGAAGTGGCCCGCGGCGTTGTACACCGTAGGGGCGTTGCGCGTGCCCTTCTGGCCCTTGTGGCCGTCGGAAACCGGCTGCCCGTCTACTCCGTACTTGGCCAAATCGTGGCAGGAGTTGCAGGATACGTCATGGTTCTTGGACAACCTGGGTTCGTAGTACAGCATGCGACCCAGATTCACCTTCGCCTCGGTGATGGGGTTCTTCTGCGACTCCACCGCGTCGGGCAAGGCCTTAAACATTTTGAGCTGGGCCGTGTCAACCACCACGGCCGTTGGGCCACAGCTCGTCAGATGCATCCCGGCGGCGAGCACGATCGAAAGCGGGATCAGGATAGATACCAGTCTGTTTTGCATGGCAGTTCTCCTCTCAAAACGAAACACCGTATTCACCGGGATTTTATCTTGGCACCCGGGCTGCCACAACCATAGCCCCGGCTTCTGCCGTTGCGGCCTGGTCCTTCATCCTACATGGCTCCCGCTCTGAGCGAGAGAGCGGCTGAGTCATTTCCGGGCACGGGAAACCTAGGAACCTCCCTATTTCCCAGCGATTGCATCGACACGCTTCCGTAGGAGCCTCCTCGTCTCGTCGGTTCTTTCTCCCTCCAGAGGCTGGACTCTGTCCTGCTGATACCGGCAACCCCGCGATGCGCCGGACTATGGCCCCGAACAGCCGTCGTGTCAGATGACTCTCCGCCAAAAGCAGTCAATAGTACCGGGTGTGCTTGATCAATCGGCCGCCCGTCTTTACCAACCGCTGCTCTTCAGTTTTACCAACGGTCGTAGAACGCCACGTACACGACTCTGCTCCGACCCGCGCTTCCAGGATCTCCTGCGCTGCATGAACTTCCCGCCGTAAAGCCACCCGTGCCACAACGGCGCGTTTTCGGCGTAGGAATCCTGACCGCATGGGGAGACAAATGCCCATCGCACGAATAGTAATTCAACAAGCTCATTCGCAAAAGGTTGCCGCCGGTTCTCGACATTACTCCTCATAAGTCGCCTAGTGTTTACCTATGATCTCGCGCTAGCGTTGATCGTTCCGGTCGGATCATGGCGCACTCGGAAACAACTCAGTTGGCCGTATAGAGCCCCTATCGAAAACTGGACCAGCCTTGACTAACGCTGTGCCGAAATGATTTCTTTTTGGCCCGCGAGCATTTATGCGTGAACTCGGCTCACCCGGCCATGCGCTATCCAACGGAGTCGGCGAGCCCCCCAGGTGGCTCTTGCTGCGTTCAAAAAACGGTCAGCACTATTTCGGCACACCTCGGCAGGCAAGAGGAGGTGCCAGGATCACTCCGACGCTGCTTAACCGGGCCAGAGAGCACTGCTGCATCTGTTCTCGGGGTGATTGTATCTTCCCAGCGAGCTGGAGAGGTTCAGCCATCCGGCTTCATATTTGATCCCACGGACTGGGCAAACCATGGTTACCCGCCCGATTCGGAAGAAACGAGGAATCCAATGCTCCAGGCAGAGCTCTGGCCACTCGTTGAGTCTGAGGAATCGGAAGGACAAAGCCTAATCTGAGGCAGGCGAGCACGGGGCGATTGTCAAAAAAAGCGTTTATGCCGTAAGGGGGCAATGATTTGCAGGGCGTTATGGTCACCCACCTCTTTAAGTTGCACAGCCTACTCGCCGTCAGGTTTAATTACTTAACTACAAGGAGGCACGACCGTTCCGACGTGCGGTTTGTTACCCCCCCTGGGTCACCTGACGTTAGCCTCACAGCGGCATCCCGCCCAACTTCGAGGTTGGGTGCACGGTATCAACTCACCCCGCGATCATAGTGTGAGTTCGTACCCGGCAGACACGACAAAGCTAGCGCGGTGTGAATTAGCAGACGGCCGCAGGGCCGGCTTAGGCGGCTCAAGGGGGCAGATAAATAGGGTCCACTCGAGCCACGCCGGAGTTCGTGGCCTTGAGGGGACATCAAAGGGTGCCCGAGACAGCCTCTGCATCCGAGACCGTCAAGGGCCGCCACTGGATGTTCCACCTGGAGGTACCGGTTGGGGGGGCGGAACTGAGCCGCGCCGGCCGTGTATGCTAATCCTACTCACGGTCGCACGCGGTTTTCCCGGAGATGAACTCGTAACGTTGATGTGCGGCCAATCGAGCGCGAGGACTTGACCGTCTTGTGGTAGTGAGGATTACATCAAGCGTAGCGCCGCGCATCGAACACATCATGAATGCAGACGATCAAATCTCAATCTCACTTCATACATATATATATACCGGCGACCCCATAGAATGTGGAAGTTAGCGAGATGCGTGTGCACCGTGCGACGTGGATCAACCACCTTTGATCCCGCGGACCGCGATACGCGTCATGCTCCACATTCTCGTTTTCCAGGTCTGGCTATGCCGTCCCAACGGCTCACACCGAAAGAAATGTAAGACCGGTCCCTCCCCGAAACATTTCTTCTCTTCCCCCGTTTCGGCCGATCCCCAAGTGACAGGCTACGCTGCGGAATGGTCGCAGGATGGCTAGGAGGGTTTTCCAAGCTCCCCCCGGTTCCCCGATACGTAGTCACCATACCGAACCGATGTGACCATGTCCTCGGAGGCGATTAGGCAACGGGTGAGGAGTCACGCCACGTTCTGCCTCCGTCCGTGTGCCAGAATAGCACTAAACACTTTTTGCACGCGGGAGAGGCCATTTGTAGAGGTCGGCCGGTACGTTGGATAGCCGATCCCGAGCCCGATCACAAATACGTGTGAGCCAAAAGGGAATGATTCCGACACGATAGGTCCAGGTAGTTTACAGGTTTCCGTCAAGCCCGCAAAACGGGCAAGTGAGTTGTTTCCGAGTGCGCCGTGACCCAGGCACAATCGCCAAGATGACAGGGCGGACCACACTTACGGCTTGCTGACTTCGCGGCCCAATGGCGTTAGCGATCGATATACGCTCATAATTGTCTTCGTGGAAGAGTGAGTTGACAGCCGTGGCTGATACCCGAAGAGGTGGGACAAACAGACAGACGGCACTTAGAGGCTGGAGAACTAGGTCATTACCACGCGGAGGGCTACTCCGCAAAGTTAAGGCGGCGCAGGAGGTCCCGGAAGCGCGGGTCGGACCGCAGGTGAAACAGGCCGGGCCCGCGGCCGCGCTCGTCCCGGTCAACCGTCTCATTTCCATTGAAGTCGGACACTGGTCGCTGACGAGTTTGCAGCAGCGTTTGGTGAAGACCGGAGCACGGCTGGTCAAACATGCGCGCTATTACTGGCTGCTGTTGGCCGAGGGGCATCTCACGCGGCAGCGTTTTGCCAGCATGCTGAGAAGGATTGCGGCGCTGCCGCAGCCGGACGGGTAGCGAACCAGGAGAGACCGCGAACCGAGCGCTCCGAAGTGATCCCGTCGGGACAAGTGTCAGCGGCCAGGCAGGTTGGAGGCGAGATACAGACCAAACAAGTCCGCAAAACTGCCCAACGAGCCGCGGTGCGACCGGAGGGCAGCTATGTCGGTCTGAACTTGACACGCGAGGGCGGCAGATATATGGTTTTCGCGTAGAGATAAAGTTGAAATCGGAAATTCCGGCTAAGTGGTTGCGGCTGTGCCGTTCCAGGGTTTCATGCCAGAGACCTCCCGATTGTGCTGCGAGGTCTCCGGCTGTAGTTGTGAAGTCCCTTTCATTTTCAGGAGGGAGATTCATGGGCGTCAGTAGCAGATGTTTTTCGGTGTTCATTCCTGGTTTCTTCGCGTTCCTGATCGCCGGTTCGATGGTGTCTGTGAGCGCGCCTCAGGGCATTACGGGAAGATGGGATCTGACCATCGGTGTTGCGGACAAGGCCTATCCATCATGGCTCGAAATCACCACGAAGGATGGCCAGTTGTCGGGCAGGTTCGTGGGTCGCATGGGAAGCGCCCGCCCGATCAAGAAGATCGCTTTTGAGAATGGCAACCTCACCTTTTCGCTGCCCGTCCAATATGAGAAATTCAAGATGGACATGTCCTTTGCCGCGACCCTTTCCCCCGCCGGCGACAAGTTGACGGGCACCACGAAAAGCGAAGAGGGAGCCGAACTCACCTGGGTAGGCCTGAGGGCGCCGGCCTTGCCCAAACCTAAGAACGTCAAGTGGGGCACTCCGATTGAACTGTTCAACGGCAATGATCTCACCGGATGGGAGCCGAAGGATCCCGAGGGGCCGAATGGATGGAAGGCGGTCAACCATGTCCTGGAGAATGAGATGCCTTCTTGCGATATCCGGACCGAGAAGGAATTCAACGACTTCAAGCTTCACGTTGAATTCAATTGCCCCTCCAAGAGCAACAGCGGGGTCTACCTGCGCGGAAGGTACGAGGTCCAGGTCATGGACAGCTACGGACAGCCGCCAGAGAGCCACCGCATCGGCGGGCTGTATGGCTTCATCGACCCGACTGAGAATGCGGGGAAGCCTGGGGGCGAATGGCAGACCTACGATATCACTCTGCTGGGACGGTACGTGACCGTCGTGCTCAACGGCAAGACCGTCATCGACGGCAAGGAGATTCCGGGCATTACCGGTGGCGCACTGCACAGCAGGGAGGCCGAACCGGGCCCGCTCGTTCTGCAGGGTGACCACGGCAAGGTCTCTTACCGAAATATCGTCCTCACCCCGGCGGTCAAATAGGCGGCGCGACCCCTCGCAGGCATCTCCAAAGCCTTTATCGGAACTCGCTTGCAGTGGGGACGCACACGAAGTAGCTTGGCTTTCTTTACTGATTCTCTCTCTATCCTTCATTCGAACGGTCTCAGAAGGGAGGCAAAAATGGATCCAAAGAAAAACGTCAGCAGACGGGCGTTTATCCAGACGAGCGCCGTGGCAGGAGCAGTCGCGGCATTCACGATCGTCAAACCCGAATCGGTCCGCGGCACGGCGGCCAACGATGCGGTTTCGCTCGTGTGGGTGGGTCTTGGAGGGCGCGGAACGGCGGATGCCAACGGGCTCACGGCTGCCGGAGCGCGCATCATCGGCCTGGCAGACCTCTTTCAGGAGAAGGTTGACCTGGCCCGAAAAACCTATTCCTCGATTCCGGAGTCCAACTGCTTCACCGGTTTCGACGCGTACAAAAAGGTCATGGACCTCAAAGCCGACGGAGTCGTCCTGGTGACCCCTCCGGGTTTCCGTCCGGATGAGTTTTCGGCCGCGGTTGCAGCCGGGAAACACGTGTTCATGGAAAAACCCATCGGTGTTGATGCCTTCGGCTGTCACTCCGTGCTCGCCACGGGAGAGAGAGCCAAAGCCAAGAAGCTCAGCGTGGTCGTCGGGCTGCAGAGGCGTTACAGCAGGAACTATGGGGAAGCCCAGAAGAGGATTGCCTCGGGTGCACTTGGTACCATTGTGTCGGGCAGGGGATTTTACCTGACAGGTGACGTCTGGAAGGGTCGAACCTGGCCTCGCACAGATTTTCCCACCGAACAACACTGGATGGCCAAAAACTGGTATTACTTCCGCTCCCTTTCCGGGGACCTCATCACCGAGCAGAACATCCACAACCTCGACGCCTGCAACTGGGTTCTGGGTGGACACCCCATACGCTGCACCGGCTATGGAGGACGCAAGTGGCGGAGATATATTGGCGACATTTATGATCACTTCAATGTGACTTTTGAATATCCCGGCGGAGTTCACCTGACATTCATGTCGGGGCAGTTCTGCACGATTCACGATAGCTCGGAACAGATTCTGGGCACCGACGGCATGTTCATCAACGCCGGCAGGGCCAATATGAAGATCGAGGGCAAGAACCCCTGGGAAGCAACCCCCGGGGATGACCCCAACAAGAATGAATATGAAGCCTTCCTGACCAGCGTGAAGAAGGGCGAACCGCGGACCGATACGCAGCATGCCGTGGATGGTACTTTTGTCACCATTCTGGGACGTGAGGCCGCCTACCGCCGCAAGGAAGTGGAATGGGACAAGCTCTGGAAAGAAAACCAGAAGCTGGAGCGCAAGACCTACCCCGTTTCCTAGCTCTGATCGGCATTCTGCTGCCCGGACAGCGGACAGGTCCTGCGGCCCGTCCGCTGTAAGGCATCGGGTGGTCTGGCGCATAAACTTGGTTGAACATGATCGGGGAGGTGGTTCGTATGAGCACTGGTGTCAATCGTAGAGAGTTCCTTCTCAGGTCGTCGTCCCTTGCCATCGGCGGAGCGTTGCTCGGCTCGGCGGCGATGGAACGGACGGCTGGTGCCGCATCAGGCATCAAAAAAGGTGCCTGCATCGGCGTGCTGCCCGAGAGCATGACCGTCCTGCAAAAGTTCGAGGTGGCAAAGAGGGCTGGATTTGACGGCGTCGAACCGAACACCCTGAACAGCGCGGTGGAAGTGAGCCAGTACAAGGAAGCGGCGGAGAGAACTGGAGTCGAGATCACGTCAATAATGAACTCCGACCACTGGAGGTATCCGCTGAGCGACAACGATCCGGAAGTCGTCAAGAAGTGCATCGATGGCCTCAAGACTTCCATGCACAATGCGCACGACCTGGGCGCCGGGGCCGTCCTGCTTGTCCCAGGTGTTGTTACGGCGGACGTCCGCTATGCGGATGTGTACAGGCGGTCTCAGGATCAGATTCGAAAGCTCCTGCCCCTAGCCAACGAACTCAAGGTTATCATCGCGATTGAAAACGTCGGCAATCGGTTTCTGCTGAGCCCGCTCGAGATGGCGCGCTACGTCGACGAATTCAAGAGCCCATGGATCAGGTCCTATTTCGATATCGGCAACGTCGTTTCGACCGGTTATCCCCAGGATTGGATCTGGACCCTCGGCAAACGGCTGTGCAGAGTGCACATCAAGCGGTTCGAGCCGGGGACCGACCATCCCAAGTTCGATCCCAAGGATCGGCGGACCCAGGGAATTGACTGGCCCGATGTTCGCAGAGCCTTGAACGAGGTTGGCTACAGCGGTTGGATCACCGCCGAAGTCAAGAGCGGAGACGAGGACTACGTGAAAGAGGTCAGCGCCCGTATGGATCGGATCTTCTCCGGACAGAACCCGGTTTGACCTGAATTCCGAACGGCAACCGGTCGCAAGTTCGCCGTCTTTCACGACAGGTCGGAAATGAAGGCTTGAACTCAGTGGCAAATGTCCGCCGATGTACAAGGGCGAGGGGCATCCGCCTTGCCATCAGCAGAGTCGCCCAGCATGAAACGCAGATATTGGAGGAAGAGCTATGATAAACCGCAGGCAAATGATGATGCTCCCGGGTGCGGCATTCCTGTGCCGGTTTGGATCTGCCCAGGCACAGCGAGCCGGCGAACCGATCCCCGCTGACTCGGCGCAGGTGCTGCCGGATCAGCTGCTGCTGAAAGACTATCGTCCGAAGTCGGTGTACAAGATCCCGGTGACCGAGATCAAGAAGGCCAAATACCCGATCATCGACACTCACTACCACGCGCGCGCAAAGACCTCTGAAGATGTTGACGCGATGGTGAAGATCATGGACTCCGTCGGCGTAGAAACAACCGTCGCGTTCTCCGGCATTGGCGCGGCCTTCGATGAGACTTACCGGCTCTATTCGAAGTATCCGAAACGATTTCAGGCCTGGTGCGGCCTGAACATGGCGGATGTCGATCAGTCAGGGTTTGGCCCTGCCACCGTCAAGGAGCTGGAGCGATGCCGCAAAGTCGGGGCCGTTGGCGTCGGGGAGATCACTGACAAGGGGATGGGGATCGGAGGTCAGTTTGGCGGGCCTCCGAACTGGC
>Ga0307379_10002810_pt1 | contig 25500 bp, 23 predicted proteins | sample UN2MG_FD_202237 | JGI IMG/M metagenome (GOLD analysis project Ga0307379, IMG submission 202237) | Soil microbial communities from Risofladan, Vaasa, Finland - UN-2 | ecosystem: Environmental > Terrestrial > Soil > Coastal area > Acid sulfate soil | place: Finland: Risofladan, Vaasa | collected...
TTCATTCACGAGGTAGCTAATGATATAGTTGGGTATACCTAAATAAAAACGGGAGCAATTGTGGCATGCCAGTTGAACTCAACGGGAAAAAGTTCTACAGAACGGCTGAAGCTTGCCGAATGGCCGGTACGTGTAAAAATACCTTTTTGCGCTGGGTCAAGGCAGGGTCATTTGCAGATGTAGAACATAAGGATAGAAGAGGTTGGAGATTATTCACGCAGGATGAAGTGGAGAGACTAACGGCTGAGGTCAACAGAATTTACAAGAATGCAGCAGATTAACTTTCTATCAGTTGGCATAATTATGTCGACATCAAGAGTCCAAGATGGTAGATGAGCAGAAAACAAAAGAACAACTTATGGGTGAATTGGCAGTACTGCGCCAAGGTGTCGCACGATTGGGAACATTATTGACCAAACACAAGCAGGCGGGGGCGCTTTGCGACATTGTGCAAACTGCCAGCCAGACGCTGGAACCAGACGATTTATTAAACTCCCTTTTGGGCAAGGCGGTTGAGGTGATGGATGCAGACATGGGCTTAATATATCTACTAGACAGGACAGAGAAGGCGCTTTTGCTAAAAGCTCATAGAGGGATGACCGAGGAGACCCTTCATCGAATATCAACCGTGAAGCTTACCAGCGAAGACCTAAGAAAAATGCCGAAAGGCGAAGCTCCACATATCTCCTTATCAGAATTATTTCGTGATGCTACTCTCAAATTGATAGCAGCAGAAGTTCAACAGGACCAAGCACAATCATTTGCCGCTGTCCCCTTCTCGGGGAAAAGCGGACTACATGGAGTAATGATTGTCGCCAGTCGAAGCCAGCACAAGTTTAACCAGGATGACATGGAACTACTCGGAATTGTTGGTAAACAGACAAGGGCCAGCATAGAGAACGCTATGCTGGCTCTAGAGGTAAGCAGATTGGCTACTATCGACAGGCTAACCGGGCTTTACAATAAAGCCTATTTTCAGCAGCGGCTGGAAGAGGAAACAGCACGAAGCTCACGCTATGGGCTGGAATTCTCCATTGTTCTATTCGATGTGGACGGTTTTGAAGCGTATAGCGCTCGCCGTGGGCCTGCAGCCGGAAACGAAATTATCAGGATGCTAGGTGTCTCAGCTCGAGACTGCATCAGAGAGGTAGACACAGCCTACCGCTATGGTAAAAGCAAGTTCGCCATCATCCTGTTACACACTGGCGCTAGCGGTGCAGAAGTAGTGGCAGAGCGGCTGCAACAAAAGGCAAGCGATATTTTTGCATTGATGCGCAGGTCCAGTGGCTTTAAGCTGACCATTAGCCTGGGTATCGCATCTTTTCCCAGCGATGACCCATCACCAGAGGGGTTAGTCCACAGGGCTGAGGCTGCTCTAACTAAGGCAAAACAGCGGGGCGGAGACCAAGCATGCCTGGCCTCAAATACACCTGACAGCATCGGCGCAGCAAGCAGCGATATCCCGGAGGCCACCAAGAATGTAAAAGAGCTAAGCACAAGCAATATCTATGCTATGGCGGCAGCGGTAGATGCCAATAATCACAATACACACTCAAAGAACGTAGCAAAGCACGTCGTAGCCATAGGCGAAGTGCTTGGCCTCACCAATAGAAAGATACGGCAGCTTCGCACCGCCGCTATTCTCCACGATATCGGTAAATCCAGTATGCCCTACAGTATAACCAGGAAGTCAGGCCTCTTAAATGAGGAGGAGCAGCAGACCCTGCGGAAGCACCCGGAGCTGGGGGCTGCCATAGTAGACCAGATTCCCGAATTGGACTATTGCGCTCCGGCCATTCGGCACCATCATGAACGGTACGACGGCAGCGGTTACCCCAGCGGTCTCAAGGGAGAGCAGATTCCTATTGAGGCACGCATCATCGCCGTAGCTGAAGCCTATGATACTATGACCACAACATACCCCTATCGCCAGGCACTATCACCCCAAGAGGCTATTGAAAAACTGAGACAGCATATCAATACCAAATTCGACCCTGAGGTTGTCCTGGCTTTCATAAAGGCAGTATCGGCTGGCTCAAGAGAATAGACCAAGATAAATTACAACACTGAACAGCATCCTCTTGCCGACACGTGCCATGCAGCTTTTGGAAGTTCCACATTTATTCCTCACATTACACAGATTGCATGCTGGTTTGGCAGTATCATGAAGCAACGAATTCAGCGAAAAAATAGACGTGACGAATGAAATAATAATATCATACAGATAAAACTGAGGTGCTTTTGACCCGAAAGGAGTGCTAATTTGAAGGAAGACAGCTTAAACAAGGTCGCAGTCATTGGTGCTGGGTTGATGGGGTTTGGCATTGGTGTTGACTTCGCACGGGCGGGATATGATGTAACACTGTGGAACACTTCGCCAACCACCAGCCAACAGGCGATGACCCGTGTCAAGAAAGCCCTCAACCGAATGGTAGAAGCAGAATTTATAACACGGGACGAGGCTGACAGTGCTTATGCCCATCTGCAGCCGACAACTGATATGACTGAAGCTGCGGTAGGAGCCGACTATGTAGTCGAGTCAGTGCTGGAGCAGTTACCTCTCAAGCAAGATGTATTCCGCCAGCTCGACGTTATCTGTCCTCCACCAGCTATACTGGCCACTAATACATCAGGGCTGAGCCCAACAGCTATCGCTACTGCTACCACCCATCCTGAGCGCGTGGTGGCCACACATTACTTTCAGCCACCTCATCTTATACCTCTGGTTGAGATAGTTGGAGGTGAAAAGACCTCCAACCAGACCGTCGAAACCGCATTTCGGGTGCTGACCAGGATGCGAAAAAAACCAGTTAAACTTCTGAAAGAGACACCCGGTTTTGCTGGCAACGCCATTCAGAACGGAATCGGCATGATGGCAATCAGGCTTGTGGAGAATGGCGTATGCGCACCAGAGATGGTCGATACTATCATAACCATGGGTTTCGGGCGACGGATGCGTATGACAGGCTACTTTAATCGAATAGACTTGATAGGCCTCGACCTGGTGGCTGATATTGTCACCGCGCAGGGTTTGAAACCTCCGCGACTTATAGCGGAGCACGTAGAACATTCCGAGCTGGGAGCCAAGACAGGCAAAGGATTCTATGCTTGGACTCCCGAGTCTGCCGAAGCTTTCAATTACCGCCAGGAAATGGAACTGCTCCGCCTGCTTAAGCAGGACTATGAAGAGGGAGTCCTGTAGCATTTGTATTTGATAGCTTTGATTTCACGTATCAGGCTATCAAGTTCGTGTTGGAGTCACCTGCCCACAGGTGCCCTCTCATCTTGCACAGTGTATGAACATCAGTGATTAAAAGCCGTCACCCGCAAGCGGGTGACTGGCACAGAACCACCTGCAAGGAGAATAAAGAAGGAGGGAATTTCCTGGCTAGCAGGGATACTCAGAGAGAGGACACTAAAAAGGGCAAGAAGTGATATAATAGCTTCACGAATTTTTTGGAGGGCCATCCGATGCAAAGGCTAACAGTAATTCCGGAGCAGTGTTCTGGCTGTAGAATCTGCGAACTTGTATGTGCCATAAAACATTTCGGAGTGAACAATCCGAAGAAAGCAGCGCTAAGAGTACTAATCACATACCCTCATCCGGTGGTAAGAATGGCAATTGTTTGCAGCCAGTGTAAAGAGCCTACATGTGCACAAGTATGTCCCACCGATGCCCTGCGGCGGGTCGACGGCATCGTGCAACTGGACGAGAATGACTGCATTTCCTGCTACAAGTGTATCGAGGCATGTCCTTTCGGAGCAATATACGCACATGCAGATTGTGACTTTCCTATCAAGTGTGATATGTGCGGGGGAGACCCGGAATGTGTTAAGAAATGCCCTAAGGGAGCACTCAGGCTCATACCAGAGGCTGCTCTTGGTGAATCCAAACGCCTGAACAATGTGTTGAGTTACACTCAGATGAAGGAAATCGAGTTTTACGAGAAAGGAGAACAGAAGGTCATCCACTATGCCGAGATAGGAAAGGAAGAGCTATGAGCATCAAAGGTGGATATTTTAAGAAACACCTGCATGTAAACCTTACAAAAGGCAGCGCTGAACGCCAGGACCTTACGGACACTTTTGTGGAAAGGTACATCGGGGGACGCGGCTTCGGTGCAAAACTGGTCTGGGACAACCTGAATAAGCATAATTTCCACATAGACCCTCTTGGCCCAGAGAATCTCCTGGCTGTCGCCCCAGGGCCTTTAACCGGAGTTTACCTGCCTGCATCGGGAAAGAACTCTTTCGTGGCCATCTCACCGGCTACCGGCCTCTATGGAGATTCCTCCATGGGCGGTGGCTTTGGCGTCGAGCTGCGGCAGGCGGGAATCGATGTTCTCTCCATCATCGGCAGGGCACCGGAGCTGTCCATCCTTTTCATCGACAATGGTAAAACGACAACTATCCCCATGCCTGAGCTAAAAGGAAAAACCTGCCTTGAGGCTGAAGGAATTATCAAAGAACGACTGAATACTTATGCTATCCATGTTGCCACTATCGGCGTGGCTGGCGAGAATATGGTGAGGTTTGCCTGCCTCAACAGCGATTGGAGCCGTAATGCTGGACGAACTGGGATAGGCGCAATCATGGGGTCGAAGAACCTCAAGGCGATTGTGGTACGAGGAAACACTGACCTCCCAATCTATGATATTGAAGGGTTGATGACTGAGGCCGATAAGGCTTATAAATACTTGAAAGAACACGAGTATTTCAAAATGTGGCAGCAGGAAGGCCTTATGAACGTCATCGAGTACGCGAACGAGAAAGGCATTTTACCAGCATATAATTTTAAGGACAGTGTTTTTGCCAAGCATGACCAGGTCAACGGCGCAATGATGCTGAATCACTACAAGATAGGGGATAGCGCCTGTTTCTCATGTCCCATGTGTTGCAGCAACATTTGCCTTGTGAAGAATGGGAAATACACAGGAACTGTGCTTGAGGGGCCAGAATATGAATCATGCGCTATGCTCGGGCCAAACGTAGGCATCGACAATTTCGCCGCCATACTTTCTGCATGCCAGCTGTGCGACGAGCTGGGGATGGATACGATTTCGACAGGCAACGTTGTGGGGGCCATAATAGAGGGATATGAGAAGGGGATACTGTCACTGTCTGACCTTGATGGGAGAAATATTACCTGGGGAGATGAAGATGCAATCCTGGAACTAATACAGAGAATCGCTAATCGGCAAGGCATTGGTGACATTATCGCTGATGGGTCCCGACGTATCATTGAAAAATGGCCTGAAATGGATAAGGTCATCCTCCAGGTGAAGGGCCTTGAGCAATCTGCTTATGACAGCCACGCTAGCTCCACAATGGCGTTAGCCTATGCCACCTCAGATATAGGCGCACATCACACGCGGGCATGGACTATCGCCAAGGAGATGGAAGAGGGGCAAAACTGGTCTGACGAAGAGAAGATCGACATTGTAATATATCACCAAACACTGCGGCCATTGTTTGACATGCTCGGTGTTTGCCGCTTGCCCTGGATCGAGCTGGGACTAAATGAGCGACGTTACGCAAACTTCTACAAATACACAACAGGGAAAGACGTGTCCCTTGAGCAGCTTTTGTCACTCTCAAATGATATCTACGACCTAACACGCCTGATAAATGCCCGCCTTGGCATGAGCCGTAAAGACGACAGCCTCCCCTACAAAGTTCATACAAATCCTGCTCTCACCGGGCCGAACGCTGGCAAAGTGATAGACCCGGAATATTTTCAGAAGCTCCTTTCCCTCTATTACCAAAGGCGCGGTTGGGACCAAAATGGCATCCCTGCGGCTGGGACAGAACGTAAGTTCCAAGACTAGCTCCGTTGATGTTCTAAGATTTTGTCACCATCTAAGTATTCAGAGAAAATATCACCGTGTAAAGGAGAAGGCATGGATTGGAAGATGACCCTGAATCAAAACATGGTGCTCTGTCATTGCGAGCGAAGCGAAGCAATCTCGGCGGATGGGGGACGAGGGGGAACAAAGCACTCCTTCCCAAAACCCCACTGAGATTGCCGCGGCACTTTGTGTCTCGCAATGACAGAAGGTGAGGCCCTCCCCACGACACAAGAGTTAACACTTTTAAATTTTACTCTGCTATTTTGCATTTTCATCTTTGACTTTTGCATTGCTGAAATTCTTGTGCCACCTGAACAATATAGCCTTGCTGGAATTAGCTTTTTATGCCAGCTGCTATCTCAGCCCACTTCTTGTATTCCTGAATGTCAGGTTGTGCCTCAGCGAGAACTGTCATCCTCTGCGCTTGGAGAGAACCCTCGGCATGAACTGCCACTATCTCATTCTCATAAGTCAGCATCCTTCTCATCAGGTTCAACATTCTTAATCTATTTTCTGTGGGAATCCCTGCTTTGCCACCCAGATACTTATCGATATCGGCCTTAAGCTCAGGATTCTGATAGTCTTGATAGGAAGGTAGCGTTGCTGCCAGTCCTCCGGCGATATCTTGAACTATCTTTACGAAAGTATGAAAATTGCTGGCAAACTGGTATTTCGCTATATTGCTAATCACAGGATTGGGAATAGGTATCCCCCCATGCATAACATAGTCTATGCACGAAGCCCGAGCCAATGATTTGAGGGTGTTAACATACATTACAAGGTCAGTTATGTGCTCCCTGATGTGTGAAACCCGTTCTATGCCATTATACTCGGCCATGGCTTGAGCTACTCCTAATAGCAGCTCAGACGAAGGAATTCTGTAGCTGGCTGCGGTGTGGCGGTGCAAGACGGCGAAGTTATAAACAAGAGGCATGGCAAACTGCCATTCTCCACAAAGGAACACCCTCTCCCAGGGAACAAATACATCATCGAAAATAATGAGCGAGTCCGTGTGCGTTCTCACTGGATGGTCAACAGGGAATTCCATATCACTTAGCTTTGTATGCATCGGGTGACATATCTGCTTAACACCTTTGGTATTGGCAGGTATGGCAAAGGCAACAGCGTAGTCTTTATCTTCCTCCGCCATATTTCTGGTAGGAACTACCATTATCTCGTTTAGATAGGCAGCGGCGGTAATATGTACTTTAGCTCCTCTAACTATTATCCCGTCTTTGTTTTTGTCCACCACATGGACGTAGAAATCAGGGTGGGTCTGTTGAGGGGAAGACGGACGAAGTACCCTATTCCCTTTCACGTCCGTCATAGCAGCGGATGAACTCAAGTCTGTCTTCTTCAGATGCTTGCGATAATTCTCAGCTCGCTCTACATATTCCGGTTTACCCATCATATTTGCAGTAACACTTATTGCGTTTAAAGCATCAGCAGCGATATCGTGGCTAAACGGAATGACGCAACTCCCAAGCCTTGTGGCTGCTACCATCAACTCATGCCGCTTTATCAAGTCCTCAGCATTTCTCGGGGTATAGTAATACCTGCTCACCGACTCACCGCCTAGGTCAGGGTCTTCAACAACCGCCAGGTCTCTGTATTCAGGCATCTCCGCTAGTTCATAATCTATGGCCGCAGTATCCACACCCACCTTAAGCGACGGGTCAGTGGTAACATCTTCGACCTTTTCCCCATAAATGTAGACCAGCCTACCATCCTTCAAGCTCTCCCTATATTGCTTCGGTGTCATTAATCCCATTTTTGCCCTCCTTAATTCTAGCAGTATATCTAAGAGAAACATTGTATCATGTCACTGCAGGCTCTGCCACAGAAACACCGCTAGCCAAGAATACAGCGTTTCTTTAAGCTTATCAAGATAGTTGCTCTTGCTTTGTTAATGTTCCACAGCTTTCTCACTTTTCGGCCTTTCTGCGAAAACGTCACCCCGTGAATAAAGCGGGCATATATCAATAATATGGTGCTGTTTGGGTTAGCCGCAACTTAACAAATCACCCCGGAAGATGATATAGTTAGGTAGCATGCGATGTGCAATCCTCGGCGATATTCATAGCAACTTAGCTGCTTTTGAGGCAGTGCTTCGGGATATAGACCTCAGAGGGGGGGTCGACAGGATATGGTGCCTTGGCGATGTGGTAGGCTATGGACCTGACCCTCACGAGTGCATTGAGCTTCTGCGTCAATATGAGCATATATGTGTTGCTGGCAATCACGATTGGGCAGCGATAGGTAAGATGGATACTTCAGACTTCAACCCTGTTGCTGCTCGAGCTTGCCACTGGACAAGCCAACAGCTATCTGAGGAAGATATAGACTACCTTCAAAACCTGCCTCTTAGCCTCTGCCAGGATGACTTTACACTAGTTCACGGCAGCCCGAGAGAACCTATTTGGGAGTATCTATTGTCCAACGAAGCGGCGCAAGATAACTTTGCCTATTTTAAGGCAGCTTTTTGTCTTGTTGGGCATTCTCATGTTCCACTGATTTTCGAGCAGAGGGACAATAGCACTGTCTACAAGGAATTCCCAGATAAAGGTAACCTAGAATTGGGGGAGAATCGCTTGATTATCAACCCCGGCGGTGTTGGACAACCTCGAGATGGCGACCCTCGAGCAAGCTATGCTATTTACGATGTTGACGCTCGGGGCATCTATCATTACCGGGTTGAATATAATATCCCAGCTACGCAGAGGAGGATGGAGGAGCGAGGATTGCCCTTACCCCTGATTCTACGCTTGAGCGAAGGCTGGTAGCCTTGCAAAGTTCGCCGCTCCATAGTAGTATTTGCTTGGGTCGTGCTAGACGGGGAACTAGCGGTGCCCTGTACCCGAGATCCGCTATAGCGGGGTTGAATTCCGATTCGAGGTTTTCGTCTTTTAGGACTGCTTCGGTAAAGCGGTGTCGAAGGCTGGGTCTTGCGCGGCGGAGAGCTATGAACCCCGTCAGGTCCGGAAGGAAGCAGCGGTAAGTAGCATTCTCCGGGTGCCGTAAGGCTACCTGGTCGGAGCTGGCTAACTGGAGTAAGCTAGGAGGCAGGATCGACAGTCGGTGCACGGCCCATACTAAATAATCAAATAAGTTGGAGGAACGAACCCAGTAATGGAGCTGAATTTAGCTGGCAAGACAGTGATTGTTACCGGTGGCGGCTCGAATATCGGGCGGGGCATAGCTTTAGCCTTTGCCAAAGAAGGGGCAAACGCGGTAATTGCAGATATAGATAAAGCTCAAGGGCAAAAGATAGCTAAAAAGGCTAATGCTCTAGGCGGCAAGGCTATAGCTATCAAAACCGACGTTACCGATGTTGAGTCAGTAACAGCCATGATTAAAAAGACACTAGAAGAGTTTGGAAAGATAGATATACTGGTCAACAATGCCGGCTGGGGTATGGACAGGCTATTTATCGAGAAGCCGAGGGCTGAGTGGGAAAAAGAGATAAGTATTAACTTTTGGGGCGTTATAAACTGTACCAGAGCAGTCCTTGACCACATGATAGAGCGGAAATACGGCAAAATTATCAGTATTAGCTCTGATGCCGGTAGAATGGGAGAATACCGAGAGGCAGTCTATGCCGGGTGTAAAGGTGGCGTTATCGCTTTATCCAAAGCCCTAGCTCGCGAATTAGGTCGTCATGGTATAAATGTTAATGTCCTTTGCCCTGGAGTTACCATCCCTGAACGTCCGGAAGATGCTGGCGAGTTAAGTATGTGGAAAGGCGAGATGGCTCAAGTATTTACACCAGAGGCCCGGGAGAAAGCAACTAAAGCATATCCCTTGCGTCGGTTGGGAAAACCAGAAGATGTAGCCAACGCTACCGTCTTTTTGGCTTCAGATACCGCTAGCTTTATAACTGGTCAAACCATCAGCGTTAGCGGCGGCTATACCATGATGTAGAAAGGGGCTCTAAAATGAAGGCTATTGATGTTCATGTCCACCCGAGCACTGCTGTTTTTTCCCGCGAACGCATATGGGGGCCTGAAGTGGCACAAAGTCTTTACACGTACTATGGAATCAGCAAGAAGGTAAGAACGGATGAGGAGATGGCGCAGGAGTTCAGGGAGCTGGAGACAAAAGCTCTCATAATAGGTTGGGATGCTGAATCCGGGAGCGGCTACGATACCAGTGATACTAACGATGAGGTGGCGAGGTTGATTAAGAAGTTTCCAGATGTATTCATCGGCGGCTGGGCGATGATTGACCCGTGGAAAGGAAAGGCAGCCATAAAAGAGCTACAGAGATGCGTTAAGGAGTTAGGGCTGATGGGGCTGAAGTTTCAGCCACCCGCCCAGGACTTCTTTCCCAATGACAGGCGATTTTATCCTCTTTATGAGAAATGTGTTGAGCTAAAAATACCAGTTTCCTTTCACACCGGGACTACTGGCCTGGGAGCTGGCATGCCAGGCGGGCACGGAATACGCCTAAAGTATACCAAGCCTATCCCCTATATTGATGATGTAGCTGCAGATTTCCCAAACTTAACAATAGTCATGATTCACCCTGCCTGGCCCTGGCACGAAGAGCAAATCGCCGTTTTGCTTCACAAAGGAAATGTCTATGCCGACCTTTCCGGCTGGGCACCGAGATATTTCCCCGAATCTATTAAAAGAGAGGTTAACGGCCGTCTCCAGGATAAGTTCATGTTTGGCTCTGACTATCCTGAGATTCCACCAAAGCGATGGCTTGATGAATTCGAAGGTGGCGGCTATAAGCCAGAAGTGATTGAGAAGGTCCTGTATAAGAATGCCCAGAGGATTCTGAAACTCAAGGTTTAGAAGCATCAAATATCAGGAGATTTAATGGCTTTAAGTGCCTAAAAAAACGAGCTTACCCTCGGTTGAAGTAAAAAGGCTGCTTCGCCAGTCTGGTCTCAGGGCAAAGAAGGGGCTAGGGCAGCATTTCCTCATAGATGAAAAAACCTTAGAGACCATAGTTATAGCTGCGGAGCTTTCCCCAGAAGATATTGTAATTGAGGTTGGCCCTGGATTAGGTATATTGACCATCGAACTGGCACGACGGGCTGGTAAGGTTATCGCCGTAGAGCTCGACACAAAGCTGGCTTCGCTGCTGAAACGCAGGTTAGCTTCGCTACCCAACGTTAATATAGTTAATGCTGATATACTCAAGGTCAGTCCAACACAACTACTGGGAGGAGAAAACAATTATAAGGTGGTGGCTAATCTACCCTATTATGTTACTTCTCCCATATTGCGCTACTTTGTAGAAGCCTCGCCGAAACCATCATCGATGGTAGTAATGGTTCAGAAGGAGGTTGGCGAGGCTATCGTTGCCAGTCATGGAAAGATGAGTGTGCTGGCAGTTAGCCTGCAGGTATACAGTAAGCCGAAAATCGTCTCGTATGTGTCATCGCAGAGCTTCTACCCACCACCAAAAGTGGATTCAGCCATTGTGCGTTTTGACCTATTTCCAGAGCCTGCGGTTAAGGTAAACGATATCGATAGTTTTTTCAAGGTGGTTAGGTGTGGATTCAGCTCACCACGAAAGCAACTGCGTAATTCACTAGCTCACGGCCTTGAAGTGAAGCCGGCTGAAGTTGGCTTGTTGCTGGAGAAGGCCAGAATAGAACCTCAACGCCGAGCTGAGACACTTAACCTCGAAGAATGGGCGAGGTTGTATGAAGTTCTGGCAGCTTCAAAGAAGGATAGGGCACTATGTTGACTAGCCTGGCACCAGCTAAAATTAACCTCGTCATCGAAGTTTTGAGCAAACGTGATGACGGCTATCACGAAATTCGTAGTCTTATTCAGACAATTAGCCTGCATGATATCCTTTCCTTTGAGCTGGCCAAGGGGATTTCTCTAGAGTGCATCGAGCCAAGTTTGCAGACTTCTGATAACCTGGTTGTTCAAGCGGCTGAATTACTCAAGAAAGTTTGTGGCTGCGAGAAAGGCGTGAAGATTGGGCTTGAGAAGCGAATCCCATGGGGTACAGGTTTAGGTGGTGGTAGCAGCGACGCGGCGGCTACCTTGTTGGCCCTTGGGAAGCTGTGGGAACTGAAGTTGCAGGTCTCAGATTTAGTTGAGCTGGCAGCTAAGCTTGGAGCAGATGTCCCCTTTTTCATTCATAAGGGAACAGCTTTGGTGGAGGGCAGAGGTGAAAAGGTGACTCCTTTGCCAGCTTCGCTGCCAGGATGGTTTATCCTGCTATTGCCACCATTGCCCAGGATACCTCACAAAACACAACAGCTTTATTCCCGGCTGGATGAACGGCATTTTACTGGCGGGCAATTTGTTAGCAAAGCCATAGAAGCATGGTTGCAGAACAGACGAATTAGCCCTTCACTGTTATTCAATGTTTTCGATAGCATAGCCTTCGACGCCTTTCCTGGACTTGAGGACTATTGGGAACGTTTTAAGGAGGCTGGCGCCCCGGCCATCCATTTAGCCGGCTCAGGCCCGGCTCTTCTAGCTCCTGTGGGTAACAAAGCTAAGGCTGAAGAGTTACATCGCTGCCTTTGCCAGCAGGGGCTGGAAGCTTATATCGTGTCTACTATTCTGCCTCAGATGGTTTAGCTAAAGTGAGTGAAGTTTCCAAACCAAGCAAAAAGAAAAAACGGCTTCAGACAGCGGCCTGGGTTGTTGGAATTGCGGCTCTGACTGCAGGTATCGTTTACTTGCTATCGTTTCTCGAAGATTATTTTGGGCTGCCTTTAGAGGAATTTGCCCTGCAGGCATATTTAATCGTCTTTGGAGCTACTTTATTAACTAGCTGCACCATCTTGTTTCCAGCACCAGGAGTGGCAATTCTCATGGCAGCAGCCGCAAAGTGGAACCCGGCAATTGTGGCAATGGTAGCCAGCGTCGGCGGCACGCTAGGCGAACTTACCGGCTACTACGCCGGTTATCTGGGAAGAAAAATAATCGTTACTGAGTACCGTGAACGCTATGAACAGGCGGCAGGCTGGATGAATCGCTATGGACTGTGGGCAATATTCGCCTTTGCCCTCATACCAGTACTTATATTTGATTTAATAGGACTGGCAGCAGGGGCTTTAAAGTTACCAGTATGGAAGTTTTTACTGGCCTGCTGGGCAGGACGGATAGTGAGATCTTTAATTGAGGCTTATTTCGGAGCTGGGTTTATACCACTCGTCTTCCCTGCCTGGTTTTCATGACATTTGGCACCAGCTATAAACTAATTTTTCCTCTTCTTCCCTTGTCCTAACCTCTCCGTTCAACTTTGCTTCATGTAATGCATTTAAAATCTCTCCCATTTGAGTACCTGGGGGGACACCCATTCTCTTCAAGTCCTCCCCGTTTAGCAGCGGCTTGCCATAGCGAAGTTTAGCCAGGTACAACTGCAAGTGTTGGCTTACTACCGGCGATTCTGAGGCCAGAACGTTAGCTTGAATGGCCTGGGTGGTATAGCTACGAAGCAACTGGTATATATCGCTGGGCTTTAGTTGGGGATTAGCCAGAGTGTGAAGCCGGGTTTTGAGCTGCAATGTATGGCGCATCGCTTGAGACAATCTTTTTTGGAAATTGAGACGGGCAAGGAATTGCTCGTTTTCTTCGTCGGTTAGATTGTAGATAAGCAGGCACAGGTAAAGAGGAGAAGACGAGGTTCGCTTATATAGTTGGCAAGCCTGGTCAAATTTTTCGCTGAGCCAGCCATTGCCTCTGAGAGACGGGTGCAGCTTGGTGAGAACTCCCAGCTCGGCAGCCCTTTTTAAAACTCGCTCCGGACAGTCCTCCTTCAAGATTAGCTCCAGCTCATGCCTGAGGCGGTCACCGCTTATGGTATCAAGCATAACCACATCGCGCCGAAGTAGCTCAGCCGTTTTCGGCTCTAGCTTGAAGCCCAACCTTTGCTCGTAGCGTAGCCCCCGCAGGATTCGAGTAGCATCGTCGATGAAGCTATCAGGGCGCAGAATACGGATGAGACGATGGTCAATGTCATCTTTACCATGATAGAGGTCGATTAGCTCTCCAAAGCGTTGCGGCATCAGGCTCAATGCCATGGCATTGATTGAGAAATCTCTGCGATAAAGGTCGTCGGTGAGACTGCCCGGCTTGACAGTCGGTAAAGCTCCAGGACAGCTATAGCTTTCACGGCGGGCGGTAGCTATATCCAGGCTAAAATTAGGATAGCTAAGCTTAGCAGTACCAAAATGAGGATGGATTGTCAGCTTCGGCTGGCTTTCTTTAGCTAGCTCCTGAGCCAGTTCAATGGCATCACCTTCAACCACCAAATCCAGGTCAAAGTTGGCACGTCCCAGAAGCAGGTCACGCACTACCCCACCAACAACATAGAGCTCCAGCCCCAGCTCACTGGCCTTTTCACCGGCATCTTTTACCAGCTTCAGAATTTGCCGCGGCAGGTACTCTTCAAGTTGCGACGAAAGGCTCTTTTCGGACATGGCCTACCTTGCCTCCTTATAAGACTAGCTAAATTATAGCATAGCGGTCTTGAGGAACTGAATAAAGGCACACAATCACCCGAGCAGGATTTCGAGGCTACTGAGTATAGTCACTCCGGCCAGATTCTTCTTCAAGCCGTAAAGCTCCCCTCACCTGTCTACATGCTTTCAAATGCTTTACCTGAGAAAGGCCATTACAGTATCGACATCCCCCCGTCAACACAAATGGTCTGGCCAGTTATATATGACGCTTCGTCAGATGCCAGGAACAGCACAGTATAGGCTATCTCTTCCGCTTTGCCATGTCGCTTGAGCGGCACCCTTTGCTCAATTTGGCGGTCACGCCTCTCATCCATCATAGGTTCAACCATCGGCGTGGCTATAAGACCCGGGGCCACACAGTTCACCCTGATGTTGTACTTTGCGAACCCGATGGCAAGGCTTCTGGTCAACGCAACAACTCCCGCTTTGGATGTTGCATAGGAATATATAAAATGCCCATAGAACGCAGCCATGGACGCATTGTTTACTATTGCCCCACCTCCACCCTTTTTCATCTCGGGAACAGCATACTTACAAGTGAAAAGTATACTCTTGAGGTTAGTGTTCATAACGGCATCCCAGTCTTCCTCCGAAACCTCTAGGCCAACACGCCCCAAAGCAATTCCAACATTATTGAATAGTATGTCCAATCTTTTATATTTGGAGATTGTCACCTCCACTGCTCTCTTTGCCTCTGACTCTTTGGTAACATCGGCCTGCAATGCTGTAGCCTCGCCACCCCCAGCCTTGATTATTTTCACCGTTTCCTCAGCAGCATCAAGGCCCCGGTCAACGGCGACTACTTTGGCTCCTTCTCTCGCAAACAGGATAGCAGTTGCTCTCCCATTTCCCATTCTAGGGGTTATTCCCTGTCTTATCGCCTCAGACTGCCCCTTAACCGAACCAGCTCCTGCCACTAGTGCCACCTTACCGTCTAATCTCACTTTTGACCACCTCCTATAAAATTGCTTAAGACCGTGGGCCCGACTTTATATTTCCATTTGACTAACGTATTCGCTTACTCCTTTTTTGCACTTCCAAGCCAGAAGGCCCCTTTTTCTAAGACTTTACCTGTATTCTGAGCCGAAAGCACCTCATCCGGCACAGAAAACTTCAGTTAGCAGATGTGAACTATGCTGGCCTAGACAACGAGCGGCTAACTTTCGTTTAAGACGAGGGCCACACAACTCAAACAGTATCCGGGCAATAACATTCTTTCTTAAACCGAGGTAGCCCTGTCCGCAAGTGTCTTTCGAAATCGAAATTGCGACAGACGTGCCTCGTCACTCAGCCTCTAGTTCAATTTGGAGCGCTACCATTATTCTACATGCCATCCCATAGTAGCCGATTGTCGTTGTTAACTTGACAATAGCCGGCTCATTAAGGAAGTTCCGAAGTTCGGCAAACGTATTGTCCTCCACTCTAATATTCTGAGCAACTTCATCAGTATAACGTAGAATTGCACGCTCCTCGTCATTGAATCTTGTTGAGGTAGCCCATTCTGGGATCGCGCCGATCTGCTCTTTTGTTACGCCTGCTTCTTGCCCGATGACTACATGCTTTGTAAATTCGTACTCAGCCTGTGCAAGATAGCCAACTCGTAAGATAGCTAACTCGCGTAGCTTTGGAGAAAGCTCCTCTTCACGGAGGATCGAATTGCCGAGCCGTATAAAGTTACGCCCTATGTAAGGACAATTGCCCACCACCTTAAATAGGTTGAGAATTGGCATGTGCTGGTCCTCTAGTCTCTGATATATGTCTCTCATTATGGGATCGGCTTGTTCTTTCTCTACCAGGCTAACTCGCGCCATTTTGCCTCCTGTCAGTAATTTTACTGTGCGTGACATTTTACGCCTTGTATTCGCTGCTATCAAGTACCTATGGCTTCACCTCCAGGCTCAATCCCCTGGATAAATGGAAATGGTATATCAAAATAATGTGCGAAAACTCTCCAACGTCTTTGAGTCCTTCGACATACTCAGGGAATATCTCGACAGTCCCTTCAACATAGCAGGCACCTGCCGGTTGCATAGGCGTGCCCTGCGACTCTTTGAACGGGGAATGAATAGTTCCGATTGGCTTGTACATTATTTCACTCATGGTTTTATGCCCTTCAAACTCATCTTAACTGGACACAGGCTCTGAGTTTACCTAGTCTGCTCCTTCTGCAGAATCCTGCTGCCTAACTGTAGGGACGGTCAAGACTGAATTGGCTACACAATGGTAAGATAGGGTATAATGGGAACACCTGCTGATTTTACTTAATTTAAAGGAGGGTAACCTTGATCTGGACAAGGGATGATTTACACAGGCTAATCAAGACCAAATTAGCCGGCCGTTTGTTCATCGTTGTGTCCAATAGAGAGCCCTATATTCATATCTCATCTGGCGATGAAATCCAATGCGTTGTGCCAGTTAGTGGACTAACTGTAGCTCTGGACCCGGTGATGCGAGCCTGTGGCGGAGTCTGGGTTGCCCATGGCAGCGGCACCGCCGATAGAAGAGTAGTTGATGAAAAAAACCGGGTAATGGTCCCTCCAAATGAGCCCAGCTATAGCCTAAGGCGAATATGGTTGACCAAGGAAGAAGAAGATGGCTACTATCTGGGCTTCTCGAATGAAGCATTATGGCCGCTGTGCCATGTTGCCTATGCACCGCCAATTTTTTATGAGGCTGATTGGAATACCTACAAAAAGGTAAACCAGCTTTTTGCTGACGCCGTTCTGGATGAAATTGGTGACAGACAAGCGTTTGTATTCATTCAAGATTACCATCTGGCACTCTTGTCTCGATTGATAAAAGCCCAAAATCCTCAAGTTACCACTGCCCAATTTTGGCACATCCCATGGGCCAATCCCGAAGTCTTCCGAATTTGCCCATGGGGAGAAGAACTAGTAGGCGGACTTCTGGGCAACGACCTTCTCGGATTCCATATTGGATATCACTGCGATAATTTTTTGAATACAGTTAACCTGCTGATGGAGGCAAGAATCGATTATGAGAGGTCTGCGGTTATCCATGATGGCAAAACTACGTTGGTACGTCCATTCCCTATCAGCGTTGACTTCGACCAAATATCACAGGATGCGGCCAGTGAAGATATCAAGCGGGAAATGGAAAGAATTCGGCAGACATGGAAGCTGAATGACAAAATTGTTGGCGTCAGTGTCGACCGGGTCGATTATACCAAGGGTATCCCGAATAGACTGCTGGCTTTGGATAAGCTCCTTGCCAAGTATCCTGAATACCAAAGGCGGGTGGTTCTCCTTCAATTGGCAGAGCCAAGCCGGACTCATATTAGAAAATACAAGGAACTGAATCTTGAAATCGATGACCTCGTTGAAGAGATAAACTGGAAATATCAATCCGGTGACTGGAAACCAATAATATATATCAGGGAGCATTGTTCGCCCCCTGATATACTGGCCTTTTATCGACTGGCACATTTCTGCATAGTTAGCTCTCTCCATGACGGAATGAATCTGGTGACCAAGGAATTCATTTCCTCCAGAGTAGATGAAGATGGTGTACTCATCCTTAGCCGATTCACCGGAGCTGCCAGGGAGCTGACTGAGTCTCTTTTTATCAACCCTTATGCCACTGATGACTTTGCGGAGACGCTAAGAAAGGCCATAGAGATGCCAAAGAGACAAAGACAGGCGAGGATGAGGAAGCTGCGCCACACGGTGGAGCAAAACAATATTTATAAGTGGGCTGGCAACATCATCTCTGAATTAACTAACCTGGGGCTTTAGGCAACGTTGATGTTATGCAATATCTTTTCGATGCTTGGACTAAGGTGACACAACGGCTCAAGGCAGCTAACCATATTTTGCTTCTCTCCGATTTCGATGGCACTTTAATTCCCATTGTAGATAACCCCGAGTTAGCCATCCTTCCTCCAGAGACAAAAAAATTACTGCGAACACTAGCTAAAAATCATCGCTATACTATTGGAATTGTCAGTGGTAGAGCCTTAGCTGACCTTAAATCTAAAGTTGAGGTGGACAGCATTATTTACGCCGGGAATCACGGGTTAGAGATAGAAGGTTTTGGTTCAGACTTCCTAGACCCCATTGCCGAGGAAATGAGGCCCTTCTTTCAGATGCTCAGTCAGGCATTGTCGGCCACTTTACGAGGCATTAAAGGTGTGTTTGTTGAGAATAAGGGCCTGACTCTAAGTGTCCACTACCGCTCAGTCGATGACACCGAGGAGAGAAGGGTTAAGGATGCTTTCAGCAGAATTACTGACCCATTACACATCACCGGCAGGATAAGGATTACTCAAGGTAAGAAGGTATATGAAATAAGACCGCCTGTGGATTGGGACAAAGGTAAGGCCATAGCCTGGCTTATAGCTAAATGTAAAGAGAGCAGGGGGAAAAGTGGAGCATTGCCAATATATCTCGGCGACGACTTGACTGATGAGGATGGCTTTAAGGTGATTGAGAAGAATAACGGCATTTCAATCTTCGTTGGTTGGGAAGACATCCAATCAGTGGCACGCTACTTCCTCAGGTCATCAGAAGAGGTGACCAAACTGTTAAAAATGTTATAATAGCGTAGGAATGTAAATGCTTGACTGGTTAAGTGAAAATTGGCTTTATATCACCGTACCTCTGTTGGTTTACCTGGCTAGCTACGTAGTTGGCCTGTGGGTTAGAAGGATTGCTTACAGGGCCTTCGACCGCTGGGCAACGAAAGGGAAATGGGAAGGAAACCCTCTGGTTGTTCAAGCGACACGGACTCCGTTTCTCGCTTGGTTCCTGATACTAGGCGCCTACATAGCCGTCCATGTCTCAATATTAGACACTTCGGCGAAGGCTTTAGCCGACAAGACCTTAGTTGCTCTCTTTATCATATCGGTAACCTGGATGGCTGTTAGCTTGGCTGAAAAACTGCTGAGGCTTTACATAAATAGGGTAGAACGTCTCCGGCCATCGGAAACCTTGATAGTGAATATCGCTAGAATTACCATCGTCGTGGTCGGTGTTTTGATATTGCTTGACGCCTTGGGGGCACCGACTACCCCAATCATCTTGTTCCTAGCTGCTGCTGTTTTTATAGCAGCTTTGGTCTCTAGAGATTTGTTAGCTAATTTCTTCTCGGGCTTCCAGCTCGTCCAAGGAGAGCTAATTAAGGTTGGTGACTTTGTAAGATTGGAATCTGGGGAGGGTGGCTATGTTACTGCTGTGACCTGGAGGAGCACTCAGATAAGAGGTCTTGACGGCAATCTTATTGTCGTTCCTAATAATCGGTTGCTCCAGACCACTGTTATTAATTATGGCCGCCCTCTCAAGAAAGCTACTGAGCCCTTCCGCTTTTATGCTCGGCTTCATTTAAAGGAAGTGACTGGACTTAAAGCCCTCAATTTGACTGAGCTAGTCGATATATTGAAAAAAGTTCCCGGCTCGGTGATTTACTATCATACCCATAATTTTCTGGAAGAATACCAATATTTGACACCAGAGCCAGCTAATGGCTTCGCTTTATGGGTAAGCGATGAACTTGGCGATGAAGTCTTGGGTGAAAAGCTAGCCAGTATTGACACTTTCGGGTTTCCCTCCATTGCCGCTTTGAGGGCAAGGATTATCGGCGTCATCGAGGACCATCTATCGAAAAACCCCGATGGGCGGACTGCGCCGGTAGGGAGAGAGTTCCACTTCATCAGGGCAATAAGCGTCATACTACCTACTGCCTATGTCGCTCATGACCTCAGGGAGTTCGTTGAGGTGTTAAGGAAAGTCAGCATTGATTCTCTTAGTTTCCACATTTTTGAGGCAAGGCTAAGGCTACAAAAGGGTGTTAACGACTTCTCTATCTGGATAGAAGACTGCTTAGGGGACAAAGACTTAGCTGACAAGCTTGCCTACCTTGACCCGTACAATTACACATTGGAAGGTCTAAGGTCAACTATAATCCAACTTGTCGAGAAGCGCATCAAATAAGGTGAAATCAGTGAAGAATGAAGTCCATCTACAATCTAGAAGCCGGCTACAGGACTATGAACCGATAGTTGGTAGAAGCTGCCTTGAAGAACTAAGACTGCTGGCCGAGGTGCTAGGCGGCAAAATCGTTCAGAATATAAATTCCACCTTTGTTGGCGGCGGGGTAGCAGAGATTTTAGAACATATGGTGCCACTGTTTAATCAGCTAGGCGTTGATGCCAGGTGGGATGTGATTCAAGGCAGTACGAAATTCTTTGAGGTGACCAAAAAATTCCATAACGCTATCCACGGCGGAGACGAAAAGATTTCGGCCAAAGATTTTGCCTTGTTCTTGGAGGTAACCCGGCAAAATCTGGAGGAGATGAGATTTTATGGAGATATTTTGGTTATTCATGACCCACAGCCAGTGAGTTTGATAACAAAGAAAAAGGAAATAGGCAAGAAATGGGTCTGGAGATGCCATATCGATGCCTCAAACCCAGATAAGAAGGTTTGGAAATTTCTACGAGGTTTCCTTGTTGATTATGATGCAGCTATTTTCTCAGCGCCCAGCTTTGCCCACCAATTACCTATTCGCCAGTTCTTGATTACACCATCCATAGACCCACTCAGCGACAAAAATAAGGAGCTCGACTCGGGGACAATCGATTCTGTACTGACAAAGTATGGCTTGACTTCAGACAAACCTATGATTGTCCAGATTTCTCGCTTTGACCGACTTAAGGACCCGGTGGGGGTGATAGAGGCCTTTGAGATGGTAAAGAAAAGCATAGACTGCCAGTTGGTTCTGGCCGGGGGAACAGCTACTGATGACCCTGAATCTGAAGAGGTGCTTGAGGAAGTGAGAAAACGGGCGGAGGGGAATCATGATATTCATATTCTGCTGATATCACCCGGAAGTGATATTGAGATTAATGCTTTGCAGCGGGCAGCCACAGTTGTCCTGCAAAAGTCGTTGAAAGAGGGCTTTGGGCTGACCATAAGCGAAGCGTTGTGGAAAGCTAAACCGGTAATAGCTACGGCAGTCGGCGGCATACCGCTGCAGATTAGGAACAAGCTCACCGGACTTTTGTGCCACACCGTGGAGGGAGCTGCTTATGCCCTCCGACAGCTACTGAGCAATCCAGAATACGCTAACCAGCTTGGGCAAAATGGAAAGGAACACGTGCGGCAGAACTTCCTGATAACCAACCACATTAAGGATTATCTACTCATGTTTATAGCTCTAGACCAACCTTCTGATATCATTTACTTATAATCGTCAAGGTTTGGGCTGGTTTTTGCTTTAACTACTCCCGTTACTACTCGAAGATAATACTAATAGTCGGGCTCTCGTTATTTAGCGCTAGGCGCAGATGGTTTGCACATTGGCTTGAAAATGCCCTCAGCGCCTAAATGAGATGCGACCTCTTCAGCCTCTTGGACTATTCCATCTATAAGTTCTTTGACTGTCGGGATGTCATGAATAAGCCCCACCACCTGGCCAGCAGCGAGCAGAGCTTTGTCCAAATCACCTGTCTCAAGAAGCTTCTCGCCCTCTTTTCCGGTGATGAATGGGGCTAATTCCTCCAGTGTAGCACCTTGCCTCTCCATCTCTAAAACCTTTTCAGCAGCAGGATTCCTCAGCATCCTTTCGGTATTACGCACTGAACGCAATAACAGCACAGTATCACGCTCCGATGCTTGCACCAGCCATTCTTTCACTCGAGCGTGAATAGGAGACTCCTGGGTTGCCATGAAACGAGTGCCCATATTAACGCCCTCTGCACCCAGTGCCAGAGCGGCAACCAAGCCTCGCCCATCACCAAAGCCGCCAGAGGCAATCACAGGGATTTCTACGGCATCAGCAGTCAGTGGAATGAGGATTAAGGAGGTAATATCCTCCTCGCCGGGTAATCCAGCACACTCGAAGCCATCGATACTTACAGCATCGCAGCCTATGCGCTCTGCCTTGCGAGCAAAGCGAACCGCTGTGCACTTATGTATCACTTTTATCCCAGCAGCCTTAAGGCGCTCCATGTAAGGCTCTGGGCTCCTAGCAGCTGTTTCCACAACCTTTATCCCCCCCTCTATAACTACATCGAAGTAGCTATCAATATCCCTTGGGCGGAGAGTTGGCGCCAGGGTGATGTTGACACCGAAGGTTTTGTCAGTAAGCTCCCTGGTTCTCTTGATTTCCGCAGCGAGCTCCTCAGGGGAGGGAAAGGTGAGCGCACTCAAAATGCCCAGACCTCCAGCATTAGACACCGCAGCCACTAGTTCAGCCCGGGAAACCCACATCATACCACCCTGAACAATAGGGCAGTCTACTCCAAACAGCTCAGTTACCCTCGTTTTCATTGATAGTCTCCTTTCATCTCTATTTTGCTACACAGTTCTGTTTCGTTCGGCAAAAAGCCTAGCATTAGAAGTATAACAGGAGCAAAAAGACGAAATCAACGACAGCACCTCATTACACTTACATCCTATTGCCGTGGTGCCCTTAGCAGGTTATAATTACACCATTGCAGAAAATGCGTAAAGTGTCAGCCAAGAACAAGTTACCCCTTCAAGGACACCAAGGAGGAGGCAGACACATTTGGGCAGTATAGCTAGCACACTACAAAGGAAAGCAAAGGAGGAAACCCATGAAAACTAAAATGACAGAACTCTTCGGCATCCAGCACCCTATTATGTGTGGCGGCATAATGTGGCTAGCCAAACCTGAACTCTGTGCTGCGATTTCTAACGCCGGAGGATTAGGGAACCTGACAGCAGGAAACTACGAATCTGGAAATGACCTGCGTAAAGCTATTGATAAGACTCGGCAATTGACAAGCAAGCCCTTCAGCGTGAACATTACGCTGCTACCTTCCGTGCGGATTACAAAAGAGTTGCACCAAGAATATTTTCAGGTCTGCTGCAAAGAAAAAGTGGCTGCTGTTGAAATATCAGGTGCCCCCTTAGACAAGTACCTGGGTCCAAATTCCATCAGCCAGGCAAAGGAAGCTAACATGAAGTTAATACATAAAGTCGGTGCCGTGAAGCACGCCAGACATGCTGAAGAAGTTGGCTACGATGCCATCATTGCTGCCGGTTTCGAGGAAGGAGGACACCCTCTAGATGATGACGTGGCCACCATGCTGCTTACCCCCCGAATTTGCGAGTCCGTGAATATCCCTGTTATTACTACAGGAGGCATTGCAGATGGAAGAGGTATGGCTGCTGCCATGGTCCTCGGAGCAGAAGGAGTCATGATGGCTTCGCGCTTCATCGCTACAACAGAATGTCTGGCACATCCCAAAATCAAAGAGGAAATCATCCGCCGCCAGGAGAACGATATTACATTGATATGCAAGACAATCAACTTACAGATGCGAGCCCTGAAGAACAAGCTAGTCCAAGAGGTGCAGGAGGTAGAAGCACGGCACGGTGGGCTAGAAGAAATAATACCACTTATTTCTGGCGAGCGGTCACAAAAGGCCTGGGAAAATGGCAATGTAGACGATGCCCCTCTACCTCTTGGTCAATCCATCGGCCTCATCAAGGAAATCGTCAGTTGCCGAGAACTCCTGGAGAGAATGGTACGAGAGGCTGAGGAGGTGCTGGCTAATACCCAGCAGAGAATCCATGGGAAGAGTTTTTAAGAACCTTCAAGCTCTTGCCCCATGCCAAAAAATAAAAGGAGATTCTTGATGTCCAAATTTGACTTGCCCAACAAAATAGCCATCGTAACTGGTGGAGGAACAGGAATCGGGCGGGCTATCACGCTGGAACTAGCCCGGGCCGGCGCAGATGTCACAATTGCCAGCAGAAGCATAGAACATTTGGAGCCGGTAGCCAAAGAGGTTAACTCTTTAGGCAAACGCTGTCTGGCTGTAGCCACCGATGTACGGGTACCGGAGCAGGTGGATAGTATGGTCAAGCGGACGGTGGATGCATTCGGCCGAATTGACATTCTGGTCAATAATGCCGGTGTAAGCTTCTTATGTCCGGTGGAGGAAATATCACCTAATGGCTGGGATGCAGTAGTCAACATTAACCTCAAAGGAACCTTTCTCTGCTCTAATGCCGCAGGCAAGGTGATGATTCAGCAAAAGGCCGGTAAAATTATCAACATAGCATCAGTGGCTGGCATAGACGGTTCGCCTAACATGGCTCATTACGGGGCAGCTAAGGCTGGGGTTATCAATTTCACCAAGTCTCTGGCTGCAGAATGGGCAAAGCATAACATCCTTGTCAATTGCATCGCTCCCGGGCTAATTGAGACAGAGGGAGTTAAGACCCAGATGAAACTTGATCCCGAGGGGGTAAAGGAGACTCTGAAATGGTCGGTGTCTCTGGCGCGGTACGGTCAGCCTGAAGAGATAGCCTACACGGTGGTATTCCTGGCTTCAGAAGCCTCGAGTTTCATCACCGGAGAGACAGTAGCGGTCAACGGGGGCCGCCTATCTGCTGCGTAATGTGGAAACGTTCCTTCCGACCCCGTGCTGTGGGATGCCGCCTTCCGGTAGTCCTGCTTTGTAGCCTTAGGAATGGCATCGTACGGCTATTGCTCCGCATTCATTTCCCTGGTGGTTCCTAGGGAAATAAAAAATCTAATATTTTCTCAACGTCCTCTTCAGCTACACGCCCCGATAGTGGACGTCCCTGCAAGCAAGACTCGAAGATTTCCGGGTCATAGTGGATGGACCCGATCACGCTCAAGTCCCTCTTGTTCAACTCATCCGTCAACTCACTGGCTAATTCCTCTGAAGTAATCTTGTTGAGAACAGCCCAGACATCGCCTATCTTTATCTGGGTGGACAGGTTGCCTATTCTCTCCGCAACCTCCAAAGAGTCAAGAGAAGGCTCAACGATAACTAATACGCAATCTACACCCGTTTCCACCCCCCTACCAAAGTGTTCTACTCCTGCCTCCATGTCCACAATTGATATCTCGTCTGCTTCCAGGCGAAGTTCCTTGAGAAAAGAGCGGCTTACTATCCCCATAGGACAAGCACAACCCTCCAACGCCATGAGTATTTTCCCTACAGCCACCAGTCTGATGCCAGCATTATGCACTATGTATGGGGCAGGGATATCTGCAACCGATATCTCACGCGTCATCAGGTGCACAAGATGCTCTGGCACTCCTGACCTTATCTTAGCCTCTATATCCTCCTCCACTTTTTTCTTACCACCCATAAAATCTATGAGCGGCTCAGGGGGATTATCAAAACCAAGCATTCGGTAGAGCCCGGTATTTGATTCATCTGAGTCTACTACCAACACTCGC
>Ga0307379_10002811_pt1 | contig 25500 bp, 26 predicted proteins | sample UN2MG_FD_202237 | JGI IMG/M metagenome (GOLD analysis project Ga0307379, IMG submission 202237) | Soil microbial communities from Risofladan, Vaasa, Finland - UN-2 | ecosystem: Environmental > Terrestrial > Soil > Coastal area > Acid sulfate soil | place: Finland: Risofladan, Vaasa | collected...
GCCGACCCGCGTCCGGTGTGCGAACTGATCCGGCAGTGGTCTACGCTGCATCCCGAGTTTACCTATCTGCCGCGCAAGTTCAAGATTGCGGTGACCGGATCGCCCAATGACCGCGCGGCGGTGAAGGTGCACGATATCGGCCTGCGCATGCATCTGAATGACGCCGGTGAACGCGGCTGGGAAGTGCTGGTTGGCGGCGGGCAGGGGCGTACCCCGATGATCGCGGCAACGGTGCGCGACTGGCTGCCGGAAGCCGACCTGCTGGCGTATCTGACTGCAATCATGCGGGTGTATAACCTGACCGGGCGCAGGGACAACAAGTACAAGGCGCGCATCAAGATACTGGTGCATGAAATGGGTAGCGATGCCTTTTCTGCTGCGGTGGAGAAGGAGTTTGCGCACGCACCGAAGGAAACGCTCGAGATCGAGGCGCGTGAGCTTGAGCGCATTTCGGCCTATTTTGCGGCCCCTGCGTTTCAAACTCTCGAGGCATTTGTGCCCGGGGTTGAAGAGCGCAAGCTGGCTGACCGCGCCTTCCGCCAGTGGGTGACGGCCAACACCGCAGCCCACAGGCAGCCAGGCTATGTGATCGTCAATGCGTCGTTCAAACCGGCAGGCGGCATCCCCGGTGATGCGACGAGTGAGCAGATGCGCGCTGTGGCTGATCTTGCGGAACAGTTTTCATTCGGCGAGGTGCGCGTCACCCATGCGCAAAACCTGACACTGCCGCATGTGCGGATGCTCGATCTGATCGAGGTCTACGAAGCGTTGAAAGAACACGGTCTGGCAGAGGCCAATATCGGCCTGATCGGTGACATCATCGCGTGTCCGGGGCTGGATTACTGTTCGCTGGCAACGGCCCGCTCCATCCCGGTGGCGCAGCAGATTTCGGCGCGCTTTGCCGACATCACACGCCAGCAAGATGTCGGCCCGCTGAAGCTCAACATATCGGGCTGCATCAATGCTTGCGGGCATCACCATGTCGGCCACATTGGCATTCTCGGTGTCGACAAGAAGGGCAGGGAATTTTACCAGATTACCCTCGGCGGCTCATCTGCCAACGAGGCGTCGATCGGCAAAATACTTGGCCCCGGTTTTGGGGCTGACGAAATTGCCGGCGCGGTGGAAACCGTGGTGGCGACATATCTGAACGTGCGTGAACAGGGCGAAGAGTTTCTTCAAACCTATCGCCGCCTGGGTGCGGCACCCTTCAAGGAGGCGCTTTACAATGCCGATTATTGAAAATCACAAGTTTGTCGACGATGCCTGGAGCCATCTGGAAGAAGGCGAAAATCCGGCTCACCGGTCCATGATTATCGTAGCGTTCGCACGGCTTGATGAGGTGTTAAAACGGTGGCCGGAAGGCCACCGTGCCCTGGGCGTGGACCTGCCGAATGACGTGAGCGTTGATGCGCTTGCACCGCATCTGACGCGCTTCGATATTGTCACCCTGAACATTCCCGGTTTTGGTGACGGGCGTGCGCTTTCACAGGCGCGGTCCCTGCGCAACACACATCGCTTCGGCGGCACGATCCGCGCCCGCGGAAATTTCCTGCCCGATCAGTATGGCTTTCTCATCCAGTCGGGCGTGGACAGCTTTGAGGTGTCTGATCGTTTCCCGCTTGAGGAGTGGGTGCGCGCTGCCGGGCAGATGCCGTCTGCATACCAGCGCGGCTATGCGGAGGCAGCCGGTCTGGAGACGCGCCCTTTTCTTAAAGCGCTGGCGTGACCTGAACAGCCGCACTCCGGCTAGGCGATTTACCTGCAGGAGCAGATCCGTTGAGCAATCGTGACATCAACCTTGCCCGCTATGACGGGCTCGAGGGCAGCAGCCTCATCATTGCACTCAGCGACGAGTTCGGCCCGCGCCTGGCGCTGGTTTCGTCGTTTGGTGCAGAAGCTGCCGTGCTGCTGGACATGACGGCGCAGATGAGCCCGGCCATTCCGGTGATCTTTCTCGATACCGGAAAGCACTTCTGGCAAACCCATCTGTACCGTTCCAAGCTGATCGATCATCTGGGGCTGGAAGATGTGCGGCTGATCTCGCCGCGTGCTGGCGAGCTGGCCCGTACAGACCCCGGCTCGACCCTGTCCGCCAGCGACCCTGATGCCTGTTGCGGGGTGCGCAAGGTGCAGCCGCTGGAGCGTGCGCTGGCCGGGTTCGACGCGGTACTGTCGGGTCGTTAGCGCTATCATGGCGCTGCGCGCGAAACAATCAAACCGGTGACCATCGACAGGGCCGGGCGCGTCAAGGGCGAGCCCTTGTTCAACCTGGATGCCAAAGACGTGGAGGCCTATATCGAGCGCAACGGCCTGCCGCGTCACCCGCTGGTTGCTGAAGGCTACTACTCCATCGGCTGCAAGGACTGCACCGTCAAGGGCGGATCGGCAGATGACCCGCGCGCAGGCCGCTGGGCCGGGCGGGACAAGACGGAGTGCGGTATCCATGCCGGTGCAGATGGCCGCCTTGTGCGCATGCAGCAATCAGGAGACTGAGCACAATGGGCGTGATCAATGTGATCGACCACGAAGGCAAGCGTCATGAACTTGAGGCCGTCGAAGGCTGGCGGATAATGGAGATCATCCGTGAACATGGCCTGCCGATGGAAGGCCTTTGCGGAGGGGCATGTGCGTGCGCCACGTGCCATGTCTATGTGGACGGAGACTGGCAGGAAAAGCTGCATGGGGTGCGCGATGATGAAGACGCCATGCTGGATGAGGTGCCTGGCGTTGCTGACAATTTGCGCCTGTCATGCCAGCTGATCTACTCAGAGACGCTGGATGGCCTGACGGTGACGCTTGACCGGGAACTGGTGAAGGCAAGGGCGGCGTGAAGGTTGGCAGCTCTGGCCGTTGCGAGTGTGGACTCGGCATATTGACCATTTACGGTGTAATGTGCTCTCCAATAGCTTCAGGAGCCTTCGTCTGCATATTCCTTTGCAGAGGAAAAGAGCGCCCTGAGCTGACGGGGGACAAGCATGACTTTAACAATGGTGCTGGCAGAAGCTGGGACAGAAGAGCCGGAAACAACAGAAAAACTGACGGCGAATGTCACCGAGACACTTTCTCCGATCATCGCTCACCTGCAAAATCTCTATAACATTCTTTATTATCAGCTTTTCTCGTATCAGGGCCCGGTACAGCTGGCCGTGATTGCGGCAATTATTCTGGCGGCTTACCTGACGCGAAACCATGCCAAGGCCCTGTTTGACAAGATCTGGAAACCGGGCAAGTTGCCGGTATTCAACCGCTTGCGCATTGTCTTGCACGGCCTGATGCCGTTTGTGGCCTGTATTATCGGTTTGTGGGTTGCCACGCTTGTTCTGACCGGGTTTTCAGTCAACCATTACGTTGTGCGCATTGCCGCCAGCCTGCTGAATGCATGGATACTCATCCGGATCTTTTCCAGTGCTGTGTCTGACCCGTTCTGGTCCAAGGCATTCGCCGTGTGCATGTGGACGATCGCGGCGCTCAGCATCATGCGGTTGCTCAATCCGATGATCGCCATGCTTGATTCTATCGGCACGTCTGTCGGCGGGACAAAGGTTACAGCCTACCTCGTGCTCAAGGGCGGGCTTACAGCCGCCATGCTGTTGTGGGCAGCAGCGGTGGGTTCAAAGGTGTTGCAGGCGAGGGTCAGCAGTTCGCGAAACCTGACGCCATCGGTACAGGTGCTGATCAGCCAGCTTGGCCGTTTCACCTTGCTGTTTCTCGCCATCATGATTGCACTCAATGTGGTCGGCATAGATCTGACGGCTCTTGCGGTGTTTTCCGGTGCCGTTGGCGTTGGTATCGGCTTTGGTTTGCAGAAGATCGTGTCCAACCTGATCAGTGGCATCATCTTGCTGATGGATCGTTCGATAAAGCCCGGTGACGTGGTCGAGCTTCCAGGCACATACGGATGGGTGGCAAGTCTTGGCGCACGATATACATCTGTCAGAACCCGAGATGGAACAGAGCACCTCATACCCAACGAAGAGTTCATCATTAACCGGGTGGTGAACTGGACGCATTCCGACAAGACCACCCGGCGCAAGGTGCTGATCGGGGTTCACTACAAGACCGATGTCCCCAAGGCCATGGAGCTGATGCTGGAAGCCACCAAGGGCATCAAGCGCATTGTTGCTGACCCGAAGCCAACCGTCCTGTTGCAGAATTTTGGCGATTCATCGGTTGATCTTGAAACCCGGTTCTGGATCATCGATCCAGCCAATGGCGTGTCCAACGTTGCAAGCGAATACAGACTTGCGGTGTGGCGGAAGTTTCTCGAACACGGCATCGAGATACCTTATCCGCAGCGTGACCTGCATATCGTAACACCGTCGCCGGGCAGTTTTGGGCAGGCTGAGAAGGACGATGTACCTGCTGCCAAACAACTCAAGAAGGGGTGATGCAGATGGCAACAGACAATCTGGCAATAGACAATAGTGAGGGCCTTATTTCGGCCTGCCTGCTGGACGGCAAGGGCGGGGCAAGGACCATAGGCTGGAAACAGGTGCGGGCCTGGAAGCAGTCCGATGGCCCGATCTGGGTGCATCTGGACCGGGCAAACGCTGGGGCTGTCAAATGGCTTCGCGAGGATAGCGGCCTGACGGCGGTCACCGCCGAAGCCATCACAACTGAAGAATCCAGGCCTCGGGTATTCCGCGGGAAGGCGGGGTATATCGCCATTCTCAGAGCGGTCAATCAGAACGAGGGCGCTGAACCCGATGACATGGTGGCCATCAGACTATGGAGCGATGGCACTCGCCTGATCACCCTGCGCCACAGGCGTCTGTTCGCGCCGGGGCAGGTTTTCAGGGAATTGACGCAGGATGCGACCGGCCCTCGCAGCGTGCCCGCGCTGTTTGAAGAGATAGTTTCACGGGTCATTTCTTCCATGTCAGGCAGCGTTGCTGAATATGAGGACAAACTGGACGGCATTGAACTGCGGGCCGAAAGTTCCGACGCAAGCGATCTGCGGCGCGAACTTGGCGACATTCGCAAGGAAGCAATTGAACTCAGGCGGTTCATGGCGCCACAGCGCGAGGCGCTGGCTGCGATGCTTGCCGATCCGCCGGGCTGGTTTCCTGATGATCTGAAACCGTCTTTGAGAGAGACGATGGATCGTCAGCAAAGGTTTGTCGAGGAACTGGACTCGGTTCGCGAGCGCGGCCTCGTCATCAAGGATGACATTTCAAACAAGCTCGCCGAAAAGATGAACAACAACATGTATGTCATCTCGATCATCGCGGCTGTTTTCCTGCCCTTGTCATTCGTAACCGGGCTGCTAGGCATCAATGTGGGCGGCATGCCGGGCTTGGAGAATAGGGACGCATTCTGGATTGCCTGCGTGCTGATGGTGATCCTGCTGATTATCCAGATATGGGTGTTCAAAAAACTCAAATGGATTTGAGCCTCAGGACGCCCTAATCCCACTCCACCTTGCCGGAGCGTTTCTTCTTGATGTCACCGCGCTTTGATTTTGACTCCAGACGGCGCTTCTTTGCACCCAGTGTGGGGCGGGTGGCGATGCGCCTGCGTGGTACGAATGCTGCCTTGCTGATGATCTCTTTCAGGCGCGCCAGCGCGTCGTCGCGATTGGCAGCCTGCGTGCGATGGCGGTTGGCCTCGATGACCACCTCGCCATCATTGGTCAGGCGGCTGTCACCGCTGTCAAGAATCCTCTGGCGCACGCGCTCCGGCAGGTTTGGCGAGCCGGCCACGTCAAACCGAAGCTGCACCGCGCTCGACACCTTGTTGACATTCTGGCCGCCCGGACCGCCCGAGCGGATGAATTTCTCCACAAGCTCGTCATCGAACAGCCAAATGGTATTTGTCATCTGAATGCGTGCCATTTCTAGGTTTTCTGTGTGTCCCCGGTACCATCCAGTTTGTCCTGGGTACGAAGCTCAAAGTCGGAGGCGTCGTGGCGTTCGTGCAGTTGCTGGTCAGGCCGACCTGATGCACGGTTGACGATGCGGCCACGCCTGACGGCAGGCCGGTCGAAAATCTCGGCTGTCCAGCGGGTCACATGGGTGTACTCGTGGGTGGAGAGAAACTCTGCGGCTGAAGAATAAACACGATTGTCTACCAGCGCGCCGTACCATGGCCAGATCGCCATATCCGCAATGGTGTATTCATCACCACACATGAACCTGTTGTCAGCCAGATGCTTGTCGAGCACGTCCAGCTGGCGCTTCACCTCCATGGCAAACCGGTCGATGGCATATTCGATCTTGACAGGGGCGTAGGTGTAGAAGTGGCCAAAGCCGCCGCCCAGGTAGGGGGCAGACCCCATTTGCCAGAACAGCCAGTTGAGGCATTGCGTGCGGCCATTGTGGTGTTTCGGGATGAAGGCGCCAAACCTGTCTGCCAGATACAGCAGGATGGCTCCGGATTCGAAGACGCGCGTCGGCGGATTGGTGGAGTGATCCATCAGGGCAGGGATCTTGGAGTTGGGGTTGATGTCCACAAAGCCGGAGCCGAACTGGTCACCATCGCCGATCTGAATCAACCATGCATCATATTCGGCATCCTTGTAACCGGCAGCGAGCAGCTCTTCCAGCAGAACCGTAACTTTCACGCCGTTGGGTGTGGCCAGCGAGTAAAGCTGCAACGGGTGCTTGCCGACGGGCAGCGGCATGTTGTGTGTTGCGCCCGCGATGGGGCGGTTGAGGCTGCCCCACTTGCCGCCAAGGTCGGCTTCCCATTTCCATACTTTTGGCGGTGTGTAGTCTGGCAGGTCAGTCATATTGAACGTCCGTTTTTGAAAGTTTACGCTGGGGATGAAAATATTCTAGCTCATGGTCCAAACACATTCCAGCCAGCGCCCTGGGCCAGTTTTTCCATGGCCCTGGAGCCGAGCAGGGAGTTGCCCACTGCATTGAGACCTGGGGACCAAACAGCGATGGCCGCCTTGCCGGGAACAATTGCCAGGATGCCGCCCGCAACACCGCTTTTGCCGGGAAGTCCCACGCGGAATGCAAAGTCACCGGAGCCGTCATAGTGGCCGCAGGTGAGCATGAGCGAGTTGATGCGCCGGCAGCGCTCGGCACTGATGACTTGCTCGCCCGTGAGCGGGTTGACGCCACCATTGGCCAGAAACAGACCCGCGTGCGCCAGCTGCTGACAGCTCATCTCGATGGCGCACTGGTTGAAGTACACGGCGAGCGTTTTTTCGACAGGGCCTTCAATATTGCCGAAAGCGCGCATGTAGTTTGCCAGTGCAAAATTGCGGAAACCGGTCTGGCTTTCAGATCTGGCGACTGCCGGGTCTACCATGATGGTGTCATCGCCCGCAGTAGAGCGGACAAAAGTCAGTATGCCCGCAATGGCGGCTCCCGGTGCGTGGCCTGCGAGAATGACATCACTGACAACAATGGCACCAGCATTGATGAACGGATTGCGGGGTATGCCATTTTCCCGTTCAAGCTGGACAATCGAGTTGAACGACGTGCCCGACGGTTCGCGCCCGACACGGCGCCAAAGGTCATTGCCCAGCCTGCCAAGCGCAAGGGTGAGTGTGAACACCTTGGAGATTGACTGGATCGAGAACGGTTCGGCCGCATCGCCAGTTGAAACCATCTGGCCATCAATGGTGGCGATGGCCATGCCGAACCTGGCCACGTCAACCTTGGCCAGTTCGGGGATATAGCTGGCCACAACCCCGCGTTCCGGCGCAGTTGCCATGTCCTGCTGAATGTCATCCAGCAGGGTCTGCAGCTTTCCGGTTGCGGCTTGCGGCGTGGCGTCCACTAGGCAGCAGGCATATGATAGCCGGGCGTTGATTTGGAGATCGCAATTTCGTCCTCGTTCATGCCCTCTGAGATATTGTCAAACAGCGGTGAGGACAAATAGCGCTCGCCCGTGTCCGGCAACATGCACAAGATGACGGTGCCCTTTGGCGCCTTTTCGGCAAGCTGCATGGCAACGGCAAAGGTAGACCCGCCCGAGACGCCGGTGAAGATGCCTTCGCGTTGGGCAAGTTGCCGCGCCCAGTCCATGCCGTCTGCCCCTGCAACCGGGATTAGCTCATCATAAAGGCCCTCGTCGATTGCTTCCTGAAGCACAAGCGGAATGAAGTCCGGGGTCCAACCCTGAATCGGGTGAGGCTCGAACGCCGGATGGGAATGTGCCGGCTGGCCCTTGTCGTTGCGGCCTTGCTTTTCGCCCGAGCCGATCAGTTGTGCGTTGGCTGGTTCAGACAGAATGATCTTTGTGTCGGGGCGCTGTTTTTTCAGCACGCGACCCATCCCCGTCACGGTACCGCCTGTGCCATAGCCGGTGACAATATAGTCGAGCCTGTCATCCTTGAAGTCGGCCAGAATTTCACGTGCGGTCGTGTTTTCATGAATCTTGGCATTGGCGTCGGTCTCAAACTGGCTGGCCAGAAACCAGCCGTTTGCTTCAGCAAGCTCAATCGCCTTCCGGACCATGCCAAGGCCTTTTTCAGCTTTGGGGGTCAGCACGACCTTGGCGCCCAGAAAGCGCATCAGTTTGCGCCGCTCGATTGAGAAGCTCTCGGCCATGGTGATGACCAGCGGGTAGCCTTTTGCAGCACAGACCATGGCAAGACCAATGCCGGTGTTGCCGGAAGTTGCTTCCACGACCGTTTGGCCGGGCTTAAGTTTGCCGGCGCGCTCGGCCTCCTCAATGATGGACACGGCCAGGCGGTCCTTGACAGAAGCGGCCGGATTAAAGGCTTCGGCCTTCACATAAAGCCGCACACCTTCAGGTGCGAGATTGTTGATGCGGATGCAGGGTGTGTCGCCAATGGTATCCAGCACACTGTCGTAAAGTTTGCCGCGGCCTTTGGTGGTGCGTGATGAAGACATTTGGGCCTCTCTTGTCATTGTGGGTTTGGCCACACCATAGCAGCCATGGCAATCCGCGCCAACGCACAAACACGTTTTCGGGTTTTGCATGGCGACCATGACATAGTGGCGTTTGCCTAAGCTGTCTGTTTCGCTTAAACGGAACAACCCTCTTTGCTCTCGCCGGACGCTGCACTCATGATCCACATACTTGGCCTGATACTGCCCCTGTTCGGGCTGATCGTGATCGGCTTTGTGACCGCACGCATTACCCGCCAGCCGCTTGAAGCTTTGGGGTGGCTCAATACCTTCATCATCTACATTGCGCTGCCGGCGCTGTTCTTCAAGCTGTTGTCCAAAACCCCGGTTGAGCAACTGGCAAGCTGGGAATTCATCGCCACCAATATTCTGGTGACATACCTGATTTTCATTCTGACCTTTGTTCTGGGAATTATCGCCACACGCGGCAACATAGCCGAGGCCACAGTGCAGGGGCTGGCCGGCGCCTATGGCAATATCGGCTATATGGGACCAGCGATTGCGGTGCTGGCACTGGGTGAGAAGGCGGCCATTCCGGTGGCGCTGATATTCTGTTTTGAAAACATCCTGCACTTTGCGCTGGCACCTGCGCTGATTGCGGTTTCAGGTGGCAAGCAGAAGCAAAGCGCCGGCGCGCTGTTTATCAGTGCCATGGGCAAAATCCTGTTCCATCCCTTTATCATTGCAACCGCAGTTGGCGTCATGTTCGCGGTGTTTCAACTGCCGACGCCGGAAGCCGTGGAGCGGCTGGTTGGCTATCTGGCGCAGGCCGCTGCCCCGTGCGCGCTGTTCGCCATGGGGGTGACGCTGGCACTCAGGCCGTTGAGGCGGGTGCCGCTGGCGCTTGGCTACATCGTGCCTGTCAAGCTGATCGTGCATCCGCTGGCGATGTATTTCATGCTGAGCTGGGTGGGAGATTTTCCGCCGGTATTTGTGTTCGCAGCGGTTCTGCTGGCGTCGTTGCCAACCGCCACCAATGTTTTCGTCATCGCCCAGCAATATGGCGTGTGGGTTGAGCGTGCATCAGCCTGTGTGCTGGTGACCACCGCCTTGTCGGTGCTGACCGTTTCCGTATTGCTCTGGGCGATCACCACGGGTGCGCTGCCGCCGGACTGGTGGCCTGCGGCGGGTTAGTGCAACCCGGCCGTTGTCTATTGCGGGGCAATATGGAAATGACTAATCTGGCGAAAGCAGAAGGTCTCGCACCATGAACAAGCACATGAAAGCTGAAAACCTGCCTGCCGGGGATCGCGGCACGGTTTCTGCCGATCCTTTGACCTCCTTCACACTGCCGTCACGCTACTACACCGACGAAGCAATCTACCGCGCCGAAATGCGCCTGGTGCACCAGAAATCATGGGTGTATGTCGGTCATGTGTCTGATGTGGCTGAGCCCGGCATGTATTTCACCGACACGGTTGGCGAACAGCCGGTGCTGGTGGTCAAGGGCCGGGACGCAAAGGTCAGGGCATTCTACAATGTGTGCCAGCATCGCGGTCACGAACTCCTCAGCGGGGCAGGCAGGCTCAAGACCAAGGGCATTTCGTGCCCCTATCACGCATGGCTCTACAGACTGGATGGCGCACTTGCGGCTGCTCCCATGACGCAGGAACTGAAGGGCTTTGACAAGTCGCAGTTTGCCTTGAAGGAGATCGCCATCGGTTTTGCGGCAGGGCTGATATTCATCAACCTTGATCCTGCGTGCGCTGCGTTTGAAACCGACATGGGCGGCTTTGACGACAACATCGAAAGCTTTCTGCCGGACGTTGCAAACTGGGTGGTGGCTGAGCGACTCAACTATGACATCAAGGCCAACTGGAAGGTCGTTGTCGACAATTTTTCAGAAGCCTATCACATTCCCATTGCCCACCCGCAATTGTCAAAAGTGCTTGAGCAGGAGATGGTCGAGTTTGTCGAACAGCCGCGCTGGACATTCAACCGCTTCAAGTCGAAGGGAGGTTTTCCGGGCCTCGAACTGACACCGGGCTCACCATATTATGCGTGGCAGGCCTGGCCGCACCTGTGCATGCTGTCGCTGCCAGGATCCGACAATCTGGTGGCGTTGCGCATGGCACCTGACGGGGTGACAAGGTGTGCCGAGCGCGTCGACATTTACACCCCCGCCGGCGAGGCCACCTCTGATCCGAAGCTGCTGGCGGTGCGCGACCTGTTCATGCACATGTTCAACATCGAGGATATTTCGATCGTGGAAAGCGTGCAGAAAGGCCTGCAGTCGATGGGATTTGATCAGGGCCGCTATGTCTGCGACGGGGCAACCTCGTGGTTTTCGGAAATCCAGTTGCACTGGTTCCACATGCAGGTGCTGGGCGCGCTTGCCGCTGAAAACGATTAGAGGCAGACGCGTTCGCGTTTCACCGTGATGCCTGTTTCAGCAGACCCAAGCTCTCTTGCGGCCCGGTGCCCGTCATAAACGGCCTGAGCTATGATGCCGGGGGCGTTGCAATCTCCAATGCGCTGTACATTGGGCCTCTCCTTCAATGCCTGCCACAAACCGTCGTTCGGCTCCCGCGATGTCACCGGGACCACGTTGCTGCAGGTGATGCGGCTCTTGCTGCCGGTATATGTGCAGGCCAGCTCAAGCTCGTCACCGGAAAATGACGAAATGGACCGGTTGAGCACGATGGTCACGCCCAACTCCGCCAGGCGCTGATGAACCTGCGGTTGCTCGGTGGTGAGCGTCGACCAGCTGGCCACCATGGTCGAAGGGGTTATGTAGGTGACCGCATTGCCCTTACTGGCGAGCAATTCGGCAATGGCTGATCCCATGTAATAGTTGTCGTCGTCATAGACGATGACAGGGCCATCGGGCCTGTCGCCAGCGAGAATGTCATCAGGCGTCAGCACAGCAGTTTCCTGCAGCCCCTGCAAGGCAACGTTTGTCGTGCGTCCCCGCCCGTCACGACGCCAGTGGCTGCCCGTGGCAAGCATGACATGGTCCGCACCTGTTGCTGCAATATCATCGGCGGTCATGTTGCTGGCCAGATAGATGGACACCGCGGCGTGGGTGTTGAGTTGATTGACGCGGTAGTCACGCACCCTGATCCATTCAGACAGGCCGGGCAGGGTGGCTTCGCGACGAACGCGCCCGCCAAGCTCTTCTTCTGCTTCAGCCAGCAACACCGTGTAGCCGCGTCTCGAAAGTATGTGCGAAGCTTCCAGCCCGGCAGGGCCGGAGCCGACAACCAGCACGGTTTCTTTTGCGTGGCACGCGGGCACTGTTTCCGGATGCCAGCCGCGGCGCCATTCTTCGCCCATTGCAGGGTTCTGTGTGCATCTGATCGGCACGCCGTGACCATCCCCCGCATAGCAGATATTGCAGCCGATACATTCCCTGATCTCGTCGCTGCGGCCGTCGCGGATCTTTGCCGGCAGGAACGGATCGGCGATTGAGGGCCGTGCCGCGCCAATAAAATCCAGCACGCCGCGCCGCACCTGCGCCAGCATGGTATCCGGCGATGTGAACCGTCCGACGCCTACAACAGGTTTGCCGGTCAATTGGCGAACATGGCCGATGCGCTGTTCAAATGATGCGGCCTCGACAAAGCGTGAAACGCCCATCTCCTGGGCATAGTCAGAAACAGTGACATCAAACAGGTCAGTGAAGGGGCTGAGCGACAGCAAGAGGTCATCACGCGCCGTTGTGCTGGTGTCTTCATTGTCGACTTCAATGCGGATTGCCACACCGCATTTGCCCTGTGTCGCGTCACGGGTTTCCTGCAGCAGGTCGCGCAGCAACTGGCCACGCTCAATCAGGGGTTGGGCCGTCCCGCTGCCATCCCCATCGAGAAACTGTGCCAGCAGGTAAGTGTGGGCCGCGTAGACATAGACAATGTCAAAGCCCGCCTGCAGGGCACGCGCCGCTGCCGCCTTGTGCCATGCCCTGAGGTTTTCAATGTCCTGACGGTCCATGCGGCGCGACTGCCATGGATCATTTGATGTTGGCAGGCTTTCGACGCCCAGCGGGGCGTGCCGCGAATGCAGGTTGGATGAGCGTCTGCCGCCATGCCACAGCTCTACCCCGGCCAGCGCGCCATGGGCATGAACACGCTCTGTCATGGCGGCCATGTTGCGGACGTCCTGGGCATCCCAAAGGGTGCAGTGCGGGTAGGGGGTGTCGTCCGAGGTCGGGTGTATGGAGCAGTACTCCGTATTGACCACACCCCATCCGCCCTCGGCCTTCACCTCTCGCATGGCGGCAAGGGTCATCGGGTGCGTGTACCCCATGCCGGTGCAGTGCGGCACCTGGTAGAAACGGTTGGGCGCGGTAACAGGCCCGATTTTGACCGGTTCGAACAGGGTAGAGTAGTCGGGTGTGTTCATGATCCAAGCCGCCGATATGCGTCCCAGGCGACGCCAATGCCAATAGCTATAAACAATGTACCGAACCGGCGTTTATAACACGCTGCCCTGACTGGAATTTCTGAACAATCATAGGGGACGAGAACACGGTAGCGGTGATGCAGTGGCCAACAAGGCCAACTACCACGCAAATTGCCACGATAGCAGCAGACAGCCAGACTGCAGAATCAGCTGGCACGAATGCCGTCAGGATAGAGCCGAAGAACAGGGCTGCCTTGGGGTTGGTGAGCATAACGACAAAGCCGGTGCGAAATGCCTTGTGGCCTTGTTGCGATGATGTTCCAACAGGCAGCGATGTCTGTTCGCCTTGCCATGCGTTTCTGAGTGCTCTCAATCCAAGCCACAGAAGATAGGCTGCTCCAAGCAACTTGAATGCAAACACCATGTGCGGAAACAATTCGAACAGTGTAACAACACCCATGACGGCAGCAGATGCCCAGATGAAGCCACCCAGATTCAGGCCAAGTCCGGTCATGATGCCTGCGTGCCGGCCATTGTTCATCGACGCGCTGATAACAGCCAGCATGTTCGGGCCGGGCGTCAGCCAGGACAGGATGTTGATCAGCAGAACCGTGCCGAGGGAAAGTGCGATCTCATGGGACATGGGAACCAGACTATCAAAATGGCACTGGCGCTTCAAACTGGATGATTTGTCTGCCGGTTGGGTGGTGCAGCGTCAGCTTGCGGGCATGCAGCATGAGGCGCGGGGCAGACGCTGCATTGCCATAAAGTGAATCTCCTGCAATGGGATGGCCCAGTTCTTTCATGTGTAATCTCAACTGATGCGACCGCCCGGTTTCCGGGTCCAGCTTCATCCGCGTCAAGCCGCCTTTGCGCGACAAGACCCGCCAGCGCGTCAGGGCGGGGCGGCCTGTTTCATGACAAATTTTCTGCAACGGCCGGTTGGGCCAGTCGACGGTGATGGGCAGGTCGATGAGCCCTGACTCTTCTGCCACCGACCCCTCGACCAGCGCTTCATATGTCTTGGACAAATGTCGCCGTTCAAACTGCAAACCGAGATGGCGCTGTGCGCCGGGGTTCATCGCAAAAATGATCAGGCCGGATGTGTCGCGGTCCAGCCGGTGCACCAGCAGCGCCTGCGGATATTCGGCCTGCGCGCGCGTCATCAGGCAATCCGACAGGTGATCGCCCTTGCCGGGAACCGATAGCAGTCCTGAAGGTTTGTCCAGCACGAGAAGGTCATCGTCGGCGTGAATGACCACCAGCCCGGTGTCAGGCGGCGGATTGTAGGCTTCGCCCTGCGCTGGTGTGGTGGCATTCACGTGCGCAGCGCCACCCATGCGCATGCCGATGCTGCAATGACGAATATCACGTTGAACGCCCCTATTGTGGTGACGCCGAGCCCCGCATCAAACATCCAGCCGTAGAGTGCGGGCGACAGGGCGCTGGCAAAAATCATCACTGCGGTGGCGACAGCCTTGATTGCGCCCAGGTGCTGCACGCCATAAACTTCGGCCCAGAATGGCGGGGTAACGGCGCCGGTCATGCCGGATGCAGCACCAAACGAGATCAGCACGCCGGCAATCCAGAAATCGGTTCCACCAGCCATCAGGCACAGGCCGCCAGCGGCAATTGGCAATGCAAAAACCGGCATGAGGGCCCTGGCACCATTTCTGTCCACCAGGGTTCCCGCGATGAGCGACGCAGCGATGGACGAGATGGCGTAGGCCACCAGCAGCACATACCAGGTGTCGAGCGACCAGCCTCTGGAGGCGACGATGTGCTGGTGGTGAAACATCAGGCCGGTATTGAAGAATGACGGTGCAAGAACAACGGGGATGACACCGTAAAAGCGCGGGTCGCGCAGCATTTCAGCGCGCGTCCATTGCCGTTGCGCTGGCGGTGCATCAATCCGGCGGATCTCTGCTTCCATGATCGCAAGCCGGTCCAGATAGGCTCCGTGGCGGCGCTTGTGATCGGCAATCAGCAGCAGCAGCAGGGGCAGCACGATAACGGCTGCAATCAGCCCCAGCACAAACCATGATTGCCGCCATCCGATCCAGGCAATCATGGTGGAAATGGTGATCGGCAATGTCGCCTCTGCTAGGGTAAAGCCCTGGTTGACAATGGCCGATGCCTTGCCGCGCACTCTCAGATAATAGCGGTTCACCGAGGTGACGGCGATGTGGCTCATCAGTCCCTGGCCAAAATGGCGCAATAGAAACAGCGCCAGAAGCAGGCTCACAGGGCCTGTGCTGCTGCCGGCCACGAAACAGGCAAGGCACAACCCGATGGTGGTCACGCCGAACACAGTGCGCAGGTCGAACCGGTCAATCAGCTTGCCCGACCACAGGATGACCGCCGCGCTGGCCAGCGTGGCAATCATGTAGAAGGTGCCAAAGTCGCCATGGGACAGGCCGAATGCGGAGCGGATGTCGGCATTGAACAGGGAGATGACCAGCGTCTGTCCCGGCGCCGAGGCCAGCGAGGCCAGCGTACCGAACGCCAGCAAACGCCAGTCGCTCATCAGTTCGGAGCGTTTATGTGTGGTGTCTGCCAATAAATCGTTCCCGCATGGATTGCGCGCGGAAAACTGCCGCATCAAGGGTTGGAAGGCAAGAGCATCCCGACCGCTTTACATCACAATGACGGTTGTGCCGCTCTTGACCCGGTTGTAGAGGTCCACGACATGATGGTTGAGCATGCGAATGCAGCCTGAGGTGTTGGCCAGGCCAAGTTCCGTGGGCTGGTTGGTACCGTGAATGCGGTACAGTGTGTCCTTGCCGTTCTGATACAGATACAAGGCGCGTGCACCCAGCGGATTGCCGGGGCCGCCGTCGAGCTGTTGCGGCAGCGTGACGCCCTTTTCGCGGGCTCGTGCGCGCATTTCCGCCGGTGGCGTCCATGTGGGCCATTCAACCTTGCGGGCAATTTTGGCAGTGCCTTTCCAGCCCATGCCTTCGCGGCCAACCCCGACGACATAGCGCAACGCCTTGCCGCGTCTGGTGACATAATAGAGGCGGCGGTGCTTCACCACGACAACCACCGTGCCGGGCGCAAAACGTTTCGGCATGTCCACCTCTGAAGGGGCTGGCAGGCCATGAGGAACCGGGCCAAGCCTTGTATTGAGAAAGCCGTCTGACGCCGCCAGAGCCGGGGCCATGGCATAAAGCGCCATTGCCAATAAACTCAAAACACAAATTGCAAACCGGGTAAAAACAGTCACTTCAGCGCCGCCTTAAATTAAATTATCCGCCGGCGGATTAAAGCTCATCTTCGGTTACCGTGCGGTTAAGTTCCGTGCAGAACAAGGCAATAAAAAATACCATGCTGGACGGCGGCGCGGCTAACTGCTGCGGTGTCGGAACATTCCAATCAAAGGAGTTTCCAGCATGGTTGAGAAAGCAACACGCATTGCGCGCTTCGGTTAGGCGGTGGAAAATCAGCCCGTCATTGTTGGCCGTGATGTTCACAAGAAGACCTGTTCGGTGGCGCTGTTTTCCAAGGATGACGGTTTGGTCGAGAGTTATACTTGCCCGTCCGGCGAAGCGGAGCTGGCCCACCAACTGACCGAGCTGGGCTGCAACATAGAGCATATCGTCTACGAGTCCGGCCTGACTGGCTTTGCACTTGCTCGAACGTTTTCGGCTGCCGGGTTTGAGGTGTCGGTTATTGCCGCTTCACGCATTCCGCGTGGCTACGTTGCGGCTGCCAAGAACGACCGGTTGGATGCCGTCAAGCTGGCTACATATTTTGCCTGGGGGCTTTTGCGCCCAATCGCAATCTCGGCCGTCGAACAAGAAGGATATCGCGCCGTGGTTCGTCGTCGAAAACGGATCTCGGAAAGCCGGGGCAAGATCAAACAGAAGATCAAAGGCTTTTTGCTGGCGTCCGGTATTGACGAACCGCAGAGCATCCAAAAGTGGTCCTTAGCTGAGTCGAAAGATCTGACGGCATTGGATGTCCCGTCACAGCACCATATGGCCTTGGCGCCGATGGTGCGCGAGTATCCGTTCCTGCTCCCGGAAGACAAACTCTTTCGGGCAGGGATCAGGGCCGCGACCAAACGGATGCATTCCGAACCCTACGAAAGACTAACGTCTGTTGTTGGCGTAGGTGAGACTGCCGCGTCCAACTTCTTGGCTGAACTGTTCTCGCCTGAGAGGTTTAACCGGCCCGAGGAAGTTACGTCCTATCTCTGACTGGTCCCGATTGTCAGCCAAAGTGGAGGAGGGGCGGCAAAGGCTAGGATCAGGCCGATGGGTCAGAAACGGCTGCGAGGTATCCTGATCGAAGCGGCATGGCAATGGACGTGGCGCGATCCTGAGGCCAAGGAACTCTACAATCGACATTTTGCGAAGCATGGGATCGGACAGAAGGCCATTGTGGCCGTCGCCCGCAAGCTCGCAATCAAGCCTTGGCGGCTGGCGGTGGTCCCACCACAGCCACCAATGGGGGATGCTGCGAGCGGGGCCTGACCGGGATAACCGACAGTAAAAAAAGGGCAGCATCCCCATCAACCGGCGCGTACCGAAAACGGTACTTGGTGACCTCACATCTTGTCAGGCACGAATAAGAAAAGGCTTACGCAGCTCGGTGAACAGTTTTATTTTGGCCCCAAACGCGATGCCCGGCAGGGAGGTCGCGGATCTTGGCGTGCGTCTTCGCAAATGTCGGCAGTGCGGGACTAAGTGTGAGTTCGCTGCAAAACCACCGATGTCAGCTTTTGGAAAACCGTTCGACAAACCGGTGTCTCATTTTATCTTTGAAGGCGCTGCAGCCACTCAAACTAGACAAAAGGACGTTAGACATGACAGGGCAGCAGATCACTATCGAGACAACAGTCAACAGTCCCGTCGAACGGGTGTGGGAAGCATATACGACACCATCCGATATCACTCATTGGAATTTCGCGTCTGACGACTGGTGCTGTCCAAGCGCCGAAACCGATCTGAGAGTTGGCGGCACCTACAAAGCGAGGATGGAAGCCAAAGACGGCAGTTTCGGTTTCGACTTCGAGGCCATCTACGAATAACTGACTCCCAAAGAGGCGTTGACCCTTGCCATGGCCGATGGCCGCATAGCCCGCACGACCTTTGAGTCGTTAGGCGACACGACAAAGGTGAAGACCACCTTTGATGCGGAAACGCAGAATTCAATCGAGATGCAGCGCGATGGGTGGCAGGCAATTCTAAATAATTTCAAGCTCTACCTAGAGGGCTAACACAGCCCCACCGGCGATAGCAGTCATTCGTGGCGTCGCAAAATCTCGGCAAAATGGGCTCCAAGCCGACATTGGTACACAGATTTTGCACTCGTAGCATTGCCAGTTACGCTTGACAGTTGTCCACATAAGAAAGGGCTGGCTCACCCTGTCAGGAATGAACCAGCCCGGTCTGCATTGTCCAGCGAGATCTGTCAGACCGAGTAGTACATGTCGTATTCGATGGGATGCGGTGTCATTTCGTAGCGCATGTTTTCTTCCATCTTCAGCTCGATATAGGCATCGATCTGGTCGTCGGAGAATACGCCACCCTTCTTGAGGTAGTCGCGGTCAGCATCCAGCGCGGCAAGCGCTTCACGCAATGAACCACACACGGTTGGAATGTCTTTTAACTCTTCCGGCGGCAGGTCATACAGATCCTTGTCCATCGGGTCGCCCGGATGGATCTTGTTCATGATGCCGTCCATGCCAGCCATGACCATGGCCGAGAACGCCAGGTACGGGTTGGCGGTCGGGTCAGGGAAACGGACTTCAACGCGCTTGCCCTTTGGCGATGCAGTCCATGGAATACGGCAGGAAGCCGACCGGTTGCGCGATGAGTAGGCCAGCAGAACAGGGGCTTCATACCCTGGCACCAGACGCTTGTAGGAGTTGGTGGACGGATTGGTGAAGGCATTCAGCGACTTGGCGTGCTTGATGATGCCGCCGATGTAGTACAGGCACATTTCCGACAGGTCGGCATACTGGTTGCCGGCAAACAGCGGCTTGCCGTCCTTCCAGATGGACTGGTGAACGTGCATGCCGGAACCGTTGTCACCGAACACGGGTTTTGGCATGAAGGTGACGGTCTTGCCATACTGGTGCGCCACGTTGTGGATGGCATACTTGTAGATCTGCAACTGGTCAGCGCACTTGGTCAGTGTTTCAAACTTGATGCCAAGCTCGTGCTGGGCAGCGGCCACTTCATGGTGGTGCTTTTCAACGGTGACGCCCATGGACGCCATGGCTGCCAGCATTTCGCCGCGGATGTCCTGACCGCTGTCGACCGGATTGACCGGAAAATAGCCGCCCTTGGTGCGCGGACGATGGCCCATGTTGCCCATTTCATATTCGGCATCCATGTTGGACGGCAGCTCGGTCGAGTCTACCCTGAAGCCGGTGTTGTATGGCTCGGACGCAAAGCGCACATCGTCGAACATGAAGAATTCGGCTTCAGGACCAACAGTGATGGAGTCGCCTATGCCGGTGGACTTGACGTAGGCTTCCGCCTTTTTGGCCGTGGTGCGCGGGTCGCGGCCATAGGCCTCGCCGGTGCCGGGTTCCAGAACGTCGCAGAATACCACAGCGGTTTTCTGGGCATAGAACGGATCGATGTGCAGGGTTAAGGGATCAAGCATCAGGACCATGTCGGACTCGTTGATGGCTTTCCAGCCGGCAATGGATGAGCCGTCGAACATCAGCCCGTCTGCCCACACATCTTCGTCAATGGTGGAAATGTCCTGGGTGAAGTGGTGCATCTTGCCGCGCGGGTCGGTGAAGCGCAGGTCGACATATTTGACGTCATTGTCTTTCAGGAACTTTACTGCGCCTGCGACAGGAGAAGGTGTTTTAGCCATTATGAGCCCTCGTAAGTCTTTCAGTTTGGATTGATCGGTTTGGTTGGGTTACGGAGTGGATTTACAGAGCGTCTACGCCAGACTCCCCGGTTCGTATGCGGATGGCCTGGTCAACGGTTGAAATGAATATTTTGCCGTCGCCGATGCGCCCGGTGCGTGCCGCATTCATGATGGCTTCCACAGCCTGATCGACAAGCGCGTCATCCAGCACGATCTCGATGCGGACTTTCGGCAGGAAGTCGACGACATACTCGGCACCACGGTACAGCTCGGTGTGGCCTTTCTGGCGGCCAAAGCCCTTGGCCTCGGTCACGGTGATGCCCTGCAGGCCCACTTCCTGCAGCGCTTCCTTAACCTCGTCCAGCTTGAACGGCTTGACGATTGCCTCGATTTTTTTCATTGCGCCTCCATAGGGGCCTGACTTCAGTCACAGGCCTCGCCGCTTTAATGGTTGGTTAACGCGATTGCATGTGCCGTGCCAAACGGGGGAATGTAAAATTGTTCTACAGTTTCAGTTGCTTATGGGTTCATCTTGAATCAGTGCTCGAAAACTGTGCGTCCAAAATACAGGCGATTGCCTAATTTTTAGGCGGCATAGTAATGGCTTCGGCCAGAAATTCCCGTGTCACAGACAGGTAGTGGTCCACATCCGCCTCGCTGTGCGCAAACGACACCTGCGGGCCGGCCGGGGCTATGGCTTCCCAGATACCGCGATTGGCCATGAATATCCGCCTGGCGTTAATGAACTCCATGTCGAAGGAGGCGAGCGCCTGATCATAGGTGCGCGGCAGTTGAGGCGACAGGCAGAAGCCGGACCGCGGGCCATAGCGGAAGGCCCGCCAGGGCAGGCCCGCCTGCGCAATGGCAGCGTCGATGCCGTCTGCCAGTATTTTGCCGAGACGCGTGATGCGGGCATAGGCTTGCTCGGTGAGGCATTCTTCAAGGGTGGCGCGGGCAGCGGCCATGGTCAGTGCGCTGGCAAAGGTGGTGCCGCCAATCGCCAGTCCGTGGCTTGTTTCCGTATAGTCATCAAGGTTCTGCTCCACGAAGCAGGCCAGCTCGGTGGTCATGCCATAGGCGCCCAGCGGCACCCCGCTGCCCATACCCTTGCCGAGGGTGATGAAGTCAATATCAGCAGCTTCGGGGCCTGCGGCGCGGTTCATGCCGCCATAGGCAAATTGCCAAGTATGGGTTTCGTCCAGCGCGAACAGGGCACCGGCCTCGCGCGACAGGCGGGACGCGTCCGCCAGAAAGCCTGGGTCAGGCAGCACCAGATGACAATTGGTCAGGGCAGGTTCTGTCATCACCAGCGCCACATCACCCTGCGCCAGTGCTCTCGCCAGTGCGTCCGGATCATTGAACGGAATGGTGATGCTGTTTGCTGCCGCGCTCGCCGACAGGCCAATCCCGGCCGGTTTGCCGGGTGTGTTTGATCCCGGTTCGCCACCTTCGGTCATGGTCGCGTCGATGTGGCCATGATACTTGCCCTCGAACAGCACAATCTTCTCACGCCCCGTGAAGGCGCGGGCAATCCTGATGACTTCGGTGTTGGCGCTCGATGCGCTCAAGGTGTATTGCCACATCGGCAGGCCGGTGCGCCGTTTCAGCTCTGCCGATACCGCAATCGCATCCTCGGTGGGTTGCAGGAACTGCACACCGCGAACGGCCTGTTCGCTGACCCTTGTGCTGACGGGGGTTTCGCCATAGCCGATGGTGTTGCTCAGGTCGGCGAGGTTGAAGTCGATATAGCTGTTGCCATCGACATCATTGAAACAGCTGCCTGCACCGCCTGTGACGTAGAGCGGGCGGTGATGGATGAGACCGGCCATCCACGCCATGGGCACGCCGTTCGGCATGAGTTTTGTAGCCTCGGAAAGCAGGTCTCCGGAGCGTCGGGTTTTCTCCTTAAAAGCCGCCATTTCACGCTCGTACAGGGATGCGAGTTTGTTGCGGTCCAGTGCGCTGGTCATGTATCCGGGTCCGGTTGAGCGAAATTGCGGTCGCGAATGGGTCGCACGGCGGCACCTGGAGGGTCAAGCCGGGTTTCGATGCTTTGTGATTGCCCTGACATCCCCAGGGCAGGCCTGCACCGTACAAGGCGGTTGACGAATAGCGCATCACGCATCACATATCGCCTCACTCCGGGGGCGTACAGCAGTAACACAAAGAAGAAGACCCGCCATGCTCCTAACCAGCCTTGCCAGTATTATCAATCATCCGCAGTTTGAGCGGTGGATCATCGCACTGATCGTGCTGAACGCCATCACGCTGGGGCTGGAAACCTCGCCCTGGTGGATGAGCCGGGTTGGCCCGGTTTTGCTGGTGCTCGACAGGATAATTCTCGGCGTGTTCGTGCTGGAGATCATCTGCCGCCTGATCGTTGACTTTAAGGGCTTCTGGCGTGATCCGTGGCGCATTTTTGACTTTGCGATTGTGTCTGTGGCACTGATGCCGGCAACCGGCGCGTTCTCGGTTTTGCGAGCATTCCGCATCCTGCGCGTGTTGCGGCTTGTGTCCAACATCAAGACCATCCGCCGCGTGGTGACGGGGTTGCTGTCTGCCATACCGGGTATGGGTTCCATCGTCATGCTGCTGGGGCTGATCTTCTACATTTTCGCGGTGATCTCGACAAAGCTGTTTGCCGCGACCTTCCCGGACTGGTTCGGCTCGATAGGCGAGAGTGCCTATACGCTGTTCCAGATCATGACGCTTGAAAGCTGGTCGATGGGCATTGTGCGCCCGGTGATGGAGCAGTTCCCATTTGCCTGGGCGCTGTTTGTGCCATTCATCATGGTCACTTCGTTCACGGTGCTGAACCTGTTTATCGGCGTAATCGTGGACGCCATGCAGCGCGAACATGAAGCAGACGCACAGGCCGACCGGGCCGACCTGCACAAGGAAGTCGAAAAAGTGCTGGTCGAGGTCCGCTCGCTGCGGGCCGAGCTGGTTCAATTCAGAGCTGGCAAAGGTTGAACTTTAGGGTAATCTGTTTCGCATGAACGAGCTGCTGACACCGGAGCAGATGGCTGAAGCAGACCGCCTGACGATTGCAGCGGGTACGCCCGGTATTGACCTGATGGATGCGGCCGGACTGGCGTGTGCCGAGGTGATACGCCAGATCAGCAAACCTTGCCGCGTCTGTGTGGTTGCAGGCCCCGGCAACAATGGCGGCGACGGCCTTGTCATTGCCAGACTGCTGGCAGGAGCTGGTTGGCCGGTCAAGGTGATGCTGGCCTGTGACCGGGATGTGCTGTCCGGCGATGCCGGGCAAGCTGCAAAGTCCTGGCAGGGCAATGTTTTGCCCGCAGAACCGGAAAAACTGCGCGATGCAGATATGATAGTCGATGCGCTTTTCGGCGCTGGCCTGTCGCGCAGCATTGATGGCAAGCTGTTGCGGCTCGTCGAGGCGATGAATGCGGCCGACGCCGTGCGTGTGGCAGTTGATATCCCTTCAGGCATAGATGGCAGGACTGGCGGCATCCGCGGCGGCGCGGTGCACGCCGATCACACGGTGAGTTTTTTCAGAGGCAAACCGGGGCATTATCTTTTGCCTGGCAGGAGCCATTGTGGAGTGCTTCACCTTGCCGATATCGGCATTCCGGCAAGTGTGCTGGACACCATAGGTGCGTGCGCCAGGCTGAATGAGCCCGGCTTGTTTGCACAATCGCTGCCCCGGCTTGTTTCAATGGCCTACAAGTTCACCAGAGGCCATGCAATCATGGTTTCCGGCGGACCGTGGAACACCGGGGCGGCAAGGCTGGCTGCGATGGCGGCATTGCGGGCAGGGGCGGGTCTGGTCACGGTTGCCTCGCCAACCGACGCGTTGCCTGTCAACGCGGCTCATCTGACAGCCATCATGTTGCAGCAGGCAGAAACGGCAGGTGAATTGTCGCGGTTGCTGTCGGACCAGCGCATGACAGCCTGCGGCATCGGTCCTGCTGCGGGTGTTTCGGCTGCAACTGTTGAGAAAACCCTGGCAGTGTTGTCGGCAGGTTGCGCGGCGGTGCTGGATGCCGATGCGCTGACCAGTTTTGAAGGTCAGGCGGACGCGCTGTTCGATGCCATCAAGGCAAACCCCGAGCGCGGTGTCATCATCACACCGCACGAAGGCGAATTCGCAAAACTTTTCAAGGCGCGCGGACCATTGGATGATTCAAAATGTGAGCGCGCGGTGAGTGCAGCCCGGCAATCGGGTGCGGTGGTGGTGTTGAAGGGAGCCGATACTGTCATCGCTGCTCCCGAAGGGCGTGTGGCAATCAATGCCAGTGCGCCGCCCATGCTGGCGACCGCCGGGTCTGGCGATGTGCTGACAGGGCTGTGCCTGGGGCTGGTGGCGCAAGGTGTGGCAGCCTACGAGGCGGCATGTGCGGCGGTTTGGCTGCATGGCGAAGCGGCAAACCTGTTTGGCCCCGGTCTGATCGCCGAAGATTTGCCGGACCTGCTTCCCGTGGCGCTGAAATCACTTCAGGAAGGCCAGCAAACCGTGTAGATGAGTGCCGCGATGCGCTGCCATGGAAGTTGTGAATTGATATGGGTGAATTGTTTCGTTGCCTGTGCGCAACCGCGATAGCGGCATTGCTTGCGTCGGGTCCGGTGCTGGCGAAAAACAGCTATGTTGAACCGTCATTGAAAATTACCAGCACCAAAAGTGCGGCCCCGGCCGTTGCCCTGACGCTGGATGCCTGCGGCGGCCAGGTTGACAACCGCATCATCTCAACCCTGGTCAGCCACAGGATACCAGCTACAGTTTTTGTGTCTGCCCGCTGGATCAGGCGCAACGCAAAAACCATGGCGCTGTTCAAGGCGCATCCTGAATTGTTCGAGATTGAGAACCACGGACGCGATCACCGCCCGGCCATTGATACAGCTGGCAGTGTGTTCGGGGTGCGAAATGCAGGATCAACCAAGGCCGTACGGGCCGAGGTTGATGGCGGTTCGGCAGCAATTGTTGCCGCCACCGGCAAAAAGCCGAAATGGTTTCGCGGCGCAACGGCACTTTACTCACCGTCTTCACTGAAATTTATTGAAGCAATGGGTTTTCGCATAGCAGGGTTTTCGGTTTCTGCCGATGCGGGTGCCTCGCTGTCTGCCGCTGCAACCGAAAAGCGCATGGCTGGCGTTGCTGATGGCGATGTGATCCTGGCTCATGTCAACCAGCCGGGCCGGGCTGCCGGAGCGGGCGTGGTCAAGGGCATCCTTGGGCTGAAGGCAAGAGGCTTCCGGTTTGTGAAGCTGGATGATGTGAAATCCCGGTAATGCCCGTCATGTCCGGATCGTGTGCCTGAACTATTTGTGATCCGCCTGCGGTACGATTGTCAACGCAATTGCCGGAACCGCCATGATAGCATTGTGCCATGAACCTTCGTGCACTGCTCATATCCTTGATGATCCTGCTACAGCCTGCCGCCGCCTTTGCGGGCGACGCATTGAGCAGCCTTGGCGGCGTCAAGACACTTGATGTGTCGCCAAAGCAGTTTGACAATGC
>Ga0307379_10002813_pt1 | contig 25496 bp, 21 predicted proteins | sample UN2MG_FD_202237 | JGI IMG/M metagenome (GOLD analysis project Ga0307379, IMG submission 202237) | Soil microbial communities from Risofladan, Vaasa, Finland - UN-2 | ecosystem: Environmental > Terrestrial > Soil > Coastal area > Acid sulfate soil | place: Finland: Risofladan, Vaasa | collected...
CGCCGACTTATTAGTTTGGTTTGAGCCGGAGCGGGTGCAGCCCGGTACCGCAATCGCCAGCGAACACCCAGAGTTCCTGCTGCATGCCAGGAGTAGCGATAACGCCCTGCTCTTCCTGGGCAACCCGGCCTGCCGGAAGTGGCTTACCGATCATGTGTGCAAACTGCTCCGAGATAACGGCATCAAGATCTACCGGCAGGATCACAACTTCGAACCCCTCGAGCACTGGCGCCAGAACGAGAAGAAAGACCGGCAGGGGATGAACGAGAACCTGCACGTGCAGGGATATCTCCGGTACTGGGACGATCTGCTCGCGCGGAATCCCGGGTTGTGGATCGATTCGTGCGCGTCCGGCGGCCGACGCAACGACCTCGAGACCCTGCGCCGATCCGTCCCGCTGCACTACACCGATTTCGGCTACGGGAATCACCCGGTGAAGTTGTCCTTCCATCACGTCCTGTTCGAGTGGATCCCCTATTTCAAGGAGGTGACGCTCTCCTGGGACCTGGAGGCCCCGGCGAGATACGACCGGCGGGTGGACAGCTACTCCTACCACTGCGGTCTGGGGCCCATGCTCACCCCCTGCATCGACATCATGCGGGATGACTATGACTACGATCTCATGAAGAAGATGCTCGGCATCTGGCGCAGGGCCGCGGACCTGATGCTGAACGGCGACTACATCCCGCTCACGCCGATCCACCGCACGCCGGAGAAATGGGTGGCGCGGCAGTTCGACCGCCCGGAGGAAGGCCGCGGGTTCCTCCAGGGAATCCGGCTTCCGGCATGCCCGGAGGACACGCTCGTCGTGCACCCCGAGGCGCTTCGACCGGATTCGGTGTATGTCTTCGAGAACCCGGAAAGCGGCGAGACCCGGGAGTTGACCGGCACGGTCGTGGAGCGCGACGGCTTCACGTTCACGCTGCCGAGGCGGGAGGGCGCCGTCTGGTTCTATCGAGTGAAGTAAGCCTGCGCGGAAAGTTCCGTAATGCTCTTGACGATCCGCCCCTAATGCAACGGCGGGTTGGCGGCGGGATCATGCCCGGTGCCGTCTCCACGCCAGCTGGATGGAGCGGTTGTAGTATTCGAAGTAGTCAGACAGAATCCGCTGGAGGTGCTCCTCGTTCAGGACGATCACGTGCTCGAGGCACTCCCGACGGATGGAGCCGATCAAGCGCTCGACGTACGGATTCTGCCAGGGAGACCGGGGTGCGATGGGCACTTCGTCGATCCCCATGTGCTCGACGCGATCCTGGAAGTAGTTTCCGTAGACGCCGTCCCGGTCTCGGAGCAGGAATCGGGGTGCCGTGTCGTACGGAAATGCCTCGACGACCTGTTGACCCGCCTACTCAGCCGATGGGTGTTCCGTGACGTTGAAGTGAAGCACGCGCCGGCGGCCGTGGCCCAGGACGACGAAGCAGAAGAGCACCCGAAACGTGACGGTCGGCATGGTGAAGGGGTCGGTTGCCGCCGTCTGTTTCATGTGGTTGGCGAGGAAGGTCCGCCAGGTCTGGGAAGGCGGCTTCCGTCCACGGGTCATGTAACGAGCGACGGTCGATTCGGCGACGTTGTAGCCCAAGAGATATAGTTCGGACTGGATTCTCGAGGCGCCCCAGGTCGGATTCTCGCGGGACATGCGCCGGATGAGGACATGGAGTTCGGTGTCCACCTTGGGCCGCCCTCCCCTTCTGGATTTCCAGCCCCAATACAGCCTGAAACCGTGACGGTGCCACCGGATGACCGTCTCGGGCTTGACGACCATCAGACAGGACCGCCCATCGCTCCATATCCGTGAAAGCAGTGACCAGAACCCCCGGTCGCGACGTCGCAGACGGACGCGTTTGACGGACCTGCGCAGGACGTTCAGCTGCCGCCGGAGGGCCGGGTTTTCAGCCACCAATGCTGTGCGGTCGAAGAGGAAACCCCGAAGGAACGTGAGAAGCATGCCGAAGATGCCCCTCTATGGTCCTCCCCAGTTCGCAAGAGAGGACAGATCCTATCCGCAGGTTGGCTCGTTGACAAGCGACGTAAGTCCGGCTAGAGTAAGGGGAACAGAGTTTTCGGTAGCGACAGGGGGCTTCGGGTACGTGTTTCCTAGTTTCTAGGATCTCGATCACCAGGAACCTCAGCCTGCGACCCGAGGGTAAGCTCCACACGCTGTTCCTCCCGTGACGCCAATGCGGAGGAAGCCTCGTGAGCGGCTCAAAGCTGAAGGTTTCGGTAGTGCTGGTGCTGGCGCTGACGGCACTCGGGTGGCTCTTCGTGGCGGCGGTCAGGCGCGGAAGCCCTGACAGACCGATCCGGCTCGAATGGTCGGTGGACACGTGGGAGGTCTACTATCCCGGGTGGATCGCGCAGTATGAGCAGGAGCATCCCGAGGTCAAGATCGACCTCCGCGTCATGGGGAGCAGTGCCACCCAGAAAGTCTACACGATGCTTGTCGCCGGACAGCTCAGCGACATCGTGACGTCCAGTCAGCGCAACCTTCTGGTCGAGAACGACGCGATCGAGTCGGTGCCCGAGGCGCGCTTCGATTTCAGCGACGTCCTGCCCGTGTGCATGGCAATGGCGCGCAGGCCCGAAGGCGATATGATCTATGTCCCCGCCTCGCTGAATCTGAAACCGATGGTCTACATGGACAAGGCCGACCTCGACGAAGCAGGACTGGGGGTGGAAGCCTTTCCCGACGACTTCGACGGCTGGCTCAAGGCGATGAAAAGGCTGGAGAAACGGGACGCCGACGGCAATCTCCTGCGTCGTCCTTTTCACATGAAGGCCACGTTCTTCGCCTACGGTTATCCGTGGATCCTCTCACGCGTTGAGCCGCGTCCGGGCGGGCAGAACTCGATCAATGACTTTCTGGGTGACGGACGGAGCCGCCCGCTGCGGTTCGACGTCCCGGAAGTGATGGAGGGGCTGCGGCAGTGGCGGCGGGTCTTCGTCGGAGAAGACCAGGTGGCCGACGGGGACCTGGAGCGGATCCCGGGCATGAAGAAGGATCGGTATGCCGGTGCGGCCGGGGGCAACTGGATGGAGGGCGAACTCCGGGTGAACGCACCCCAGATCCAGTGGGTCATCATCCCGCCTCCGCGTGCGGCCGACGGCAGGCGATGGGTGCACGCCCAGGGCGGAGGGTGGGCCGTCGCGCGTCAGAGCAGACACAAGGAGGCCGCCTGGGACTTTGTCCGCTTTCTCACCAGCCCGCGGTGCCAGGCCGAGGCGTATCTCGCCCACGGCTATCTGCCGGCACGTCGCAGCGCGTGGGATCTCGCCATCGACCAACAGCGGCGACAAGGCGTCGACGCGACGCTGCGCTACTACAAGGTCATGATGGACGCGGGCGTGTGGGACGAGACGGACCCCACCTGGAAGCGCATCGCCGACGAGGTGATCATCCGGATGCTCGAAGGGGTGGCCTCGCAGACGCATCCCGTCGCCCCCGCCGAGGCCGCGACACGCGCCCAGGAAGAAGCGGCAAACATCGTCACAGGAAAGAGATAATGAACTACCGCACCCGCGACAAACTGTCTTCGCTTGCCTTTCTCCTTCCGGCGCTGCTCCTGCTCGTCGTGTTCCGTTACGGCTCGCTCGTTTTTACCTCGGTCATTTCGTTCTTCGACTTCAACATGCTTTCCGAAAGCCGGTTCATCGGCTTCGCCAACTACCTCCGTGCGGCGGAATATGACCGTTTCTGGTGGTCGCTGGCGCACGTGGCTCGCTATGCGGTCGAATACATCGCGGGCGGGCTGATCCTCGGACTGATCCTGGCGCTGCTGCTCGAAGCGAAAGCCCGCTTTCTCGTGCTGTTCCAGACGCTCTATTTCCTCCCGCTGGTTCTATCGGTGGCCGTGGTCGCGTGGGTATTCAGGCTGCTGCTCGCCGAGATGCAGATCGGGATCCTGAACGATCCCAGGTGGGCCATGGAAGGCGTGGTCCTGATGAGTTTGTGGCACAACCTGGGTTACTTCATCCTGATCTACATCGCCGGGCTGAGTTCGGTGGACCCGGTCCTTTATGAAGTCGCGCAGATCGACGGTGCGAACTACCTGAGACGGGCCTGGCACATCACCGTCCCCCTGCTGCGACCCGTGATCCTGTTTCTCTCCATCACGGGACTCATCGGGGCCTTTCAACTGTTCGGCATCATCCTGGTGCTGAGCCCCTATGGCGAGAGCGCGGGCGGACCGGAAGGGGCGCTGGAGGTCCCGCTTCTCCTCATCTACAGGCAGACGTTCGAGTACCAGAAAATGGGATACGGCGCCGCCCTCTCCCTGATCCTCTTTGTCATTATTCTTCTGATCACCCTGATCCAGGGGAAGTTCGGGCGGCTCGCAAGGGGAGTCACCTGACATGGACGCCCGGTTCCACCGGTGGCAGAGAACGACATACCGCACACTGCTCTACCTTACGATTGTCTCGGTGGCGGTGGTCATGGCCTTTCCCGTGTACTGGATGTACCTGACGTCCTTCAAGACGGACGAGGCCATCAGCGCCGCCGAGCCCGTCTGGCTTTCAGTCGACCCGAACCACTATACCTTCGGCCACTACAAGGCCGTGCTGGGTCAGGCCATGACGACCGGCGACGACTTCCTGACAGCGACATTCAATTCAACGGTGTACACGATCCTGGCCACAGGCGGCACGCTGCTGATATCCGCCATGGCGGCTTACGTGCTCGCCAAGAAGCGTTTCCGAGGGGACATGCTGGTGCTGTACGGTATCATCGCCACGATGATGATTCCCGCCCCCGTGGTGATGATCCCCACCTTCTGGATCGTGGTGGACCTGATGAGAGGCTATGACACGTTCGGGGGGTTGATCGTTCCGGGTCTGACCAATGCAGCGGGGATTTTCCTGCTTCGCCAGTACATGCTCAGTATCCCTGATGACCTGCTGGATGCCGCCAAGATCGACGGGTGTGGGGATATCCGCATCTTCCTCACCCTCATCCTTCCTCTGTCGGCGCCGATCCTGGCGGCATTGGGCATCCTGAGCCTGATGGGCCACTGGAACGCGCTCATCTGGCCGCTGATCCTCACCAAGGACCTGACCTTGCTGCCCGTCGCCATGCTCAACCTGAGAGAAATCGGCTCGCAGTCGTTCGGCCCGGTGATGGTCGGCGCGGTGCTGACCGCCACGCCGATGATCCTCGCTTTCCTGGTGGCTCGACGATACTTCATCCGGGGTCTGACCTCAGGCGCCATCAAAATGTGACACCGTTGTCTTGACTGACAGTGAAGCGCTGGAAGGGGGCGTTGGCGTGGAAGTCCTCGGCAGGAGTCAAATGAAAGATGACAGGAGAATCCGTGAGGCTCGTCATTCCAGGACTGCTTGGGGTGCTGCTCGTCGGCGTTGCCTTGTCCGCAAGGAGGCGGTGATCTCATCTCAGATCGAGAGAACTCAGGCGACCTTGAGGGACGTCATCGCCTGCGAGGCCACGCAGCCGGCCGAACGCCCTGCGGAGGTCGACAAAGTGTATGGGTTTGTAATCCGACCACGGGGGTGAAGGTTCATGGCCCCGAAGAGGGGCTCGTTTTGAGCACCTCAGAGGGGGTTTTGGGTGCGTATTTCTCAGTAATTCGCACGCACGGGTGCTCGTTCATAGCACGCCTGTTGGCCTCTCCGAGACGACCACGTTCGGAGCAGCCCCGGTTGGGACAGCGGATGCGGGAGACGGGGATGGATGGCATCTGCAGGCCCTCGCTGGGAACGGGTGTTGAAAAATGAGGGCCTATCTCATATCATAAGAATGGGTTAGGTGCAAGCTGCCAACACTTGGCTGGGGAAGCCCCTGGTCTAGACAATGGGGAGCACCTTAGTTCATGAATGAAGCACCGATGACAGAGGAACGGACGCATCACCCGCCTGCAAAACATTCGCGCTGGACGGCGCTGGCCGTGCTGTCCTCCGTCACCGCACTTGCCGGCGCGGCCATGATCATCATCAAGAGTTTCGGATGCGCCGGCCCGCCGGATGCCGCGCGCGCTCTGCGGACACCCGCGACGGAAGCCCAGGCCGATCTGATGGCGGGCAATTGGGAAGGCTCGTGGGCGAGCGATTCCAAGCCGCTCGAGGGCAAGCTGACGGCCGTCATCGCGCGGCTGGAGGACGGCAGCTATCGCGCCGAGTTTGACGCCGAAAGCCCCCTGGGAACCAACCACTCCGTCTGCGTTTTTCACATCAGCGATCGCGGCGCGGAATGGAAGTTTGAGGGCAAGGAGAACCTGGGCCTGCTTAAGGGCGGGACGTACGTCTACAAGGGCACCGTCGACGGCCGGCACTTCGTGTGCACCTACGACTCGACGTTCGACAAGGGCGTGTTTCGGATGGAGCGGAAGAACGGGAGTTGAGACGGAGGAAGGGGTGCTTCTGCCATAGAGAAGCAGTGCGGCCCCTTGCCCCTGCGGAGTATTGAAGACCTTGCCAAGTTCCCTGCGACCATGAGAAGCAATGTTGCAGGCGGGCCCGGCGCATCCCCTCGCGTTACGGATGAGACAGGCAGGCGAAGCCATGCGGGGTGCCGCCCGTGGGACTATCGATGAAGATCGGGGAAATGCGCCAGGGCCAGAAAGTGTATGGTCCTGTAATCCGACCGCACGGGTGCTGATTCTACGCGGGGATGTCCTGAGATCAACTGCGACGACGAGAGCAACCGTCCTTACTGCTAACAGGGAGCAGGTGTCGCGAAATCTGGCCCTATCTCATATCATGATAATGGGTTACGCGCAAGCCGCCAGCACTTGCCGGCGGAAGCACCGCTTCGTTTATCTACTGGCAGGATAACCTTGTGAGGTCCCAGTCTCCGGGTCAAGCTCGATCTTCTGCAGGAAGGCCCTGAGGAGCGTCCGCTTCTCCTCGATGGCTCCCCCAGCGACCGCCCTCTCGAAGTCCTTCAGAAAACAGGACCATCCGATGGCGGACGTCCGGGACGAAGCAGCTCGGCGACTCGGCGGTCGACGCGCGCTCCCGCAGGAGTTGCCCGTCCACGGTGTTGCATTGGAACATGCCGAAGTGATGAGGAACCATCGCGGCGATCCGGCGCTGTCGACAGAGGGCCACGGCCTCGTCGGAGTTGAAATTGCCTGGAATGCTCAGCGCGTGCCGGCGTTCGTCGGAAGGACGCGCTCGCGCGGAAGTCCGCGATCGAGCGCAACCGTCAGCGCCGCCTCCGGGACGACGAAGGCGCAATCGGGGTTGGTGCGGGCGAGCGTCCCGAGCGCGTCCGGATCCATGTGATCGGAATGTGCGTGCGAACAGAGCACAGTCCGAAGGCCTCGCACCTCTTCCGGCAATACCGGGGGAGGCATCATTTGATCATGGGACTTCCGCGTACCGGCGTATTTTTCCGCCAGAGAATCCGAAAGGTAAGGACCGATCAATCCGAAAAAGTCGCCGAACCGAACCGCAAACCCCGCCTGCCCCAGCCACCAGAGTACGATGCCCTTCTCAGCAGGCCTTGTTTCCACGAGGTCGCGAGTCATCGTGCCTGCGATCCGTTCTACCGATACGTCCACACTCCCGTCCCCTCAAGGTTCAACGACGATTCGTCCGCCCCGCCTGAACACGCGCCTCGGGAAACCCTCGCTGGCAATGTCACCGTAATTGTGCCCCGCCTCGGCCGGGTAGACGCAGAAACTGACCAGGGGCTCGTTGCCGGTGTTGATCGACCGGTGTGCCCAGTACGGCGGAACATAGACCATGCGGCCGCGCGTCATCCTCTCGGTCCGGCACTCTCCGTCCACGGTCTTCGTCATCATGAAGCCTTCGCCGCCGAGGCACAGGTATATCTCGGCCGTCTCCGCCTTGCTGTGATAGTGCCCCTTGGTCATGAAGCACTCATCGCCGACGGCGCCCGGCTGCAGCTTGCTGATGCAGTACAACAGGTGCCCGTATTCCTCGGGCACGGGCACCTCAAACACTTCGTAGTGCAGCGGGTCGCCCTGCCTGATGAGCGCGTCAAGCGTACCGGCGTCGGCGTAGTAGCCCCTCATGTCCGATGCGCGCCGAACCCAGTGGTTTTTCGCCTCGGGCATCGCGCCGATTTCGAGGTCGATGCCTACGCTGAAGGGCTGGATAAACGAGGTTGTCTTCTTGATATCCATGTGTACCTTCCCTCACTTCCTCACGTTGGCGGCGATTTCACACAGCTTGTCAAACTCCGGGCCGGCGGTGGGGATATCGATGTGGAAGACCTCCGCGATCACCCGCGTCCAGCCATGAATGAAATACACCCAGCCGTCCTCGATGCGCAGGTTTCGGCCGGCCTGCTGCCGGCGGGCCTGGTCCAGAAAGACCAGATCGCCGCGGTAGTTGAAGTCCCACGCGATGCCGTTCCGCGGGAAGAGCGCCGCATCGGTCAGAGGCGATCCGGGCGCGTCCTTGCCCAGCCCGGTTGCGTTGGCGACGACCGAGCCGGGCGTGAGCGTCGGCAGCACGGCGTCGTTGCCCTCCGGAGATGGGGCGAGCACATAGTCCACCTTGATTCCGGGATTGATCCTGGTGTGGATTGTCCTCATCGTATCGAGGCGCGGCTGAGAGCGGTTGGAGACAACGATCCGCCTGGGACGGGCGGAGGGGGGCCTCTCCATCAGGTGCATCGTCAGGGCAAGGCTTGACCCGCCGGCGCCGATGAGAAACAACTCCGCCCCGCTCGTTGCCCAGTAATCGTCCGCGACGATCGCCTGAAGGCTCAGGCCGCTGGTGACCGGGTCCTTGGCGTGACCCCAGAGTTTGGACCCGCGCTTGGAAAGGCAGCTGACCTCGCCGAGAAGTTCCGCGGCCGGGTCCAGCCCGTCGAACAGGTCGCGCGCGGCGGTCAACAGGTCGATCTTGTGCGTCGTGACGAGTCCGCCCCGCGAGAGCCGGTCATTCTTGATGTAGTCCACCACGGCACGGTACACGGCCGCGTCGTCGTGCCACCTGCAGTCGATCCCGCGGATAGGAACATCGCCCAGCTTCAGGTGCCGGGCCCATGCCGGGAACACCTTCATGATCGAGCTCTTGCCCGTCGTCATGCCTACGAAGTAGAACGTCGGCACCTTTGCGGGCGCGAAGTCAAAGTTCGTGTGGGAGAGGTCCACCTTAGGATGGCTCACGAGGACTCCTTGTTCATCAGTTCCAGCAAGGCTTGATATCGCTTGAGCCGGGCGCGGTAGCGTCCTCGCAGCGATTTTCTTGGGTTGGTGCGGCTGCCTGCAACGATCCACGTCCGGGCGGCATCCGGCAGGCTTTTCAACAGGCCGATGCCTACACCCGCCAGCATGGCCGATCCCATCGGCGCGCCGCCGCCCCTGGCCACCTGGACCACGGGAATCTGCAGCACGTCCGCCTTGATGGCGTTCCACACGGCCGACTTCTCGCCGCCTCCGGTGACCCGCAGCTCCTTCAGTCTCAGCTTCGGGCAGAGCTGCGCGACGCGCTGCTGGTAGAGGCCGTATTCCAGCACCGCGCCTTCCAGCACGGCGCGATAGAGATGTCCCAGCGTGTGGCTCCAGTTCAGACCGATCCATGCCCCTCGCAGGCGAGGCTGAGGTGGGCAGACGCGTCCGCCGAGGTGCGGCACAAAGAGCGGCGCGTCGGGGTCGGCGGCCTCGGTCTTCTCGGCCAGACGATTCAGAGCGTCGAAGTCGATGCTTTTCTTCGCGCGCGAGCGTCCGGTGGCCGCCAGTTCCTTGCGAAACCACTCGAGGTTCATCCCACCGCCGTTGATGTAGGCATAAGGATGCCACAGTCCCGGCGTCGCTGAGCGTCCCCATGCGAGCATCCCGCGCGCCGTGTCAGCACGGAAGGAGGACGTCGTCGCGGCGAACACTGACGCGGTGCCCGCGACGTCCACGCACACGCCTTCGCGCGTGGCACCACAGGCGAGGAAAGAGGCCGCCGTGTCGCCGCAGCCTGCCACGACCGGAGTACCAGAAGCCAGACCGCAGCGACGGCTCATGTCCGGCGTTACCTCCCCCACGACGTCCTGTGGCCGGGTGATCCGGGGGAGTTTGTTCTGTTCCAGCCGGAACCTGCGGCAGAGGGCCTCATCCCAGCGTCCGGCGCGGTTGTCGGCGAAGCCGCTGAAGTGCAGGTAGGTGTGATCGATGAACGCGTTCTCGGCGGTCAGCCCGCAGAGCCGCATGGCGGTGTACCCGCCGGGCTGCACGAAGCGGCGAATGCGACGGAAATCCCGCGGTCGCTCGTGCATCCACCAGAGGATCTTGGGACCGTGGTTGAAGCTTGCCGTGCCACCGGTTCTGGCAACGATCTCTTCGCCCGCGCGACGACGCATCATCTCGATGTAAGGCGCGCAGCGCGTATCGAGCCACGAGTCGTAGGGCGTCATGGCGCGGCCGTCCGCCCCCACGCCGATAATCCCGGCCATCTGACCGTCGATCGCTGCCGCGGCTACGGCCCCGGGACGAACGCCGGAGCGGCGAAGACACTTCCTGATGACGGCGCACACGCCGTCGAACTGATACTCCGGGTCCTCCTCCACCGTCCCGGGACGCGGGCGATGGAGACGCGACGGCCGGAAAGCGGAGAACACGCAACGCCCGTCCGCCGCGTCGAAGAGACCGGCCTTCACGCCCTGCGTGCCGATATCCACACCGAGGAGATGCGTGCTCATGGATTCTACCCGCGCTCAGGCAAACAGGACGACCTTGCCCGCCGCACCGCCGGAGGCGGCCTTGTAGGCCTCTTCCAGCTGGCTCAACGGAAAGCGAGCAGCGATGACCCGGCGCAGGTCCACACGTCCGTCCGCTGCCAGCTGTAAGGCGTAACGATAATCATCGGCCGAACCGCCGGTGGTCCCGGTGACCGTCAGGTTGCGGTAGTGAATGGCGTTGGTATCGAGCCCTACCGGGGGCGTGCCCTTGGCCAGTCCCGCGAAGAGGCAGAGCCGTCCGAACGGAGCCAGCAGGTTCAGCGCCTGCGGCTGCAGTTCGGGGGCCGGGCAGGCCAGGATAATCACGTCCGGGCCCTGGCCGCCGGTGTGGTCGCGAACCTGCGTAGCCACGTCACCGCCGGCAGGGTCAAACGTCTCGTCGGCGCCGACGTCCAGTATCTGTCGACGGCGCTGGGCAAGCGGCTCCACGACCAGAACCTTCGAAGCCCCCGCCACTCGGCACAGCATGACGATGAGCATTCCCATGGGACCGGCGCCGTAGACAAGCACCGAATCGCCCGCTCCGACGCGCACCTGCCGGACACAGTTCACCACGCACGAGAGGGGCTCCAATAGACAGGCCTGCTCATCGGGCAGCCCGTCCGGATCAATCGGGATGAGATTGTTCTGGGCGAGAAACTGCGCCGGAATGAGGGCGTAAGGCGCGTGGCCTCCGTCGCGATCGATGCCGAATGCGGTGTAGTCCAGGCAGTAGTTGGCTTGGTTGCGACGACAGGCGAGGCAGTTTCCGCAGCCTGCGTTGGGGACAACTCCCACGCGCGCGCCGCGTGCGAACTTTTTCACGCGAGCGCCCACATCCTCGACGACGCCCACGAACTCGTGCCCCAGGACGATGGTCCTGCCCTTGGACAGTCTACGGTGCCCGTGACGCATGATCTTGAGGTCGGTGGCACAGATGGCGGCGGCCGTCACGCGCAGGAGAATGTCGTCCGGCCCGACGACAGGCATCGGAACGTCGCGTACAGCAAACCCCTTGTCCACTTCGTAAGTCGCCCCGAGCACTTGCGTCTCCATCCGGGTTCGAGGAGGGTTCAGTATTCGAATTCATTCGTCGGGCACGCGAGGTCCGTCGGCGCATCCTTCGGTTCTTTCTCGAAGGCGTCCTTCCGGCGGTACAGGGGGCAATGCCGTCCATGCGGGCCTATCTCCACCACGGTGTTCCCACGCCACGTGACCTCGTATTCCACGGGCGTCGTGAAGTCCCAGCCGCCGACCGTGACCTTCTCGGTCCGTTCGACGAGTGGGTAGCGGACCGTGACCTGCTGACCTCGTCTGAGGCCCTTGAGACAGGCGAAATCCCCCTCCCACACGGGAGTCTTCGGCCGGTCGTCCACTGCTATCCGCACCTGATCGTGCTTCACGCCCCCGGGCACGCGAACTCTGAGAGAACGGTCGGTCTTCAGCCTCACCTCAATGCGTCCGTCGAACGTTTCCCACGCCCGTATGCTGGCGCTCGGACATTCCCGACTGACGGTGAAGTTGACGCTCGTGACTTCGGCGCCCTCATCGACGGAGCGATGCCATGCGAGATAGAGGCCTTTGGCGCCGGAGCTCGAACAGCAGCCCATCAGCGACCGGCGATGATCTTGGGACGGATCGAGCAACGCAAAGTAGATGTCCTCGAAGTCGCTGATGAAGTCGTTCGGTCCGGCCCACCCGGCGAATCCGCCCAGCGCAAGCTGAGGCACCTGGTCGAAAACCTCCATCGCCGTATCAGGTTTCCGGCACGTCGCGCGCACCCACGAGACGTCGCGGAGCTGGTTCTCCAGCATCTGGTTGCGCCAGATTCGGTCGGCGACCTCCCAGCAGTCGTTCCTTCCGGCGCGCGCGAGCGTCACCGCGGAATCGAACATGTCCACGATCCCGCAGGTCTCGGCCCCCTCGACCTCAACGTCCCGCCGACCGACGAACTCCGGGAACCAGCCGAAGGACGTGCCGTGACGCAACGCCCAGCGGAAGACCCGTTCCGCCCATTCGAAGAGATCCTTGTCACCGGCAACGCGCGCCAGGCGCAGGATCGCCGCGACCGCGTTTGCGCGGGAGTGGAAGTGTCCATTGGTCCAGACGGAGTCCTCGCCGAAGAGCGCCCGGCTGAAGCTTCCGTCCTCGCCGTAGCGTCCGCTGCGGAACGCGATATCGCGGGCAACCGCTCGGGCGAGAACCAGTGGTTCCTCCTTGCCGGTGGCCTCTGCGTACTGCAGCGCGGGGCGAATGAGACGTCCGAACCACGCCTCATCGGGAGCCTCGGGGTTGTCGTTCTCGGTGACCTCGCCGTCGTACCTGTCGAGCGGACGGCCGTCCTTGACGCCGACGTGCAGGAATCGCGCGTACTCGTTGCCGTCCCACGAGACCGCCTTGCCCAGCGCGGCGATGTTCGCGTCGATGACGCGCGCACACACCGGGTCCCTGTCGGCGAGGAAGCGCACGACGAGTCCCTGAATCGCGGACATCTGATCGTAGTAGTCGGCGATGGGCACGGTGTATGAGAGCTTCGGCCGGTAGATGAAGCCGTCGTTCCTCTGGCACCGGGCGAGCGCGTCACGGCACAGGATCTCGGTCTCGACTCCCGCCTCCGAGCCAGTCATCACGCGCAGGGGCACGAGCCCCTCAAGGAACCGGCCCACCACCTCGACCGTGTCCCACCCGTCGTGCGACATCTTCGGCGGGTCCGTCAGCAGGTAGGTCCAGATGAAGGGGTACCCCGAACGCCGGTCCATGTGGCCGTTGAAGTAGTTGATGGCCAGCTGTGCCGCCGACGTCACGTCGAGACAGGAGGCGCTCATGCGGATCCCTCGAATCAGTCTTCGTGAGACGCCGTCGGTTTATAGCGAAATCTGATTGAAAAAACCAGTGCATTCTATAGAGTGACAGTCCACGTAGGCGAACAACAGCTTGCGGGAGGCTGCCGTGTCTGAAAGTGGCGAAAAGATCGGCATGTGCGTCGTGGGGTTGGGTCGCGCGGGAATGATCCACGCCCGTAATCTCGCGGGCAGAGTGCCGAATGTTTCCTTGACGGCAGTGTCTGACCCCGTGGAGGAAGCACGGGTCGCCGCAGGGATGGAACTGGGGGTTTCTAAGGTCTTCTCCGATTACCGGCAGGCTCTCGATGATGCCTCGGTGGATGCGGTGGTGATCGCCACGCCGACCGATATCCACAAGGAGATCGTCGTGGAAGCCGCCGCACGGGGGAAGCACATTCTCTGCGAAAAGCCCATGGCCATGAACGTGGCCGAATGTCAGGAGATGATCGGGGCGGTAGACCGCGGGGGCGTTAAACTCCAGATCGGCTTCATGAGGCGATACGACCGCAGCTTTGTGGCCGCCAAGGAGGCGGTGGATCGCGGAGACATCGGCCAGGTGGTGTGCGTCAAGTCGGTGACGCACGGGCCGAGCATTCCCAAGCCTTGGCAATACGACATTGCCAAGAGCAACGGTCCGCTGGCCGAGGTGAACAGCCACGACATCGACACGCTCCGCTGGTTCACGGGCAGCGAGTTCGAGGAGGTCTACTGCATCGCGGGTAACTATCGCTGCCCCGAAGCCCGGGACCAGTTCCCGGACTTCTACGACAACCTGCTCTTGACGGCGAGGTTCCGGAACGGCATGCAGGGACTCATCGACGGGGCGGCCGCGGTTCGCTACGGCTATGACGCGCGCGTGGAGGTGCTGGGAACCCGCGGCATCGTATTCATCGGCGAGCTTCACGGCAACTCGATGGCCGTCTGCTCCGACACGGGCCGAATGACGCACCAGATCGTGAGCAGCTGGCGCAACCTGTTCGCTGAGGCCTACCTGGCGGAGGATGTGAGTTTCGTCAAGTGCATCCTGAATGACGAGGCCCCGAGAGCCACGGGACTGGACGGCATGCGGGCCGTGGAGGTTGTCAACGCGGGCAACCGTTCCATCCGGGAGAAGCAACCCGTTCGGCTGGGTTGACGTGTCTTACCGTCAGAGAGGACAGGTCATGGCGAAAGCTCGGCTGGTTCCCGTGTTCTTCGACCCCGGCAGGGACGAGGACTTCGACCGGCAGTTGGACACACTCAAGCGCCTGCTGCCCGAGCGAGCGGATTTCCTCGAACCCGTTGCCCTGGGCAAACGGCTACCCGAGGCCGACGCGGTTGTTTTCCCCCAACTCCTGGGCGAAGCGTACCGGTCGCTGGCTGCTTTCAAGGCCATCCGTCTGCCGATCCTGATCGTCACCTCCGAGTTTGGCACCGAGTCCATGTGGGACTGGGAGATCATAGCCTACCTGAGATCGGAAGGCGTCTGGACGGTCGCGCCCTATGACCTCGAACAGACACGGGCCGTATGCTCCGTCCTGTGCGCTGCGCGAGAGCTTAGGGGCTCCAGGTTCCTCGTCTTCCAGGACAATCCCGGCGAAGGCGCCCAGGCCAGCATCTTCAAGCGGTTCTACTGGTGGGAGAAGGAGTGTTCCCGGCGGATGAAGAAGAAGTTCGGCCTGTCCGTCGTCAAGAGGAGTCTCAGGCAGCTCGCGCAGGAGGCCGAACGCATCCCCGACGAAAAGGCCCGGCAATTGTGGCGGCAATGCCGGGTTCCCACAAGGGGCATCGGCAACCAGCCCATTTCGAGCGCAGTGAAACTCTACGCCGCCATCAAGCGGCATCTGGATGCAGACCCGTCCGTCCTCGCCGTGGGCGTGAACTGTCTCAACGAATCGCACTTCTGCGACACGACCCCCTGCCTGGCATGGAGCCTGCTCTTCGAGCAGCGCCGGCTTATCTGGGGTTGCGAGGCGGACACTCTGTCCATGCTGACGATGTACCTGCTGGAGAGGTCACTGGACGTCCCTCTGATGATGACGAATCTCTACCCCTTCCTGATGGGGCAGGCCGCGCTGAAGCACGAGAAGATCAAGGCGTTCCCGAAGGTCGACCGCGACCCTCAGGACTGCGTCCTCGTGGCGCACTGCGGATACTTCGGGCTGGTTCCCAAATGCTTCGCCTCCGAGTGGAAGCTCCGTGCAAAGGTGCTGGCGATCGTGGACGACAACGCAATAGCCATCGATGCACGTCTGCCGCTCGGCGATGTCACGCTGGCCAAACTGGATGCGACGATGAACCGACTGAGCGTGGTGGAGGGCCGTCTGGAGGAGTATGCCGTGTTCCCCGGGTCCGACTGCCGCAACGGCGGAGTCATCCGCGTGCGCGACGGACATGCGTTGATGGCGAATCTGGCCTCACATCACTATGTTCTGCTGGCCGGGCACGAGGGGCAGCGCATTCGGTTCATCTCGCAGGTTCTAGGTCTGGCGGTTGACGAGGTATAATCCCCCACGTCTCTCCTTGCGGATCCGTCGCGTCAACGAGCGACACGGAGCGGCACGGATGATTTCGCACCTGTGCCTACCAGGAACCCGTGGCTACCGAAAATCCCATCCGGCCGAAAACGCATGAAAACCGGGGCGATGCAAGGGCGCTTCTGCCGGGAAGTGTTGTTACGCCGCGGCCAGTTCGTTCCTCACTTCGCGGCTGGAAGGCTTGGGTGAAGGGAAGGCGGGAGCGACGGATAGGTGGCTTCCGGCGGCAAGCAGCGTCGCCTCTCTTCGCCCAACCTCGAGCCCGTCAGCGAGGTGCGCGAATTGAACCATTTTCCCGGCCATCTTCTTTTCCACTACGTAGCGGGCCCCCGCTACCAGGAAAAAAGAAGAAGGCCGGCCGCACTCGGGTTACTCCTGCGAAAGCAGGGATGGCCGGAACGGTCAGCCTTCTTCCCTTGTACGTTTGAGTGGCTCCTCGAACGCGGCATTCCACGAGAGTGTGGCTCTTAAGGACCACTCGGTAGCGAGTCGCGGGACGAGTCCCTGCACATATTATCACAAGCTGAACCAGTGACAGCCCTGTGGTTACGCGAGTACATTCATGTGAGGCTGGACACGGGGCGTTGGCCGCCAGCCGACGACGCGGGATGGATTGCCGGCTCCCGTCGCTCCGCTCCGGTCGCAGGCAATCCCCATGGCGCCGGTCTAACTCTTAGACTGGCACAAAGAACGGGGACACGTCAAGGGAACTGGCTGTAAATCTGGATTCTCTTGAGAGCGGAGAATGGACTACGCTTCTGCGTCACCTGAAGCGCTTAAACGCAACGCATTCCCAGACAGTCGAGGGCGAAGTTGCCAGGTACCTCGCTGGGGTTCTGAAGGGACCTGGCCCCAAACAGTCCCGCAACGTATTGCAGAGCATGGGGCTGACCCGCTACGAGACCCCGATCGACAGCCGAATTGTCAAATGGCTGCGCAAGTTCGGGCCCCGCCGCCAATGGGCTACGCGCTGTTCTTGTAGGTGCCAAAGAGGTCTGCCGATCGCCGCATCCCGTGAAGGATCTCATCGGGCGTGTCGGGCGGGACTTCGCAGCCGCCGCAAAGGATGAACCGTCCGCCCCTCTTGCCGGCCTCGACGGTTCTGCGGCACAGTTCCATGAACTCCGCGCGGGGCATGGAGACGAAAGCGCCCGTATCGACGTTGCCTTTGAGCGTAAGCTTCCCTGCGACGGTGTCCTTGGCCCATGCCAGATCGACCTTGCTGTCGATCTCCAGGCAGTCGGCTCCGCTGTCCGCCAGGAGGTCCATGATGCTGCTGCTGTCACCGCAGACGTGCAGAAAGACCTTGACGTCGGTCTTCCTGAGTTCGGCAATTACGCGTCGGTCTTCCGGCCAGATGATTTCCTCGTAGAGTCGGCGCCCGACGACGGCGGCGGTGGACTCGCCGAACTGAAGCGCGTGGCAGCCCGTTCGGGCCATGGCCTGACCGTAGGTGATGGCGACTTCGGCACAGAAAGCCAGCACCTCTTTCATCAGGGCGGGCTCCTGGGCGAGTCCCACCATCGCGTGTTCCATTCCCATGAGCGTGGAGGCCAGCTGGAAGGGTCCGGAGTCGATGTTGGTCATGATGAAGCGACGTCGGCCCACGGCCCGCGCTGCCAGGCGTGAAGCTTCCAGCAGCACAGGCATGCGTCCGTCGCGTTCGGGGTCGGGTACCTTCAGGCGGGCAAGGTCGGTCCCGTCCCGTACGAGCGGATCGGTCCAGAACGGGTAGGAGTCGTCGTCCTGAAAGACGATGCGGCCGCCGAGCGCCTCATACATGATCACGTTATCGGAGCTGATGATCATGCCGTCGAAGTCATAGGCGTCGCAGTGTTCGACCTGAGTGCGGGCCAGCACGTCCGGATTGGTGTGGTAGTCCCTCTGACGGAGGCCCGCTCGGCGCACCGGTCGCACCAGAAGAGATGGCGCAACAGGAACACGGTCGGGGATCTCCCCCGTCAGCACCTTCCTGTGACGCTCGACGCAGTCCACAGCTTCCTCTCACAACCAGACCCGCCGCAGGGCTCACACCCGTGGTCGCCGCACGGCTTCTGAAAGAGCTTGACGACCTCCCTGACGTCATCGGGATCGGACGGGCTGCCTCAGTCCCCCCTTGCGTGAACGTAGTTCCCCAGGGCATCGAGCAGTTCGTCGGTGGCCACATCGTACCCGAGGAAGGACAGACCTTTCGAGCCACCGGCCAGGGCCGCCTCCGCCAGGATCGGCACGTCCTGGGGCCGCGTCGGACCATACAGCCGCATGCTCGCGGTGACCTCCGTCTTCCCCTCAGCAGCCTCCACGGCCCGCTGGGTCTCGAAGCGGACCACGTCGGCATCCCAGTGCACCACGCATAGAATGCCGTCCAGCGCCTCCGCGTAAAATTTGTAGCTCTGGATGGCCAGCCACGACCGTGGCGAGGTCATGTCGTGTCCGATGTGGACGGGAGGCACGAAAGCGGCGTAGAGGGGGATCCGGGGCTTGAGGCGGCGCACCAGGGCCCGCACCTCGGCCACAAAGGCGACCGCGGTCCGGAAGCGGAACTCGAGCATCTCCCGGATGAGTGGCTCCTCCAGCAGCAACAGGGGGACCTCGGTATCCCCGATGAGCTGGTCGGCCAGACCTTCCAGCACGTGAGGCGGCATCCTCAACGATCGCCGGGCCAGTTCCAGGCATCGGACGCGGACCTCCGAAAGGTCCAGGTCCGCCCGCGCCGCCGCCGTCCGGCAATGCTCACAGAAGCAGAAACTCCCGATGACCCGAAGAGGCGGGTCGAACAACCCGTTGAACGCCCGCTGCTCCAGCATGATCTGCGGAACCTTGTCGAGCATCAGACCGTCAAGGTCGTAACGTCCGACGACGTCCTGCACCATGGCCAGGCGGTACGCCCGGACCACGGGGTTGTTGTAGCACATGAACAGCCGATCGGCCGAGCCGTAGAGGTTCCTCACCGCAAGGTCCGGGTGCTGCTGCACCAGCCGCTCACCGGCGCACATGGGGATCAGAGGGATAAACGCCACGCCTTCGGTCCGGCAGGCCTGGGAAAGTCCCGCGACCCAGTCCGTGCTTGCGGCGTCCAGGCTCCGCTCGGGCCGGACCGGTGAGTCCTCATACAGCGACAGGTCGGGGTCGTAGAAGACCCGATCGGTCTCGAGGGTGTAGATGGCCCGCTGCGGGTATCGGGGCTGCAGGAGTCGATAGCCGTGGTACAGGCTGGTGAAGAACAGCATTTGGCTGCCGCCGACCTGTCGGAACCGCCCGGCGATGACATCAAAGTCTTCCTCCCAACAGGTCGGGCCGAAGATGGATAGCATGACGTCCATGGAGATTCCTTTCGGGCCTGCGTCTTCAAACGGACCTCGGTACTACGACAATGTCCCGTACTCTGATGACTCGAGAGGCAGCAGACGCTCTGCGTTGGCGTGGAAGACTCTTTGCTGTTCTTCGTGTGACAGTCCCAGGTCGACGAACTTCTCGAGAGCAGATCGGACGAGCCCCGGCTGCCAGCCGCTGTCCGACCCAAACAGCAACTTGTCAGAGGGGCAGTGCGTGAGGACCTGCGAGATCGGCCCGACACTGAGACTGCAGAGGCACAGGTACACGTTGGGCAGACGAAGACAGGCCAGGATTGCGTCCCAGTAGAGATCGTCGAGGCCGGCGTGGCCCAGGATGATGGTGGTCTGGGGAGCCTGCTCCGCGGCCATGGCCACCTGCAGGGGCGTGCAATACGGCGGTGTGCCGTCGTGCAGCAGCACCGGCATGCCGAGTTCACCGGCCTTTCGGAGGATGGGCACCACGGCGGGGTGCGTCATCGAGAACGCTTGGAGCCACGGATGAAGTTTCAGGCCCCTCATGCCCAGCTTGAGCGCCGCGCGCTCCAGCTCGTCCAGACACGCCTTCAGCCCCAAGTGCGGCCAGACCGTGCAGAATGGAACGAAGAACTCCCGGTGCGGGCGCACCGCCTGTGACAGGATATCGTTGTGGGGCCGTGGATCGCCCACCAGCCCGTCCAACGTCATGATCCAGGCGCCGCTGAGTCCCTGCTCCTCGAAGTCCTTGCGGAGTTCCTCCGCCGGTCGCGGCACACCCCCCAACAACGTGCCGGGCAGGTGTGTGTGGGTGTCGATGACCTTCATGCTCCGATCTTCCATATCCGCCGCGCGTTCCGCCGCATGTACAGGTCCAACTGGTCCTGTGAGAGCGTCAGGTCCTTGAGCTTGTCGATTTCATAGCTCGGGTGCGACCGCGGATAGCCCGAGCCGAACAGCACCCGCTCGGCGCCGAGTTCCTCCACCGCGAGCCCGACCATGGCGCCGGTCGTGCAGGACGTTTCAACGATGATGTTGGGGGCCTGCCGGGCGGCGGGGATGACGTCATATCCGCTGAAGTCGCTCCACCCCATGTGTCCCAGCACGAACGTGGCCTTCGGGAAACGCCGGGCGAGCTCCGCCAACTGGAGCGGCATCGCGCAGATCGGCGTGCCGGTGTAGGCGTAGACGGGCTTGTCGCGGGCAAGGCACAGCTTGATCAAAGGATCGACGATCGATTCGGTCAGGTGAAACCCCTGCCGCGCCGGGTGCAGGTAGAGCCCGCAGAACCCGCGGTCGAAGGCCCGGTTCAGGATGTCAAGTGCCCTGGGACCGTACCACGGGTTGGCCACGGCCAGCGCGGAGAGCTTGTCGGCGTGTCGCTCTACCAGGTCGGCCAACAGGGCGTTGCCTTCCTCGTTATACACGGCGACGAACTCATCCGACGGAGCAGCCACGGCGTGCGAAATGCCCCAGTGATCGGCCAGCGCGAACCACGCGCCGGCATCCAGTGCCCCGTCGCGGGTCGGCAGACGGACCGCAGAATCGATGACCTGTCGGTTCATTCGTCCTCTGCTTCGTCCCTCAGAAGGATGGGCTCGGGGATGAAAGCGACCTTCTTGTAGACACCATCCCCCTTGGCCTCCAGTTCCTCGACCTTCTTTGCGACGGCATTAACGGTCGCTTCGATGATCTTCTCGCCGCGATCCCTTGAAGCCTGCTCCGGGAAGCCCATCACCCCGATCTTGACGTCATCTCGCTGGGTCATGCGCGGGATCACATAGGGGTCGTCCACGATTTTCTCGGCCTGCTGGTAGTTGTCGGGGTGCTCGATCATGCTGTTGAGAACGGGCTTATCGTCGAGTGCCAGCTCGTCCATCCGCACCAGTTCGGGCGCCAGAGCCATGACCGTGGAGGTTTCGAGCCAGCCGGCGTGCCAGTCACCCTCGTTTGTCGCCTTGTCCCAGCCGAGCTTGCCGGTCGGGAATTTCCAGATGGGCAGAAGCGCGATCATCGCGTCGGCAAAAGCGGGGTTGGTGCGCAGAAGCATCTTGAGGGCGTTGTCGAGTGCCCGGGCGTTCTCGGAGCCGCCGTGACAGAGGAACAGATAGAAATTCCGGAAGCCCTGTGCCGCCAGAGACAGCAGCGTGTCGCTCACCACCATCGACATCACTGACGGCGAGATGTTGATCGTCCCCGGAAGTCCGCCTCCGGAGAATGACTGGTAAATGACCGGGGCAACAAGAATGTGGGTCTTCTCGCCGATCATCCGTCCCAGTTCTGAGGCGATCAGCGCGTCGGTCTTGAGCGGCAGGTGATACCCGTGCTGTTCGATCACGCCCAGCGGCACAATGACCGACTTCTTCCGCTCGAGGTACTCGCGGATCATCTTCACCGTCATGTTTTCCATGCAGGGAAACGGATCGGCAGGCCGCTCACGTTTTCCGGTCGGCATCTCGTCCGCTCCTTTCGGGGCGTCTCAGCGCCCGTTCTTCATCTCGTTTAACGAGTCGATCACCGCATCGGCCATGTAGCGAAGCTGCGCCGGGCTCAGATCATACAGCGGCAGATGGGTGAACTCGTGCCGAAAGACCCGCTCGGCGACGGGACAGGTCTTCTCGATCCTGCGGGTGTCGTATCCGAGCTGTTTCATGATGCTGAACTTGTAGAGCGGCGCGAAGTGCGGGACGTTCACCACGCCGCGATCGGACAGCTTCTTCTTGAGCACCTGGACGTCGGCGCCGACTTTTTCGGGGTCGACCCGAAGCAGATAGAGATGATGCGTGCTCTTGATCTTCGCGGTGTCGCCGGGCGGGGGAATGAGACCCTCCTCCTTTCGGAAGCGTCGCGTCAGGTAGGTCTCGGCCTTCTTGCGCTTGGCAATGATGCGACGGAGTCGCCGGGTCTGCGAGGCCAGTCCCACCGCCTGGATCTCGGTGGCCGAGTGGTTGCCCGGGGCGAAGAAATCGCCCATCCCCTTCAGGGCGACCACGTCGTAGAGCCAGTAACGGATCTGCCGGCTCATGTCGAGTCCGAGGAACCGGCTCTTGCCGAAGTCCTTCCCGCAGGCCAGATTCGACACGAGGATGCCGCCTTCCCCCAGTGCGGTGACGTTCTTCACCTCGTGGAAGCTGAACGCCCCGAAATGACCGATGCACCCGAGGTTCCGTCCCTTGTAGACGCCCCCGAAGGCGTGAGCGGCGTCCTCGATGACGGTGATCTTGCGACGTCTAGCCAGTTGCATGATCGGGTCCATGTCGACAGGGTAGCCCCCGATATGGACGGGCATGATGACCTTGGTCTTTCGGGTGACCTTCTTCGCGACGTCCCTGGGGTCGAGGTTGACGGTGCGTTCGTCGACGTCGGCCAGGACCACCTTCGCCCCGATGCTGAGGGGATAGGCGATGGAGGCGATGAAGGTGATGGCGGGTGCGATGACCTCGTCGCCGGGCTTGAGGCCGGCGAACTTGTAGGCGATCTCGAACCCGGCGGTGGCGTTGGCGACGAAGAGCACGTGCTTGACGCGGAGCATTCTGGCGATGGTCTTTTCGAGCGCCTGGACGCGGCCGCCGAGCGTCAGCTTGCCGGCGCATCCGCCGAGGCTGCAGAGCTTCTTGAGGTCTTCCACCACCCGCCGGAAGCGGGCCTCATACGCCCGTTTCTTCCCGGCCGCGGACGGCAGCAGAAAACGGACCAGCTCCCCGACGTCGTCCGGGCGCATCAACTCGCCCACCGCGGCCCACGGCACCCGTGCCGCACCCGTCTCATACCGAAAATCCGCACTTTCCTTCTTTGCCTTGCGGGGCATCGCATTTCTCCTTGCATCCGGTGAACCGGTTACGAACCCGTTAACTCGCTCCTGTGATCCAGGACCTTCTGAACCGCCTCGGCCACGTCGTCCATGTCCTTGCGACTGCCGAGGAACATGTTCTGCGGCAGCCAGACCGCCTCGGAATCGCACGCACGCTCCGAAACGGGACAGCTCCCCTCGAAGCCGGCGTAGTCGATGTCGTCGTGGTACGACGTGCCGAGCGGAAACGCCCCGTTGATGAATCGCTTGTTGAGAAACATGGGGTTCCTGTACAGCGGGAAGGTATAGCCGCTGAATGCGGGAATCCCCTCCGCCACCAAGGCCTCGATGAGCCGCTCCCGCGGGAGTCCGACGGTCTCCTCGTCATAGCGCGTCATGTAAATGTGGTTGCTGTGCGCGGTGCAGCGCCCGTCGACCCTCAGCGGTCGCATGCCGTCGATCTGCGACAGCAGGCCCGACAGGTAACCGGCGTTCGCCATTCTCTTCTGCACCTGCTCGTCGAGGTTCCTCAACTGGCAGCGGAGGATGGCGGCCTGGAACTCGGTGATTCGGTAGTTCCAGCCCAAGCGGTGGAACTCGTACCACGGCCGGCCGACTTTCCTGCCGGCCCACAACAGCGAATCGCACTCCTCGGCAATGGTCTTGTCGTTGGTGCAGACGATGCCACCTTCCCCGGCGGTCATGTTCTTGCTTGCCTGGAAACTGAACGAGCTGAATAGCCCGAACGAGCCGGCCTTCCGTCCGCGCCACTCGCTACCGTGTGCGTGAGCGGCGTCCTCGATGACGGGCAGGCCGTGCTTCTCGGCAACGGACATCACCGCGTCCATGTCGGCCGGCTGGCCGCCGAAGTGCACGACCATGATCGCGCGGGTGCGCTCGGTGATCGCCTCCTCAATCCGCGCCGGATCGATGTTGTAGGTGTCCTCCTCCACGTCGACGAAGATGGGGACGAGGTTGTTCTGAAGGACGCACGTCGCACAGGCGACGTAGGTGTAGGCCGGCACGATGACCTCGTCGCCGAGACCCAGGTCCATCGCCCGGATGCCCATCTCCAGCGTCCCGGTGCCGTTGGCCGCGGCCACGCCGTACTTGCAGTCGTGATGCTCGGCGAATTCCCGCTGGAAGAGAGCCACCTGTCCCTGCTCGCCCTCGGTCGGCTCGGTCAGCTCGACGCCCTGTCCGAACGCGAACCGCCACCACTTGCCGCTGCGGAAGACCGAGAGGAGCGCCTCTTCCTGGGCCGCATCCAGCACCGGCCACAGGGCAAACGGCGTCTCGCGAACCGGACTCCCACCGTTCAGTGCCAGCTCTGCCATCGCCAGATCTTCCTAACCCTCTGAAATCTCTTCGACGGTGACTGTCCGTCGCTCGGCGGCCGCCCGATAGATCGCCAGCGTGACGGCCACCGAATGCCGACCGTCCTCCAGCCTGACCGGCGGCTCCTTGTCGGCCAGGATGCACTCGCTGAACGTATCTATCATCTGTCCATACAGGCCGATCCCCTCCAGGTCGTACTCCCGCCGATCGACCTCGACGTTGCGCACCTGGCTGGCGTCGTAGCCGGTTTCCTCGGGTTGAAGGACGCTGAACATGCTCCCGGTGGGATCCTGGCCGATCGTGCCCCGGCCGACAATCGAGCCCCTGGTGCCGTGCAGTTCCAGACTGTTCTGTGCCGCCGCGTCGGGCAGGTTGAAGTAGTTGTCCACAATCCCGTGTGCCCCGCTATCCATGCGGACCAGGACCGTAGAGGTGTCTTCGATGTTCGTGGGATACTCGTGCGTCAACTTGTCGTGAAATGCCGCCACCTCGACGATCCGTGAGCCGGTGATCCACTCCAGGAGATCAAGACAGTGTGTGCCCATGTCGATCAGTGACCCCCCGTGGCTGATCGAAACGTCCTGCCGCCAGGCACCCGGAATCGGCGGGTACCAGCAGGTGAGTTGGGCACGTCCCATGACCACCTGCCCGATCTCGCCGCTCTGAACCAGTTCGCGTGCCTTGCGGTTGTAGACGTTGTTGCGCATGCAGAAGCCCAGCATGAACTTCACGCCGGCCTGCCGGACGGCCTCTTCCATCCGGTTGACTTCCTCCAGCGAAACCGCCATTGGCTTCTCGCAAAGGATGTGTTTGCCCGCACAGGCCGTCCGGATGACCTGCTCGCAGTGGACGTTCTGAGGCGTGGCGATGTAAACCGCCTCGACGTCTTGTGCCAGCAGCTCCTCCTCGGTAGAGCAGTCGTGAGGTACGCCGAACTGCTCGGCCACCTTCTGGGCTCGCCTCGGGTCGATGTCCATCACCGAGACGATTTCAGCATTGGAGACCCTCTCGAGGAATTCCGGGATCGTCCGGCGGGCCGCGATGCCTCCGCAGCCGATGACCCCCCAG
>Ga0307379_10002815_pt1 | contig 25495 bp, 18 predicted proteins | sample UN2MG_FD_202237 | JGI IMG/M metagenome (GOLD analysis project Ga0307379, IMG submission 202237) | Soil microbial communities from Risofladan, Vaasa, Finland - UN-2 | ecosystem: Environmental > Terrestrial > Soil > Coastal area > Acid sulfate soil | place: Finland: Risofladan, Vaasa | collected...
TTGATTATTGGCTCATCCCCGGACTATCATGTAAGCACTCATCATCCGGGGGTGTCTTTATGCTTCGACAACTGCTGCTGCTCTGCCTCATTGCCACAAGCGCCTACCCGCAATCGGCCAAGGTAGTCACCGTCCCGAAGACCCAGTCGAGGATCAATATTGACGGCCGGCTTTCGGAAGTTGCCTGGAAGACCGCGGGCATGATTCCAGAATTCCAAGAATACAGGGGCTCGGCGGCTCTGCGCAATCAGACGCAGGTCCGTCTCCTCTATGACGATCAGGCACTCTACATTGCCTACCGGTGCAAGGAAGCCGACATCTCGCGCATCAGGGCCCAGGTGACCGATCATGACGGCTCTGTGTGGGACGACGATTGCGCGGAGTTCTTCCTGGACGTGAAGGCGGATAGGGCGAGCTTCGCCCAGTTCATCCTCAACACTATCGGCACACAGTACGATGGCCTAGGGAACGATTTCCATGGCTTCAACCCCAAGTGGGAAGGGAAGTCGGTCGTCGGCAGGGATGAATGGACGGCGGAGATCAGGATTCCCTTTAGCGAACTCGGCGTGAATACTCCAGAATCCGGCGATCTCTGGCTGGGCAACTTCTGCCGCGAGGAGCAGCCCGCCGGCGAGCTCTCCTGCTGGTCGCCCACAATGGGCGGATTCGCCGCGCCGGGAAGGTTCGGGGCGATTGTCTTCGGCAGTCTTGAGGACCGGATCTGGAAGGAAACGGGCCTCGTGCCGGCGGTGAGCACTGAGGAGAAGTCCAGGGGCGACTACGTCATCTGGGAAACGACTCCATGGAGGCACTTCGAGGCGAAGATGGATCTCTCCAAGGCCCGGGAGACGGCGGCGATTCAGGCGATCGTGCTCGAAGGCCAGACGGAATCGAAGGCCATCATGGTCAGCAATCTCACGGATAAGACTCTTTCCGCGCGCCTGCTGCTTGAAGGGCTTCCCCAGGGCTGCGTCGAGATACTGATCCCGACCTTCGTCAGGACTGCTGACGAGCGACCGTTCCCCGATGCGCTCGTACCTCCCGACCCCATCGGGCAGTTGATCGTCCCCCCAGGCGAGACCCGGCAAATCTGGCTCAACTTCAAGGGGCTCAAGCCGGGGAAGTTCGAGGGCAAGCTGACCATCAGCCCGCTGACAGCGTCGAAGACGGACAAAGAAGTGAAGCTGGCGGTTGAGGTAGTTCATCCGCTGGTCAAGCCGCCAGAGCCGCTTGCGTTCACCTGGGACTATCTGGGGGATGCGGTGGCGTTGAACCTCGAGAAAGAATACGTTCAGTCAATGGTTGACCATGGCATTCGGGTCTTCATGATCAGCGGGCTTCGTCAAATGCCCAGGCCCAATTCGGATGACGAGGGCAACTTCCTCGAGCCGGTTGATTGGAGCAACTTCGAGCGCGAAGTCAAGCTCAAGTGGCAGCCAGGCCGCAAACTCTACATCAACCTCGATGTCTGGGAAAAGTCTGCCGAGCGCAAGATCTACAACGGGAAGTTCGACTCGCCCGGCTGGCGGATAGCATTCAAGAAGATAATCGGCGGAATGGTGGATGAGCTTAAGAAGCTCGGCCTCTCGTATGATGACTACTTCGTCTGCCCTGTGGATGAGTGCATTGACGATCGCTACATTGCCATTGCGAGGCTTGTAAAGGAGGTTGATCCCGGCATTAAGTTGATTGAGGATACCATCGGCGGGAGCTTGGATCAGGTTGAGGAGGCGGATAAGTATGCCGACTGGTGGACTCCTCATTTCAACGCATTTTTCGCGGAAGGGAATAAGGCGCAGATCGAATACCTGAAATCAACCGGCAAGCCTGTGGGCTTCTACTTCTATAGCCAGGGTGACAACGAAAAGGCTCAGGACTCGTATCAGCACTACCTGTGGAGGTTCTGGTTTGCCTACTCGCAGGGGCTGAATGGAGTCTTCGGCTACTGGACGGCCACTCAGCATTACGGCAATCCATGGAATCGCCATCAGACGACCGCCGCCTACGACCCGTCGCTCTTCTATCCGGGGAACGGATGCGTCATCACCGGCCGCCGATGGGAAGCATGGAGGAGGGGAATCGAGGACTTCGCCCTGCTCAGTCTCTGCAAATCACAGGGGATAGACACTTCGTCCCCGGTCAAGTCAGTCCTGGATTCGCCGAATGACCCCGATGCGGCGTCTCATTCCCGCGATGAGTTGATCAAGGCGCTGGAGTAGATCAAGACCGTTGCTCCTGTCCATTAGCCGTGCTATACTGCCCGTGGGAGGAAACCATGCAGTGGATAGAGTATGCGAATAGGCTTAAGGAAGTACTCGGCCTGGAGGGATCGCCGGTAGCGGTGATCTATTCCATGGAGCCGGCGAAGAATGCCGTTCCCGGCAAGCATTGGGTCTGCAAGGCCTGGCTCGATGCTCGGGACGGCAAAACGATCAATATGACCAAGGACAACTGCGGGTGCACCGGCGGATACTGGCACCTCGGCCTCGGCCCAAGGGCCACCGGTGACCCGGACAAGGCGCTGAAGAAGTTCCTCATCCACGGCGAGAAGCTATTCTGCTCCCTGGCCGCATTCAACCGGGCGATGCAGCTTGCGACTCAGCCGCCGCTCAACCTCGCTGAGAATGTGATCTTCACTCCGATGGAGAAGGCCGAGCAAATGCCGGACCTCGCGCTGTTCATAGTGAACGCGGAGCAGACATGCAGGCTCATCCAACTCGCTACCTATTGGGACGGCATTTCCCCAAAGACGGAGATGATCGGCTCGGGCTGCCACATGGCGGTTGCCTATCCACTCGTTTCCGGCGAGATCAATGTCACGTTCCTCGATTGGACGGCTCGCCGCACGAAGCCCATCAAGTCGCACGAACTGATAGTGACAGTGCCTTATCATCGGCTGCACGGGATAGTCGAGGCGATTGATTTGTGCACCGCCGGGACGGCCAAGCTGGAGATTCCACCCGAGTTTCGGGAAGCCATGCGGGAGCTTAACGAGGCGTAAACTACGCCCACTCGACTGCGGCTCCTCATTCGGGGCATTCGAGTTCGATGGCATCCAGGACGTCCAGGATTTCCCTCTGAGTCGGGAGTTGTTCGCCGGGTTCGATGATCCATTCGGCGTACAACTGGCCGAACTTATCGGCGACGAATATGGCCGGCAGCCGGTCGGCATATCTCTCCGCCACCTTGCCATGCTGGTCGAATAGAATGGGGTAGGGGGGATGCAACTCGTCCTGCAGAGCCTCGGCCTGCTCCCGCCTGCCCACTATTACCGGCAGGAAAACCGCATACTCCTCCTCATATTGATGATAGGCGTCCGCCGTGGCCTCCATGAAATCCAGGCAGATGGGGCAATCCGGCGGAAGGAATGCCAGAACCATGTGCTTCCGACCCTTGTAGTCCCAGAGGTTCACCCTCTTGCCGTCAACCGACTCCAGCTCGAAGACCGGGATCATGGATTTCACTTTCAGTCTCGGCTCGGTAGCAGCAGTCATGATCTCACCTCGGTTCATTATTCCCACGAGCCGTTGACGAGGCAAACGTGCTCTGGTACCATAGGCTTGATGGAAAGCATCTCCATAGACGATCTCGCTCGAATGCGGCATTCTCGATATCGCCAGACCAGCGATACTTGCTGCCGGACTGAGAAGGATGCGCTCGATTTCGTTAATGAGCTCGGCTTCTGCTGGTTCATTGACTCCTCGGAGGCAGATCTTCCGAATGTCCGCAAGGGCAGTGTCGAGGCTTACAGGAAGAGCCCGGGCGGCCCACTGGATGCGGTTACCTGGTGGGATCTAAAACACACACTGTCAGGCCGGAAGGACTGCTATTATGCCAAGGTTCTCCGAGGACGTGGGACGTTCATATCCTGGGAGTGCTTCCCGCTCTTCTATGCGGCTTACGGCAGCGGCAGCGACTACCAGGATGACTATAGGAAGGGCATTCTGTCCCGAGAAGAGAAGCGTATCCTGGACCTGATCGCTCAGTATCCCGAGATATCCAGCCGTGACCTGAGGAAGAAGTTCGGGCCGATTGGGAAGGACGTCACTCGCTCCATGGACCGAGCCCTCCAGAACCTGCAGGAAACGTTTCGGATCACGGTCGCGGGAGGCTCTCTCGAGGGATGGAGTCTTCATTACTGGGCGCTCGTGCAGGATTGGGTCAGCCCGGCATACGTGTCTAAGCGAATTGATCTGGCGGCGGCGAAGAAGGAGCTGGTGCTTCGGTATGTTCGCATGGCGATTGCAGCGTCGGTCGGCGACATCGCCTGGGTATTTCGTTGGAAGCGCAAGGAAGTCGCTAGTCTGATAGATGACCTGTTTCGCGAGGATCGAGTGAGGGAGATCGAGATCATCGGCCTGCCGGGAGGTATGTACACCGCCCACTAGAAGCCGGCGACCCCGCTGCCCGAGATGGGATAGCAGGCGAACATGTCCGGCTCCAGATTCGCCGGCTCGTAGTACTCGCGGATCATCGCCCTCTCCAGTAACTCGCACGAGTCCTTCTGCAGCAGCACCAGCATGCATCCGCCCAATCCTGCACCAAGTATCTGCGCTCCGAGCACCCCATTGACAGACAGCGCGATGTCTACCATGCGGTCAATCTTTGGGGTACTGCATCCATATGCCCCCGTCTGCAGAACGAGGTGCGATCTGTGCAGCTTTGTTCTGCAATCGTCCGCAATGCAATCCAGGGCCTGGTCGGAGCAATCAACAGCGAAGGGTCGGGCATTGCTCACCACCCGATCGCCGTTATGAGAGACGTTCATCCATCGGCCAAGCTCGGTGATTGCCCCCTTCTTCAGCAGAAACGGGCAGGCCATGCTGCGCTCGCACTCCGAGAGGCCGTACATTACGACAGGCCGAATAGGGTAGCTGCCGACGGATTCGGAGTGGGTGCTGAGGTACTTCGACGCCTGATCCTCGCCAAGCCTGGCGATGACTTCCTCACGGCCCATCGAGATCGGCAGGATTTTCAGCATCTGCAGCAGCTCAGGATGACTGACGCCCAGAACGGTCTGGTTGAAGTCTCTCAGGTACTTGATACGATCCGCAAACTGGGGGAACTCCTGCTTCAGGATTTCGCGCCCGATGTAGTAGCAGGCGACTCGGTGATTAAAGACGTCCCTCGCCCCGGACATCTTCCATGCTTTCTCGTGCGAGTTGCACACGACGAACGAGTAGTCGGTTGGGAAGTCAACGGCGTCCGTCACCTCGAACGGGAAAAAGCCGATTTGAACGACCTGACCCCTGCGGCCGAACTTCATCGCCCCATGATCGCCCGCGCCTCCCCTGGTGCCGACATACCACTCGCCCTCGCCGCATAGCTCTACAAACGTCTCGGCGGGGAGATCCAGCTTATTTATGGCGACTATCGCGTCCGCCGCGGCAACCACCACCGCCGATGACGAACTCAGCCCTGATGCGATTGGCACGTCACCTGCGGCAAGGAGGTTCATCCCCCGCAGAGGGGTATCCATGAAAGCCGTCTGGAACCGGGCAGCCGCCGCCCGGAAGTACTGGGACCAGTCGCCTCGGAATGGTGTCGCCGGTTTGCCATTGATGAAATCGAGCCACTCGCCGCCGTGATACCCGGCGACCAACTCGGCGATACTGAACTCCCTCTCGGGAAAATGATGGGAATCGAGATTGCGGATGTGGACATAACGGTCATTTCGTGAGCCGGCAACGAGATAGAAGTCCTTGTCAATGACGATCATGTTGCCATGCCCGCCCTGATGGTCTACGTGCCGGCCCATGATGTTCACGCGCCCAGGCGCTCGCGTGATGACGACCTCGTCATCGCCATAGTTGTGGACATACTCGGCCAACATCGAGCAGATCAAACGGCGTTTGGTCTCCACGTTATGGCTGCCATGGCCGTAGACTCCCGACAGCCACCCAATCGAGCCGGCGTCGGCGGATTCGAAGCTCCTCAGCCACTCGTTTGCCGGCCGAATATTCCTCGTGGGCTCGGCAATCTTCACGGTTCTCTTGCGAATCAGGTAGTCCTCGATCGCCTTCAACTCCTCGGGGGCATTGAAGGCCATGACTTCCTCGGGATATTGCACGGGCACGGCTCGGAGGTTGAAGCCCGACTCAGCCAGGATGCCGATCGTATCGGTGAGGTATTCCTCCTGCTGGGCATTGTTGCTCGTGAGCCGATCCAGGGCTGAATAGAGGGCACGCGCCTTGAACAGGTACACTGACAGATTGGCATGCCGGACATGGTCCAGGCTCTCGGGCGGCAACTTCCTGCCATTCACATGGACGCAGAAGTCATCTTCGCCGAAGTTGCTGATTATCGAGTCTCTGGTTACCGGATGTCCGGCTTTCACGGCATCCCACAGCGAGCCGAGCGCCAATCCGGCTTTCTTCTCATTCGGCATATAGGAGAGAGTGTATCCCGCGGCCTCGTCAGCGGGAATGGCGCCTTTCTCCGCAATGCTCCTCAGCACCGTCAGAAGGCGCGCTCGCTGGATATCGAAGACTTCCACATTGCCGATCGGCCCGGACTCGTCATAAAATATGCGGCCGGAATTCGGGAAATCGTTCACATCGCCGACAATGAACGCCAGATCGCAGTCGGACTCATGGAACTCGTCTATCAGCCGCCTCAGGATGGCATCCTCGATAACCTTGTCGCCGGCGACTACCAGTACGTCGTCCTGGTAGTCCATCGCCGAGAGGAGCTTAACCGCAGTCTTGGCGGCATGGCCTGTCCCTCGCTGCTCTGCTTGGTAGGCGAAAAAGAGGTTTCCCGGCGCGGAGGATGCGGCCTCCATGACTTGGTCGGCCATCGAGCCGACGACGACATAGTGGGATTCTATTCCGCATCTGTGGTAGGTCTCGATCGCCCGCACGATGACCGGCCGGCCCTCCAGAGGGATGCAGACCTTGTGAACTGGCGACTGCATCCGAGAGCCCTTGCCCGCAGCCAATATCAGGGAAACGATCCTTCGGGAAGCCCTGTCCATATTCGGGCTTATACCCGTATTTGCGGCCGGAAAAGCAGCGCTGTTTGGGAGTTTGGGAGTTTGGGAGTTTGGGAGTCACCCCCATACGCCCATACTCCCTTACTCCCATACCTTCCCTACAGTATGTCTCGGAAGAAATCCGCGTCTTTGACCAGAACAACCTTGCGTTCATCGTCGGTCCACTTGCCGAGCGACTCATCCTCCAGGCAGAGATCGCGGTCATACCCGGCGGCCTTCAGGATCTGGACGACCCGCCGATGATCAATATCCCCGTCATAGAGAGTGGAGACGTACTTACCATATTCCCACCCCATCTCGCGCTCGATCTCTCGCTTGTCCGGCGGGTACTTGATGTTCTTCGCGTGGGTGTGTTTGCAGTGAGGCGCAAAGTGTTCGATGATGTCATAGACACGTGACAGAGGATGTCCACGCCAATAGAAGTTGCCGGTGTCTATGGTGAGACCCAGCCTCGGCGAACCGACCTTCTCGAGGAGCGAATCCAGGAATTCCGGCATGTTGCCCTGGAAGCCGTGATTCTCGATGCCCATGTCAACCTTGACATCCGGGGTGACATCCAGGACCCTCATCATGGCCTCAGCGAAGACCTGAACGTTCCTCTCAAGCGGCTGATCCTCCTCGCCGTGCATGATGGCGTCCAACCGAACGGCGGGAATCCCCAACGCCGAGGCCGCCTGTACAGCCTTGATGGTCCAGTTCACTTCGCCGTCGAAATCGGCGCTGCCGAAGTTGTTGCTCATAAGGAGTGCGGAAACGCTCTTGCCGGTTGACACCAGGTGCTTGCGGAAGTCCTCAATGCCGACCGGCGAATCGAGCCTAAACCGTTCCTTCCCGGCGGCGGGCTGAATTGCGAAAACCGAGTTGTCCCGGCCGAACTCCAATTCGACAGCTTCGAAGCCGAGAGCATCCAGACCCTCCTTCAGCGACGGCCATGCGCACAACACGATATGGTCTCGAACAGACGGATACATCCAATGCCTCCCTGAATAGTAACTAGTCGCCAGTATACGTGCTCTGCAAACCAAGGTCAAGCTACTCGCCCGCGTTCAACCCTATCTGCGCCTTCTTGCCGAGGGCATTCTTGACCTCGAACTTTCCGACTGACGTGTTACCGGTGATGACGGCGGACTTGGTCCCCGGGGCGATGTCAACCGCCGGTTTGTCCTCCTCGAAGTAGCACCCGTTGACGGTCAGTCGGCCGCCATTGATGCTTATCGCCGACTGCCGGGTATTGTTCTTGTCCCAGTGCATGAAATTGCAGCCGGTAAACATGACTGCGCCCTTCCCACCGATGGTCGCGATCCGATTCGACGGCCCCCAGTAAGCGCAGTTCTGGAGGCTGACAACGCCCGTATTCATGTCCTTCACCAGCAGCCCGTTCGATTCCGGCCCGACCATTCCGACGAACTCGCCATTGGTGATCAGAAGGCCGTAAGGCGCGCACTGGTCCACCTGAACGGCATTCATGCAGCTATCCGCCCCGATGCCAAGGAAGTTGCCGTTGCAGCCTCCATGCTCGGTGGCGACGAACTGGTAGCCAATCTTATAACCGAAGCAGAAGGGGTTTAGCACGTACTGCCAATCCGTCCGCCCGAAGATGAATGCGGTCGCGTTCTCCTGCTGCCACTTGCTGATGCCCTTATCACTCCAGGGGATGGCAAAGGGCCAAAAATGGACATTCTCAATCCGCCCGACGTCGTAGATCTGGTCAACGTAGATTCCCTTGAAGAAGGGCTGACCATAGAGATTGCGGACGTAATGCCTCCCTGCGCCGGTGAGGTCCACCGCCTGGTATGGATTGACGATGAGGACGTCTATGATCGAATGGTTGTCCCCCGCACCTTTGATGGTCCAGGGGTAGGGGAGAGGCGCATCGCCTTCCTTGAGCTGCTCGGGGTAGAAGATGGTGATCCCCTTCAGCGTCGGGTTACTTCCGCTCATGGCAATAAACGGTGTGCCATCGGCCTTTCCCTTATCCTCGACGGCGAGCAAGGTCGTGCCCTTATTTTGCGTCCAGGCGGTTGGGATCTCCCATATCCCTTCTAGGGTGACATTGGCCGGGATGGTCAGGTGGGTCTTGATGAGGTAGTTGCCTGTGGGTGCGAAGACAGTCCCGCCATTCGCCTTGGAGGCAGCGTCGAGGGCGGTCTGGAAGGCAGCCGTGTCGTCGGTCTTCCCGTCACCCTTCGCGCCAAAGTCCATCACATTCAACCGCGAACTCTCTCCCCCGAAGGCTGTCAGACTGATGCAAAGCAAACAAACCAGCATAAGAGTACGAATCATTGCTTCCCCCTTGATTTCTCGGTATGGGACATAGTACCATTAAGCCTTGAAGCCATTCAAGCGAGGAAGAATATGACAAAGAAACTGATTGTGTTTGTGTGCGCTATTGCTGCCTTCTATGCAATGCCTTCGTTCGCTCTGCCGACTGAGTTCAACATCAGCGACTACGGAGCCATCGGTGATGGCAAGGCTGACGATACGGCGGCCATTCGGAAGGCGATCACGGCGGCGGGAATGGGCGGAACGGTTCGCTTCCCAAAGGGGACATACCGAATCTCCGGGACATTGGAACTGGAGGGCGTACACCTGCTGGGCAATATCTCCGGCGGATTTCCATCGGATGCAAGCGTCATGCCGATCATCGTCGTGGCCCATACTGACGGGCCGGGCATCCGGTGCGGGGGCTATTCCAGCGTGCATGGGCTTGTCCTCCAATACGAGCACGTGAACTTCGAGAAGCCTGTCAAGATCCCGCCGGCGATCCTCCTTGCGGGTATCGGCATCTCGATCAGCAATGTGAAGATCTCGAATTCATACGACGCCATCGCCGCCGACGGGAAGGCAAACATCGGCCGAGTGAACCTGGAGAACATCTTCCTCCCGGAGGTGATCAATACCGGCGTCTACCTCACCAAGGCTTACGACATCCCTACCATGCGCAATGTGGAGGTCTTCTGCACGAATAAGTACTTCCTGAACAACGGCGTCGGCTTCAAAATGGGTCGGCTGGACGAGTTCCATGCGGCGAACTGCTTTGTCATCGGGGCTCGAACCGGTTTCCTCTTCGAGGAAGACAAGTCGAAGGACGGCGGCAATACCTACGGCGGGCTGATGAACTGCTCCACCGACGCCTGCCAGTTCGGCTATGTGATAACTTCCGGCTCGAGGCTTCGGGTCACGAATGGAAGCTACCTTAACCACTTCGTCGCGTTCAAGATCAGCCACCCTGATGCCCTGGTGATCATTGACGGCGCGATCATCCAGGCGAATGGCGATCACATCGTGGATATCTCTGACTGCGGGAACGTGATGATCAGCACATGCCGGTTTCAGAAGGCGTTCGAAAACCCGAAGGCGTATGGGCTGCATATCACCGGCGGCAAGAGCATCATCATCAACGGCTGCACGTTCGATGCTTTCGGGCCCGGAGTAAGCCTGGAAGGCAACGTGAATAAGGTCACCATTACGAATAACATCTTCGAGGGCACGAAATTCCCGCCGATTGTGGACAAGCTCCCGCCACCCGCAAAAAAGGTCATCTCGAATAATCAGTGATATGGATCGGCCATCTTGGCAGAAAGGGCTTGCAGGAAGCCCGCGGGGGGCTCGAGGCCATACTTGCGGCACAGGTGGACTTCCTTCCACGCCTCCGCATAGTCACCCGTGAGAAAGAGGGCGACGGCAAGGTTGTTGTGAGCCGCTGTGAAGTTGGGCCTCAGCCTGATTGCCTCACGGTATTCGCGGATCGCACCTTTCTTATCTCCTGAATCCGATAATGCATTTGCCTTGTAGAAGTGCTCGTCCGCCGGGCTGGTCTTGAGTTGCCGAGCCTCTGAGAAATGAGTGATCGCTTCCTCCAGCCTGCCGTTCCGAGCCAGGACCATGCCCAGCTTATACTGATTCCGGGCGTCAGTCGGATTGGCGCGAATAGCCTGAGTGAGCTTCCGTAGCAATGCGTCATCCGACTTCCCCGGCACGAATAACTCCGGCTGCCCGGCCGGGCCTCGATTGATCTCCACGACCTTCGACAGATGCTCGATTGCTTCGTTCAGTTTCCCCTCGCCCGCAAGCATCATCCCGAGATTGTAGTGAGCGAGCGGATAATCCGGCTGGAGGCGGATTGCCTCCCGGTATTCGGCAGCCGCAGCACTGTATTTCTCCAGATGGGCGAGCGCATTTGCCATGCCCGTATGGATGATCGGGCTGTCCGGCTTGATCTTGATCGCCTCTGCGAACTGCTTGATCGCCTCCAGGGGCTTTCCTTGATCGGTGAGGACGACTCCAAGCATGCAGTAGGCCTCGTAGTTCCCGGGCGTGACGGCGATGGCGTGCCTGCTTAGACTGGCGCTATCGCGCCATACCCCCGCCTGCTGATATGTCAGCATCCCCAAGCCGATGAATATCACAGCAGCCAGAGCAGGAAGCGCTGAAGTCGGCAGACGAACGTGATCGGCGACGCCCCAGGCGATCATTATGAACAATCCTATCAGCGGCACATACGTGTATCTGTCTGCCATCGCCTGATTCCCAACCTGGACCAGGCCGATCACGGGAACGAGAGTCCCCAGGAACCACAGCCATCCGACGGCCAGATATGGATGGCTCTTCGCCTTCCGAATGGCCAGCGCCGATATGCATGCCAGAATGATGAGCGCCCCGAATACCTTCCACAAAGCCGGCACGTGGGACGAGTAGGGGTAGAAAAATGCGAGTTTCGCAGGCCAGACGGTTTTCCACACGTATCCCACGTAGGACAGCAGGCTATTCTCAAAGCGGACATACGTTGGGATCTGCTCCAGCGAAGCCGTCGTGCCGCCTCGATGCTGGGCAAGGTAGGTGATGACGCATGAAATCCCTGACAAAATGAGGAATGGCAGTTTCTCCGAGATCAATCGGAATCCGACCCACGGCTGATTCTTCTTGCGGGCCTTCAAGCGCCCAAGGGGCCAGTAATCAAGGAGCAGGAGGACGAATGGAAGAGTGACCAGCATCGGCTTGGCCATGAGGCCGAGCGCGAACGTCAGTATCGCGGAGACCCGCCTGGTCATGGTCGGCTTCTCGGTATACAGGACATACGCCCAGAGTGCGAGCATCATCAGCACCGTGCTCAGGACATCCTTGCGCTCAGCGACCCACGCCACTGACTCGACGTGCAGCGGGTGAATGGCGAATAATGCGGCCACAAAGCCGCTCCGCCACACAAAGCCGGTAATTCGTGTGAGCAGCAGCAAAAGGAGAATCGCGCTCGCAATGTGGAGAAGCAGACTGGTCACATGATAGCCTGCAGGATGGCTGCCGTAGATCGAGCGATCGAGCATCAGCGAAATCCACGTCAGGGGATGCCAGTTGCTGGCATGGGTGGTGGTGAACGCCCACTTGATCCCTGAAGCGGTCAACCCGGCATGAACCTGGGGAACGTCGAGATACCGAGGGTCGTCATAGTTGATGAATCCGTTGCCTGTCACAGGCCAAAAGGCCGCGAACGTTCCAATTGCCAACAGCAGGCTGATGACCAGCAGATGCTTGTTATGCGTACTCACATGGGATATTGTACAGCGTCATTTCAGGGGGCGCAAGCGCATCAGGCGGTCACGAGCTGCCGCTTCGAGTACTCTTTCGCCTGGTGCATGAAGGCCTCGACGCGGGTCTGGCTCGTCCCTTGCTCGACGCCGTCGTAGACCATGTTCAGGAATGGGAACTCGCCCATTTCCTCTCGAACCCTCTTCAGCAGAGCGTTCGAGATCGTTCCCGGCATGCAGGTGAACGGCATCACCGCCACAATGCCCGCCAGCCCCTTCTCCATGAAGTCTATCGCCTTGCCGACGGTCATGATCGCCTCGCCCTCGAAGCTCCTGTGGACGTACGGCGAGGCCTTGACTAGTACCTCGTTGCTCGTGGGCTCTTCGAAGTTGCGAAGGAATCCATGGAATACGTGAGTCAGCTCGTGCTCCTGGCGCTTCATGTATGCGTCTTTCAGGTGGTTCTTGAGCCACAGACCATAGTCGCACGCCAACCAGGAGCGCATCGCCCGGCGAACATTGCGGTAAAGGAACCATTCGAGCAGTGGCGCGGCCCATACCTCGCCGCCGAGATCTTCGATCTTGCGGACGACATCCTGGTTGCTGAAGGCGTTCGCCCGCACATAGAACTCGCCGACGTAACCGATGATCGGCTTCTGCACCGATCGGTCCACCTCGACGGCCTCGAAGAGCTTCCGAGCCTCTTTCAGCGCATTGACCAGACTGCCCTCGCTCTTTATTGCGTCGTGAATGAGCATGACCGACTTGTCGAATGCCTTGTCCGCCGAGCCCTTGACGACTTCATAGGGCCGAGTTTCGCGAACGGCTTTCTCCAGCAGGTCAACCGCCACGATGCCCTTCCAGCCCCAATCCAGGAGCTTGCGGCCAACGATGCCGATGTCATTGTAGAAGCTAGCCGCCTGATTCGGCGCGTAAATTGGGACATCGGGATACCCGAGTTGATCCAGCACCATTCGCTGGAGAGCATTGTACTGCCCGAATCGGCAAGGCCCTCCCGAGCCTCCCATGAAGAAAGCGTACTTATCCCGATCGAAATCCGGGCGCTTGACGAACTTAACCATATCGCCGGTTGTGACGATGCAGGGGAAGCACTCCTTGCCGGTCGTGAACTGCCGTCCCCACTCGAGGGTCTCTTCGTCGGGCTCGGGAAGTACCTCGGCCTTCATGCCGCATGCTTCGAAGGCGGCGGCAAGTGCATACGCGTGACCGCTCATATTCGGAACGAGCACCGTTCGATCACTCCCGGATTCGATGTTTAAGGGCCTGAAATGCCTGCTCCCGGACGCCCGTCCGTTTGCATTCTGGAGGCTGTCCATGAATGCCTCGCAGCGAGTGATCATCCCGGCATCCGCGCTGTGTTCGTCAACCTCGATGACCAGGCAGGGCTTGAGTCCCAGCCGCTCGCGGAAGAACTTATGGACGAATGAGTCCGGCCCGCAGCCGAAGTTTGTGAGGTAAAGTGGATAAAGCCTGGCGTCATCGAATACCAACTCGCCTGCCGAGAGAATCTTCTGCCCATAGCGCCAGTACATGTTTTTCCAGTCGTCGGGCAGGCGAACGGAGTCGAGCGGCAGGAAGTCCACCGGGATACATCGGACGCCCATCTTGCCTAGCTTTTTGGGAATTTCCAGGTTCGAGCCGGGATCGCAGGTATTGTAAGCGCGACCTATGACCACGATGGCCTTCTCGTCCGAACGAATTGCTTGAAGTACTTCCGCCCCGCGAGCTGATAACTTCTTCTGGAATTCAGCCTGATTCGCCTCGCCAGCCGTGACCGCCCGAGCGACTTCCGACTTCGACCTCCCGAGGGTCTTGCCGACCTCCGACAAGGCGGAAACCAGGTGCTTACGCCCGTGCTGCATGTAGACCACCGGCTGGAGAATTTTCATCCCGGCGGCATTGAAGTCCACTGCCGACTTGATGGTGTACGACAGGCTCTGGACGTATGGGCAGACGAAGCTGTCCGTCATACGCTTGTCGGGGAGCTTGAGGTTGATCACGCTCGGCAGGAAGATGTAGTCTATCTCCTTATCCAGCAAGTTCAGCACGTGTCCAAGCGCGACTTTCATCGGGAAACAGGTTTCAGCGACCGAGCGCTCAGCCCCGTCGTGGATGATCCGCTTGGTGGTCGGGTCGGAGGCGACTACCTCGCAGCCAAGCTCATTGAAGAACGCCTGCCAGAATGGATACAGCTCGTAGAACAGGAGCGCCCTCGGCATCCCGATTCGGATCGCTCCGGCTGATGGGGCTTCTGACGGCGCGTACGGTGCAAGGAGCATTTCCTCCCGCTCGGCAAAGTGGTCGGGAAACTCCGACTTGACCGACGCCCGGCGGTCAACATCATATTTCTCACACCGGCTGCCGTAAAATAGAGGCTTCTCACCCTCGACCATGACCCGGTTGATCTCACAGTGATTCGCGCATTCCTTGCACTCGAAGGAGGTAATCTCGTAGTGCTTCTTACTCAGGTCGAAGCCCTTGAACTGGCTTCTTTGCCCCGGACCGTCGGGGCCCTGGCCCTTATCTTCCTCCATGGCGATGCACGCGCAGCCGATAGCGCCCGTAACTTCATGATGGTTCGGGACGATGATCGGCTTACCAGTCACCATCTCGAAGGCGGCAATGACCCCCTTGTTCGCCGCGACCCCTCCCTGGAAGAAGATCCTATTACCAACGAGCTTAGTGCCTACAACGCGGTTGAGGTAATTCCGCACTATGGAGTAACTCAGCCCGGCGACCAGATCCTGGGTCGAAGCGCCCGCCTGCTGATTCCGGACAAGCTCGGTTTCCATGAAAACCGTGCATCGCTCGCCCAGGTTCACCGGCGATTCCGAGGAAAGCGCGAGGTCGCCAAACTGCTGCTTGATGCTGATGTCCAGCTTCTCCGCTTGCTCCTCCAGGAACGAGCCAGTACCCGCGGCGCAGACCTTGTTCATCTCGAAGTCAACGATTGCGCCGTTCTTGAGACTGATGTACTTTGAATCCTGGCCGCCGATCTCGAATATGGTGTCAACTTCACGGTCTATCTCGGCAGCGGCCCTGGCCTGGGCCGTGATCTCGTTCCGAACCACGTCCGCGCCGATGAAATCGGCGATCAGATACCGTCCTGAGCCGGTCGTGCATGCGCCTCGAATGTCCACGAGGTCGCCGATCTCATCGCCGACTTCCGCGAGTCCCTGGCGAACCGCCTCGATCGGGCGGCCCGCAGTCATGAGATAGCGCTTGGACAGAACGCGCTTATTTGAGTCTATGACGACGACATTAGTGCTTATCGAGCCGATGTCAACGCCCAGATAAGCCGGCACGCGCTCTGCCGGCTTCGGGGCGCAGGATTGGTCCTTGGGCAGGATGGACTTATCGAGCTTCAGAGGCTTCTCTGCTGACGATTCTTTCTCAGAAGATGCGCCCTCTCGCAACTTGTCAATCCCCGAAAAGTCGGGGGCAGGCGTAGTTGACCGCCTGGCAACCAGCACTGCGCCGATGGCGCCTGTGCAGCCAAACTCCTTCGGGATCACCAGTTCGCCCTCGGCAAGTCCGAGGACGCCCTCCATAGCCCGAACGATCCCGGGGTTAGCGGCGACTCCTCCCTGGAATGCGATTGGTTTCTCGAACTCCCGGGCAGCGCCAACCGTGCTCTTGAAGTTCCTGGCGAGGGCGAAGCATAAGCCGGCGACGATGTCATGTACCGGCGTCGCTTTCTGTTGGAGGTGGATCATGTCGCTTTTGGCGAAGACGCTGCATCGGCCCGCAACTCTTGGCGGGTTCTTGGAATCGAGAGAGAGCTTGCCAAACTCCTCGATGCTGAGACCCATCCTGCTGGCCTGCTGATCCAGGAACGATCCCGTCCCTGCCGCGCAAACCGTGTTCATCTGAAAATCGGCAATTGATGCCACTTCGTTGTCGCTCGCCGGCTTGAGGAAGACAAGCTTCGAGTCCTCGCCGCCGATCTCGATGACGGTTCGGACCTCGGGATGGAGTTGAGCGGTCGCAGTCGCCTGGGCGATGACATCGTTTACAAAGACGCCATTGAGGAGCTCAGCCACAAGCCTGCCGCCCGTTCCCGTAGTCGCGCACAGCCCGATGCCGTCGCCATACTTTGCGACCACCGCCTGAATGGCATCCGCCGCGACCTGCATCGGCCGGCCCTTATGACGCACGTATCTCGTCTCGAGTATCTTGCCGGAGTCGTCCAGGATGGCTACATCAACGCTTACCGAGCCCACATCTATGCCGAGGGAAAGATCCTTGCCCGCCATTTACTCTCCTGCCGCCATTGAATGCCCTGGCATCTTGCCAGGCTGTTAATAGACTTCTTGCTCGCACGAGGCTATTCCTTCATGCGCAGCCTTGACAAAAAGCCGAGTTTGCTCGAAACTAGAGCCTGAGAGGAGCGATATCAATGTCATACTTCCCAAAACTCGACCAGCGCTATAGCAATTTCAAGAACTGGATGGACTTGCGTAAGGAGCAGGGGGCGGATGTCTCAGACTTTGAGATACAGGCAGGTTTCGTGCTGAAGGAGCTTGCCAAGGAGATCGAAGGCATGAAGCCGCCGTTTACGGATAAGTATTACGAGCCGATTCCCCTGGACAAGATCAAGGCTGCCAGGCCGAAAGGGCCCCGTGCTCTGCCATACACTCTCACGGATGACCGGCTCTATGACAAGATGCTCGGTGCATGGTTGGGCAGGGGAGCGGGGTGCGTCCTCGGGATACCGGTCGAGGGCTGGAGTCGGGCGAAGATAAAGGAGTGGGCGGGAATCCTGGGTCAGCCGTATCCGATCTCGGAGTATTGGAAGGAAGTCCCTCGACGAGGGAAGCACTACCGAGACCCGATCGAGTGCTTCCTGAAAGGGAAGATTGATCGCATCGGCTCGGACGATGATCTCGCATACACGGTCCTCGGCCTGCTGATCCTAGAGGAAGCAGGCATTGACTTCACGTGCGAGGACGTCGGTCGCCTGTGGCTGAAGTATCTGCCGATGGCCTGCACCGCAGAGCACGTGGCCCTCGAGAACCTCAAGAAGGGCCTCAAGCCGCCCAAGACTGCTCTGAAAAACAATCCATTCATGGAGTGGATTGGCGCGGACATCCGCTCGGATCCGTGGGGCTACGCCGCTCCCGGCCTGCCGGAAGTCGCGGCCGATTTCGCCTATCGGGATGCGAGCGTCAGCCACGTGATGAATGGAACTTACGGCGAGATGTTCTTCTCGGCGGCGATTGCATCGGCATTTGTGCTGGACGATCCCATTTCCTGTCTGCAAACTGGACTGACCGAGATTCCGGCGAAGTGCCGGCTTGCCGAGACCGTGAAGGAGACCCTTCGCTGGTGCAGGAAGGATGCCGATTGGGGAGCAACTCACGATCGGATCGCCAAGAAGTACGCAGGGATGTCCGGCGCTCATACATTGAACAATGCCGCGTTGACCGTTGCCGGGCTCTACTATGGCAAAGGGGATTTCGAGAAAACGATTACATTTACGGTTATGGGCGGCGTGGACACCGATTGCACCGGCGCGACCGCCGGCTCTATCATGGGGGCCATCCTTGGCGCGAAGAAACTCCCCGAGAAGTGGGTCGGGCCGTTCGGGGACAGACTCACAACCTACCTCAAGGGCCAGGAGGAGCAGAGTATCTCGGACCTTGCCAGGAGATGCTGCAAGATTGCTGGGAAAGTGAGAGGGATATACGGATAAGTCCGACGTTCAAGACGCAGAGTTGAAACACGGAGACACGGAGGGCACGGAGAGGGAAGGGAAATGCTTTATCAGGGAAGGTCTGGGCAGTCTACCCTGGTTGGGTAGACAGAACGGGGTAGCGGGGTTCTGAATTCATGTGCTACGAGATCACGGAGAGAGACGAGGATTGTTCTCGGGCATTCGATGTCTCCGTCTTCCCCTTCCGTGCTCTCACGGGATCCGAAGACAAAACCCTTGTACTGTGTCCTCTCTACCAGGAAAAGGGAAGAGCACCAAGACCAGAACTATCTTCCCCTGCGACTCCGTGCCCTTCGTGCCTCCGTGGTTGAGATTCCGGCCGGGAGGACAAGAGATGCGCACGATTGCTGGGAAAGTGAGGGCCAAATGGGCGTAGAGGAAACGGCAGTCGGGTATTTCGACAGCGGCTTCAATTGAGCGGAGTCGGTCTTGAAGAGCCTCGTTGAGGCTCTGGGGATTGAAGAACGGTGCATCCCTCGGATCGCAACCGGCTTCGGCGCAGGCATGGGTCGCCATGGGGAGACTTGTGGGGCGCTGGTCGGGGCAACGATGGCTCTGGGTCTGAAGTACGGCCGGGAAGATGTCTCCGATTCCGCGGCAAAGGCTAATACCTATGCCAAAGCTGAGTCACTTCTGCAAGCCTTTAAGGACAAGTATGGCACCGTTGTATGCCGCGACCTGATCGGCTGCGATTTCCAGACGCCCGAAGGGAACGAGCGCTTCAAGCGGGAGAATCTGATAAACCTGTGTGCGGAGTTCGTTGCATTCGCCGCCCGGGAGACGGCGGCACTACTCAGATAGGAGGTAGACGCGATGGCTCGAACGTCATTCAAGCTTTTATTTCTAGTATTCATCTTGGCAATCTGGGCGCATGCTGAGGAACCCTTGCCCGAGGGCAAGCACTTCACTATTCTTCGCCACCCTGATGCCAAAGCCCTGTACGACGTCAGCTACAAGGATTGCACTCTGGAGGAGTGCATGCAGGGGATGCGGGAGCAGGCGGCCATCGGAACCATCGCAATGAAGCCGAGTGACAGCCTCACCAAGTCTTATGACAATCTCACCCCTCTGACCGAGGGAGGACGACTGCTGGCACACACGTTTGGCATCGGCTGTGATCGGTATGGAGCAATGGCCGCCCTGGTGGATGACAGGCTGAAACCGCTGTTTGCCGGCAAGACAGATGAGGTGGATCCTCAGGTTCCTGAGCTGTTCCTTCATGTCAAGATGCAGTCGGTCGCCGTGCAATTGGCCGGTTCGCTGACGCCGAATCAGCTTGCCATGAATCAGCAAGATGGCATTCCAATCAGCGCGCTGTCGAAGGCCCAATATGATCAAGTGGAGTTCCTGTGCCGGTACCGGCAGATAATGGATCCATACGATACCAGCCCGAAGGACGATTTGAAGAAAGCCGTCATCCACCTGTATGACAAACCGCAGGTCGGCTTCAAGGGAGTGCCGGAAAAGTACTGTCTCGTGGGCTGGGCAAGCGATGAAACGAAAGGGCAACAAGTCGAAGCGGAGATGGAGAAGAATGGCGGCTGCCCTCCAAGACCAAATCTGAATCCTGACGCGCGACTCGAGAAAGACGTCACAATCGCGGCCGCAGACATTTCGCTTGCCGGCCTGCTGAATAAGGTGTCTGAACAAACGGGCGCACCTCTGAGGGTAGAGGCGAAGTACGCGAACCTCCGGCTTAGTGCCTTCATGAAGACAAGGGGGGCGGATGTCCTGGCGGCGGTGGCGGACGTCACGGGCCTGGGCTGGGATAAGTCGGGCGGCGGTTGGGCCCTTAGCGCCAATGACTGGGCACGCACAACAACCGACTGGCGACTGCGCTATCTCTACTCGAAACCCGACTACCGGCTCGAAAGCAAGGCCAAGGAGACTCTTAAGAGCTTGCCCGTGAACACTCTGCCCATCTACGCCGACAAGGAATGGACAACCGGCGACAGGATTTGCTCGCTTCTCCAGAACCGTGCGGAGCTCGGTGTCAGCGCCTTGACGCCCGATGAGCAGGCATGGGTGAAGGGCAAGCTGAGAATCTGGGAGCAGTGTCTCGAGCTGCCTGAGAACGAACTGGCGCTGCAGGCGGAAGGATGGCGCTACACATTCAAGCCGTATCTGGAGCTTGTCGTTACTACACCTCGGTGTCATCTCTATAGCGCTTCCGTGCTGATCCCGGAGTAAGACATGACGCAAAGCATTCAATTGGCGCTTCTGGCATTTATTGTCGTCATTCTCTACATCATCAGCAGCAGATGGCGGCCGGCTGACGAAAGCCAGAGGATCGCGCGCCTGTCGTACTGGATCGGCCTGGCGGTCACGTTGCTGCTGCTCGTGCTTTACACGATCCTTAAAGCGAGGAATGGCTAACACATGGAAAAGCGCTATCCTGATGATTACTGGGACGGGAAGGCTGGCTCTCTGGAAAGCAGCCGCATCCTGTTCCACAACGACGACTACCTGGAGTTCCTAGTCACGAGGGTTTGGCGCATTGTCCAGCCTTCGCGCGTGATAGACTTCGGCTGCGGGTATGGGCGCTTTGGTCAGATGCTTATGCCGCTCTTACCGGAAGGAAGCACTTACACCGGATTCGACCAGTCCGCCGATCTCATTGAGAAAGGGCGGCAGGTGTTCGCCGGCTCGCCATATCAGGCGGAGTTCTCCGTCGGCTCAGTGCACGAGGCCCCGTTCGCGGATGATTCCTTCGACCTCGCGGTGAGTCAGGCGGTATTCACACATATTCCGGACCCCTTGGCAGCGATCAGGGAAATGATACGCGTGACCAGGCATGGCGGGATGGTGATCACCTGTGATGCCAACCGCAATGCCCATAATGCCCTTGTATACACCGAAGAGCTCAGCACTCAGGAGACTACGCCCATGAGCCTGATACAGACGGTCAACCGGGAGATCAGGCGTCAGACGGGGGTTGACCATAACATCGGCATCAAGACACCCATTCTAATGCACAAGGCCGGCCTGAAGAACGTCCAGGCAAGGATCAGTGACAGCGTAAGGCTGATCCTGCCGCCGATCGAGACCGAGTATAGTGAAGCCGTTTTTCGTGCAATGTGCGAGCAGGGCCTTGACCCGCGGATATCCACCGACGAGCAGCGCGCCAAATTGAAGGCCTTTCTGGTGAAATACGGCATATCGGAGGAAGACGCAGAGAAGGAGATCGAGAGAGAGCTAGCCTGGGACTTCCGCGAGAAAGGCAGGGAATATCATACCGTCTACCCAATGCTGCTCTCCTTCAGCTTCGGGACGGTTGAGAAAGGGAGATAGGTGACTCACCGCCTGCTGATATTGCTCTGCCTGCTCATGCTCCTCCCCGGCTGCGGGAAGCGGACCTCCTCGGGGCAGACTGAGATCGTGTACTTCACCCGCGCGACCCCCGATCAGCTCGAGGTTTGGCGCAGGGCAAGCAAGGAGTTCATGCGCCTGAATCCCGATGTCAAGGTCAGGTTCGAGAACCTCCCCTATGCCCAGTACTGGGACAAGCTCCAGACGATGAATGCCGCGGGCGTCGCCCCGGACATCATCTTCATGGAATCCTCCCGATTCGCCAAGTTTGCGTCATCCGGTGCATTGGAGGACCTCCAGCCCTATATCGAGCGAGACGGCGACGTGAATCTCCCCGACTTTTACCCTGCGGCGCTGGACTCCTATCGTTGGAAGGGCGACATCTATGGCCTCCCCAACGACATCGCGATCGGCGTCGTCTTCTGGAATAAGGACCTCTTCGACGAGGCGGGCGTCCCATACCCGCTTGCCCTCGATCCCTCGGGGAAGCCCGGCTGGACGTGGAATGACTACCTCAAGGCCTCGAAGATGCTGACCTTCGACTTCGATGAGGACGGGCGGATTGACCAGTACGGCACGTTGATCGGCGATTGGCGGCATTTCGTCTGGCAGAATAGGGGAGAGGTCGTTGACAATCCGGCGAATCCCGCCAGGAGCACCATGAATACGCCCGCCGTTCGAGAGGCCCTTCAGTGGTTGGTGGATTTGCGGTTCAAGCACCACGTCACTCCGCAGCCGGGCGAGTTCGCCGATATGGGCGGGTACGAAATGTTCATGACCGGCAAGGTGGCGATGGTCTTCGGCGGCCATTGGGACGTGCCGACTTACTCGAAGATCACTCGCTTCCGCTGGGATGTTGCGCCACTGCCGAAGGGTAAAGTCAGGGCAAACAATGCCTACGGCTCATGTCTCAGCATCCCCTCGAAGAGCCGGCATAAGGAAGCAGCCTGGCGATACATCAAGTTCCTTGCCGGGGCCAAGGGGCAGGAGATCATGGTCGGGTCGGACTTCTCGACCCCGGCTCGGAGGTCAATCGCCCGGTCGAAGTACTTCCTCCAGCCACCACCCGACAGCGAGCAAGTCTTCGTCAACGAGATCCCTTTCGGACATCCCGTCCCTTTAACAACCAAGTACCTGGAGATGCAGCTCATCTATACCGAGGAAATGGACCTCATGTGGCTGGGCAAGCGCTCTGTCGGGGAGACGTGTCGGGTGATTGATCGTAGGATAGACAAGGTCCTCCAAAGACAGTAACTACCCCCTCCACTACAGGGAGGGCGTAGGGGGAAGGCCTATCCCGCCCACCACTTGGGATCCACATTCGCAAAGAGGCAATCGCGCTCCTCGCAAATCTTGTAGGCGTTCCAGTCCGACTCCTCGATCTCCTGCCCTGCCGCGATTCTGCGGATGATATGCGCCAGCCGCTGGAAGCTCTTGTAGTGCTCTGTGAGCCGCTGTTCGCCGTATTCCTTCGAGGTCTGAGTGCTGATGCTGAACTGCCAGTCTGAGGATTGAAGCAGCAGAAGCTCGCGGGCGGCCTGCTTCAGGATTGGGAGGATCTCCTTCTTCTTTCCAAACTCCCGGACAAGCTCCTTCATCTCTAGCTCAGCGTCGTACACGTATGACCACGTCCACTCGGTATTCTCGTTCAGCCAAATGTAGTGGAATCCGCCCTCGCCCCAAGAACCCTCCGGCAGCGCGATGGTTGCCCTTGTCGGGTTCTCTTCGAGGTACTGGGAACAAGTTGTGAGCTCGATCTCGGGATCCTCATGCATGGCCTTCAGGACCTTGTAAAGCCATCGGACGCCCTCGAACCACCAATGGCCATAAAGCTCGGTGTCATATGGCGCGCAGATGACACCCGGCGTACCCGACTGCAACTGCTGTTGAAGCACTTGTTTCGCGGTCCATACGAAATGCTGAGCATGACCGCCGGTTTCATCCTCAGCCCGCTGAGGATCGTAGATGAGCTTGTCCCCGAGATCGGCATCCGGGCCGGTGACCCGCCAATAACGAAGTCCCCCCAGCGAGAACTTTTTGTGGAATTCCAGATACCACTCGCAGCCTGGATATCCCTGCCACCGACTCCATACCTGCGAACCGGTGACATGATCTCGGAAGAACACGTGAACCGGCGAGTCCGAGGCCGATTGGACGGCATACGGCATGTAAGGCGTCTTCTCGGCGGTTGGGGTCGGAGTCTCCTCGACAAACTGCTTCCAAAGTTGCTGAAGAGCGCCGAATCGGTCAATATACACCCCGCGAGTCTCCCCGCCATGAAGCAAGTGAGACTCTGCGATGAAGTACTTCAGGCCGTTCTCGCTGAGGAACTCCTCCACTCCCTTACGATCATAAGGCTCGATCTTGTGGAGCTTCGGCTGGAGCGGAGGCGACCATTTGTAAGCCGGGCGATATGCACATTCCGGAAGCCAGTAGCCGCTCGGCGGGCGCTTGAAATGGCGAATATAGGTGGCAACTCCCTGCTTCACCTGCGCCTCGATGCTGGAATCCTGGGAGAGCAGGGGAGAATATCCGTGAGTCGCCGAGCTGGTCATGATCTCGATGTGGCCGGCGTCCTGAAGCTCCCGGAACGCCCTAACCAGCGAGCGGCCGTAGGTCTTCTTGAACTGCTGGAATATGTGCGAGTAATAATCATGCCAGAAATCGGCCAGCTGAGCGAGATGGTCATCCTTGAGGCGGATGAACTCCTTCTTGTCAGCCGACGCGGCCTTCGCACGCATCTTGGCATAGGCGGCGAATTCGAACTTGAAGGATTCGTCCGCAAGCTGCTCAACCAGGACCGGAGTCAGCCCAATTGTGACCTTCGGGGAGCAGCCTTCCTCGACCAGTTGATAGAGGGCGTCCAGCAGGGGGATATAGGATTCGGCTGTGACTTCCAGCAGCCAGTCAGTGCCGTGCGGCCACCTCCCGTGCGAAAGCACATACGGGATGTGCGAGTGTAACACAAACGCAAAACTGCCCAGTCTACGCGCAGGCAAAATCGGCTGCTCCTTTCATGAGCTGGGGAATGCCAAAAGAAGGTCATCTCTCTTTTTCTAAAATAGCATGCCCGATGTGGCTTGTCAAGAAGAATTACGGCAGAGTCTGTTATAAACCACTGTATGCTCGACCGCCCGGAACCGGCCCCAGTCACCCCAGTGACCCGGCGGGAGTGATTCCAGTTGATCGGCGATCTTATTCAGGTCACAGGGCGAAACCTCTCGGAAGTCCGTTATCCGCTCGTCAAGGTCCTGCACCTGCGGTTCCCCGGCCTGCTCATTCGTCAGGATGATATATGACTCCCAGGCAAGCGTCCGACCTTTGTTCTTGAATAAGAAAGTAATCGTCTCGAGCGTCTCGGCGGAAAGCTCGATGCAGACGAGCAGGAATTCAAGTTCTATCGGATCCTGGATGGCGGCAAGACCATCGGCACGATCATGACCCATCTCGGAAAAGGCGAGTATGGCGCGATCGAGACAGTTGTGGCCGTTGACGGCAGCGGCAAGATCAAGGGAATCGGCATCCAGCGCGACCGCGAGAGGAAGAGAGCGGAGATCAGGAGCGACAAGTTTCTCGGGCAGTTCCGAGGTAATACCGCGAGCGACCCTATACAAGTCGGCAAGGATATCAAACCCATCCCGGAGGAGAGAAGACCTCCACGGCGGTGGCGTTCTCTGTGAAAAAGCTCCTTGTCGTCTGCGACGAGATTGGATGAGAGGAGAGTCAGATGAGCAAGATAGTCTTGATTGTACTGGCAGCCGCGTTAGTCGGCGGGGGCATCTATGCCTTCCGCGGTAAAGGCTCGGCCCAGCTTGGCAAGGGCGTGCCCGACGGCGCACAGATCACAAGTATCCAGGAAGTCCTGAGCCACGGAAAGGCATTGACCGGCAAGGAAGTAACCGTCAAGGGCGCGATGACTCAGAAGTGCCCCAC
>Ga0307379_10002820_pt1 | contig 25460 bp, 19 predicted proteins | sample UN2MG_FD_202237 | JGI IMG/M metagenome (GOLD analysis project Ga0307379, IMG submission 202237) | Soil microbial communities from Risofladan, Vaasa, Finland - UN-2 | ecosystem: Environmental > Terrestrial > Soil > Coastal area > Acid sulfate soil | place: Finland: Risofladan, Vaasa | collected...
AAGTTTATTATTTGATACTATCCTATTTGCTGATTAAATTAAATTCTTTCTGTAGTCTTCTTGCACATTACCCAGGAATAATAGTAATCATTGTGCCCATCCATGTAGAAAGGTGTAGGAATATTGAATCTATATTGAGCTTATAAAACTTAAATTACCGTTTGAGAAGTAAATTGAAAAATGATACGTAAAAATTAAGATAAAAGATATGCAACTACTCAGGTTCAGGGGTTCCCAGTTCAAGGGTTCAAAGTTAGAGATCAACCAGCAATGAGCCTTTTCATAAGCCTCTGTCAGGTGGGTATCAAGAGCGCAAAGCCGTTAACCCTGAACCTTGAACCTGTTAAACTACGTAGATACAAAGATATATTAAAAGTTGATACTCTTTAAGGTAAAGCAAGAATGAGGAAAGTTTCGAGATTAATTAAACAAGCCAGAGAGGTACTACAGATTGAGGCCCAAGGGGTTCTCGATTTAATTGAGAGGATAGGGCCTGAATTTGAACAAGCAGTCGAGATGATTCTGAATAGCAAAGGAAGGGTAATTTTTACTGGTATTGGTAAATCAGGTATAGTTGGCAGAAAAATCATGGCGACTCTTAACAGTACTGGTACCCCTTCACTCTTTCTACACCCAGTGGAGGCAGTTCATGGTGATCTGGGTGTGGTTACAGCTGATGATATTGTTATAGCTATCTCTAAGAGTGGCTATACAAAGGAGTTAGTAAATATTTTACCAATCCTGAAAAATCTTGGCGTAAAACTTATTGCCTTTTGTGGAGATCCGGAATCGCCGTTAGCAAAAGAAAGTCATCTATTTATAAATGTAGGGGTAGAAAGAGAGGCATGTCCTTTGGGTCTCGCACCTACAACCAGCACAACTGCTACCCTGGCCATGGGTGATGCGTTGGCTGTTGTTCTTATAAACCAAAAGCAGTTCAACAGAAAAGACTTTAAAAGGTTTCACCCAGGTGGCAGTTTGGGGGACAGGCTTTCAATCAAGATTAAAGAGGTTATGTTCACAGGAGACCGGATACCTTTAGTTGCTATAGACCAAACAGTGAGGGAAACTATCTTTGAGATCGACAAGAAAAAATTAGGTGCATCTCTGGTTGTAGATAATAGCCTTGTTTTACTCGGCATAGTCACGGATGGTGATATCAGACGAGCCCTTTTACATTGGAAAAATATAATGGGATTAAAGGTGGAGAAGATAATGTCAAAATCTCCAAAGATGATTGATGAGGAAAAAAATGTATCTGAAGCAGTAACCTTAATGGAATACAATGCTATTACTGTACTAGCCATTGTGGATAAATTAAAAAGAGTTAAAGGTATTGTTCATTTACATGGTCTCTTAGGAGGAAGGGAATTTAGATTAAATGGAAGTCAATAAAGCGCCAAAAGGATTGATAGTTGATCTCATTACCCCCCTTGATGATAAGGGAGATATTGACAATGACGGTTTGGGTTCTCTTTTAAAAAAGGTTCTGCCTTATGCCGATGCAGTACTCCTTGCCAGTCCCAAGATGGGTGAGGGAAGTGGTCTTAGTTTAACGCTGAAAACAAACTTACTTAAAAAGGCTACTGCCTTTATTCAGGGAAGAATACCGATCTTTTTTTGGATAAGTGAAGATTCATCAGAAAATACTGAAAAGACGCTTACTCTCCTTGAAGATCTTCTAAAATCATATAGTTATAAGGGAGGAGTTTTTTGGCTTGACTCACCACTTTATTATCATAGCAACAGGGGCCTATATGACCATTACCAGGATCTTACCTTGAATACAAAGTATCCTTTTGTACTTTATAACGATCCAGGACTGATTAACCTTTTAGAAAGGCCTTTAAAGAGGTGTAATATACGGACAAGCATCCTTAAAAATTTAACTGAAATAGGAAAAATCAAGGCATTAATCTTTCGTGGCTCACTTACCAGGGTTAATAACTACCAGAAGGCCCTTAACCGTCGGCCGGATTTTAGGGTCTATGATGGAGATGAGGATAGGTTTTTAGAGTACCCAAGCATGAGTGGGGTACTTTCAATAGGGGCAAATATAGCACCACAAATCTGGAGTAATGTAACCAGGGCCTCGCTGGGGATGTTAGGAGAAGACAGAAAAGAACGGGATTATCTAAATCAAATCTGGGAAATGGGGAAATTGCTCAAAGATCTCAAGAAAATTTACAACCCAAATCCTGTGTGGACAATTAAAAGGTCTCTGGTAGACCTCAATATTATAGGCTTTCATGCCTGCACATCTGCAACCCAACCTTATTATGAAAAAGACAATATTCTTACCGAATTTATCTCAAAACATACTATAGAGTAATAACCTGTAATCCATGTCATTCCATACTTATGAAGATGTCTCTGTAAATACCTTCGTTGGTGTTCTGAAAATCTCTATTGACATGGCATGTAATGATAGTCCACAATACCACCATATAAGGATTTAATCTCTCTGCGCAGCAAGACTCTAGTCCTTTTTCAGGTAAAGCGATGGTATATCATTTTAACGAAGGATCCTGTGGAAAGGAGGTGATGCCGGCACAAGCAGCGCATTTTATTGACAGTTGTTCTGGATTTCATTTTAAAATCAATATAAATTAATAAAGGAGGTTAAAATGAGAAAGTATTTGTTGTTCTGTTTAGCTTTGGTGATGGTTTTCGGATTATGCGGAATGGCCCAAGCTAAAACTTTGAGACTGGCCCTGGATGCAGGCCCGGTATCACAGGATCCCCAGGTGCAGTTGTCCGGTGGGATGCTCCAGTTTTCACACTGGGCCTTTGACCCCCTTGTACGCTATGCCCAGGATATGCATTTTGAACCACGCCTGGCAGTAAAGTGGGAGCGCCTGGATGCCCTGACCATGCGCTTTTATTTGCGAAAGGGAGTCAAATTCCACAGCGGTAACACCTTTACCGCCAAAGATGTGAAATTTACCTTTGATCGTTTTTTTGAAAGCGCAGATTTTAAGGGGCTTTTCACACCATTTGAGGGTTGCCATATCGTCGATGATTATACAGTCGATATTAAGACCAAGAAACCCTACGCCCTGCTTATTAACATGGCGACCTATATCTTTCCCCTGGACAGCAAGTTTTATACCGGTACTGATGAAACCGGTCAACCAAAGGACGCTGTCGTAAAAATAGGGCCTTCCTTTGCTCTTAAAAATGAATCAGGAACGGGCCCCTATAAGGTTACCCAGTGGGAACAGGGTGCGAAGTATGTTTTTGAAAGATTCGCCGATTACTGGGATAAAAACTGCCCCAGTAATGTGGATAAAATTATCCTGACCCCGATCAAGGAAGATGCCACCCGGGTTGCGGCGTTGCTCTCAGGGGACGTGGATTTTATTTCTCCGGTGCCCCCACAGGATTTTCAGAGAATCCGGAAGGATACCAAAACCAAGCTGGTGACCTTTTCCGGTGGCCGGATTATTACGATCCAGTTAAACCAGAAGCGCCGTGATGAATTTAAAGATAGGCGCGTACGTCAGGCCATTGTCCACGCCATCAATAATGTGGGCATTGTTACAAAGATCATGAAGGGCACGGCCACAGCTGCAGGTCAACAGGGCCCCAAAGGGTATATGGGATACGATCCGGCTCTGGTTCCTCGCTATGATCTGAAAAAGGCCAAGGCCTTGATGAAGGAGGCCGGACTAGCAAATGGCTTTGAGTGCACCATGATTGCTCCAAACAACCGCTATGTAAATGACGAAAAGATCGCCGAGGCGGTAGTCTCAATGCTAGCCAAGATTAAGATCAAGGTGAATCTTAAGACCATGCCCAAGGCCCAGTATTGGGATGAGTTTGATAAGCAGGTGGCAGATATTCAATTGATCGGCTGGCATTCAGATACGGAAGATTCCGGTAATTTCAGTGAGTTTTTGACAATGTGCCCGAACAAGGAAACCGGTTACGGACAATATAACAGCGGTAACTACTGTAACCCTGAAATAGATGAGCTAACCATAGCAGCCCAGTCCGAGACCGATCTGAAAAAGAGAAAGGCCATACTGCAGAAAATAGAGCGGATTCTCTATGATGATGCGGCCTTTGTGCCCTTTCACTGGCAGAACCATTCCTACGCGGGCAAAAATAACGTGGGCATAGAGCCCATCATTAACACCATGAACTTTCCTTATTTAGGAGATCTTGTTATAAAGTAACACTTCACTTTTACACTATGGATCTTTAAAGGGGCAGAGCGTTGTTATTGAATGTAACGCATCTGCCCCAAAATTATATATACATTTTCCTACCAGAATTATATTAATTGATATATTCATGCAGTGAGATCCTTTCCCCCTTGGCCCAGGACAACATTAATCGTATTAAAAGATCTCATAAAAAAGTGAGATAAAACAATTCTGTCATGTTCGCATTTATAGTTAGACGTATTATTCAATCCATTATTGTGATGCTGGTAATCAGCCTTGTGGGTTTTTCTATCCAACACCATATTGGTGATCCGGTCAGAGATTTGGTTGGTGAAAGAGTTACGCCAGCCGAACGAGAGGAGATAAGAGATCGGCTGGGATTAAATGATCCTTTCTATATCCAATATTTTCGGTTTGTGAAAAATGCATGTAAAGGTGATCTCGGACTATCTTTTTTCTACAAGAAACCGGCCCTCGAAGTCATTATATCCAAGGCCCCGGCAACCATTGAATTAGTGATTGTCACCTCCATTATTCTTATTATCGTCTCCATACCATCGGGTATATATTGCGCCATTTATCCAAAAAGATTGTTTTCCAGATTTGCAATGGCGTTCAGTACCATTGGAGTAGCCATACCGGTATTTCTTACGGCCATCGCTCTTATTTATCTTTTTGGCGTGGAACTGAACTGGCTGCCATCCTTTGGCCGGGGAGAAACCGTGAAAATAGGAGGGTGGTGGGAGAGTGGATTCCTGACCTGGGACGGATTAAAACACCTGGTTCTACCCAGTATATCTCTCTCATCGATAATGTTGCCGCTTTTTATACGATTGATCAGGGCAGAAATGATGGAAGTCCTTGAAACAGAGTATATCCAATTTGCATGGGCAAAAGGTCTCCGCCGCGAGCGCGTTTGGTTTATTCACGCCTTTAAAAATACATTGCTTCCCGTAATAACCGTATTTGGTGTTCAGTTGGGAATTATGTTCGCCTTTACTATCCTGACGGAAACCGTTTTCCAGTGGCAAGGGATGGGTTTTATGTTTTTGGAGGCCGTGGAACGCTCTGATACATCTCTTTTGGTCGCTTACCTGGTTGTGGTGGGAGTGATTTTTGTATTAGTCAATACCGTCGTTGATATTATCTACGGGACAGTTAATCCCATGGTACGAATTGCAGGAACAAAATGAAGGCATGGAGTCGATTTAAAAAATCATATCTGCTTTATAGTTTCAAACATGATCCAATCGCTATTTTCAGTTCTGTCGTTCTCTCAATTCTCATTACCATCAGTCTTTTGGCGCCGGTTGTAGCACCCTATAATACCTATGATACATCAACGTTTGATATTATGGATGCTGAAACCCCTCCTTCATGGATGGAGGAGGGAAATAAAAATTTCATATTAGGGACCGACATCCAGGGCAGATGCCTTTTGAGCACCATGATTTATGGCTTGAGGGTTTCTCTCATTATTGGATGTGGTGCGGTTTTGGTTCAAGCATTCATCGGAATTCTGATGGGCCTGTTTTCCGGTTATTTGGGGGGAAAACTCGATTCTTTTTTAATGCGGATAACCGATATTCAATTTTCTATTCCCTACTTGATCGTTGCGATTTTTGCAAGCGCCATTTTCAAGCTGGCTTTTGGTGTCGGGCGTTATGAAGAACTGGCTGTACCGTTATTGATCATAATTATTGGGCTCTCTCACTGGCCAATATATGCCAGGACAGTGCGGGCTTCGGTACTTGGGGAAAAGAAGAAGGAGTATGTTGAGGCAGCACGGGTAATTGGCCTAAGTCACTGGCCGATAATGTATCGACACGTCTTGCCCAATACGATGACATCTATTCTTGTGATCTCCACCATTCAGGTGGCTGAGGCGGTAATGAGTGAGGCGGCACTCTCATTTTTAGGTTTAGGCATGCCTATTACCAAGCCCTCTCTTGGCTCCCTCATACGATCCGGTTTTGAATATATATTCAGCGGATCATGGTGGATCACCTTTTTCCCTGGAGTTCTCTTGATCATTTTTATTTTGGTTATCCTCCTCCTTGGAGATTGGTTGAGGGATGTGTTGAACCCGAAATTATATAAAGGGTAGATTATTTGATACTTGAAATTTGAAAATTGAAACTTGAAAAACAGGGATAACCTTTCTTGATAGAAAAACTTACTTGTTTGTTAAGAATCCAGTTTCAAGTTTCCAGTTTCTAATCCGGGTAAGGATTTGTATGGGTCATTTACTGGAAGTCAAGGATTTGGAAGTTAAATTTGCCTTAAGGTTCGGTGATCTGACAGCCATTGACGGCGCCAGCTTTACACTTGATAAAAGGGAAAAACTCGGTCTGGTTGGTGAGAGCGGAGCCGGAAAATCGGTAACCGGTTTTGCAATAATTAATCTTTTAAGTAAGCCAGGATATATTTCGGGAGGTAAAATTTTATTTGAAGGTCAAGAATTAAATAAGTTGTCTGACGAGGAAATACGCAAGATTCGCGGGAACCGAATCAGTATGATTTTTCAAGACCCCATGATGACGCTTAATCCGGTTCTCACCATATGTACCCAGATGGTCGAAACCGTGCTGGCACATAAAAACGTGAGTAAGGCAGACGCGATAGACCTTGCAATAGAAAAGTTAAGAAAAGTTTATATTCCCTCACCAGAGAAAAGGTTATATCAATATCCACACGAATGCTCGGGAGGGATGCGACAGCGTATTGTTATTGCGATTGCTATGCTGACAAATCCCGCTTTGATTATTGCTGATGAACCCTCAACCGCCTTAGATGTGACCATCCAGGCAGGCATAATGGATCTTCTTCTTGAATTATGTGAAACAGAAGATATGGGCCTTATTCTAATTACACATGATTTGGCGGTTGTCTCACAGGTTACAGAAAAAATCGCTGTGATGTATGCAGGCAGAATTGTGGAAACAGGCCCTACTGAGGACATCATAAACAATCCTCAGCATCCATATACCAAAGGCCTAATAAAAGCAATCCCAGGCACACTTGAAGCGGGCAGCCGCTTAAACCAGATCCCTGGGATGATGCCAACCCTGACCGATATTCCTCCAGGATGCGCATTTCATCCTCGCTGCACATTCAGCCGCCCGATATGCGAAACGGAAGCCCCCCTACTTATCAGTGTGAATGATCGTAACCAAATGATGGCCTGCCATGTGTTAGGAAGATATTTATAGTGGATACCATTAACCGACTACTCACAATTAATAATCTGGTTAAATATTTTGATATATCTGGTGGTCTGCTCGATCAACTTGCAATCGAAAATAGACATATCATTCGCAAACGAACTACTGTCAAGGCGGTAAATGATGTCAGTTTTTCAATCATGCCGCGTGAAACCTTAGGCGTCGTTGGTGAAAGCGGATGTGGAAAATCGACATTAGCAAGGGCAATCCTTGGGTTATATCCTCCAAGCAGTGGTGAAATATATTATCAGGATAAAAGAATTGATAACCTGACTTCTCAAAAGATGCTCCCCTATCGTAAGAAAATGCAAATGATTTTTCAGGATCCTTATGCATCACTAAACCCTCGAATGACGGTTAAGAGAACGTTAGAGGAACCAGCCTATTTTCATAATAAATCCATCACATCTCAAGAGGTTGAGGAAAAGGTGGCCGAGGTAATGCAACAAGTGGGGGTCGACCCCCAATGGGCGGGTCGTTATCCTCATGAATTTTCCGGCGGGCAGAGGCAACGCATCAGTATTGCACGGGCATTAGCGGTTGATCCAGAATTTGTTATAGCTGATGAGCCAGTCTCAGCATTGGACGTTTCCATTCAGGCCCAGATTCTTAACTTGCTCATGGATGCCCAGGCAAACCGCGGCCTTACCTATATGTTTATTACACATGATTTGGCGGTTGTAAAGCACATCAGTTCTCGCGTTGCTGTCATGTACCTTGGAATGATTTGCGAATTGGCACCCACCAAGGAATTGTTTGAATCACCGCGACATCCCTACACCAAGGCCCTCCTGAACGCCATACCAGAACTTGGTAAACGCGATTATAAGCATATCAAACTAAAAGGAGAAGTCCCTACACCAATTAATCTTCCTTCAGGGTGTGTTTTTCATGGACGTTGCTTGTTTGCTAATGATCGGTGTGTCAAAGAAATTCCCCGCATCAATCTTCTCGATTCCGGGGCTCAAGTTGCCTGTCATGGGGTTGAAGAAGGGCGACTGTAATTTCATTTTTCACCCTCCTTTCATGTAATTTTAATCTCTACCGATCCTTTTAATAGAGCCGTATAAAGTGGGAACAAAGAAGGTGGTGAACAGGGCGGACACCAGCATTCCTCCAATCACCACACGGGCCATAGGTGCGTTCATTTCTGATCCCTCTCCGAACCCGAGGGCCATGGGTACCAGTGCGAGGCAAGTGGTAAGGGTGGTCATCAGGATGGGGCGTAGGCGCCGCTGCGCTCCAATGAGAATCGCCTCACGCAGGGAGCGCCCCTCCCTCCTGAGACGCCCGATGTAGTCGATCATTACAATCCCATTGTTAACCACGATCCCGATGAGGAGCACCCCCCCAATAAATACAGGGATCGTAACGCTCATCCGGAGAACCAAGAGCGCGAGAATCACCCCAATTGAGGCAAAGGGGATGGTAAACATGATAACAAACGGCTCAAGGAGGGATTCAAACTGGGAGGCCATGACCATGTAAACCAGCACAATGGCCAGGGCGATCGCAAACAGGAGTCCTCCAAAGGCCTCTTTCTGCTTTTCGTACTCGCTGGCGAAATCGAGACGGAAGTTTTCAGGTATCTCAAGATTACGGAGCCTCTCGCGGATGTCCTGAACGATATGGCCGAGATCACGGCCCAGGATCCCTGCCCTTACCGTAATCGAGCGCTCCTGGTTCTTTCGCTCGATACGCGCCGGCCCCTTCCCCTCGGCTATGGTAACAAATCCCTTTAGGGAGATCTCCTTTCCTTCTAGTCCTGTTAACGATACATTGCGGATATCTTCGAGGGTCTTTCGGTCCGCTTCCCTCGACCGGACAAGGATGTCGAACTCATCGCCCCCCTCTCTATAGCGAGAGGCAACGGTGCCCTCTATATTGGCATTGACTACCTGAAGGATGCGTGAGACCGGAAGACCCATGGTAGCCGCCTTCATCCGGTCGATAGCTATTTTGAGCTCAGGCCGACTGTCCTCAAGGCTTATCCTCGGATAAATGACCCCCGGTACACCCTCTATTCTGCTTACTATTTCCTCGGCAAGGGCCTTGCCCTGTACCAGGTCATACCCTCTGATATCGATCTCGAGCCTCTCCTCGCTCCCCCCGCCGATGATCCCCGAATACATTGACCGCGCCTCGGAGACGCGTACCTTCGCGCCGGGTATGTTCGCAAATTTCGGCTTCAGATCTGCCACCACCTCCTTTGTACTCCGTTTCCTCTCCTTTTTGTCCACAAGATAGACCCGGAAAAAAGCGGTATGAGAACCTCCCCCCCGGCGCCAGTGGGCACCTGAACGGGCAAACATGCTCCTCATCTCCGGCACATCGCGAAGGATTACCTCTTCAACCTCCCCCGTGACGCCGTCGGTGATATCAAGGCGCGTCCCCACGCGCATCTCGACGTCCCCGTTAATGATCCCTTCGTCCAGCTCAGGAAGGAGTTCGGTCCCGACCCCCTTGAGCTGAAGAACCCCAAAAGCAAGGACTAAAAGGAGAAGCGAACCACCCAGGACAATCTTCCTGTGGTTGAGGGACCATCCCAATCCTCTCAGATAGGCCCCATAGGTGCGGGCTTTCAGCGCTCCTTCCCCTTTTCCTTCAGCCTTGAGAAATCGAGAAGCGAGCATTGGTATTAAGCTCAGGGCCACTACCAAGGCCGCCAACAGGGAAAAGGTGACCGTGAAGGCCATCTGTTTGAACATTACTCCCTCTACTCCTTTAAGGAAGAGGAGGGGCAAAAATACGCAGATAGTAGTGAGCGTTGAGGCAGTGATGGCCATCCCCACCTCGCGGCTCCCCTCAAGGGCCCCCTCTGTCGCCCCCTTCCCCTCCTCCCGGTGACGAAAGATGTTCTCGAGAACCACAATCGAGCTGTCGAGTATCATGCCGATCCCGAGCGCCAGCCCTCCTAAGGACATCATGTTGATGGTGAGTCCCATGAGTTCGAGAAGGAAGAAGGTGGACCACATGGCAATCGGTATGGAAGCGGAGATAATGAGGGTGCTCCTGAGGTTTCTGAGGAACGCAAAGAGGACGATCACCGCCAGGAGCCCCCCTATGAGGGCGACCTGTTTGACCTGCCGTATCGATTTCCTTATATAGTCCGCTGTATCAATGCGCACCGACAGGGAGACCCCTTCGGGGACCTTTTCCCTGAGCTTCGGGAGGATCTTGAGGGTCCTGTCGGAGACTTGCACCGTGTTGCTTCCCGACTGCTTCCTCACTGCGATCATCACGCCGGGCTGGCCATTGATCCTTATGTATTGACGCAGTTCCTTGAACCCATCCCTCACATCGGCCACCTGCTTCAGGAAGACAGGTCTGCCGTTCTTCGTGGCGACGATGATGTTTCTTATGTCTTCCAGGTTTGCGAACTCTCCTAAAGGGCGAACCAACAGCTCCCTCTGTCCTGTTTCGATACGCCCTCCGGGGAGAGATAGGTTTTCTCCGTTTATGGTGTTGACCAGGCTATCGATGGATAGACCAACCGAGCGGAGTTTTTCCCTGTGCACTTCCACCTGGATCTCCCTCTCGAGTCCTCCCCATATATCAACGGCCGCCACTCCTTCTACCTGCTCGATATCATACTTGATCTGGTCGTCGGCCAGATCCCTCAGTTTCGAAGGATGGAGTGGACCGGTCATAGAAATGTAAAGGATGGGACGATTTGCAGGGTCATATTTATAGAGAAAGGGATCCTCTGCATCCTCGGGCAGAAGACTCCGGATCCGGTCGAGCTTATCTCGAATGTCGTTCGCCGCCTCCGCAAGGTCGGTCCCCCAGTTGAAATCCACGGTGACGTTTGAGCTGTCCTCATCGGAGCTGGATCGGACCTCCTTGACATTGTCGATGGTGCTGACCGTTTTTTCGATGGTCTCGGTAATAAGCCGCTCGACCTCTTGAGGTCCGGCTCCTTCGTATTCAGTGATGATGGTAATGGACGGGTAGGTTATGTCCGGTAAAATATCTATGGGAAGCCGGAGCAGGGAAATGGACCCAAAGATCAGGAGGGCAAGAAAAAACATTGCTGTGGTAATGGGCCTTCGGACGGCTAGATGCGAGAGATTCATTGGCTTTCCTGTCTCCGGATAACCTTTACAGGCATCCCGTCCTTGACTTCGTACTGGCCAGCAACGATGATCTCCTCACCCGCCTGCAATCCCTTGAGCACTTCTACATGTTGTTCACCTTCAACCCCCAGGCTGACCACCCGACGCGATGCCTTCCCGTTTTCATTGACGAAGACCTGCGGGGTGGCACTTTGTCGCACGAGCCAGTCTTTGGAAAGCAGGAGGACTCCGTCGCGCCTTTGGGTTACAATGCTTACCCGCGCAAACATCCCCGGCTTCAACCGGTGATCCTTGTTATCCACCCGGATTTCCACATCGACAGTCCTGCTCTCAAGGTTGACGGTAGGGTTGATGCATATCAATTCGCCTCGAAAGACCTCCTCCCCGTATGCATCCACCTGGATGTCGGCGAGAGCTCCGCACTTCAGGTGAGCGAGTTCGCGCTCGACTACCTGAACAACGACCTTGACCTTGTCCATGGCAACAATCTTCATGATAGGCGTGGTGGTGTTGACAAGGGCGCCCTGATCCAGAAACCTCTCGCTGATGACCCCGCTGATAGGCGCATGAATGATTGTATTATTTAGGTGCAACTCGGCAAGTCTCACCGCAGCCTCGGCCTGGCGAATCCGGGCACGAAGGGCATCCCGATCCTCTTGTCTCGCTCCTTTTTTGAGCAGGGTCAATTTCTCACTGGCCGACCGGTACCCCGCCTCGCTGTGAGTGAGTTGCAACATGGCCTCATCAAGGCGCTGTTGAGAGATAAAATTCCTTTCTTTAAGGTTTTTTAACCTCATATGATTATCAAGGCTTGTCTCCCAACTGGCCTTGGTCTGCCGGACCAACTGCTCGGCCTGGGTGATCTCCTCTGGTCTTGCGCCGCTCTCCATCTGCGCCCAATTTGCCTTGAGCACATCGAGGGCAGCCCTGGCCTCCTGGAACTGGGCCTCTTTTTCCTCCCGCTCTACAATGGCAACGACCTGATTGAAGCTCACCCTGTCTCCATGGTCCACTTCCATCCTCTCCAGGATACCCGAAACTTTGGAGAAAAGATCCACCTCCGCCTCAGCCAAAATGTCGCCTGTCAGATGCAGCCTGCGATCAATAGAGCCATAATGAAGCGTGACAGTTTCTACAGGAATCTGTCTTTTGCGGTTCTGCGCTGTAGAAGAATTTGCCTCAATCTCCTTTTTAGGGCCTGTCTCTGTTAAATAAAAAGCGAGCCCAAGGAATATCAACAATACTATGAGGATCAGTGCCTTCTTCACCTCTTTCTCCCCTCAATCTTTAGATCAATCAGCTTTCTGATATCCACCCTTCTGAACCTCATACCGATAGCAGACTCAAACTATCGGTATTGATTAAAAGCGACTATGATAAAAATTTATATTGAATATCTTTCTCAATACCAAAAAACCAGCAGATAATAATTAATCATAAAAGGACATGCCATAGCAACAAAATTAAATGGAGTTGGGAAGCCTTTTCTACTGATATACTAGCATCCTTACACGAAGACACCTTATTTTATAGGTTAACTCGATTCAAATGAATTACGATTTTCAAAGGCAAACTCATTCAGCTGGCCTTTTTCCAAATCGACATGAGCCATACTATTTCTGAAAATTTTTCCCCGCTTTAGAATAATTTTGAGAACCTCCATGGCCTGAAGAGTCCCGATAATGCTGGGTGTTAGAGCTGGAACACCGAGAATAGCTTCCGGTGCTTTAGCATTACTTTTCTTTGCCTCCTCACCCCTATAAAGACGCTTAAGCCCCGAATCATCGGGAAAGATGGTCATCATCCACCCCTCAAAGCCTGCCAATGCTCCGTGTACCAGCGGGATTCCTAACTTTTTGGTTGTTTTTTCAAGGGTAAATCGATCATGAATGTTATCGAGAGCATCTACAACTACATCTGATCCGAACAATACTTCAGGTGCATTTGAGGATTTAAGCCTCACCTGATAAGCGGTTATATCTACTCCAGGATTAATAGAATGTACCACGTCTACTGCTACTTTAGACTTAGATTTTCTTAGTGATTTCTCGCTACATAAGGCTTGACGATTCTGATTGGTTTCATCAAAAATGTCAAAATCTATCACTACAAGGTGCCCTAGACCGACCCGCGATAATAACATAATGACCTGCCCACCCAAGCCACCTGCACCAATTACAGCCACGCGAGACTCTGCCAGTTTGAGTTGTTCTTGGATTGATATGATTTCCCTATTGCGGATATAACGATAGGGGTTAATCCCCAGTTTTAGGGCTTCTGTGTAGACTTCATGAACAGTACAATGGCATGTATTCGCTATTTTCAGGGCATTGTTATCCTTCAAGATCTGCGCCACACGTCCAGCTGGATCGATGACCTTTCTTGATCTCACTTGAATCAGTCTGTGAATTTCTTTTTGTTTCTTATTGATCATTTTGGCTCCCTCTTGCACGCCACTTGTTTTAACGCCGATCATGCTCAAAATTTCTTAGAAATAGTGAAATAAGTCTATCTGTGTAATCATTCTGTTAGATTTTTGCAAGACAATCTATCTAAAAACCATGACTCTATTAAAATCAAATTTAACATTATACAAGGGAATTCGAGATGTGGAAATAAATAATGTTTCTTTAGCCAACAAATTATTTGAGAAAAGCACGCATAACATAGTATAATATTGACACGTGTTGCCCCTATAATTTTTAGTACCGAGGGTATCCCGTAGGATTGTATCCCATTATTTTAAGCTGAGGTAAGGGTGGTCAAGAATGGAAGTCGAATTGAATTTGTTCGCTACCCTTAAACGCTTTATGCCTAATAAAGCTAAAGGGAATTCGTGGAATATTAGTATCAGTGAAGGAACCAAGGTCAGGGAACTTTTAGAACAGTTAAAGATCCCTACAGATGCCGTCAAACTGGTGTTCCTGAATGGGATTCATGCCAATGGCAATGAAACCCTAAAGGATGGGGACAGGGTAGGGGCTTTTCCTCCTATTGGCGGCGGTTAATTAGAGGCATAAGCTGTAAAAAGACGTGCTTATCCGCCCATGTTATGTCTAACAACTTATCCAAATCGAATTTTTTACCATCTACCTTGGCCTCCTTACATCCTGTCCAGAAATCATCCGGTTGTCTGGTAAAAAAATCTGAGATGTCCTTCCCGTTGATCCAGACACCCTGTTTCAGAAAGGTCGGCCCTAGCTCCTTTAGTATAAAATTGAATAGCTTCAGGAGAATCATACCTTTATGAGGTGATTTTGAGGTAGCCATTTCTCTGTAGGAGATCTGGCTGCGCATTGAAGCATAGTAACTCCCTTTTCGTAATGTCGCGCCAACTAAGCCTGGCATGGCAGCAGAAACAGCTAGTGTTGATCCCTCCATTACAGTAGCAGAATTCACATCATCCACAGGCCTTCCGTCCAGGAAAATGGTCTGGATTCTTTTTTCAAGGTATTCGGGGTTCAAGCCAAGTTGCTGACAGAGCAATGTTTTGATGCTGCAACCTACCTGGGCTTTCACCATAAAACCCTGCTGCAGGAGGGGGAAAAAGTTCGGGATGAGGTTGTCCTGGAGGTATAAATAAAGGTTGGTAGTGGAGTTGAATTGAATCAATTTTTGCCACCAGATAAGAAGATGGGGAGACCCGTATAGGTCTCTCCATCTATTTTAAAGATAATCTTATGCCCTACCAGTTAAAGAGGGTATCTAAATCCTCATCCTTCACTTGGAATGTGATGTTGTGAGGCGGGAGAGCCTCTTTTTTGAAGAATTCTGGCAGCCGGTCGTGCGCGGCAGTGAAACCAGCCCTGGTGTTGAAGTCCCTCTCGTTCTTGAGAACTGATTTTCCAAACTCAGCCACATCATCGGCGGTCAGGTTCAACCCGTAAAATGCATTGACCATGTCAATCAGTGCCTGAAATGTCTCTGGCTGATCCAGAGCTGCAAAGGCAATAAACAGACATACGCCTACGGAGTCAATGACAGCAGTGGCGATCTGGAGGTTTCTGGAGAGCTCCACCTGACCCTCCGGCTTCAGGGGATCTACATAGCCCCCCACTTTTAGAACGTTGGCCGTTACAGCATACGCGGCGGTATGATCCGCGCCCATGGTGCTGGTAGCATAGGTCACCCCGATGCCTTGAATACCACGAGGATCATAGGCTGGCATGGCCTGCCCTTTAACCACAGGGACCCTCTCCACACCAAACACCTTCCCAGTTACGGCTGCTCCATTCCCCAGGATACGTCCCAGGGGGGTACCTTTACCCACTTCCTTCACCAGATTGATTGCCGCCTCGGCATCTCCAAATTTGGCCAGGCCCGCCTCCATGGCCACCGCAATGGTGGCACCCATCTCGATGGTATCCAGGCCGTAATCATCATCCAGGCGATCCAGCATTGCAATAGAGTCCAGATCATCTATCCCGCAGTTTGCACCATGGGCCCAGACCGTCTCATATTCCACCTGTTTGGTCAGGTACTGGCCGTCCTTGTTCACGTAAATGCCGGAGCACTGTATAATGCAGCCCCTGTGACAGCCATGGGTGGCGGATCCACCCCGAGCTGTCTCTGTTTCAGCCTGGGTTTCCCCGCTGATCTTTTGGCAGGTATCAAAGCGGCCCCACATGAAGTTCTTGGTCGGGTATGCACCGGCCTCGTTGATCACGTTGGCCAATATGTTGGTCCCATAGGCGGGAAGTGATTCGCCAGTAAGCGGATGTTTTTTGAGCCCTTCAACCCACGCATTATTGGCTTTTTTGAATTTCTCAGGATCCTTCGGGCTTCGCATCTTCATCCCAGTATCATCAAGCACGATGACCTTTACGCCCTTGACGCCCATGACCGCACCAGGCCCACCACGTGCAGCATGACGGGTAGGTCTGAGCTCCATATCCGTACATGCCACTGATGCAGCGGACAGCTTCATCTCTCCTGCGGGTCCGATGGAGATGCAGGCTATTTTGTCCCCATATTCACCTTTTATCTTCTCCACAAGGTCGTAGTTGCCCAGCATCCTGAGACTGTTATCAGGTATTACCTGTACCCCCTCCTTGTTGATAAATACCTTGTAAAGGGTATCCTCTTTGGGCTTTCCTTCAAGCACGATTGCTGCATAACCCAATCTGGCCAGAGTTTGAGCAGCCTGCCCACCTGCGTTTGCCTCTTTGATAGTACCAGTGAGGGGACTCTTGCAACCTACTGAGATTCGCCCTGACATGGCCGCAGTGGTTCCGCCCAGCAAGCCTGGGGCAATGACCAGTTTATTATTTTCTCCCAATGGATGGCATAGCGGATCTACTTCCTTGGAAATCATTGCGGAAGTCAGCGCCCTGCCTCCCAGGCCAGCATACTCCCCCAGGGGTTCCTCAGTGGTTTTAGGGCCACCTTCTGCCCCCATGTCGATTCTAAGAATCTTGTCCATAAATGACCTCCTTAATTTTTAATATTGATACATTTTGTTTCATGCCACCATGGCCTATACCTAAAAAAATTTTCTGATTTTAATATATAAGCAAATGGCTTTTTTCACAAGATATTAATTGTTGATGTTCTGATTAACTAAGTTATCGATATAATCTTCTAATCCACACCTGGGTTGTATCAATTTTATACCGACCTATTTCTTCATGAGAACACTCATAAAACATCCGGTAGCGATCGAGGCAAAAACAGTAAGCAATGTCAGTATTACTACGTATACCCACCCAAAGGAAGCGATCATTACTGGCAGGAGGAATGGTTTGACAGCCCTGCTATAAAGGAATATAGCTATTGGACCAGTTCCCGCTCCTTCCTCTCTTAGATTTTTTAACAAAGGATACCATGCATAAATAGGTCCCATCGAGATTATCCCAGCCACCACAGAAAGCGCAATGCCTTTGATGTTCGCGCCTTTGCCAAACAACCCGACAATCTGAGCTTGTTTTACAAAGAGATTTAACGCAAGCATTATCACAAAGACTAGGGCGAGTGGCAGGACAATAGTGAGCAAAAGGTTGCCGCTGGTTCTCATAGCCATCAATGCCTTATGTGGGTCTATGGCACAAAGTATCCCATAGCATACCAACACACACAGGAAAAATGAACATGCGCGCGAGAGTTTTTTCCTTTAGATTTTTTGACACTCCCCCTGTTCACAGAACTCACCGAGTAACAAGGTTAACGATAAACACTGTAATGATTGCAATGGGTATTGAAAGTATAAAGCAGATGCCATTTCTGAGGAGGGCAAATCTCCTGCCCAAGGCTGCTATCTCAACAGGCAACTGTACGAGACCTACAGTTACCCACGTGATAATCAAAGCAGTTACAGTAAACAGGCTGATTCCATATTGTAACAGTTCTTCCCCGATAACGTAGCTATTTATGGGGTTCCCTGCGAGAATGCTACCAAAGAATGCTCCTAAAAAGGTATCCAACACTACATTTCCTGAAAATAGTGCGGCAAGGAAATTCCTAGAAACAAAGGTATTGAGTAAACTTATAAGCAGCACTACACCAAAAAATATTGGCAACATAGTGGCAAACTGATTACCAGAACGTTTCATCGCGTGAATAAAAATAGCCCTGTCAACTACACGTTTTCCCGGCTTATTTTCATTCTTGTCTGCCTCAGTTTTTTGGATTTCACCCTTTTTGTAGCTTTCCAAAACCTCTCCGACTGTTCCACTCAGTCCGGTAAAGATCTCTATCCCGTCGGCTTCGAGATGTCTGCGGGCAGCAGGACTACAATAGCCTGTCAGTGCTGCTTTTACATCTTTGCTAATAATAAGCACAATAGTTTGCACCCCTGTCCCGTGCTAGCCTAAAGAACCAGGGTTTGGTACTGCCTCAAAATTACCGGTGCCAAGATCAGCGATAATCAGGTATGGTGAAACCCCGAACCTATGGCCTACTTGAGCGTTTAGATTACTACCCTCTGAAGATATTGCGATCTTCATGTTTGACTCCTATGCTGTTAGAAAAAATAGCCTTAAAAAGAAAATATTAATGTCAAAAGAAAATGGCACGCAAGGGTATTCGTATGTATCAGTAATCAGCATATATCAATTTATGTTGCTGAAAACTAATAAAGATTATTTAGCGAAAAAAATAGAGATATGATATAAAATATTTTCGATCCATAGATTCCTTAATCACTTTTTGTAATAAGCACTCTATAGAAAGGAGTAAATTCAATCTCTTTCGAGCCCCAAATAGATAAAAAAGAAATAGATAGGCAGAAACAACGAGCACGAAAGCTTAGACAATCTGCATGGTGGCAAAGAAAGATCTCTACAGGTACTTGCTATTACTGCGGGCGGCGTGTTGATCCAGGGGAATTAACCATGGACCATATTGTACCACTCATTAGAGGTGGAAAAAGCACAAAAGGTAATCTTGTGCCTGCGTGTAAGGATTGTAACAATAAAAAGAAGTATCTTTTACCTATTGAGTGGGATGAGTATCTGAGCAGTCTCGCTCAGAAGTAATTTTAAATTTTAGAAAGGTCACAATGAATACAATAATGCGAATCGATATGGCGGAGCTTAAAGTCACCATCGAGAATTCTCCTGAAAACTATCAGTTGCTTGGTGGAAGAGGTTTGAGTGCCAGGATATTGAATACAGAGGTTCCGGCAATAACCCATCCCTTGAGCCATGAAAATAAGCTTGTGGTAGCGCCTGGTCTTCTGGCTGGAACTATGGCCCCATCCTTTGGGAGGATTTCCTTTGGCGCCAAAAGCCCATTGACTAAAAATATTAAGGAATCTAATGCCGGTGGTACTGCTGCACAGAAGCTCGACCGATTGGGTATCAAGGTAATTATTATCCAGGGAATGCCAAAGGAAAATCAAACCTATAGTATCTATATAGATCCCAAAGGAGTACAGATCATTCAAGCCCCTGATTTATCAGGAAAAATGAATTACGATCTCGTTACTGCACTTCAAAATAAATATGGAAAAGAGATAGGAGTTATCTCCATTGGGCCTGCAGGAGAGGCAAAAATGGCTGCATCGACCATTGCTATTACGGATCAGGATGGCAGGCCATCTCGTCATGCAGCAAGGGGTGGTCTTGGTGCTGTTATGGGATCAAAGGGAATAAAGGCCATCGTAATCAATGCAAAAGATACCAAAGCTATTGAGCCTCTCCACAAAGAGGGATTTAAAGAGACAGTAAAGGATCTCATTGAAGTACTGAAACAGGATAAAGGCTCCCAGTCGTTCTCTAAGTTCGGAACACCAAATGGAATTAAATTCTTAAGCCAGCTTGGAAGTATGCCCAGTTGGAATTATCATGGAGGGCCAGTTAAGGGTATAGAGAATATCTATGGTGAAACTATCTCCAAGGTCAATCAAAGCAGAGGGGGAAGGATGCATGGTTGCATGCCCGGTTGTGTTGTTCAATGTTCTATAGTCTTCAATGGAGAAGACGGCCAGCATCTCACCTCAGCACTGGAATATGAAACCCTGGCCATGCTTGGCACCAATTTAGGTATTACGAATCTTGATGCAGTAGCCCAAATGGACAGGATGTGTGACGAGTTAGGTGTTGATACAATCGAGGTGGGAAGCGCCATTGCTCAATTAATGGAGGCTGGGGTTATTGAGTTTGGAGATGATCAAAAGGTAATAGGGATATTAAAAGAACTGAGAGAGGGTTCACCTATGGGTAAGATTGTAGGGCAGGGCACTGCCTTCACAGCACAGTTTCTTGGCCTGGATAGGGTTCCTGTTTCCAAAGGCCAGGCTTTTCCGGCCCATGATCCAAGGGCCTGTAAAGCAGTGGGAGTAACGTATTGTACCTCACCTATGGGTGCAGATCATACGGCAGGCATTGATTACCGTGATTCGCTATCAAAGGAGGGCCAGGTGAAAAGATCTCGCGATGCTCAGATACTAAGTGCTACCATTGACTCTGTTGGATATTGCTTTCTTGCCATGCCCACAAAGGGGCAGCTTATGTATGAGGTGCTTGTAAAACTAATCAATGCCAGATACGGTACCAATATCAAGGAAGAGGATGTAATGAATATTGGCATCAATACCATAAAAGACGAATTGGCCTTTAACCATTCAGCAGGATGGACAGAGGTTCATAACCTTTTGCCTGAGTTTCTAAGGAGGGAAAAGCTTCCCCCACATAATGAGGTGTTTGATATACCACAGGATGAAATAGACGCTATCTTCAATAACAGTGTAATACCTGAGACTTGATCTTGCAATTTCACGATAGGGGCTTTAAGGTCAGCTAACAATATTTTGTTGGAATCTTCGACCCCCTGCTCTGAATGAATTGGGATTGAAATATGCAATAGATAGGGGCTATCTGAAATTGATTTTTTCAGTTAGGACTATGCACCCAGCCTGTCCATGTTGCGTATAGTAATCGTAAGCTAGGTGACTTATGGGAGACTTCCTATTCATAGCAGAATACTGAATTCTTTAAAGCAAAAGAGGTACCACAAGATATGCGAACCCCGACAGAAAAAACAGGACTATTTTTCCACTTGCACTTCGGGCATGTTAATGGGCCCACTTCGTAGATTTTTTGGATCAATCTTGCCCAATTCTAAGGTTTTTTAGGGAAATGGAACGGGTTTTGAAAGGAATTCGGACAAAATGAGAGTGGATATGGAGAGCCAGTCTTCATTTTCCGAGTAACGGCATACGATCATTAGATAATCGATACCCATTGTGAGTGTTGAACCGTAAATCATTCCTTTTTAGATATTGATCCCTTCATTTTTTTCGTATCCGAAGGTATCCTCCAATAATGAAAATAATACCAACAATAAATACAATGTTATTTTCATTGATTATACCATAAAAAACCGTGGCTATTCCTATAAGACATGCAGTGACAATGAAAGCCTTTTCTTTCATTTTAATGCCACTTTTCTATTGATGTTCATTACAATTCAGGAAGATGGAAAGAGCTTATCATTAGGTTGGTGCGGAGACGTTTCTTAAAGGGTCTGTCCGGCCAAAGAGTTATATTTTAGATTCCGGTTCTTGAAAGAAGTCGCAGTAGCCATTAAAACAGAGTGGGCTTACTTTCGATAATCAGTTCGTTTTCCTTGTAGCCAAAAAGTAAAAGGATTTCCTTGCAAAGGGCCAGCATATCTTTCACTGTTAAATGGAGATCCAGATAGATATCTGTTCCAGCTATTTTTTCACACTCTAAAAACTCATGGGGATTTTCACTAAAACAGGTCCTGCCTTCTAAAGAGATAAATAATATACTCTCAAATTCATCTCTGTGCTTATCATACATGATCTCACAGATCTTCAATACCATGGCCTTCCATGAATGCACATCGTGCTTTTCCTTTTTAAAAGAAAAGGATTTAATAGACTTCCCTTTAAAATCTTTTTTCGTAATCTTTTTGATATTATCCACTATGGGAGGAGGCTGAACTTTTAATACGTTCGCTTTTGTTTTGATCTCAGATAATACGAATTCTTTGACAGTTTCTGGGTCAGGCTCATATCCGCATAGATCTTTTGTCGCTTTTGAGATAATATTGGCGAGCCATTTCTCGGGCTCGTTGATGATTTTTTGCCACGCCTTTGGCAGATACTCATTTACAAGCATTGCCTTTTTCCTATTGAAATAGAGACTTTCTGCGGATTTCAGTGCATTTCCCGAAATGACATTCTTCCTTAATAGGAAATCTGAAAAACCTTGGGCGATATTGTCCGCCTTTTCTTTATGAATCTCTATGGCATGAAATTGCTTCTCCTCTGGACTTCCATCCATCAGTGGCAGGAAAAAGTTCCAGATGAGACCGTTGGTTAATATGGCTATTTTGATATCCCCTTGAGCGGCCAACTGGAAAAGCTGCTCCTGAAGCTTTTGAGAGTTCGCCAGGTCTTTTTTTACATTAAGAAATATCTTATTGGTGTTGTCAGGTTTCAATAAAAAATCGATTTTCCCGGTACCAACATGGTAGTCCGGTTCGATCTCGTCGATATTGAAGGGGTCCCATCCCAGCAACGATAAAATTTTTAGAACAATACTCTGCTTTATGGCAGCTTCCTCAAGGGAGCCTAACCGATTATCGGATTGGATTTTTTTAATAAATTCGATTAAGTTTTGCATTGTTATCTCCATCTATTTAAACCTTTTTTAAAGAACCATTTTCACCGTCGTCCTCAACGTTCGGCCGAAGCCCTTCACCGTTGAGGGTGGGGTATTATTTCTTGTTGATTTGACCATGTAAGATGCAATCAGCACCATGCTCCCTTCGTGAATATTCCCGATGCAATGTCTTACCAAATTAATTGCTATTTCGCTGTTTGCGGCATAATGGGTTCGAAAAAGAACAAGGGCTGAATAAAACACATTATGTTCAATCCATTGCATGGTCTTTGGTAACCACTAATTCTTTTACACCCATTCCCTTACTCAAATAAAATTGTATCACGGCGCCAGCAACAATCAAGCCATAAAAGATCCCCAAGGGTACGTGAAGTTGATTCATGATAAGGTATGCCCCAACCACACTAGTATACAGGATCACAAACCATTTCTCAAAGAGAATGAAAAGGATACCGAAGATGGCCCCTGAAATAATGGCCCAAAAAGAAATATTTCTTATGATCATTTCAATTCCAAATGGATAGATCGTGCCACTTGTTGTGACGGAGTAGATGGAGAATATAGCGATACCGAAAAAAAGGCCGGCAATAAATAGAATCGATTTGACAACGGTTTTAATCAGAAAGATTCCCAGAAACCCCATGAGAATAGCGCATAAAAAGGGCATCCAGAGGGCCAATGACGGACGAAGAGAGGCGCTAATGAACTTCAAAATAAAAACGGCAATAGCGTAACCCATACTTGCACCTAAAATAAAACCAATGATTTTAGTGGACATCTTGAAAAGCAGTCACCCCGCGGTGCAAATAATAAGTGATAAGAAGTCCCTTTTTTAGAGCCAGAATATAGGGGATTTCGCCTTGTGTGTCAAGGGTAAAGTTGACGCATCATGTGGTGGTCCTCCCTTTTAGCCGGACATTGGATAGATGGGGGTGAGGCGCTCATATTTGGGGAAGGTAGGGCTGGGGCCGTATATTCGTGGAAGGGACGACAGTTAGGTGAAAAAAAATTATACATCTCCCGTGAACCAAACTCCCAATTTGAAAAATCAGGCGGGCCTGTCGAGAGCCTCCAGGTCGAACGAGTAGACCTCCGGATAATCTGGGTCTACATATAACCACTTATCGGACGACTGACAGGCGGAAAATTGGAAGCAGGACAGAAAAAAATTAGCACATAGATCCACAAAATGTTGGATGGCTTCTGTTGTTCTGAGATTATAGATTACGTGCCACTGTACGTAACCTACCATCATTTTGGTTTTATTTCAGTATTCTAACACAATATGAAAGTTTTTTGATCTTTCATTTTTCCACTGGCACTTCGGGCATATTAGTGGGTCCACCTCATAGATCTTTTGAACCAACCTTACCCAGTTCTTTCGGTACTCTTTTGATGATCCGTCTGGTTCCAGGATGGAAGGTATAAGGCCATCCTGATTTTCTTTTTGCCACTTGCCTCGTAAAACATTTAATAGCCGTAATAACGAACCATCTGCTCACCCTTGTTGGGTATGTGGGAGCACATGGCCGCAAACCATTCCAAGCCGTCAAAGATCTTCCCTTCTTTTATAGTTGGTTTTTTCTTTAACTATAGGTTTATAGCGATACAAAGAGGATACTCTGACGGCAAACGGCAACCATAAACAAAACACCCCCAAAATTAAAATAAGGTGCGCCCCTGTTGCTTCTCAAAGATCAGGGTTATACCCGCATATTCAAATGACAAACAAAATTATCAAATGCTAAGGCTGACTGGACTTTCGTTTACCTCTGCCACCCCCTCTAGGATGCTCCTTCAGCCATTTTTTTGCCCTGCCGTTACCTAGCTCGGCCGACTTTTCGATATCTCTCCGACCTTTTCCTTTTTTTCCTGATCTATTGTAGGCCAGACCTCTGCTCCACAGGACACCCCGCATGTTCGGCCGAACTTTTAGGACTTCAGTCAGATCTGTTATGGCGTCATCATACCTTTTCATCTCGATGTATGCCATTCCGCGTGCGTAATACGCCAGGTGCGTTGGGTTGTTCTGGATCACGATATTTAATGCTTCGATAGCCTCTTTCACTTGACCGCTCTGACGTAATTCAACGGCCTTTTCATACAGGCCCCAGGCATTCAATATGCCTTCATTAGCATTCGCATCTTGGTTGATCCTGAGAAGATCGGACTGGAGCTGCTGCATCCGGGACTGCATTTCCCGGATCTGTTCAAGAGATTCATCATTGATTTCCTTGAGTTTTTGGATATTCTCCATTTTACCCGGCTGATTTCGCAGGTTGTTAATGGCTTTGGTGATGTCCTCCGGATTGGCCTCTATCTTTGCCGTTAAGGAATATTTTTCACCGTTCCACTTTTCATCCAGAATTTCCAGCTTAACGATCCCGGCTGTGAGGGCGACAATCTCATCTTTTTCGATTTGAAAATCTTTAATTTCAGTCCGGGATTCAAGGTATGTCCCGATCTTTTCCAGCAGCAGCCGCTTGATCTCAATCAGCGAAACCATCCGGCAGGTCAGTTTGCTGTCGGATTCCCCGGCGCTGTAAGTATAGTTTTCAATAAATTCCCTTGAGGTCGCCATGCTCGTAAAAGGGGAACTCAGTATCATTAGAACCATAATAATCACGCGGTATGGAACCATGCCGTCACCTCCAATAGCATTCATTCGGTTATCATCATATGGCTGCATCCTTCTTCAATCTACCTGCAGCTCTTTTAACCCCGCATAAAAATCGAGCACTTCCGGGTTTCGCAGGGCGTCCTTGTTGTATTGAGTCGAGTAGACCGGTTTCTCCCGATGCTACAGGTTGAGGTTTGTTTTCTCCGTTTTCCGCCTGGTTTCCCGGCGGTGCCACCATATTTCAACCATACATCAGTTGGCCCCGGCCCCTCACAGAA
>Ga0307379_10002821_pt1 | contig 25460 bp, 25 predicted proteins | sample UN2MG_FD_202237 | JGI IMG/M metagenome (GOLD analysis project Ga0307379, IMG submission 202237) | Soil microbial communities from Risofladan, Vaasa, Finland - UN-2 | ecosystem: Environmental > Terrestrial > Soil > Coastal area > Acid sulfate soil | place: Finland: Risofladan, Vaasa | collected...
TGTGGCAAGCCACAAAAGTCTTATTGCCCTGGTTATTGCATTGTCAATTGTGGGGAATTGATACAGAGCATGAAGATGCTAACAAAAGAGTTTATTCTTACGCTCATGGTTATTACATTGATATCGACTACAGAACACCAGCACCTATTTATAGTGTTGAATACGGTCATGGTCAAACTTTTTCAAGTGGAGATTTAGAAACAGTTGAAAGATACTTTTGGGATGATTGTGCGTGTATTGGAATCAATCCACCTACTGTTGAAAGATATAGAAGTGCTGTTAGAAAAATAGTTATTGATGGAATTGATAAAATGTTTATTAAAGCTGTTAAAATATCTGATACATTAACAGGAGATATATCGCCTGAAGAAAATTCAGAAATTGAAGCAATTAAAGGCCATCTTCAAGATATAATTATGAACCATTTAAAAGTTAATGAATAATGTTTGGTAAAGAATTTTATCCAACTCCACCAAAGTTGATACGCAGAATGTTAGATCCTTATTTTAAAAATGAACATTTAAATTTATCTGACATTGAAATATTAGAACCAAGTGCCGGTAAAGGAGATATATGCGATTTTATAAAAGATAAATTATCAAGATATAATAGTCGCGTTAATATTAGCTGTATTGAAGTTAATGAAGATCTAAAAGCAATTCTTAAAGAAAAAGGATATCCGGTTATAGCAAATGATTTCCTTCAGTATAATGAATCTATGTTTTGGGATTTAATTATAATGAATCCACCATTTAGTAATGGCGATGAACATTTGCTTCATGCAATATATCAAGCCAGGAATACTGACATAATATGTATTCTTAATGCCGAAACAATTCGGAATCCTTACACAAAGACAAGACAGCTCCTTGAAAATTATATCAAAGAGTTTGGAGAGGTCGAATACATCGAAAATGCTTTTGATACAGCTGAACATAAAACAAGTGTTGAAGTAGCATTAGTACGTCTTAAAATGACTGATGTAGATAATACTTTTGATTATGGCTTTGAAAAAGAAAAGATGCCAGATCTTGATTTTAATTTTGATGTAGAAAGTAATGCTATAGCAAGGAAGGATCTCATTGGTAATATGCAAGTTCAAAATAAAATAGTTCTTAAATATTATCTTGAAAAGCTAAAAGCTGATTCCAGGTATAATTACTTTTTTAGCAATATGTGTAATGCTAAAGATTCTTATGGATATCGTACTGAAGCTTTCCATATGGATGGTGGTAATGATAAGCAGCGTTATAATTTCTTATCAAAATCTTTAAAGCGATTCATGTGGCAGCAAGTAATTCAAGAGCTTGATGTTGAAAAGTATATGAGTGCCAAAGTGAAAAAGAATTTTGAAGCTTATATAACTCAACAAATCGAAGTTGCTTTTACCAAAGAGAATGTTGCATTATTCTTTCAATTTGTAATGAATAATCGCGTTAATATTTGGGAAGAAGCTATTGTAGATGTGTTCGATGTTCTTACTCGTTACACGAAAGACAATAGGCTGCATGTTGAAGGTTGGAAAACCAATGATAAATATAAAATCAATAGGCGTATAATATTACCTAATTGGGTGCTTTGGAAAGAGTCTTATGACGATAACCAATATATGAAAGATCATGGTAGAAAATTTAGCTTATGTTATCATAGAAATAAAGAATATACTGACATAGATAAAGTACTTGCTTATATTTCTGGACATGCATTACCTCATTGGTGTACTATTGACACAAATCTTGAAAATTATTTTCATAAACTTGGTGTTGTTCGTATAGGAGAATCATTTGACAATACAACATCTTCCGGTTATTTTGATATAAAATTCTTTAAGAAAGGAACAGTACATCTGTACTTTAAAAAGAAAGAGCTTTGGGATGAATTTAATATGAGAGCTTGTGCCGGCAAAGATTGGTTACCCGGACCTGAAAAGCATCAATGGGAAGAAGAACTTAAACGACGACGAAAAGAGCGTAATGCTGAAAATGAAACTCAAAAAGAAGAACTCTTGACTCTCACTGAAAATGTACAAGATTTAGTATATAACGATAAACTTTTATAATCATGGGAAATAATAAAACAGGCAATTATAATGCAGATGGCGAATACATAGCAGATAAAGACTGTTGTACTTATTGTGAGGGAACTTCATATCATATGAGTAGAACCAAACTTTGTGGGGCTTGTGATGGAACAGGATTAAAAAAAGTCCAACTCCAATTAATAAAAGTTTATAACGCTAAAAATAATTTACCAATAAAAACGAATTTAAAACCTTAAAGCAATAGATATGATATTTAGATTAATTAAAGATGGATATTGTGGTTTGCCGAAAGGAACTATAATAGTTCAAGAAGGAAATAGGGTTTATTGGAGAGTTGTAAGCACCGAGAATCCAAAAGTAGATGCTAATGATGGGAGAATCCTTGCTATGAGATTTCACATTGTATATATACAAAGAGAACCCGAAATTTGGGAAGAATGTCAAACTAAAACCTTAAAGCAATGACACCACAGAAATATAGCAAAAAGTCTTTTGAAACGCATCTTAATAGAACTACTATTATAGGCTTTGAATCCGATGATTGGATTATAGGTGGTAAGCGTAGAAAAGTATATGCATATCGTAATCTATATGGCACAGCTATAAGAAGATATGATCCTATAGCATTTGAAGTTGCATATCATGAATGGGAAAGACAAAATAATCGTTAACCCAAATTTGTCCTCGCAAATGTTTTCCAAGAAGCATCTGTATATGCTGCATCGCCAACATCTACAAGACCGGCTCCTATTGGATAAGTAGCAAAGCGTCTATGTATTACATCACCTGCATCTGCATCAATGTTTACAATTCTAACATTAGCATTTAATTCAAGTTCATTTACATCATAGTAAACTAATCTTGAAGGACAATCTACAATGGTTTTAGCAGTTACGGTATCAGTAATAACTACTGCATTACCAATTTTTACAATTTTAATAGCCATAATAAAGAATTTAATTCAAACAAATTTAATAAATAATATTTAAACTTATGAATAAAGGACAAATGATGAAGCTTGTTTATACTGAACAAGAACTTCGTAATATCGATAGTGCTATTCCAATAGAGTATTGGAATAAGAAGAATCCAGAAATTCAAGTAGATCCGGCAATACACGTTATGAATTATAACGGAGATAATGGATGCTTTGGAAAATTGGAAAACATGGAAACTGTTGCTTTAGAAAGAAATATTATTCTTTATCCTAATGCAATTAAAGTAACAGCTACTATAAAATCATATGGCGGTGGATATAATACACGCGACTATGATTTTAATGATGAACAAGCTTACCAAGAATGGTGGGATGCACATAATTCAAACCACATGTTAGGTAAGATTATTGGTATTCATAAACAAGAATCCAATTAACTTTTATTAAATTTAAAAATTATTATTAACCCTTAAAAACAAGTATTATGACGAAAGTTGAGTATTTAAACATTGCTGGCTATGATCCTAAAATATGGGAAGTAGTTAGTAAAGAAGCAGCAATGAATTTTCTTGCTGAACCTGGAGCAGTAAACAACATGTATTCCATTACAGATAGGAAAGCAGTTGATTCATTCGGCTCTGGATGCTATGTAGTTAAAACAGTTTGGTTACGTCAAACTATGGACACTATGGACTCTGAAGGTAGAGGTGGTGGAGTTAAAGCTCCTGAACCACTTAAACCAGAAACAAAACAGGTTCCACCACCACCTAAAGCTGTTCCACCACCACCACCAGTTCCGGCACCACCTTCTGACATAGAAGATGCTGAATATGAAGAAGTGGAAGATGTGGAAGACGATGAAATCTTTCCTGAACCACCTTCTGATTTCCTTTGTGAGAAATATGATAATACAACAATAGCTTGTGATGAACAATGTGATTCGTGTAGAGATATTGAAAACGCAAAAGAAGTTGTAGAAGAAGATCTTACTGAAACGCAAGAGCATACTCCTAAACAATTAGAGCGCATTAAAATAATGAATGATCTCGGATGGAATCAAGAGGGAGATATTTTTAGAAGAAGTGGTATTAGTGTTACTACAAAATTTGTTTTTGATTCAGAAGATTCTGTTTTTGATCTTTCAATTTCAAATATGAAGAAAACTGATGCAGAGCATAAAGCTAAAATGGATGCTATCAATAAGGAGAAAACTGAAAAAGTTGATCCAGTTGCTAAAGCACAAGAAGATCTTAAAAAGATTGTTGAGGCAAGTGGTGTTCCTGCAGACAAAGTTATCATTGGCTCTATATCTGGTACAGTTATAAGTACTGGTAAAGCTTCAGAAGGAACTCTTTCTGTTGTAAAGGATGATGAAATAACAGCAATTGAAGAAGGGCTTGACCATAAAGGAGAGCCAGAAATTCCTCTTAATGCTGATGGTTCTGTTAATACTACTGGTATGGATGAAGCTGATGCGCGTGATGCTATTTTAGAACATCAAAAAGATAGCAAGAAAGGAAAGCTTACCGGAACTCTTACTGCTAAAAAATCTACTCCTGAAGAAATAGAGGAAAGCAAAAAAGCTGCAGATAAACCTAAAGAGGTTAAAAAGAAAGCAGAACCTATTGTAGTTATTTCTGCAGATGAACTTACAGCGAAGCGCTTTGCTGTTGTAGATGAACTTATGGAAATCCTTATTCTTTTCAAAAGGACTTCTTATGCTATGGTACAAATCAAGGACATTCTTGATTTAGATATCACTCCACAAAAGAAAATTGATCAAATTAGAGATCGAATAAACATTCAATAATGAAAACAAGCAATAAATTTAAAGAAGCCATTTTAGAGCATCTTAAATTTAGAGCCTTTACAGATCCATTGTTCGCTGTTACCTTACAAAAGGAAAACAAGAACATCGATGATTGTGTTACATACATATTAAACACAGTTCAAAAAAGTGGTTGTAATGGTTTTGAATCTGATGAGATATTCGGAATGGCTGTACATTATTACGATGAAGATGATATTGATATAGGCAAAGGCGATAATAATATGAAAGTCGTTGTCAATCATACAGTAAAATTAACTTCACAAGAAATGGCTGATGCTAAACAGAAAGCTATTGAGGAAGTTATTGCTGATGAAAAGGCTCGTATGGTTCAGAAGCCCGGTAAGGCTATTGACAAACCAGTTAAACCTAATGTTGGAGATTCAGCTATTAGTACTCTGTTTTAATCATGAAAGCAGGAACTATAAGACAGCGTAGAGTCGTGGAAGTTAATGAAAAGCTTCCCGACATTACGCTTAAACAAAGAGAATGGGCTTTTGAGAATGTGGTATGTCATAAAGCCGTTAGACGTAAGTCTGGTTATATTATATGTCTTGATTGTGCTCATAAATGGAAATCAATATTTAAACATGGATGGATAGATGCTTTAGATAAAGTAGAATGTCCAAATTGCAAGCAATCTCTTAAAATTGAAATCACGCGTAGTAGTGTTTTCATTGACGAGGGTTATTGTTGCGTATTGGATAAATGTAAAGAATTTCAGGTTATAAGGAAATTCTATGTTAAAGCAAATTTCAAAGCAAATAAACCTCGTGAAACCTTTTGGTACGAAGTGTCCAGAATTTATATTGATGAAAAAGGTAATCATGAGATCATTGGTTATACATGTACTAATGGATGGCATGGAGAAAGTTGGACTCATGACTTTGTTCTTAAATGTCCAAAGACTTTAAAAAATCATGATTTTTCTCTTAAATATGGTTATTATCCTTATAAGAAAATTATACCTAAATTAAAACGAAATGGGTTTAATGGTAAAGATTTTCAGTTTCCATTAGCTTCGCTTTTCAAGGGTTTGTTATCTAATCAAAAGGTAGAAACTTTATATAAGCTTAAACGTCTTGACTTCCTTGAATATTATCTATTGGAATCTCGTGGAAAATATATTGATACATATTGGCAACAAATCAAGTTGGCAATAAAGCGAGGTTATCATTTCAAGGATTTGGGTATATGGTTTGATTATTTAAGGCTTTTAGAACGTTTTGGAAAAGATACTATGTCGCCAAGATACATATTTCCTAAAAGCATTAAAAAAGAGCATGATAAGTATGTAGAACGTGTTCGTAAAATCAATAGAAAAGAGGAACTTATGAAAATGAAAGCTCATATCAAAGAAGAACAAAAGGTTTATATTAAACAAAAAAAGCGATTTTTCAAACTTGCATTTGTTAAAGATAATATGGCTATTGAACCTATTAAAAGTGTAGAACAATTAATGGTAGAAAGCGATATGTTAAGGCATTGTGCTTATGGTAGTAGTTATCATAAAAGAAATGATTCTTTAATGTTATCAGCAAGAGTTGATAATAAACCTATAGAAACCATTCAGATTAGTCTTGGTAATTTCCAGATAAGTCAAGCACGAGGGTTTAATAATAAACCAAGTAAATATCATAATGATATTGTGGCTCTTATAAATGAAAACATGAAGCAGATTAAGAAAGCTTCAGTAATTAAAAAGAAGTCTAATTTAAAAATAGCAGTATAATATGAGCAAAGACGAATTGCCAGTACGACCACCACCGAAGAACCTTATTCGGCCAGCCCCTAAACCACCTTTAATAGAAGTACGACGAAGCGCTATCGTAAATCTTGATAGAGATAAATTACCACCACAAGCAGTAGATCTCGAAGAAGTAATTCTTGGAGCCATGATGATTGACCGTAAAGGAGTGGATGAAGTTATTGATATTTTGTTTCCATATATATTCTTTATAGAAGCACATCAAATAATTTTTGAAGCTATACATAACCTTTATAAGAAAACAATTGCCATAGATCTATTAACTGTTTCCGAAGAATTAAAGAGAATGAATAAATTACATATCGTCGGTGGCGATTATTATTTAATCTCATTAACTCAAAAGGTTTCATCTTCTGCTCACATAGAATTTCATGCAAGAATAGTAATCCAAAAATATGTATTGAGAGAACTAATTAAGCAGTCTATGATTACAAGCGAAGAAGCTTATCATAATGATCCGGATATCTTCAATATGATGGATAACATCGAAAAAGATATTGCACGCATTTACAAGCATGTAATTCAAGCCGATGAAGTCTATAGTAGTGATGCTAAAAAGGAGCTTTATGAAAAGGTTGCTGCAGTAGGTAAAGGAGAACCACCGGGTATTTATACTGGTATCTCTGGATTTGATAATTGGGGTGGTGGATTTAGAAGAAGGGAGATAATAGTAATTGCTGCAAGAACTGGCATGGGTAAGACCACAGCGATACTTGCTATTGCTTCTAATGGTGCTTTTGAGAAAAAGATACCTATTGCGTTCTTTAGTTTAGAAATGGCTGTAAGCGATCTTAAATCGCGATTGGCCGCTAAAGGAACTGGAATACCATATAACAAAATACGTGATGGTAAACTTACTCCTGTTGAGCTTTCAATAGTTCTTGATTATTATGATGAAATAGATAAATCTTCTTTACATCTTATAGAGAGGATTACTATACATGAGCAAATTATCAAAAAGATTAGAGAGCTTGTTACTAAAGAAGGCATTAAAATAGTTATGATAGATTATGTGCAATTAATTCGTTTAGCAAGAAGAACAAGTGATAAGACCGGAGATTTAGGTGTTATTACTTCAGACATGAAAGCTTTGGCAAATGAATTGAATATACCTATTGTACTAATAGCACAATTAAGCAGAAAGGTTGATGATAGACCAGGACATAGACCAGTCCTTGCCGACCTTAAACAATCGGGATCTATTGAAGAAGATGCTGATACTGTAATATTTCTGTTAAGAGCAGCTTATTATGATTTAATTGCTGGAATAGAACTTCCACCACAAGTAATAGGCAAAACAGAATTTATTGTTGCTAAAGGCAGAAGTACAGGAACAAGAAGTTTTTGGACACATCTTGATTTTAATCGATATGATTTCCGTTCATTGGAATAAATTTTATATATTAGCGTTTGTTAAGCTATACCTTACAAATACAATGACAAAAACGGATATTATTAAGAGTGTTACTAAATCATCTGGATTAGATGAAGGAGTAGTTAGGGATGTTTTTAATCACATTGTTGAAACCATTAAATCAAATTTATATAATGGCATCGATGTGAAAATTAATGATTTTATGAACTTTACATTACATATTATGAAAGCTCGTAAAACTCGAAACCCAAAAACAGGAGAAGAACTTATTGTTCCTAAACACTACAAAGTAAAAACTACTTTGTCCAGAGTATTTAAAGCAAGGATATTTAACAAGGTTGTTTATTAATGGGTTGGGATTATGAAGAATATAGCAAGGAATTTAAAAACATGACTGTCCATGAGATTAAATTTCTTATTAAAAATGAAGTACAGAATTCCAACTCATTTAAACAACACGTTCAAGAAGTGTCTTTAAATACTAAAATACATCCAGAAATAGTGCATGATGTATTAATAAATTATTTCACTAACATACTTATAGTGATTAATAGAGTACGAAAAATCAAAACAAAAATTAACGTATATGGTTTCTTTTCTCTTTTTATAAAGAAGGGGAATCGTATCTAAATTTCAAAATTATGAATGGTATTGGATTTACAGCTCCGGTAGGAGATAGTAAGAGAATTGACAATGTTGAATTAATTCCGAGAGGATTACAACTTTGTACTTTCACTTCATTGGTTGACATAGGAACCCAAGAAGGGGGCAAATTTGGCCCTAAACATCGAGTAAGATTGGTGTTTGAATTTCCTAAACATTACAGAGTCTTTTATGAAGGCGATGATGCAAAACCTGCAGCAATATTTAACACGGAAACCATGAGCATGAGTGGTGGTTCTAATTTACGTGATAAATGGGTTGAAGGAATGTTAGGAAGAAAAATATCTGATGCAGAGGCAGAAGTATTTGATATTTCTTCATTGTTAGGAAAACATTTTGTTGCAACTATTGTGCATTCAGATGATGGAAAATGGTCTAACATAGCAGCTATTGTTCCATTAGATGATCAAAACAAAATGATGTTTAGTTTAACTTCATTATCTGTACCACAGATTAATCCTACTACGTTTTTTCATTTTAGTCAAGGTTTTGAATCAAAGAACTTTGCTGAATTGCCTAATACTGTAAGGGAGAAAATCATTGGTTCTGCAGAAGGACAAGCACATCTTCATGCTGGTGGAAAGTTTGCTGAAGCAATAGAACGTCATTCAACAGCTCCATCGCCACCTTCGGGTGCTTTGGTTATGATTGACCAAACAGTAAGCTATGAAGCTTATAAACAAGCTGGTTGGACTGATGAACAATTAATTCAGAATGGTAAAGCCAAGAAGCAAGAAGTAGTTGCTCCACCGGTTCCTATTGTGGCAACACCACCACCACCGGTAGCAGCGCCACCTATACCACAAGCTCCTGTTGTACCACAGGCTCCAGTTATTCAAGCACCACCTGTTCGTAAATTAGTGTTTAACGATCCTAATGAGCAACCGTTAGAAGTTTGGATTAAAGCTGGTTGGACAGAAGAAAAGATCGTAGCCGAAGGGTTAGCGACTTTTCAATAGGAGTAGTAGAAAATAAGCAGGCTACTGCTCCAGTTCCACCAGTGCTTACTGTTTTTGATAGGGATGATAATGAGTTCAACCCTCATGAACATGATGATTTGCCATTCTAATGCATCAATTCATTTGTAATGCTGTAGGGGGAAAAATAGTACCTCTACAGCCAGACAAAGAGAAGTTTCTACTAAAATTACTTAATAGTTATCAAGACTTAAATAAGAAGTTCAAGGTTACTATTGAGATTATTGAGAAACCTCTCTCCAATGAACAAGTGAAATTGTATCATGCATTTGTTTTTAAAGCATCTAAACATTTCGGAAATACATTTATGGAAATGTCAATATTATTAACCCATCTACATCCTCAAGTTGGAATGGAAGGAGTTAATTGGCCTAAAGATGTAAGTAAATGGACAACAGATGAATTAGATACTTTTATTAATCAAGCCAGCGCGTTACTCGCAGAACAAGGCTTTATATTCAATTAAATTATGTTATACATTATTATCGCACAAGTAGCCAGAGCAGCTGTTATATGGACAGCTAATAGAACTGCAAGGAGAGTACTCAAAACTATAGCCATTGGTTCTATAACTGTTTATTTGATTAAGCGATATAATTACTTACAGAAACGATATGAAAGAAGATGAATTTGTACTAACTGATAGTCAAATAATTCTTGACCAAAAGCTTTCACTTTTCTTAAAGGGATCTGAAAGAATATTTCTACTTATAGGAAAGCCCGGAGTAGGCAAAACCACAATGACAAAGATATGTTTAAAAGAGCATATTCAAGGAGATATCGAGAGCCAGGCAACTGGCTCTAATATCAATGTTGCTGGAATTGCATTATCACATCAAGCTAAAAATGTACTTGGAGAGCATGTACCTAATGTATATACTTTTGCAAGTGCTTATGGCATGAAAGAGGTAATCGCAGAAAACGGATTAAGGACATTTGAATATGATAGGTTCCGAAAGGAGTTACCTATTGGAGAATGTTCTGTTCCGGTTTTTGTGCATGACGAGGTTTCTCAATATACAGCAGAAATGTTAAAAATTGTGTTAGAAAGAACTCCTATGTTCAGTAAAATAATATTAATGGGAGATAAAGGACAGCTACCACCTATTGACAATGATAGGAAAAAATCGGATGTAGATAGTCCTGTTTTTGATTTAGAGCTACCTGATGAATGTAAACACGAATTAACTGAACGTGTGAGGCAGAGCAAGGATAATCCTATATTGGATCTGTCTGATTTAATACGTGAAGAAATATTTGGGAATCAAAACATTTTAAGAGTACTGGATGCTATTAAAAAGCCTAACATAATGCATAAGCAAGGCTTTGACTTTATAAGTTATGCTGAACTTAATGAGCATATAAAGGATAAGAATCATCTTAATACTTGTGTTATTGCATTCCGAAATGTTACCGTACAATTTTTTAATGAACAAATACGAAACTTCGTATTAGATAATCCTAAAGATGAAATTATTAAAGATGATATCATTTGTATGCTTGATAACTATTATCATATTGTCGAAGGTAATATTGTTGATTATGTTCTTCATAATTCTGATGTTTTTAAGCTTGGTAAAGTTTATACAAAGTTTATTCGTTTTAATGATGGAGATAAAATGCACAAGATCCAATCTTATGTAGCAAATATTGTAGATCAAAAGAAACATCTTATAGTTCCTACTCCAACAGGAAAAAAGGAACTTGATCTTGCTTTAAAAGGCATGGCTGAAAAGTGTAATATAGGTATAATGAAATGGAGTGTTTATTGGGATTTCCGAAAAATGTTCTGTTCATGTACTTATGGTTATGCAATTACAGCCTATAAAGCGCAGGGGAGTACCTATAAAAGCGTTTATGTGGATATTAACGACATACTGCTAACAAAACCATTAACGCCAAAGAGGAAGCTCCAGACGATTTATACAGCCATTACAAGAGCAAGTGATGATGTTTACTTTTTAAAAGGAAAATTATGAAAAGATTTAAAATTGAACAAAAAGTTAAAATCATAAAAGGTTATATGTGGAAAAAGTTTTCCATTAATGCTGATACAGAAGAAGAAGCAAAAGCTCTTATCGAAAATAACGATGCAGAAGAATTTTGTTTTGATATTGATTATGATATTGAACTATACGAAAATATCGGTATGACTACTGAAGAAGCTTAAATTATAAAACTTATGGAAATAGTACCTTTTATAGTACCAATGAGTCCATATGAGAGCATTGACTTAAATAGAAAAGTCATTGATAAAATTGCTCTCATTGATGCTGATAGATATAAGCACGTTGTAACGTACCGTATGTATCAAAAACTCATGGATGAAGGAATACCACATAGCAAATCTTTATTGAATGAAATCATAGACGAATATTTATCAAATGACATATTTGATAGGTTTGAAGCTAAAGCATACATATTCTGCTTTTCAGCTCCTTCCGGAAGTGTTTTCAGAAATGCTATGGCACAAGAGAAAAAGTATAAAGGACAGCGCAAAGGAGAAGATAAATACTTCTATAGCGATAAATATGATGATATGGCTTACGTGTTTCAATACGTTAAAGAAAGATATCAAACATTGTTCTTTGAGGATCTTGAAGCTGATGATATTTTATCAATGCTGCAGAGAGAAGAATCCTTTATATTTTCTCATGACAAAGATCTATTGCAAGTTCCCGGATGGCATTGGGATATGGATCGATACGAATTGAAGTTTATTACCGAAGAACAAGGATTCGTTAGTCTGCTTTCTCAAATACTAACAGGGGATGCTACCGATAATTTTGGTGGCCTTGCAGGATTTGGAGCAGTAGCAATGGATAAATTTAAAGAAAAGATGCAAGTTGAAAACATGAAAGCTGAACACATGGTTTATTATGTGATGAAGCTATATACTGACAAACATGGTATCTTAAAAGGTTTTGATACATTTGTAGAAATGTGGGCATTAGCTTCTATGAAATTAGATAGAGGCGATTATTTCAGAGATAAATATGCTACTTCATTCTATTTAATGGACAACCTTTGTAAAATACAAGAAAATGCAGATACCTAACATAATGGTAATATTAAAAATAGCTGAATTATATCCGGATAGGCTTGTCTGTATAGCTATTGAGGATGAAGATCAACATATGTGGTCTGCAGCTCTTATTAATGGAACTGGTAATATCATGGGAGAAACGGTTTATTGTTTTGAAGGATATACATACGACACCAGTGATAATGCATTAAAAGCTATGGATAATTTTCTTCGGATAACAATTGATTCAGTAAAAGTAATGTCTAATTAAATAAATAAATTATGAGTGCAACAGAAGCTTTAAGACAAGCAGGAATGACTGCTAATACTTATTTAGTAGATGGCATAATTGCCATTGATGAACATTTTGGCGAAGGATATTGTAAAAGACATCCTGAACTATTATCTACATTTATGATAGTAGCCAGTAAAGATTTTGAACTTTCATGTAAAATTGGAATAGTAGATAGAAAAAGTTAAAATATTTAATATATAATAATCATGAAAACAAAAACAGAAGAAGTACAAGAATTGGTGGTACTTACGCCAGAGCAGATTGAAGCGCTGCCAAAAGAAGTAAAGAAGAACGTCGTTTTTCTAACCGAAACAGTAGGAGCAAAAGATCTTATGGTCCTTAATCCTATGGTAACAGAATTGCTTGAAATAAGAGAGCAAGGGAAGGCAATAAAACTTATTCCTGCAGATAAGGAAGGTAATTATGATAAGGACAATATCCAATCATTTACAGATGTAAAGAAACGCGTTAGAACTTTCAGAGCTGAAGTTGGAAGAGTGGCAAAACAAATGAAAGAAGATCCTGCAAAAATCACAAAAGCCATTATCGCTATTGAGAAAACATTTGTTGCAGAAGCTACAGATGTTTATGATGCTGCAGAGAAAGAATTTGCTGATTATATCAAAGATGAAATAGCTAAAGCCGAAGCCAAACAAGCCGAAAAGGATAAAGCTTTGACTGATATGATTGAAGCCTCTAATAAGATAGGGCAAGATGCTACATTACAGCTTGAACGCACTAACCTTTACAATAAAATAAAGTATGAAAAGGTCAATAGGCATTTGGTTGAACTTGTCCAGGATGCTATTATCAATGGTAGTAAAAGGAGATTGGAAGAAGTTTTAGATCAAACCAATAAGAACACTTTCGAATTGGAAACTGCTGATGAAGATGTATCTATTCTTGCAACTAATGTATTAGCTGAGCTTAAAGAATGGTTTGCAGTTACTAAACGCAATGCTATTATAATGCTTGGAGATAAACTTAAAGCAATTGCTATAGAAGAAGAAAAAGCAAGGCTTGAAGTTAAAGCTGAAACTCCGGTGGTACAATTACAGCCAGAGAATAAAGAGAATACTCCAGCCAGTTTCTTTGCCAGTGATGAAGAAGTTCAAAACGCAATGTATAAAGATACTATTGATCGTATTAATGCTATGAATGATATAGAGTTTTCTGATCATATACTTACAACGATAAAAAATATATATAGTATTGTTGCAGAAAGATTAAAGGAAAAGCCATCATCTTCTCCTGTTCTTTATGATGTTAGAAATATATTATCACAAATACTTAAATTACAAAAATGATAACAGTTAAATTTCCAGCCTTAAACAAGGCACTGACAAAGGATGTGAAAGATCTTCCTGACAATGATCCGCGACGAGGTATTATAGTTCTAAACAATAATGCCATTGTTCTACAAAACACTTTTTGTTTTGTTTGTAATCTTAGAGAATACTTCATGATGGATGCCGGCATAGAAGATGATTATGAACTTGAAGAACTTGATCGTATTTTATTCTTTATGGATGAAAAGGTTTTTAGTAATGAGTTCTGGAGCGAACTTACAAATGGTTCGAATATGAAAATGAAAGAAGGTAATCTTTTTATAGAAAACCTAAAGTATTCAAAGGATCTCCACCATAAAGAAATACCTATGAATTTGATAGAGCCATTGAAAGGTCTGACTAAAATAAGTAAGCAGCCTGAAAATGTACTTTCTGCAGTAGGAATTCCTTTTGGAGCATTGAATAAGATTTATTCTGTATTGCCTACAGATTTTAAGAGTGATGTTATCATATTAGAATTTGGTGGCCAGGATCTTCCTGTTAAATTTACTTTTAGAAAACGGAAGTTCTTTTATGGATATATACATCCTCATTATGATGCAGCCCAAGAAGGATTTAGATTTGAATCTCTGGATAGCTTTGTAGATAATATTAAAGATTATCTTAAAAATCTTGAAGATAATATAGTTGTGGTTCCACCACCACCAGGACCACCTGATAAGGTTCAAGAGAAAATTGAAGAAGATAGGGCTCAACTCAAAATCATAGAGTAATGGCATTCACAGCACCTACAGTTACCAATGAGAACCCACATGAAATGGTTTTCAGATGGTATCTTGAAGAACTTCAACAATATGATTATATTGAGAAGTTCGACCGAGAGCTTGAAACATTTGCAGTATTACCTACTCAATATTTTCAGAGAGAAAAGCATCTTATTGTAAAAGAGAATCCACTTGAAGAATTTGCTTTGTTTCAAGATGTAACATATACTTATGATTTTAGGATTATATGGACTCAAAAAGCTATCAACATATTTACTGAAATAATAGAGCCTAATGGTTTCTTTAGGTTTGGCATGCCAACCTTTGTTTCACATAATATAATGGTTGATGGAGTTTCTAAAATTGTTTCTTATGTTGATGTAAAACCTCATTATGCTGCTGCTAAATTTGGTGGTGGAAAAATGGGATCTTATTATACCTTTCCGTTTATACAAAAGTTCCTTTATCATACAAAAGGACTTTATGTGAATAAAATAATTCCTATTCACAGTGGAAAATATGGTAAAACGACTTGTTTATTTGCTACAACTTTTGTTCCGAACAGATATAAATATACTGATAAGAACGGCAAATTCAGAACGATTCCTTATAGACAAAGATCTATTATTTCTTATGCTACTCAAAAAGCAGATGTTATAAATAGAATATTAAGCGATAACGCTAAAAAAGAATTAAAGAACACTCAAACTAAATTATTATGAATTATTTATGGATTGCCCTTGGAATTGCTGCATTGGTTATATTGTTTATTTCATTATCAAAAAAATCAAAAGCTAAAGCGCAAGAAGAACTGGATTCATTACCAAAGCCATTAGATTTAAACGAACCGGCTAATTGGACAAATGAAGAGTTTGATTTTATTTCAGATCTTAATATTTATAGACATGATTTAGGACTTTCATTGATTGTACATGATGATAAAATGAAAATATTATCACAAGGTAGAGTCAAGATGTGGATTCTGGATAAAGTTAATATTAGGAATTTGCATGATGGGTTTAAATTCCATTCTTTACGTTATCTAAAACAAGGTTATGCTGAATTAGACGAACTGGCACAAGCTGGTTATACTGGCTATAGTATATTGCAGAAATATAAATTAAGTTCTAATCATAATTCTGTATTAATAGACCCTGCAATTAAGTCTGGTGCTATTACAATTTGAAAGAATCATGTTGATAGGAATAGAACTTGTTTAATTTTAACTAAATAACCATGTGTGGATCAATAAAACCTTGGCCGCTTTCAGATGAAGAAAAAGAATTATTTGATAAATATCTTAAAGCAAAGAATGGACATGTTATTGGTTGCGCTTGTTATAGATGTAATCAAGTAGATAAAAAGTTTAATATTAATATAGAATAATTATGGTAAGAAATTTTGAAGAACAAACTCATGAACTTACAGATTATGAGTTAAAAACTATATTGCCTTTGATTAGCAAAGGGCTTGATTATCGCAAAGGAGATCATATGGCGATTACGTCTTTTCAGGCTATGCGAATTTTAAAATCTAAATGGCCAGAAATAAAGATTAGTGGACCACGTTGGCGAAAAATAATTAATCACATTCGAGTTAATAGCTTAATTCCAGGACTTGTTAGCACTTCAAAAGGTTATTACATAGCGACCTCAAAAAGTGAGCTTAAAAACTATATGGAATCATTACGAGAACGTATCAATAGTATAACGATGGTGTACGATTCAATGGAATATCAATTAAAAACATTTTATTAATGTTTACTAAAAAAGCCACTCAAATTAATGGGTGGCTTTCTTTTTGTCCAAATGGTATTAGAGAACGGGCTTGCATTGATTCAAATATAGCTAAAATAATCCACTTACCAAATTTGTAGTTGATCTAATGGATGCCGGTATTACTTTACCTGATAGCTTACCGTAGTTCCAGTAGTAGTTAACATCCCAAAATGCTTCACTTGCTGTATCGCTTGTTCCGGCTAACATAGCCAGTACTGCAGACATACCTACACCACGAATACCAGAATCAAGTCTTGCTCGTTGTTCCGGAGATAGACTATCGCGATACTCCTTAAATTTAGTAGGATCGTTATAAACATACCTCAACATCTTGCCTACAGATCTCATTGTTCCAATGGTTTCTTTACCATAAATGTTTACATCTTCTTTAGCAAACCTATCATGTACCATAGTTGGTATAAACCTGCTAAATTGAAGTAAAGCTGTTCCCCAAGAATATAATTGTATTGCTCTCTGGTCAGTAGGCTGATATCCTCTACCATGGGAAGACTTCACTCTGTCTTCAAGCCTAACAATATCCTCTTTTGAAACTTCCGTTTCTCCTGGCTTGTAATTTCCTTCATCATCGAATTTGTTTAACTGCTCGTCAGTTAACAATCCAAGCATGTGAACTTGCTGAATCCATTTTTCAGAATAAATCATTGGCCCTAAAGCTATGTCAGTAATGACAGCATCAAGTCCATGCTTCTTCTCCATATTAACCTGATCATACACGTTAATCTCCATAAAGTTGATGTTCTTCATTATACGAGCCATTCTTCTTGCTCGTTTCTGAACACCACTTATTCCACCTTTAAATCCTTGATCCAATCCCCAAAATCTCGCTTCCCCTTTTAGCCATGCTCCACCACCTAAATCTTTTATGTTGTGGTACTTCCCTGCAATTACATTTCCTATGGCATATAATCCACCTGTATTCTTATTGGCTTGATATCCTAACGCATAAAATAAATTAAGCCTGGTTAATCCTAATATTACATTATCTGCTTTTTTTCCCATGAAAGAAGTTTGCCTAATGTTTCTTGAAAAATAATCTTTCCATACAGTTTTAATATGTTTATTCATATTTGGTAGATTATTTTCTTCATTGTAAGCAAGTACTCCATCGATAAAAGGTTGCAGTTTCAACATGCCTTTAAATTTATCGTTTCCATGCACGAAAAGGCTTGAATGAATATAATCCCCTAAAGCTTTATTTAAGTCCATAGAAGGTATTTCTGTAGCTTTAATAGAGCGATTATGAGCAAACCTATTAATAGCTCCAAATCCTAATGCTGTTTCTGGAAGTGTGCCAGCAGGTATAATTTCACTTCCATCTTCATTTAAACCGGATGCCAACAATTTCTTGGCTTTTAATTTCATTTTCCGGTATTCCAATATTTTTTTAAAATCATTTTTATGACCTCTCGCAGATTCTATTTTAAATAGATCTTCTATTTGTTTGAAATTTTTTAATTCGCCATCATGCATCATTTTAACATCATAGATAATTTGATCCTCATGTCTTGAATTAGCAAGCAATCCTAATAATCCTCTTGATGATAAAACTTCAAGAGCTGTCATTGATGTATGTGGAATATAATCTTGTTCCCTTTTTTTAATCGTAGATGGCTCTAATTCTTCAGTAGTTTTTCTAAAGAAATCATAGAAGTCCTTTTCAGCTTTGCTTATATAATTTTGTGCAAAGTCTTTCTCGATATCCTGTTTCGGTCTGAATTTAAAATGAGTTACAAGAGTTCCCTGATCATTCAGTTTTTCTTCTCTTATAACTAAATTACCATATAGGCGTTCATAGAGGTTTGCTCTATTAGAAAATACAGCATCCCTAATTTTTAATCCTAAATTACGAAGTCCTTTAAGAGTGAATATATTAATGGCACCATCATAGCCAAGCTTTTCTTTATAAAGAGCATGAGTAATATCATTCATTTCTTCGATATACCTTCTCTTTTCACCTTGAAATGCTTTGTATTCGGTTTCTAACATTCTTGCCAAACCTTGACTGGCTGGATGATTAGAAGGAATGGTAGATCCAGACATCATCCAAGCTTGCATCTTTGAAACATCTTTGCCATCCGGCTTGATATCTTTATGAAGCTTCATTTGATCTACCATTATTTTTCTTGATAATTCTTTTACTACAGGAGTTAATATCCCGGAATAAGCATATACATCAAGCTCACCATATTTGTTATACATATCAACCAATTCTTCTGTTGATTTTTGAGGCAATTCTCTAATTACACCATCTTTGATTTCTTGATTAGCTATGTCTTTGGCTGCGATGTATTCACTATACATGGCTTCCTTACGACTTTTAGGCATATACTCCTGGTAATCCCTTGCCATGTCATATTCAAACTTTGTAAGAGGCTCTTTTTTAGTGAACTTATCAATGTACCAATCTTCTCTTGCATCTACATTAGGAGTTTCTGTTTTAGCACCTTCTCTCAAAGCTTTCATGGCTTCTTCATAAACAATACCAGCTTCAGTTAGGTAATCTAATGACTTACTTTTTTGTCCTGTATCAAAAGCAGCATAAGGAGTTCCTGTAGTATCGTCTTTGATATTGGTTAAATCAATAACTGAATTCTTTGAAAGTGTATCTTCTACAAGTTTGATTTTTGATCTTGCTATAGTTTCAACTCGATCTTCTTTTTGATCTCTTGAACGTTCAGTAGCTACTTGTGAAGCTTCAGCATCGGTAAACTTGTCAAGCTTGTAAAGTAAAGATAATTTAGTTCCATCAGGCTTTGTCTTAATAACATTGATATATAAACGGTTACCTTTTAATATCTTATTAAAAATTTTGTCTTTATTAAAGATAGCATCAACAATAGCATCATGATCCTTCATAGGAGTTTGTATGTAAACCTTGTCAAATGGATTACTGGCTTCTTTTGAATATCTTAAAACAATAGCTTTTTCAAGTTGATCCAATACCGCTTGATTTATTTTAGTTGTTTCAGGAGTATTGGATTTGTTTTTCATAGCTTCATCTGAAGCATAATTGATAAGAGCGTTGGTATCTTTACCAAAGAAAGGAGCAAGAGAAAGTTTGCCTTTCCATCCTCTTGTAAGCAAATCATAAGCTATTAAATCGTTTCTTAAATCAGATGGTAATTCTTCAAATTCCATTTGAGCTTGTTCTCTTTCAGATTTATTAAGACTTTCATTTACAAATGCATCATTAGCAGATATGTATTTATTGTTACCGGTAAGATTCATGTTTAAAGCTTGTCCAAATAAAATGCTGTTATTTTGCATAGTAAATGTGTTTCTTACATCTTCATCGCGTATCACATTATCTTCACTATTTAAACCTTCTAAATATTTCGCTACTTTAAAATATATCGATTCTTCATTACTATCAGATTCATCTAATAAGTTTACCATATAATCTTTTGGTAGATTATTATGTCCAAGTAGTCTTGATGTATTGAAATGTAGAATATCCCTGGTAATTTTTATTATTTGCTTATCAGTAAGATTTTCTCCAATAGCATCAGTTATACTGTTCAATACTCCATTGGTTGATTCTTGATAAACAGGGTTAACTCTCTGTAAACGTGTTAAGGTTTCTTTTGCTACATTATAATAATGATCCATATCAGGATTGCTTTTAAAATCATCATTAATAAGTAGTGTTTTATTTTCTATTTTACCAAAACGAACTTCATCAAAAGCATCAAGCTGTTTCTCTAACACTAATGGATTGACATGGATTTTATTATGACCGGCCATTATTGTTGATATAGCTTGTATTTCAGAATTCATATTGGATAAGTAATCAAATAAATGAATGATAGCTTTTTGTTCTGAAGCCATATTTGTTTGATTAACCGCAAACTGTATTGTTGAAGGACTATCACCTAATTTGGCATCTTTAAATTTATGAGTTTTCATCCATTCTTTTGCCGGCACAATGAAATCTTCAAGAGAAGTGGATTTAGCGCTTTTCATTAATTTATTAGCTATAACAATAGTACTATACACTTCCTTCTTAATATCTTCTTTGCTTTTTGGAAAACTATGATAAAGGCTGTCATTACTTCTGTTTAGATCTCCCCATAATTTTACTGCAGGAGAATTAAGAACAAAGCCCATTTGCTCTATAGTCATTCCTAAATTAACCATTAAAACAGCTTGTGCTATATTGCTTTCATTCATTCCAAGATCATCAGCATAAGAGTATTTAACGTTATCTAAAATGATATTTGCTAATATTGCAGACTGTTGATTTCTGCTTTCTTGTCCTACAGCAGTATCAGCAAAAGTTCCAATAACATTACCACCTACTTTGATAGTCTTACTAATTGGCACTCTTGCTGCAGCAAGTTGATTGGTTATTTTATGTAAGTTAAAGATTGGTCCAATATTCCTTTTTGAAACCATAGTATTATTATAATCAGCCATTCTTGATTTTGGAGAAAATGGCATCACATATTTCTTTTGAGAAGGAAATTTCTCTTGTATGTTTTTAATGGCATCTTTAGTATTTTCTTTAAAATCCATTTTGGTTGTAACCTGTTTAGCCATTGCAGGAGATAACCAATATTTAGTCATTTTATCAAAAGCTTGATTCCAGTTATCATAATTAGCCCATTGCTTTTGTCTTGTATTAGCTTTGGTTTGTATGAATAAAGCATCGCCATCATTATCAGCGCCTATGATATCATTAAATTCAGAACTTACACTTACTTGATTACCTTCTCCTTCATTGAAACCTATAACCTCAAATATTCCAGTAGAGCTTGGTCCATGTCCAGGAACACGCGAAGCAATTACAGTTTCGCCTTTAACATGATATCCTATAAGTACATTTGCAGAATTTCTTTCTTCACCTATAAATTTACCAGCTTCTTCAAAAGAAATATCAAATTGTCTTGCAGCTAACATTTTAGTAGCAAATTTTAAAGACATTAGATCTGCTTTAAGGTTGCCATCTTCTTTCCTTATTCTCTCAATCATTTCTTGATTCTTTTTAGAGAATCCTTTGACTTCAGTATTTAAGATTGTTTTACCATCATTGTTAGTTACAGTGAAAGCTCGTCTTGGTCTAACACTATCAATTTTTGATGCATCTAAAACAATCTCAGCTGCAGTTAAGCTACCATCCTCATTCTCTGTATAACCTTTTAAAGCTTTATTGCCTTTAGCTTGTGTTCTCCATCCGGAATCTGGTTTCTGTTGTGATATCGCTCCTGGAGTGGTTAAAGTGTTACCGGCTCTACGAAACGTTTTAGCTAATTGATTAGTGATGATTTCAACTAAATATGGATGTGCTATAGAACCATTATCTTCAAATAAGATTCTCTGAGCTTGATCCATGTCTTGTTTATTAAGACCTTTATCAACTAATCGTTTATAATCTGCATTAGTGGCCAGTCCAATTTCATTAACTATAGCTCTTAAATTTTCCATTTTTTGAGCAACGATCAATGATTGGATCTCGTAAGCCTCTTTTAGTTTACCATTGAAAGAAGCATTTACAATAATTGAATTAACCATTTGTACAGGAGTACCGGACTCAAAGCTTTGTTTATCCATTAATTGTTGAGGTCCGAAATTGTAGCTTTCTATACCTACAAATTTTCCTTTACTATAATATAAATTATCATAATGCTTCATCGCTTCATCAATGTTTTGTGATAAAGCTTCTTCAGTATATTTTGCTCCCTCTGGAGTATATTCCAGTGGAATAGAATTACCATTTTCATCCACATCCCTTGTAAATTTAACTGGAGAGAAATTAGATTTGTCCGAAGATTGTGGAACTGCAATAACTATATGATTAGGACTTCCATCATTTAACAATCTTGAAGGAGCTCCACCATGTTCTTTTTCATAGAAAGCAAGATATTTATCTTTTCTTGCACGCATCAATTTATACAATGGATGATTTTTACCAACTATACTTGTATAACCTTTTAGATAAGCTGTCTGCCCTTTAAAATTTGGATTTGTTTTTTCAATACTTGCATTAAGGAATTTGAATCCACCATTCATATCAAAGACTCCTTTACCTAAATTTTGAAATAGTTCAGCATCTTCTTGTAAAATGTACATAGCTGAATCAGTTCCGGATATGCTTCCATTAAGGATCTCGTCAGCAAAGAATATAGGCTCTATTTTAAAATTATCATTCTTAACAGATATAACTGGAGAAGAATTCAATTTAAAGCGTTTTATGATGTCTTTGCCTTTAATGCCTGGTGCAAATACCTCTTTTACATTATAACCGTTCACGATTGAGTTAATGGTATATTCAGCCACTAATTTCTTACCTTGAACGTTAAGCTTTGTAGGATTACCGCTTTTGTCTTTATGGAATAGTGTAGAAAGATTGAACGAAGCTTCTTTGTTTATCTGCTTAACTTTAAGTCCAAACATTTCTTTAGCATTATCATTAAAGAATTGGACATTATCACTAATAGCTTCCAAGAAGGCTTTTCTAAACTTAACTTTATTGCCGGTTGCATCATCATCAAACATTTGATTGTGCATAGCAAAGACACTATTTAATATTTTACCATCAGGATTGAATTGTGTTTTACCATCAGCATTAGTAGTAAATACTTCATCATATTTGATACGCTTCATATTCATCATAAACTTTCTCGGACTATCAGCGAAAGCTCCCATATCACCAACATAGAAATTGGTTCTTGCTCCAGAAGGTCGAATAGAACTGCCTAAAAATGTCATGAAGCCATCTATATTTTGTTCTAAAGCAGTACTATCTTGATAAACAATTCCTTTACCATTAGCTATATCGCGAAGTCCATGATATTGTGATATCGTTGGTAAAATGCCATTTTGATATTGATCATAAATACTTTCAAGGAATTGGTTGTGAACATATCTTTTACCTAATTCATCTTTATTTTTATAATTCAAATGAGAGAATTGCTCCATGAATTCCTCTTTAGTAGCTCTAACACCTTTTTCGTCAGGAGCCATAAATTTGATCATGTTATCAACCTCTTTGGTTAAATGGTTATTAACAATACGAACAGGTTCTAAATTACCTTCAGCATTAATAACAGAACTCAATGGAGTAAACTTTCTATTGGTATTAACAAGAGCTTCTACAAGTGGTCTGGCATTATACACAAAGACTTGATGTTTGCCATCATTAACAATTAACTTACCTTCTTTATTAGTATTATAAATTAATCCTTTTTGAATGAATCCGGCTATTAAGGTTTCCCAAGGAATGCTCTGTCCTTTGAAAGTTACAAAGCCTTGCTCTAAAAACTTATCCAATTTAAAATTCATAGGAGCTAATCTTATTAAAACATTAATTAGATCCTTTTTAGTAGTTTCTTCTGCAGGATTATATATCCGATCTATAGCTCCATGAAAATTGTACCATTTTTTACTTTTAGAAGCACGTAGTTTTAATAGACTATCTAATACATAATCGGTTAAATGCTTTTCTTTATTTGATAATGAATTTTCAATACTATGTGTTCCATCACTATCTAAAGTGGTCTTAAATCCAACTATGTGTTTTGAATTGGACATAACTAAATGCATGGAATTCAATAATTGTAATTTAGTTTCCGGATTAACCATATCTAAATATTTATTGAATTGTTGAATTTCTTCAATAGCTGAATTTTCTATGTTATATATGAATTCAGGACCATTGTTATTTTCAATAGCAAGATTGTAAATAGCAGATTCAAAGATATCCCTTTGGAATAATTTGATCTTAGTTCGATTTACTATCTTATCTCGCGTTTGTCTTAAATTTTTGGCTCGTAATGTTTTGTTATATACAACTCCAAAACGTCTTATAATTCTTGAAGCTCCTTTAACTCTACTATCAAAATCAGTATTAAAGAAAGAACCACCATCTTCATCTAAATCATTTTGGTAATCTTCCGCTATATCTTCTTGACTACGAATTTGGAAATCAGGAACACTAACATTTTGTTCAAGCATCCTTTTTTCAATAGCTTCAACAGCATCGATGTATTCTTGTGATTTTGCTTGTACTCTTGCATCAAGTCCAAAACTATCAAAAGTTACCCCTTTGGTAACTGCTTTAAACGTGTCAAATAAGAAGTCCTTCATATCTCCCGGGAACTCTTTACCATCATTCAATTTGCGCAGCATCTTCTCTACACCATTATCATTATTGATGATATCTCCTTTTTTACGAATTAATCCCCACCATATTTTAGTGTCTTTTTGTCGTCTAACTTCATTCTTAATATTAAATACCTTATCGAAATTTTTTGATAACGGTCCTTCAAGTTGAGCAACAAACATTTCCTCAATTATATACTTTTGCTGTCTTAAAGGAACGGTTTGTATCTCCCCTGCTTTAATGGCATCAGCTATTAATTGATCATGTGTATCAGCACCAAATCCCTGTCTTGCAAATAAAGCTTTAATTTGCCCTTTGGTCATTTCCTCAAAATCACCAGGTATATTTACCTTATAAAGAGTATAATCATCATATTTGTTTTTTATTTCTTTAACCAATTCAGGATTAGATAACGCTGCATTCACAAGCTTTATATTCTCTGGAGAGTCTTGTGATAGTTGATAGTAAACATGCGACATTTCATGCATGAATACCCAATCTTGATTCCATGCTTTTTCATCGATGTATATGGTTCCACCCAAAGTAGATCCTAATCCTTGTGAACCAATAGATTCAAACAGGTTCCTTGTAATAATTA
>Ga0307379_10002822_pt1 | contig 25448 bp, 22 predicted proteins | sample UN2MG_FD_202237 | JGI IMG/M metagenome (GOLD analysis project Ga0307379, IMG submission 202237) | Soil microbial communities from Risofladan, Vaasa, Finland - UN-2 | ecosystem: Environmental > Terrestrial > Soil > Coastal area > Acid sulfate soil | place: Finland: Risofladan, Vaasa | collected...
CGAGTTGGGAAACCACGAGGACCCCAAGAACAGTTTCGTGCCGCCGGGGCCGAACCGGCTCGGCTTCGACGGATACTGGGCCGCATACGGGTTCCACCATCGCTACTACAACGCGTACTACCATACGGACTCGCCGAAGAAGATCTCCTACGGCGAGGGCGTATACGAGCCCGACGGCCAGACCGACCTGGCGATCGGTTTTCTGGAGAAGGCGGCCAAGTCCGAGAAGCCGTTCGCCTTGTTCCTCTCGTACGGCACGCCGCACGACCCGTGGGCGGCGAGCAACGTCCCGCCGACGTACCGCGAGATGTTCCAGGACGTCGCGTTCCCGAACCCGCCCAACTACAAGCCCACGAACGATCCGTACGCCGACGGGTGGGGGCGTCTGAACCCCGCGCAGCGCAAGGACCTGCCGACCTGGCGGCGGCACTACTACGCGATGACGGCCAACCTCGACTGGAACATCGGCCGCCTCCTCGCTGCCGTCGAGAAGGCGGGCCTTGCCGACGACACGATCCTCGCCTTCTCCTCCGATCACGGCGAGATGTTCGGCGCCCAGGGCCGCCGGGCCAAGAACACCTTCTATGAAGAAGCGGCGCGCGTGCCCTTGCTCGTGCGGTGGCCCGGCCGGATCGCCGCCGGCAGGGTCTGCGACGCACCCATCTCGACGGTGGACATCATGCCCACGCTGCTGGCGCTCGTGGGCCTGGAGATTCCGAAAGACGTCGAGGGCATGGACCTGGCGCACTGCGCCCTCGGCAAGAAGGGCCCCGAGCCCGACGCGGCCTTCCTCCAGAACACCGGGGCATGCGCTGCGTGGGAGGACGGCCACGAGTGGCGGGCCCTGCGCGACAAACGGTACACCTACGCCATCTATCGCCGCGACCGGTCCGAGTTGCTCTTCGACAACGTCGCCGATCCGTACCAGATGACGAACCTCTCGGCCGATCCCGCCCACAAGGCCACGATGGGCCGGTTCCGCGACATGCTTGCGGCCAAGATGGCGTCGCTCAACGACACGTTCGAGGCCTGCACGTGGTACCGCGACCACTGGACGAAGGACCGCATCATCCTCCGCGGTGCGAAGGGGTAGGGCCGGCGCCCGCGCCGGCAAGTACGCGCTCGCCTGCGGCTCGCGGCTAAAAGGGCGCGACGCCACACGAGAGCGCGCTGCGACTCGAACGCGCGGCGCAATGCTCGACATGTGCGTTTTAGCCGCGACCCGAAGGGGAGCGCGTCAACAACACGCAACCAGCGCGAACCAAGGCAAGCCATGGTCCTCGGCACGCACCTCATCCTGACGGCCTACGGCTTCTGGCTGCCGAACGACCCGCGCGGCTCGTGGTCGGATTTCGTCGGGTCATGGGAATTGGCGTGCTTCGGGCGGGCCACAAGGGTCCACACGCGCCGGTCGCTTGCCGCCAGGCCACACGACCGCGCGCTGCGACTGGCCGCGAAGCGGGCCCTGAAGTACCCGCCGGTCCGCTTCACCGGCCGGCAAGCCCGCGCCATCGGTCGAGGGTTCGCATCGTACGTGGCCAAAGCGGGGGCGATGGTCCGGGCCTGCTCGATCCTGCCGGAGCACGCCCACCTGGTCATCGCGCGGCACCGCCTCGGTGCAGACCGGTTCGCCAACCAGTTGAAGGGGGCTGCCACCCGCAGGCTGATGCTGGAAGGTCTTCATCCGATGGTCGGCTGCCGCGCCCCCAGCGGGAAGGTACTCGCACCATGGGCGCGCGGCGAGTGGGCGGTGTTTCTGAACACGCCGGCCCAGGTGCGGCGGGCCATCGAGTACGTCGAGAGCAACCCGGTGAAGGACGGCCTGCCGCCGCAGCGATGGCCGTTTGTGACGCCATACGATGGGTAACGCGCTCGCCTGCGGCTCGCGGCTAAAAGGGCGCGCTCACGTTCGCCGGCGCGCCGCAGGCCAAAGGCGCGCCGTCGTTCGATAGCGCGCCGCAAGGTTCGACGTAAGCGCGTTCGCCGGGGCGCGATTGGCCCTTTTAGCCGCGAGCCGCAGGCGAGCGCGTCGGCGCGGCCCGGCGAGCGCGTCGGCGCGGCCCGGCGAGCGCGTCGGCCCGACCCGGCGTTGCGAGCGCGCTTTATTCGATCAGGACAACATCGCTCAGGCCAAGGTCAACCTTGAAGGCGACCTCGTTCGGCGTCGGCGCCCGGAATTCGAGCGCGCCCTTCTCGACCGAGCGGACACGCTTGACCGGACGGGCGACGCGGACCGTGACGCCGAGGTTCCGGATCGGCCGGTACGTGAAGTTCGCCAGGATGAGTGCCGTCCCGCCTTCGGCGTCGTAGGCGCCGGCTTCGACCACGGGGTGCGAGAGTTCGACCAGCCTCGGCACCTTTCGCCGCCGCGCGACGTCCGCAATGAAAGCCCGCTGCGCCTCGGGCCACTTTTCGGCCAGTTGGCCCGGGACGAACCGCGCGTCCTTGGCGTACGAGATGCCGGGACACGTCCCGACGTACACCGCCCGTCCCTTGCCGAAGGCGTTTTCGGCCAGCGCCGGCGCCCCGTCCCGAAACGTCCCCGTGACGCGCGCGGCCTGCGGCTCGAAACGAACCTTGACCCCGATCGCGCCGAAGGCCGCGCCGCCGTCGCCGCGGGGGCGGACCTCATCGAGGTACGGCATACCGTTCAGCGCCCCGCGAACGCCGTACCGTCCCGGCTGGACGGTCGTCTTCGCGTGCGGGCGGATGCCGAACACGTCCGCGAGGCCTTCGACCGGTTCGCCGAACTCGTTGCGGCTGCCGGCCCCGCAGGCCCCGTACAGATGGCCGCCGGTCTTTACCCACTGCCGAATCGCCCCGACTGCCGCGCCCTTGACGCACGGGTCGGTGACGTACAGGGCGTCGTAGTCGGCGAGGCGGCCGGCCTCGACGTCCTCCTCGGTCAGCATGTCCACGAGGTACTGGCGGTGCACGAGGGCCAGGTACGTCGTCCGCCGCTCGAGCATGTGGACGTACCCGAAGGGTTGCCACAGGTCGGACGAGATGCTGTAGAGCAGGGCGAGGCGGGTCTTTCGCGTCGTGCCCGGCGCGACGATGTGCTCCGCCTCGGCGAGGTGGCGGGTCATGGTCGCGACGCCGTCGTAGGCGCTGCGCAGGTCGGACCAGTAATTCTCGGTGCTCGTGGCGGTGGGCCCGTAAGTCCAGTAGAAGAAGTGCTTGGCGCCCTGGCACAGGGCCGACGCGCTCTTTAAACGCAGGTTGGTCTCGTCGCTGGGCGTGATCCAGGCGATGATCGGAAGGGCGCCGCGGCTGCCGCTCCGGAAGATCGACGCCTGAAAGCCCATCAACTGGAACCCTTCCCACGTCGAGTTCGGGCCGTACATGAACTGGAGGCCCATCCAGTCCTCGATGCCGATGAGGTCCACGGCCCGGGTGCGTGCGAGGTCGAACCAGTCGGCGGCCAGCGGGTGCCCGCCCCAGCAGGCGTTGGGCGTCATGCCCATGCCGAGGCCCGATCCGCCGAAGTACGGGTGGTCGGCCACCAACGTCGAGGCGAGAGGACCGTCGCCGAAATGCCGGTGCAGGGTCTGGGTGTGCCACTTCAGCCGCTCGGTCATGGCGGCCTGGCGGAAACGCGACGTGTAGTAGAAGACGCGACGGGCGGCGGATTCGTCGGCTTTCATGCGGGCCTTCAGCACGTCGGGCGTCTCGATGGGCACGACGTCCGCGAGGCGGCCCGCGCCGAGCGTCTGCGGCGGGACGTTCTTGCGGGCGAGGTACGCGGCAAAGTGGGCGAGGGCCTGTTTGTCCTCGCCGATGGGCGGCCGGCAGACCACTTCGTCGGAGAACCCGAACGGCACGCCGGCGACCGGTTTCTCCTTCGCGCGCGAGGCGTGCTCCCTCACAAGATCGTCGATGGCGTCGCGCGTCGCCCCGGGGCCGAACGTCACGCGGTGGGTGTGGCCGGGGGGGTGGAAGTCGAACCGTTCGCGGACCTCCGGCTGCTGGTTGCCCACCACGTTGAACCCGAGGAGCCGCAGGACCTCGGCCTCTTTGAGGTTCAGTTCCGCGCGCTGCGGACTCCAGAAACTGGTCTGGACGATGAGCCGCTTCGGCGCGACCCGTTTGCCGCCCGTGGCCTCGCGGGCCCACCGCAGGCGGCGTGCGGTCATCTGGCTTGCCGTCTCCAGATGGTCGGCGTCGCGCTTCGGGTCGGGCGAGACGAGGAAACTTGTGAGCGACCCCGTGTAGGTTTCCTCGAAGCGTTTGACGACGTCCTTCTCGGTCGGGGCGGTCGCGATCTCGATGACCACCCGCCGCCGCTCGGCTGGGGCCGCCCTGGCGGACCGGTCGGCCGCCGGGTCGGTGATGAAGTCGGCCGTCACGTTGGGGAACTCCGCGACGCCGCCCGCGCGCATCAGCCGTCCGTGCAGCCGGTCGCCGGCATGGCGGCCAAGATCCAGCCACGGCGTGGGCGTGCCGGCGGGCAGGCGTGCGGCCGCGTCCTTGTCGGCCCCCGCGGGCCAGACCGTTTTCGGAAGGTACCACGGCGCGTTGTGGATATACCCGCCCACGCGAACGTAGTAGGTGCCCTGGTGGGGCTCGAGCAACTGGAATCGGACGAAGACGTCTCCCGCCGCCGGAGACGCCGGGACAACCGCTGCCGCAAGTGCAGCGGCGACGCCAAGTGCCCATTGTCGCAGGCCGTTGAGCATGGTTTCGCCCCGCTCGGGAAGGGGTGCGCCGTGAGGCTACCACCTTGGGGTTTGTGCGACAAGGCGTTTGCCTCGCCCTTTGACATGCCGCCCGCCCGCCCGTATCATGGTGGGCCTTGAACTTCGGGCTCGAGCGAGAAGGGGTACGCCTATGGCCACTTGCGAGAACCAAGAGAAGAACCTGGTGGACTGCACGTGCACGTACATGGCGTGCGACCGGCGCGGCCTGTGTTGCCTGTGCGTGGCGCATCACCGGGCGCAGGGCGAGTTGCCCGGCTGCTTTTTCCCGCCCCAGGCCGAGAAGACGTACGACCGCAGCGTCCGCAAGTACGTCGAGGTGATGCAGGGCTAGCGGCCCACCGGAAGCGCCGGGCATGATCGTTTTGATCGACAACTACGACTCGTTCACGTACAATCTCGTCCAGCGTCTGGGTGAACTGGACGCGCGGCTTGACCTGCGCGTCTTCCGCAACGACAAGGTGACCCCGGACGAGGTCGAGGCGCTCGGGCCGAGCCACATTATCGTCTCGCCCGGCCCGTGCACGCCGCGCGAGGGCGGCGTGTCGAACGAGGTCATCCGACGCTTCGCCGGCAAAGTGCCGCTGATGGGCGTGTGCCTCGGACATCAGTGCATCGGTTTCACGTTCGGCGCCGAGGTCGTGCGGCACGACCGGCTGATGCACGGCAAGACCAGTATGGTGAACCATGATGGGAGGACCATCTTTGAAGGCATCACGAATCCGTTTGAAGCGACGCGGTACCACAGCCTCATCGTCCGCCGCGACTCCCTGCCCGACGAGTTCGAGGTTTCGGCCTGGACCGACGCGGACGAGATTATGGGCATCCGCCATCGCCGATGGCCGCTGGAAGGCGTCCAGTTTCATCCGGAGAGTTTTCTGACCCTCGAGGGGCCGAAGATCCTCCAGAATTTCCTGCGGATGTCGTAACCGCACCGGCCGATACACCAGAGGACTCCCACGCCGCCGGCCGCCAAGACGGCTGCGCAGCCGGCGGCGTCAACCGTATAACGTACCGATGCGCAGCAGGGGGCCAAGGAAGTCCGGAGGTCCGACGTGATCCGTTTTCAGTGTACGTGCGGTAAGCCGCTGAAGGTCAAGGACTCGGTCGCCGGCCGCACGGCCCAGTGTCCACACTGCGGCAGTCAGGTCCGGGTGCCGGCCGCCGAGCCCAGGCCGATGAGCGGCCCGGCCGCCCTCCAGGCCGCCCTGCGCGAGGCCCGGGAGGGCGCCGCCGCGGACGACGTTCCCATGGCCGAAGTCCTCGGCGGTCCGTCCGCCGGTCGGCGGTCAGGCTCGCCGAGGTCGCCGGAGGCGGCCCAGGCGATTAAGGGTCTCGATGCCCTGGCGAGGGCCGCAGGTGGCGCCCCTGCCGCCAGGCCGGGCCGGCGGGCCGCCAAGCCGAAGGCGCGCGCTCGCAAGGCGACCAAGACGCCCGATCGCCCCGCCGTTCCGAACGGGCGCCTGCCCCCCGGCGCGGAACACAGCAAGAAGGCGGCGATCATCGGCGCCGTGGCAGCGGTGGTGGTGCTTATCATCGCGGTCATCGCGGCCTCGTTCATCGGCGGAGGCAAGGTCGAACCCGAGAAGCCCGCCGCGGCCGAGGGCCCGTCCGTCACGACGACCGCCGAGCGGCCGACACGCAAGGGGTACGCCTTCGAGCAGCCCGGGGCGCTCTTCGGCGGTGTCGGCGAACTGGAGGATAAGAACACCGACGGCACGAGCGGCCAGCCGTAGCGGCGGCCACCGCCCGCGGCCGGCTCCCCCACCCGCCCACCGAGAGGCGAGGGGGCAATTCTGTTGACACTCCTTTTGCGCGCCACCTATACTCGCGGGCCAAGGGAGTGTGTGCGCTTTGAGTGCGCCGATTTGCCGCGGGAGCGACGTGAACAGCACCCGACCTACCCCCGTTTTCGTCTGTGCGGCCCTCGTGCTGTCGGTCGCGTGCGGTGCGGCGCGCGCCGCTGAGGTCGAGGCCGGCGCGCCGGCGCCCATGATTCAGGTCACCGGGCGTATCATCCACACCTGGTACGAGCGGCCGGGCCTGCGCGTCATGCTCGTCATCGACGGGTTCACGGTCATGACGGACAAGGAGCAACTGACCGCCCGCGACGGCGTCGTCTGGTTCGACGAGGGCGCCGCCACCACCAGCGGCAAGGCCACCCTCGGCGTCTACGCCGAGACCGGCGCCGAGTACAAGGACGCCGCCGGCAAGATCGAGACGTTCGACTCGGTGTACCTGGTCATGGAGAGCGCGGGCGAGGTGAACCTGCACTCCGATGAGTCGCTGCGCGGCAAGGCCGAGGACACGGAACTGTTCCTTCGGGCGAAGAAACTGCGCAACGAGTACGCCTCGAGCGGTCGCCGCGAGACACCGCTCGCCGTGACGCCGCCCCCCGAGGCGCCCGAGAAGGTTGAGCCGCCCGGCGTCCGCGAGGCCGGCGTCCCGCAGGAGATCACGATCGTCTCGCAGGACGACGTCCGCCAGGTCAACTTCACGAGTTTCGTCGAGAAGCAGAAAGACGAGCAGGGGCGCGAGATCGACGTCCGCGTCAGCATCTGGACGGGCGGCGTGTACGTGACGCGCGGCGAGATGGAGATGGCGGCCGACAGCCTGGTCATCTGGACGCCGGAAGAGGCCGTCCGTGCGGCAGGCCGCCCCAAACCGAAGGCCGACGAGCCGACCCCGCCGGCCGAGAAGAAGCCGGCGGCCGACGAGTCGCTCCCCGAACCGGCGACCGGCGCTGCCGCCCCCGGCACGTCGCAGAGCCTGGCGGCCGAGGCGTATCTGGAGGGCCACGTCCGCATCACCCAGGGCCGCCGCATGATCCAGTGCAGCCAACTGTTCTACGACTTCCGGCGCGACCAGGCCCTGGCCCTCAACACGAAGATCAAGACGTTCTCCAAGGCGCGAAACGTGCCGGTGTACTATTACGCCGACGAGGTGCGGCAACTGGCACGCGGGCTGTTCGTCGGGACCGACGCCAGGATGACCACGTGCGAGTTCGCCCATCCGCACTACACGGTGAGCGGCTCGCAGATGACGATGACGGACCTGACGCCCCTTCCGGGAGAGGACGGGGAGAAGCCCGAGCACCGCCGCGTCCGCTTCGTCGGCGAGGATGTCACGTTCCGAGTCCGCAGCCTGCCCATCTCCTACTGGCCGACGATGGCCGGCGACGTTGAAGAAGCCGTGACGGCCCTGCGGACGATCAGTATCGAGAACCGGTCGAACCGGGGCACCGGCGTCGCCACGCAGTGGCACCTGATGAGACTGCTGGGCATCGACGCCGAACCGCCCGGCTTCAACATGTACCTGAACGCCGACGTGTGGTCGGAGCGAGGGCCCGCGCTGGGCGTCGAGACCGATTACACCCGCAAGGATTTCTACGGCGAGTTTCTCACCTACTTTCTCCAGGACAGCGGCAAAGACAGCGTCGGCTCCGATGACGTCGAACCCGGCAGCAAGAACCGCGGACGCATCCTCTGGCGACACCGCCATTACCTGCCGCAGAATTGGGAAATGACCCTCGAACTCTCCAAGATCACCGATGCCAACTTCCTGAACGAGTTCTATGAGGAAGAGGATGAGACCGGCAAAGCCCAGGAGACCCTCCTCTACCTCAAAAAGCAGGAACAGGACCAGGCCCTGACGCTCCTCATCACCCAGCGCCAGAACGACTGGCAGAGGCTGACCGACTACACCCCGCAGATCGGGTACAACATGATCGGCCGCAGCCTCTGGAACGACCGCCTCACGTACTTCCAGGACAGCGAGTTCTCGCTGGCGCGGTTCCGGGCGCCGGAGCAGTTGCCGATACGCGGCTCGAACACGACGATCGTGGCCGACACGATCCACGAAGTGGACCTGCCGCTGAAACTCGGCACCCTGAACCTCGTGCCGTTCGTCGAGGGCCGCGCCTCGTACTTCGACGAGACGCTCATGCGCACCGGCAACGAGACCCGTTACGCCGCCCGCGCCGGTGCCCGGGCCGCCACCCAGGCGTGGCGCGTTTATGACAACGTCGAGAGCGACTTCTGGGACCTGCACCGCCTGCGGCACGTCAACATCTTCGATGCCAGCGTCTTCGCCACCACCAACAACGTCGAGAGCCGCACCCTCATCCCCTTCGACGTGGCCGAGGCCGGCACGCCCGTCGTCCAGGGCGTCGATGAGATGACGGTCCTGGAACTGGGGTGGCGCCAGCGGTTCCAGACGAAGCGCGGCCCGCCGGGCAAACGCCAGAACGTGGACTGGCTGACCGCCGACCTGGAGGCCACCTTCTACTCGAACACCGATCCGCCGGAGATCACGCCCGACGGCAAACGCGCCTTCGATCACCTCGACTTCATGACCGACTGGCGCGTCACCGACTCGGCCGCCGTCTGGACCGACACGAACTTCAACCTCGACAGCGGCACGCTCGACGTCTTCACGGTGGGCGCCACGATCACCCACACGCCGCGCCTCAGTTACACCGTCGGGCACCGCTACATTCCCGACGCGGATTCGGCCATGGCCCTCGTGGGCTTCGACTACCAGATCAACGAGAAGTGGCGGGTGACGCTCCTCCAGCAGTTCGATTTCGACCGCAACGAGAACGCTCAGAGTGACTTCATCCTGACGCGCCGCATGCACCGCTGGCTGGTCCGGTTCCGCGTCGAACTCGATCCGGGCGAGGACGATTCGTTCGTCGGCCTCGAGTTCCAGCCCCTCGGCGTCTCGGAGATTCAACTCGGCGGGTAGGGGCCCGGCGCGCCGTGCTGAGCCGTCGCCGCCAGCGGCGACCTAAACGGCCACCGGCGCTCCAACGGCAACGGCCGTCGCCGCAGGCGGCGACGGCTAAACGGTGCGCCCCGACGGGCGATTGCCGACGTGTCCCGTTTTCGGCCTTGACAGGGCGCCGCCGGCGGCTATACTCCCCGATTCGTGCCGTCGCCCGATGGGCTGTAGGCCGGGGCGTGCCCCGGCGCTGTGGGCGGCGACGGAACCGACTGCCGGGGTGGCGCGTCGCTTGGCCCCGGCCTACGTGCCTTGGAGCAGCGAGCAACGTCGATGAATACGAAGACCCTGTTTCTGAAGCCCGACCAGGTGGACCGCACCTGGTGGGTCGTTGACGCCAAGGACCGGGTCCTCGGCCGCATGGCCGCCAGGATTGCCCGCATCCTCCAGGGCAAGCACCGGCCGTCGTTTACCCCCAACGCCGACACGGGCGACTTCATCGTCGTGGTCAACGCCGAGAAGGTCCGCGTCACCGGCACCAAGGCACGCAACAAGCAGTACGACTGGTACACGTATTACGCGAACGGCCGCAAAGTGCTGACGTACGAGGAGATGATCAAGCGGCATCCGACGCGCCCCGTCGAACTGGCCGTCCGACGCATGCTGCCCAAGAGCCGCCTCGGACGCCGCATGTTCTCCAAACTCAAGGTCTACGCCGGGCCCGACCATCCGCACCAGGCCCAGCAGCCGCAGCCGCTGGAACTCTAAGCGGCCCGACATAGGTTTTGCGCGGTGGGTCTCTGCACCCACCGCGCATAAGGCACCGCCGCAGCGAGGAGACCGATTCGTGACGCAGGCCGCAACCGAATTCAGCAAAGCCAACCCCATCTGGGGAACCGGCCGACGCAAGTCGGCCACCGCCCGCGTCCGCCTGATGCCGGGCAACGGTAAAATTCTCGTCAACAAACGCGAGGTCAACGCCTACTTCACCGAGGAGAAGGATCGCGCCAGCGTCCTCAGCCCGCTCATCGCCACCGATACGCTGACCTCGTACAACGTGGGCGTCAACGTCAAGGGCGGCGGCACCACGGGCCAGGCCGACGCCGTCAAACTCGGCATCGCCCGGGCCCTGAAGAAGGCCGACCCGTCGCTCGAACAGGCGCTTCGCGAGGGCAAGTTCCTGACGCGCGACCCGCGGATGGTCGAGCGGAAGAAATACGGTCAGAAGGGCGCCCGCAAGAGGTTCCAGTTCTCCAAGCGGTAACGCCCGGCCCATGCACCGCACTCGCGCGAGCGGCTCCGCGATGGGCCGCTCGCCTTTTTTCATCGCGGCGCCGCGCGCCACGTCATAGCATGCACACGTTAGCCGCCGCGCGTGCGCGGCGCGTCATACGAGGAGGCACCCCCATGACCCGCGTCGGAATCATCGGAGCCAGCGGCTACGCGGCCGCCGACCTCATGCGCCTGCTGCTGGCGCATCCGGCCGCCGAAATCGTCGCCCTGGCCGACCTGCCCGAGAAGTGCGGGCCGCTCTCCCACCTGTTTCCCCAGTTTGCCGGCCGCCTCGATATCGAAATCACGCCGGCCGATGCCGAGACGCTGGCCGAGGGCTGCGACGTCGTCTTTCTCGCGCTGCCCCACACGGCCAGCATGACCTACGCCGCACCGCTCCTGGAGGCCGGCGCGCGCGTCATCGACTTCTCGGCCGACTACCGACTCAAGACGCCCGGACTCTACGAGAAGGTCTACGCCGCGCCGCCCGACGAGGCCAATCTGCCGCAGGCCGTCTATGGGCTTCCCGAACTGTACCGCGACCAGATCCCGCCCGCCCGGCTCATCGCCAACCCCGGCTGCTATCCGACGAGCGCCATCCTGGGCCTGGCGCCCCTGGTGCGCGAGGGCCTGGTCGCCCCGAACGACATCATTATCGACGCCAAGAGCGGCGTCTCCGGCGCCGGCCGCACCCCCAGACTCCTGACCCACTATCCCGAGTGCAACGAGTCGCTCCAGGCGTACGCGGTGGGCGTCCACCGGCACCAGCCTGAGATCGCCGAGCAACTCTCGCTCCTGGCGAAGACCGCCGTGGACGTGCTCTTCGTGCCGCACCTGGCGCCCATGGACCGCGGCATCGAATCGACCATCTACGCCAAGCCGCTCCAGGACCTCGCGCCCGACCGCCTGGCCGACCTCTACCACGCCGCCTACGACGATGAGCCGTTCGTGGTGGTCCGCGACGAGCCGCCCGCCACCAAGCACATCGCCGGCACCAACTACGTCCACCTCTTCCCGACCCGCGCCGGCGGGCGCGTGGTCGTCAGCGCCGTGGTGGACAACCTGACCAAAGGCGCCGCCGGCCAGGCCGTCCAGAACATGAACCTGATGTTCGGACACGATGAAACGGCAGGTCTGAAATGACCGACTCCGGCCCCATCCAGTTGGACCCGGCGCTGGGCGTGACGTCGCCCAAAGGCTTCCGGGCGGGCGCTGCGGCGGTGGGCGTCAAGGAAGGCTCCGACAAACTCGACGTGGCCGTCCTCGCGTGCGACGTCGAGGCCGCTGCCGCCGCCGTCTTCACGCAGAACAAACTCTGCGCCGCGCCGGTCCTCGTGTGCCGCGACCATCTGAGCCGGCGCGCGGGCGTCCGGGCCGTCGTGGCCAACTCCGGCAACGCCAACGCCGCCACCGGCGATCCCGGGCTGGCCGATGCCCGCGAGATGGCCGCCCGCACCGCCGAGCGCCTCGGATGCCCTGCCGAAGCGGTCCTCGTCGGCTCGACCGGCGTCATCGGCCGCCCGCTGCCGATGGACAGGATCCGGGCCGGCATCGACCAGGCCGTCGCCGGCCTGGCCGCGGGTCCCGACGCCGACCACGCCTTCGCCCTGGCCATCATGACCACCGACACGGTCCCGAAACAGGCCGGCGCCCGGATCGAACTGGGCGGCCGCACCGTCACCATCGCCGGCGCGACCAAGGGCGTGGGCATGATGGCGCCCAACATGGCCACGACGCTGGGGTTCCTGACGACCGACGCGGCCGTCGAGGCGCCGCTGCTTCAGGAGGTCCTCCGCCGCGCTGCCGACGCCACCTACAACTGCCTGACCGTGGACGGGCACACCTCGACCAACGACACGCTTTGCCTGCTGGCGAGCGGCCTGGCCATGGACGGCGCCGCGCCCCTGGCGGCAGGCTCCGACGAAGCCGCCGTCTTCGAGGCCGCCGTCCTGGCCGTCTGCGACAGTCTCGGCCGCCAGATCGTCTTCGACGGCGAGGGCGCGACCAAACTCATCGAGGTTCGCGTGACGGGCGCCGCCACAGGTGGCGAGGCCCGCGCCGCCGCTTCGGCCATCGCGAACTCGCCGCTCGTCAAGACCGCCTTCTTCGGCGAGGACCCGAACTGGGGCCGCATCGTCTCGGCCGCCGGATACGCCGGCATCTCCAGCGGCCCCGAGACCATGCGGCTGGAGATGGGCGGCCTGGTCATCTTTGACCGGGGCGCCCCCGTCGAGGCCGACCCGGCGCAACTCGAGGCCGTCATGGCTGCCCGCGAGATCGACGTCCACCTCGACCTCGGCGCCGGCGACGGCCGCGCGCGGTTCCTGACCTGCGACCTCTCGTACGACTACGTCAAGATCAACGCCGAGTACACGACGTAGACGCTGACGGGCGCGCTTCGCCCTTTTAGCCGCGACCCGAAGGGGAGCGCGCTATCCGGCACCGCGCTCCCCTTCGGGTCGCGGCTGAAACGCGAGGTCCGAGCGTTGAAATCGTCGGCCAACGTTTACCGAGTGCGCTGGGTCATCGACGCCACCGGCTCCGTCATCGACGACGGCGCGGTGGTGGCGGCGGGCGGCCGCATCGCCCGCGTCGGACCGTGGTCGAAGGTCCGGCCGCACGTTGCCGCAACCGACGCGGTCGAGGAGTTCGCCGACGCCGCCATCCTGCCCGGCTTCGTCAACGCCCACACGCACCTGAACCTTTCGGACATGGCGGGCACGCTCCGGCCGACGTCGAACTTCACCGCCTGGATCGGCAAACTGGCTCTCCGCCGCCACGCGCGGACCAGGGCCCAGATCCGTCGGGCCGTGGCACGCGGCGCCGCCGACAGCCTCGCCGCCGGCACCGTCGCGGGGGCCGACGTCACGCCCGAGCCCCACTTCGACGAGGCCCTGGGCGACCAGAGCGCCCGCTGGCGCGTCTTCGGCGAACTGCTTCGCTTCGGCGACGCCGGCCTCAAGAACGTCGATGAAACCATCGCGGCGCTCGACGCGCTTCAGCAGAAGACGGGGGCGGCGGTCGGCCTTGCGCCCCACGCGCCGTACACGGTGGGCGTGGAGGTCTTCATCCGTGCGCGGCGCGAGGCCGACGCGCGCGGCTGGCCGGTCGCGGCGCACCTTCACGAGACGCTCGACGAGATCGCCTTCACCGAGCGCGGCGAGGGAAGCCTTCACGAGTGGCTCTCGCGCTTGAGGTTCCTGCCGCGTGATTTGAAGCCGTCGGGGCTGCGGCCGATCCCGATGCTGGCCGAGGCGGGGTTCTTCTCGGGTCCCGTCCTGGTGGCCCACGGCAATTACCTGACCGACGCCGAGGTCGGCATCCTGGCCGAGAGCGGCTCGTCGGTCGCCTACTGTCCGCACAGCCACGCGTTCTTCCAGCACGCGGCCCATCCGTGGCGGCGGCTTCTGGCGGCCGGCGTCAACGTGTGTCTGGGGACCGACAGCCTCGCCTCCAGCCCGAGCCTCTCGATCCTGGCCGAGGCGCGGTTCCTGGCGGCCCGCGAGCCGGATGCCGACCCGAAGGCGCTGCTGGCGATGGCCACGCGCCGCGGCGCCCGCGCTCTGGGCCTTGAGAAGACCACGGGCGACCTTCGCAAGGGCCTGGCCGCCGAGTTCTGTGTCGTGGGTCCGCTTCCCGACACGGATGATCCGCTCCGAGCCATCATGGCGGGCGAGGGGAACCTGCTGCGCGTCGTCGGCGTCTAATGCCGCCGGGCGGGACCGTGCGCGCACGCCCGTGAACCGGCGTTTTCGGCATCCCCGTGGTTGCTTTTGCCGCCGCGCGCCGCTAGAATTGATGTTTGCCAGATAGGAACCGCAAGAGCGGCCGCTGGGCATGGGCCGCCGGATGGGCCGAACGATGTCCGCACGAATCCTTGCCGCTACCGCTTGTCTGGCCGCGCTGACGGCCGGTTGCTCGCCGGCTTACTACACCGCTGACGCCGACCGCGAGGTCTACGGCATCGTGGCGGACAAGAACGCCGAGACGCTCCGCCGTGTCCACGACTTCACGGTCCGGCCGAACACCGACCTGCCCGTCATGCTCGAGACGGCGCGGTCGAAGCCGCGGCTCCCGGCGCCGCCGGTGCCCGAGCGTGCGGAGCCTGCGCCCGACGCCGACGCACAAGGCGGAACCACGTTCGAGACGGTGGTGCCCGAGAACCTTCCCCCGCCCGTTCCGGAGCCTGGCCCGGACGCTGTCCGTCTCGCCATGGCCGACGCCTTGCGCATTGCCGTTCGAGCCAGCCGCGATTACCAGACCCAGAAAGAGACGGTGTACCTGACGGCGCTGGCGCTGACGTTCGAGCGTTACCTGTTCCGCCCGCAGCCGTTCGCCACCGGCACCGTGGATTTCGTCAGCGAAGACGCCGACGGCCGTCAGCGGTCGTGGGACCCGACGGCCGACGTGGGTGTGACGCAGGCGCTGGCGGACGGGGCCGTCGTGGCCGGCAGTATCGGCATCACGGCCCTGAAGTACCTGAACCGCGAACTGGGCGACACGGTGGACGCGGCGCTCGATTTCAGCCTGACGCAGCCGTTGTGGCGCGGCGCCGGGCGGCGGATCGTCCAGGAGAACCTGCTCCAGGCCAATCGCAACGTCGTCTATGCCATCCGGACGTTCGCCCGGTTCGAGCAGACGTTCGCCGTCAGCATCGCCTCGCAGTACCTGCGGGTCCTTCAGCAGCGCGACGTCGTGATGAACGCGTGGCAGAACTACCTGAGTCTGAAAAGCGGCCGCGAGCGGGCCGAGTGGCTCGCCCAGGCCGAACGCCTGGCCGAGTTCGAGGTGGACGAGGCGCGTCAGGACGAACTGACCGCCTACAACCGGTGGATCGTCGAGCGCGAGAACTACGTGAACGCGCTCGACGCGTTCAAGATCACGCTCGGCATCCCCGTCACGAGCGAGATCGCCCTGGAACCGAGAGAGTTGCCCCGCCTCAGTGGCGCAGGGCTTCAGAAGCGGGACATCCATCTCGACGATACCACCGCCAAGGCCCTGGCGACGCGGCTCGATTTGGCGAACACCCGCGACGGCCTCGAAGACGCCAACCGCCGGATCACGATCGCCGAAGACGGCCTGGACGGCGACGTGGACCTGGTGGCCAGCATCGGGTACGCCTCGCGCGGAGACCGTCCGCAGTCGGCCCGGATCGCGCTCAGCCGCGGAGATTACTCGGTCGGGTTCGACATCGACCTGCCGGTGGACCGGCTCACGGAGCGAAACGCTTTGCGCGAGACGCAGATCGTGCGCCAGGCGTCCGCCCGGACGCTGGACCTGGCGCGCGACGACGTGATCCTGGACGTGCGCCAGGCCTGCCGTACCTTGGACCAGGCCGGCGAGAGTTACGCAATCCAGAAGCGGAGCGTCGCCCTGGCCGAGCGACGCGTCGATTCCACGCAAATGCTGCTCCAGGCCGGCCGGGCCACGCAGCGCAACGTGCTCGACGCCGAGGACGCCCTGCTGGGGGCTCGCAACGCCCTGACCGGGGCGCTCGTCACGCACACCATCGCGGGACTTGAGTTCGAGCGCGACGTTGGAACGCTCGTTGTCGATGAAGAGGGACAAATCCATGGGTGGATCCTTACCGATGACGGCCGCTGAGGGCGCCGGGGCGCAGGCGCCGTCGGCCGCAAAGCGGTGGCTGCTGTTCGGCGGCGTGGGCGGGTTGGCTGCGCTGGTCGTCGCGGGGCTCGGGCTATGGGGGGTGCTGGGCAGTTCGAACCCCGACGGCGGAGGCGCCGGCGAAACAGCCCGCGCCGTCCGAGACCGACTCGTGGTCTCGATCACCGAGAGCGGCGAGATTGAAGCCAAGGAATCGGTGGACATCCGCTGCGAGGTCGAAGGCAACAGCACCATCGTCTGGGCCATTGAGGAAGGCAGCGTCGTCACCGAGGGCGACAAACTCGTCGAACTCGATTCGGCCGACCTCGCGGAACTCGTCCAGACCCAGGAGATGAAACACAACACGGCCAAGGCCGCCTTCGAGAAGGCCGACAAGACCTACGCCATCCAGAAGAGCACCCGCGAGAGCCTTCTGTCGGTCGCCGGGCTCGACGTCAAGTTCAGCCTGATCGACCTCCGCAAGTACCTCGGCACCCGTCTGGCCGACCACGTCATTGGCCAGGAAGGCAAGACGGCGTTCGACAAACTCGTGGAGAACTCGGACCTGGGCGGCGACGCCCTCCAGCAGAAACGCCAACTCGAAAGCGCGATCGACCTGGCCGACGAGAGACTCAAACGGGCCGCCAGCAAGGTCGAGTGGACAAGGAAACTCGAGAAACTCGGTTACGTCACGGGCAGCGAACTGGAGGCCGACGAGTTGGCCGCCAAGACCGCCCAGGTGGACCTCGACCAGGCCCGCACGGCGCTGGACCTGTTCCTCCGGTACGAGTTCCCGAAACAGGCGGAGAAGGTCTACACCGACTGGCGCGAGTTCAAGCACGAGTACGACCGCGTGGACGCCCGCACCCAGAGTGAACTCGACAGCGCCGAGGCCGACCTCGACAACCAGCGCAAATCGCTGGCCCTCGAGGACAAACGCCTCACGAAGGTCCGTGACCAACTGGTGAAGACGACCATCCTCGCCCCGCAATCGGGCATGGTCGTTTTCGAGACGGGTCGCAGCCGCTGGGGCCAGGCCCCCCCCATGGAGGTCGGCTCCACCGTCGGACACCGGCAAGTGCTCATCAAGTTGCCCGACATGTCGGAGATGAACGTGAACGTGCGGCTGCACGAGTCGGTGGTCAAGCAGGCCTCGCTCGACGCCCCCGCCTTCGCCACCATCGACGCCATGCCGCAGAACCGGCTGACCGGCAAGGTGACCAAGATCGGCGTCATGCCCGACCGGCAGAACTCGTGGCTGAACCCCGGCCTGAAGACGTACCCGACGGAGATCACCCTCGACTCGACGCCCCCTGGCCTGAAGCCCGGCATGAGCGCCCAGGTCGAGATCCTCGTCGATACGCGGGACGATATCCTCCAGGTTCCCATCTCGGCCGTCCACGTGGACAAAGGGTTCCAGGTGGTCTACGTCAAGACGCCTGCGGGAGTTGAGACGCGGCGGGTGGAGGTCGGCCTCTCGAGCGACCAGGCCGTCGAGATCGCGTCGGGTCTGGCCGAGGGCGACGAGGTGTACCTGTACAAGCCCGACGGGGTGCCGGAACTGAAGGTCTCGGAGGAAGAAATCGAGGCGATGAAGGCGCAGAAGGAACTCGAGCGCAAAGCAGCCGCGGCCGCCGCCAAGGCTGCCCCGCCCGCCTCGATCCCCGGCCTCGAGAACCTCTCGCCCGAACAGGCCAAGGCCATGCGCGAGAAATTCGAGAAGATGCCGAAAGAGCAGCGCGACGCCATCATGAAGCAACTCCGCGAGGGCGGCGCGGCCGGCATGCCGGGCGGCGGACCGCGGCAGGGCCCCGACGGGCGCGGCGATGCAGGGCCCGGCCCCGGCCGCGGGAAGGCGCCGGGACGCGGAGGCAGGCCGGCCACCGGAGGGGCGGGAGGCCAGCCATGAGTCTCGCCCAACTCGTCAACCTGACCAAGACCTACCACATGGGCGCCGACGTCGTCGTCGAGGCGCTTCGCGGTGTCGATCTCGAGATCGGGGACGGTGAGTACGTCGCCGTCATGGGGCCGTCGGGGTCCGGCAAGAGCACGCTTCTGAACCTCCTGGGGTGCCTCGACCGGCCCACGCGCGGGCGGTACATCCTGGGCGGCCAGGACATTTCACGCCTGTCGGACTCCGAACTCAGCGAGGTGCGCGGACGGCGGATCGGGTTCGTCTTCCAGTCGTTCAACCTCATCCCGCAACTGACGGCCCTCGACAACATCGAGGTGCCGCTTTTTTACCAGGGCGTGCACCGGCGCGAACGCAGGCGGAGGGGCCACGAGTTGGCCGAACGTGTCGGCCTGGGCGCCAGGGCGCGGCACAAACCGATGGAACTCTCGGGCGGAGAGCAGCAGAGGGTCGCCATCGCCCGGGCCCTCTCGAACGACCCGATCATCCTGCTGGCCGACGAGCCCACCGGCAACCTCGACTCGAAGACCGGCCAGGAGATCCTCGAGGTGTTCGACGACCTCTCGGCACGCGGCCGCACGCTGATCGTCGTCACCCACGACGAGGCCATCGCCCGCCGCACCCACAGGACCGTCCGCATGGCCGACGGACAGGTCGTGAAACAGGACGCGAACTGAGGCAGAGGACCGCAGCAGCCCATGCTATCGTTCAAGTCAACCGAGATCCTGCGGCTGGGGGTGGCGAACCTGTTCGTCCACCCGGCGCGCAGCGTCCTGACGATGCTGGGCATCCTGTTCGGCGTCACGGCGGTCATCGCCACCCTGGCCGTCGTCGAGGGCATCAGCGAGAAGATGCAGGAAGAGGTCCTGAGGATGGGGGCGACCAACATTATCGTCGAGGCCGTCAAACCCGCCGAGAGCGAATCGGCCAGCCAGACGCAGCAGAGCGGGATGGCCGTCATCTACGGCCTGACCTACGAGGACGCCGAACGCATCCGGTCGAGCATCCAGGGGGCCGATGTCGTCGTCCCGGCGCGACGCATCCCCGTGACGGCACGGTACCTGACCAAGCGAACCCGCGCCGAAGTCCTCGGCACGGTGCCGTGGTACAACGAGACGTACGGCGTTGACATGGCGAGCGGACGATGGCTGACGGCCCTCGACGAGCGGAAGGTGGATAACATCTGTGTGCTGGGCGCCGCCGTGGCCCGGACGCTGTTCCCGCGATCCGAGCCGCTGGGAAAGAGCCTGTGGCTCGGGCCGTTCTCGTACCGCGTGGTGGGCGTGCTGGCGTCGCGGGGCAAGACGACTTCCTCGGAGAGCAGCAACGGAGCGGACTACGACCGCACCGTCTACATTCCCCTGACGGCCGCCAGCCGGCGCTTTGGAGAGACGGTGCTCGATCAATCGGCCGGCAGCCGCAGTTTCGAGATGGTCGAACTGCATGAGATCACGGTCAAGGTGCCCACGGCCGAGGCCGTCCGTCCGGCGGCGCGGATCATCGCGGGACTGCTCGAGAAGTTCCACGACAAGAAGGACTGGAACGTGGCGGTGCCCCTGGAACGCCTTGAGGCCCTGGAGCGGACGAAGTGGCTGTTCGTCGTGCTCGGCGTCTCGATTGCCGCCATCAGCCTGCTCGTGGGCGGCATCGGTATCATGAACATCATGCTGGCGAGCGTCACGGAACGGACGCGCGAGATCGGTATCCGCCGCGCCATGGGCGCCAAACGCCGCGACATCGTCAGCCAGTTCCTCGTCGAGACGGTGGTCCTCTCGACCGTAGGCGGAGCGGTTGGCGTGCCGGTCGGCGTGGGACTGGCCGTCGTGATCCCGGCGCTGCTGTCGAAGGTCGCCACCATGCTCGGCGTCGGCGGCGAGGCCGCCCTCACGAGCCTCTCGCGGACCATCGTGACGCCCGGCGCCGTCGTCCTGGCCCTGGGGACCAGCGTCATCGTGGGCGTCGTCAGCGGCGTGTACCCGGCCTACCGCGCCGCGCACATGGATCCCATCAAAGCCCTGCGGCATGAGTGACCACGTGCCGCATGCCGGAAGGCGCGAGTGGCGAACGGTGGTGCACGATTCGGCGGCTTGCCGTCACGTGGGCAGTGCGGTATGGTTCAGGTTGGGAGGCGAGGAGTCATGAAGGTGCCGGCCGCCGTTGATGACGCGGTGATTCAGGAGATCGTGCAGCGTATCCTGAAGGTTACTCGTCCGCGGCGCATTATTCTCTTCGGCAGCGCTGCCACTGGCGGGATGACTTCCGACAGCGACATCGACCTGTTGGTCCTCGAGGATTCGCCGGGGAATGTTCGGCAGAAAAGCGTTCGCCTTCGCGAGAGCCTGGGCGCTATGGGGTACCCCTTCGACGTCATCGTCATGGCGACGGACCGGTTCGAGGAGACGAGGGATCTGGTCGGGGGGATTGCGCGCCCGGCAAGCCGACACGGCAGGATCATCTATGAGGCCGCGTGACCAAGTGAAGCGCGAACTGGTTGGCCGGTGGCTGGCACAAGCCGACGCCGATCTTGCCGTTGCCGGGAGACTTCTGCCCGACGGGGCGCCTCACGCGTGGGCTGTGGCGTTTCATGCACAGCAGGCCGCCGAGAAGTTCCTCAAGGCCTTCCTGGCTCACTGTCAGATCGAGTTCCCCAAGACGCACGACCTGGTTCAACTCCTGGCGTTGGTCGCATCGAAGGACAGGGCGCTCGCCGAGTCGCTTAAGGAAACGGCAGCCCTGACACCGTACGGCGTTGAGATCCGCTATCCGGGGGAGTTCCCCGAGGTGACCGCGTCGGACGCGCAGCAGGCGCTCGAACTCGCGTCCGCAGTCCGGGAAGCGGTTCGCGAGGCGCTCGCGCCACACGCTGGCGAGATGCCGGGTTGAGGGTGCCCATCTGTGCCCGGCCTACCGGGCCGCGCACATGGATCCCATCAAAGCCCTGCGGCATGAGTAGTGTAGCGCGGGGGGGGACGTCGTGCCAGGCTACGGGGACCCACTCAGCAGCGCTTTCAGTTGCAGGCGCATCTGGCCGGCGAGCCGCAGCGTCTCCGTGGCATCATCGGGCTCGGCAGACTCACCGGGATAGCGGAATGCCACGGCCGCGCGCGAAACGAAGCGCAACTCTTCCACCGGCCATGACCACTCCGCGCATGCCTGAGAAAGCAGGCTGTCGAGGTAAGCAAGGTCATGCGTTTTCGGCGGCACCGTCCCGAGGTGAATGAGGATCGCCTTCATCATCTTCTCGACGCACTGCTGCGCGTGGAAGCAGACGGCGTCGTAGTTGGGATTGCCACTTGCCCGCAACTCGCGGCTCGCGGTGGCGAAGTCGGCCTCGGCCTTGGCCGCCCACTCCTCAACCGTCCCGTTCATAGAGCACCTTTCCGCGGTCCAGGGCCTCGCGGATGAGCGGGTCGCCCTGCTCGTATCGGCGGGCCACGTCATCGGGAGACCGCGCGAGAAGATCGCAAGGGAAGCGGACGTCGAGGCGGTTGAGAATCTCGAGCGACTTGTGGAAAGGGCGGCCCTCGAACGGCAGAACCACCAGAAGGTCCACGTCGGAATCGTCGGTCGCGGTGCCGTCGGCGTAGGAGCCGAACAAGAGCACGCGGTCGGGACGAAACTCCCGGCCAATCCGCCGGCCGACTTCCTCGATTTCCTTCATCCTGACCATAACAGATCGCCCGATGCGAACCCGACGCGCATTATACCACAGGCTTCCGGGCGCACACGGTCATTTGACGACCAGCACGAGGCACTTCGCGCGGTCGATGATTTGCTGGCGCTGGCGGGCCAGCAGGTCGCGGGCGACCTTCGAGGACTGGAAGCCCCCCAGGGCGATGAGGTCCACCTCCCGCTCCTGGACTTCGCGGGGCACGATGGTCTCGGTGTTGCCGGTCAACAGGACGTCGTCCACCACGACTTTGCGGTCGAGGGCGCGCTGGCAGACCTCGGCCAGTTGCCGCTTGCTACTTTCCTCGAGTTCCTTCTCGAACTCGCCCATCTCGGTATCGACAAGGATCTTGACACTCAGCAGTTGGCGCAGCGTGTCGGTGTCCACGACGGCCATCGCCGTGAGTTTGGAGCCGAGACTGCGCGCCAGGTCGATGGCGGCATCGGCGGCGTTGTACGACGCCTCGGTGCCATCCACCAGGACCAGGATGTGACGGATGGGCGGCTTAGCCATGACTGGCGCTCCCTTCCAGCGCGCGGGCCAGGCGGTCTTTAATCATCCGCATAATGATGAACGATTCCCGCTCGCGCTCTTCAAGGCTCGAGACGATGTACGAAAGCGTCTCGGAGTAGTCCGGTATGAAGATCTTCGACAGGGCGTTCGTGCGGCGCTGGGTTTTGCGCAGTTCCCGCGCGAGCCGAAGCACGGCGTTCTCGAGTTCCGCCAGTTCGCCCAGCAGGTCCAGCACGTCCACAAAGCGGCGCATCGTCCGGTCCGTGTTGGCACTGGTGCCGGCCACGCCGAACTGCACGCCCGCCGGCTCGGCGTCCACCGACACCGCCGGAATCCGGATCCCCATCAGCGCCTGTTCCGAAATCTCCACCTGGTGGTCCAGTCGCACGCCAACGGCGGCGCGGTCCACGGCGTCGGTCCCGATCTCGAGCGACGCTTCTCGAAGGGCCGCAAACGCACGGGCCATGGCCTCGGCGACGCGGCGTTCGGCGTCGCGCGCGCGGCCCAGGCGGCTCATCAACTCGAAGATGAGAATCTGGCGCTTCTGCTCCAGGAGGTCGAACCCCTCCTCGGCGAACTCGAGTTGACGCGCCAGCGACAGGTAACTCGACTTCGTCGGCGCCACGTTCAGTTTCGCCATGTCACACGTCTCCGGCCGGCCCCTCGCCCGGGCGAGGGGTCATCCCGACCCGCCGTGGCACATGCCACGCCCGACCGCACGCGACCGGCTGCTTCCGCAGCCGGCTCGGCGGCGCCCCTTTCATCATTCATCATTGGACATTCGCTGTTCATCATTGTTGTTGGCTTGCCCGCTGCCTTCCTCGTCTCCCTCTTCCTCAGACTCGCGGCGAGGCTCGGCGTCGGTCTTCTCCCGGTAATGTTTTTCGAGGAGGTCATCGCTCAGGCGGTGCAGTTCGTCGCGCGGGAGCATCGACAGGACGTCCCACCCGAGGTCGAGCGTCTCCTCGATGCCGCGGTCCTCGTGCTCGCCCTGGCTCAGGAACCGCTGCTCGAAGGCGTTGCCGAACTCCAGGTACGTCCTGTCCAGGAGGCTCAGTTCCTCCTCGCCGATGACGTCGGCCAGGCCCCGCACCTGCTTGACGCGGGCGTAGCAGGCGAACAACTGGCTCGCCAAAGCCGGATGGTCGGCCCGGGTGTACCCCTCGCCGACGCCGTCCTTCATGAGGCGCGACAGGCTCGGCAGCCCCGCGATGGGCGGATAGATGCCGCGCTGCGAGAGGTCGCGCTCCAGCACGATCTGCCCTTCCGTGATGTAACCCGTCAGGTCGGGTACCGGATGGCTGATGTCGTCCGACGGCATCGTCAGGATCGCCATCTGGGTGATCGATCCGGGCGAGTCCTCGATGCGGCCGGCGCGCTCGTACAGGCTCGCCAGGTCCGAGTACAGGTACCCCGGGTACCCTTTGCGCCCGGGAATCTCGCCTCGCGCCGTGCCGACCTCGCGAAGGCTCTCGCAGTAGTTCGTCATGTCGGTCATCAACACGAGGACGTGCTGGCCGCAGTCGAACGCCAGGTGCTCGGCCAGGGTCGAGGCGGCGCGCGGCGTAAGCAGGCGTTCGACGCTCGGGGCGTCGGCCAGCGACAGGAACATGGCCGCCCGTGCCCCCGCGCCGGAGTCCTCGAAGTTGCGGATGAAGAACTGGGCCACGTCGTGCTTGACGCCCATCGCCGCGAAGACGATCGAGAAGTCGCTCGTCTCCTCCAGCAACTTCGCCTGCCGGACGATCTGGGCCGCAATGCGGTCGTGCGGCAGACCGTTGCCCGAGAAGATCGGCAGTTTCTGCCCGCGCACCAGGGCGTTCATGCCGTCGATGGCCGAGAGGCCCGTCTGGATGAACTCACGCGGATACCGCCGCGCGTGCGGGTTGATGGGCAGCCCGTTGATGTCGCGCCGGTCGCCGGAAACGGGCGGCGGGCCGCCGTCCATCGGACGCCCCAGACCGTCGAACATGCGGCCCAGCATCCGCCGCGACACCGGAAGGCGGAAACTCTCGCCCAGAAACCGGACCCGCGTGGCCTCGTTCGAGAGGCCCGTCGTCCCCTCAAGCACCTGGACCACCGCCTGCGTGTCCGAGATGTCGAGGACGCGGCCGAGGCGCGCGCGGCCCTCGGCGTCCGTGATCTCGACCGTCTCGTCGTACCCCACGTCGCGCACGCGCTCGACGAACACGAGCGGCCCGTCGATGCGCGCCGCGCCCACGTACTGAAGACCGTGGTCGGCAATCTCAAAATGCAGGTCGGACACCGCGCTACCTCTGCCTGGCGTACTTTCTCTCGAAGGCGTCGAGCGCCTCGTTGACCCGGGCCTCGAACTGCTGGAGCGCGTCGGCCTCGTCGTTGCCGTACGTTCCCTTGGCCCGCATGATCTCGGGCACGACCGCCAGCGCGCGCAACTCCGCCAGCGGCGCGCCGGCCTGGATCATCTCGCGCCCGCGCCGGTACAGCGTCAGGATGATCCGCAGCAGGGCCACCTGCCGCGCGGGCGAGCAGTACATGTCCTTCTCGTCGAAGGCGCTCTGCGCCAGAAATGCGTCCTTGAGCATCTCCGCGACGAACAGGATGAGCCGCTGCGTGTCGGGCAGCACGTCCGGACCGACGAGTTTGACGATCTGTTGGAGCCGTTCCTCGCGCTGGAGGACGGTCATGGCCTCGGCCCGAAGTTGAGCCCACTCCGGCGCGTGGCTGTCCCACCAGGCGGCCACGTCTTCGACGTACTCGGAGTAGGACCGCAGCCAGTGAATCGACGGATAGTGGCGTGCGTTGGCGAGTTCCGTGTCCAGTGCCCAGAAACACCGGATGAACCGCCGCGTGTGCTGCGTGACGGGCTCCGAGAAATCGCCGCCCGGCGGGCTGACGGCCCCCACGATACTGACCGACCCGCGCTCGCCGCCCAGCGTCGTCACCGCCCCGCCTCGCTCGTAGAACTGGGCCAGACGCGTCGGCAGCGTCGCGGGGAAGCCTTCCTCGGCGGGCATCTGTTCGAGTCGTGCGGCAAGTTCCCTCAGCGCCTCGGCCCAGCGGCTGGTCGAATCGGCGA
>Ga0307379_10002824_pt1 | contig 25432 bp, 33 predicted proteins | sample UN2MG_FD_202237 | JGI IMG/M metagenome (GOLD analysis project Ga0307379, IMG submission 202237) | Soil microbial communities from Risofladan, Vaasa, Finland - UN-2 | ecosystem: Environmental > Terrestrial > Soil > Coastal area > Acid sulfate soil | place: Finland: Risofladan, Vaasa | collected...
GCCCTCGTTCTTATTCCTTGAAAACGTGCCTGCCATCACAAGCCGTGGGGGATTACGCGTCGTTAGAGAAATTGCCGAAATGGGGTATGACTGTAGGTGGTGTTGCATATCCGCTGCTTCCGTTGGCGCACTGCATAAGAGAGAACGGTGGTTCTTGCTTGCCCACTCCCACGACGATGGATTCCCTGCCGCCTCGATCCGAAGAAGCAATGAAGAAACACTTCGAGAAGCACAGACCTGGCAGAAAAGCTCCGAGCAATCTCAGGGAGTGGATTCATCCACAGATGTGGCCAACTCCAACAGCAAGAGATGCAACACGGAACAAGGGGGGCAGCCCATCAGATTGCAATCGACATACGCCGAATCTTCCGACAGCTATATTGAAAATGGTGGCGACTCCAACAGCCAGCCAAGCCAACAAACCTATCAGGACTCCCAGCCCCAGTCGTCAGAAGGGGGAACACGGAGAGGACATACCGGACAGCATTGGCCGTTTGAATCCAGAGAACATTGGCAAGAGATTGTGTCCTCTATGGGTAAGTGTTCTGATGGGATATCCGACCACGTGGCTAGACTTAGATGCCTCGGTAATGCAGTGGTTGCTAGACAAGCGAAAGAAGCGTTCAAAATCTTAATGGGACTATGAGAAAGATCATAGCGTTAGCCAGTTGGTGGCTATCGAGCGGTAAATATTGTCTCATATTGGGATGGAAAGACGCTGTATTAGATCCACCAGTTTCTGGGCAAATGGTATTGCTTAGAACACCCTGGAAATCTACTAAAAGCGAATATGCGATTTACACTAGAACGCCGGATATACTACAGTTTGATCCTCATGCGCCTGAATCGGAAAAAAGAAACTGGGACACTTTTGAGTTTGCGAACGGAAGCTATGTGATAGCTCAAGGAAAATATTGGAAACCACTTGAGTGGTTATCACGAGGTGCGGTGATCATTGGTTTCCTCGTTGTGTGTGCTTTGTTCGGCGTATTTTGTTTTTACCTCTATGTGATTTGTCAAGATGAGCAATATCTTAAGTCAACGGTCGAAACAGCGATCAGATACGCGATCGTGGCACTTGTGATTCCCGGGATAAATGCAGTATGGACTCGCAGAAAAAAGAAACTGGGACACTTTTGAGTTTGCGAACGGAAGCTATGTGATAGCTCAAGGAAAATATTGGAAACCACTATGATTAACTGGCACTTAGAAAAGCGTAAGATCAAAGATCTCAAGCCGCACGCAAAGAACCCTCGCCGCTTGTCTAAGCACGACGCTGAGCATCTACAGAAGAGCCTGGAGAAGTTCGGGATCATCGACAAGCCTTGCATAACGACTGACGGTAAGATCATAGGAGGCCATCAACGCCTCTCGATTCTAAAGAAGCTTGGCCACAAAGAGATTGAGTGCTATGTGCCCGATCGAGAGCTAGAGCAGACAGATATTGATGAGCTGAACATCCGCTTGAACAGAGCGACCGGAGAGTTTGACTTCGATATTCTAGCAAACCAGTGGAATGTAGAAGATCTGATTGACTGGGGCTTTACCGAAGAAGAGCTGTGCATGAACATAGCTGAAGAGATCGATCCAGTAGAAGAAGATAACGAGACACTCGAACCAAGCAAAGATGAAGATGCTATTACTAAATTGGGAGACGTGTATCAGTTGGGTGATCATAGGCTTGTATGTGGTGATTCAACTAATGGCGATACGGTCAATCTATGTCTCCAAGAAGAAACGCCCATACTGATGGTCACTGATCCTCCCTATGGCGTTAGCTATGATCCGAATTGGAGAGATCCAAAAAACATAGGAATAGGAACGGATGGAATAAGGGTCGGTGTAAAAGCAAAAGGAAAGGTGCTAAATGACTCCCAAGTCAATTGGGCTTTAGCGTGGCATCTTTTCCCTGGCTCTGTGGCTTATGTATGGCACGATGGTAGGGCGGCTTCAGTAGTACAGAGAAGCCTTGAAGAAGCTGAGTATGAGATGAAAAGCCAGATCATCTGGGCTAAGCAGCATTTTGCTCTCTCTCGTGGCGATTATCACTGGCAGCATGAACCCTGCTGGTATGCCGTCAAGAAAGGTCATTCTCATAACTGGCAAGGAAGCCGCAAAGAATCCACAGTCTGGGAGATATCAAATCTCAATGCTTTTGGATGTAAAGGAAAAGATGCTGATGAACGCACGGCACATTCAACTCAGAAGCCTCTCGAATGTATGGCTCGTCCGATGCGTAACAATAGCGCGGAAGGTGAGGGAGTTTATGATCCGTTTTTGGGGTCAGGTACTACTTTACTGGCCGCCGAACAGCTCAACCGAAAATGTTTTGGAATCGAGCTAAGTCCTGCTTATGTGGATATCATCATCAAGCGCTGGATTAAGTACCGACAAAAAGCTGGAAAGGATACTCTTGTGAAAAAGAACGGTGAAGTAACTAAGGAGTTTGATTAATGGGTACACCTGGAGTTCCTTGGAAAATGGCCAAGTCTAGGATTCTTGAGGTAATTAAAAAGAAAAAAGGTGTTGTAGCTCAAATATGCAAAGAACTAGATATCGCCTTTGAAACTTACGTTAAGCATATTAAAAACAAAGAAGAGTTTAAAGAAGCTATCGATAATGCGCGTAACGACTACGACACTACGATAGCAGATATGGCAGAGAATGCCTTGATGAGAGGACTGCAAGATGAAGATCCGAATGCCTATCTTAAATCAGCAATGTACGTCCTGAACAACAAAGGCAGGGATCGTGGGTACAATCATCCCGAAGCGCAAAAGCAAGTCTTTACCCTCGTCGAAGTCAAAGAAAAGCTTAAAGACGGAAAGCTCGTACAATCTTGACTGCAAGGAATGGCGACTCAATCATCTCTATCGCATCATCGACAAGCAGGGGAACTCGATACGCTTTCAGCTCAATGCTGTTCAGACGATAGTCCTTCATAACATGCACAATCGCAATCTGATTTTGAAGGCTAGACAGCTCGGCATGAGTACGTTCGCAGTTTTGTATCTAGTCGATGAGGCAATCTTCGAGCGCAACATCTCTTGCGGTATCGTCTCGTACTCTTTAGAACACGCGCAGCACATCTATAAGAGGATCATTGGACACGCTCTAGATACTTTCCTTCCTGAACTTGCTGGCTATCTAGGCATACAACAGCACTCAGCTAGAGAGATTACATTTAGCAATGGCTCGTTTCTCCGAGTTGACACTACTTTACGCGGTGGTGCTTATCAGCTAGTCCTAGTGTCGGAGTATGGCAAGACATGCGCGCGCAATCCGCTGAAAGCTGAAGAGGTAGTCACTGGTACGCTGCAATCTATACCAGCGTCGGGGCGTGTGATAATAGAGAGTACTGGTGAAGGCAATACTGGCTTCTATGCAGATATGATCAATCAGGCAGTCCTTGAATCAGGAAATAAGCTCACAGCCCTCGACTACAAGCTATTCTTTTTTCCCTGGTACTCTGAGTCAACGTACGTTCTTCAAGATGAAGTTAGCTACTCAGTGGATCTCACCGACTATTTTAACAAGTTAGAGAAAGATGCTGGTGTAAGGATTACGCAGCATCAACGCAACTGGTACGCTCTACAGGCAAAGATGCTCGGCGACAAGATGAAGCAGGAGTTTCCGTCTACGGTAGCCGAGGCGTTTGCCAGCTCCTCTGATGCTTACTACTTCCAAGCGCTCATTGAAGAAGCCTATGCCGACAGCCGCTGCTTAGCGATCTCACCTTACGATCCTCTACAGCCTGTCTATGTGGCAATGGATATCGGTGTCAATGATCTCACTGTCCTCGTTTTCATTCAGTGTGTGCATGGAGAGATTCGGGTCGTCGATTTCTATGCAGATTCGGGCAAAGGGGTAGAGTTCTATTGTCACTTTTTGCAACAGGAAAAACGGTTCTTGTATCATACAATTTTCCTCCCTCACGACGCTAGGAAGCGCGACGGTATAGTAGTAGACAATACATATGAGAGAGAGTTTCGTAAGCTTTTTTCTCACACCGAGACTAAGTTTGTCGTGCTCAAGCAAACCGACAAACAGATCCTGATCTCTAACGCTAAAATAAAACTCAGCCGATGCGTATTCTACCTCACTAAGACGAAGACTTTGCTTGAGTATCTCGGAAAGTATCGTAAGAAGTGGAGTGAGATGTACGGTCGCTACGAAGACTCCCCCTATCACGATATCAGCTGCTTCATAGGGGAAACGCTTGTCGAAACAGAGCATGGACTTAAGCGAATTGATAAGATAGTGGTAGGAGATAGAGTCTTAACTCCCACGGGATACAGATATGTTCGTAACGTTTTCCAGTACAAAACAAAAAGTCTGCTAAAAATAAAGTCTGATTCAGCCGATCTAATTTGCACTTCCCATCACAAAATTTTCAGCAACAAAGGAATTGTAACCGCCGATTCTTTGCGTTATAATGATCAAATGATCACGCAAGAGGAGTGTGAAGATTGGGATCGGAGTTTATACCGTGGAAAGGCGAGAGAGTTAGGGTTCAAGGACTTTTTCTTATCAATGAGCCAGGAACAAAGATCTATTTTAATGGCTACAGCTACGCCAAGAATCAATTCGGATATTGGCGTGGAGGATCATCAATACCAAACAGCGGAGGATCATTGCATAGAGCTGTGTGGATCTATCACAAGGGAAAAATCCCTCCCAAATATGATATCCACCATTTGGATGATGATAAATCGAACAATGTTATCGACAACCTGGAACTTATCACCCACAGCGACCACATGTCCATGCACATGTCTACAGAAGAAAGAAGGTTTCTTTCAAGAAAAACAATATCTAAAGCTATCGCAGCCGCTCCGAAGTGGCACGCATCACCCGAAGGGATTGAGTGGCATAGAATCCACGGAAAGCATGCCTTTGCTCAAAAGCCGCTGCTGGAAAAGACTTGTAAGATTTGCTCGAAAACTTACCTTTCTCCTTGGAAAAACTCCACAATGTGTTCAAACGCATGCCGCGCTCAATATAGAAGAAATACTGGAAAAGATACCGAAAAGCGTAAATGCCATATCTGCCATGAAGAATTTGAGTGTTTCAAATATAGCAAGCAAAGGAACTGTTCTAGGAGTTGCGGAGTTATATTCGGACATAGAAATAGAAGTGTATGATTTAGAAGTAGAAATCGATCATTGTTATTTTGCTAATGGAATTTTAGTAAGCAACTCTCATTATGCAGACGCTTTTCAATATGCCATGCAAGCCGTAACGCACATCGAAACAGTCAGCAGCATGAAAGGCGCTCTTGAGAAGCACAAAGCTGTAGTTGAGAAGAGGCGATTTCAAATATAGGTATTAAAATATTTACTGAGCATAATGCAGTCTTTTCATAAGATGGCTACATGCTCACAGACAACGAAATATTTGGCGAATATCAAGAGAATTACAGATACGCGCATGACTTCTGGGTTCCGTTCACGCGCAACGCACAAATCTTTACTTTAGCAGCTTCGGGTTACACTTGGAGCGATGCAGAACTTAAAGAGCTATCTAAGCAGGGCAGAGAGCCGCTAGAGCTGAATATCATGCGACGACCCTTGCAGTTCTTCAGCGGCTACCTGCGTGACAATCTTAACAGCGTTGTAGTTGCACCAGTCGAAGGCTCCGACCAGAAGACGGCCGATCAGTTTACTAAGCTCATGTATTATGTGTGGGACAAAGGCGGTGGCTATAACACTTTCCTAGACGCTTGCGACGAGGGGATGAAGTCTGGTTTATCGCTCTGTGGTATACAGATGGATTACTCCAGGGACTTCGTTAATGGGGAAATATCTTTCTTTAAGCGTACTTATAACAGCTTTTATCTCGATCCAACTTTCGAGCGCATTGACCTGGTGGATTGTGGTTTTGCCATTACTAGAGATCTACTTAACCGCACCCTGGTAAAGCAGCTCTTGCCGTTTGTGGATCCTAAAGTGATCGACGATGTGCAGATGAGTTTTCGAGACGATAAGTTCTTAAGCTACCATCCTAACTTTACTACTCTAAGCCGTAACCGAAACCTGATGGCCTATGATCAGTATTACAGGCGCACATCAAGAGAGCGGGAATTCTTAGTCGACGAGAACGCAGGCTTTTACCGAGACATCACAGATCTCTCCAAAGACGAAAAGTATGATCTTAAAGTAGGTATCAAGCGGATCCAGACTTTACATGATGATGCAGAAGAAATGGGTGTCGAGCCTAAAGACCTCCCACCGATTCTAAGGATTCAAAAAGTAGAGCGACCGTATGTAGAACTTAACATCATGCTCAACGGCCAGCGCGTTTTCTGCGGAGAGGATAAGACCGGGATAGTTGAGACTTACCCTTTTGCACCTGTGCTTTGTTATATGGAGCCGTCGATCTGGATGCCCTCACAGCGGGTGCAAGGGATTGCATCTACCCTTTGGTCAGCTCAGCGGCAGTTTAACAAAAGGCACATGAAGATCATCGACATGATGGATTCCGACATTGCGACAGGGTACAAATATTTTATTGGTGCAGTGGCCGATGTGGAAGATCTACAGCAAGCCGGGCAAAACAAGATCATCGGGATCGATCCAGAGAATGCACCTGCGGGCATGGATTCAGTGCAACAGCTACAGGGCGGAGGTGCTAATCCTGCTCTTATCGAGTACCAGGCGATCTTAGATCAGTTGACACTCACGTTGGCAAACGTAAACGAGTCGGTGCTTGGTGTAGATGAGAAAGGCAACACACAGGTATCCGGGCGATTAGCTCAAGTCAGGATCGCTCAGGGACTACGCAGCAACCGTAAGATCTTTGATAACATCGAAGTTACCCAAGCAATCATTGGCGGCTTATGTCTAAAGGCTATTCAGAATCACTACACTCCGGCAAAAGTGCGGCGCATCATCGGTGAAGAGCCTACAGAGCAATTCTATGAAAAGGACTTCGAGCAATATGACGCAGTTCTGAAAGAGGGTGTCAGATCCAAATCTCAGAAAGACGCTTACTATTACGAGCTTGTTAACCTCAAGAAAGATCAACTGGTGGATGTTCCGCAGAGCGAAATTGTTCGCAATCTACCTTCTGCTGGCAATAGCGATCTACAGGAAGCGATCGATCAGCAACAGCAACAGCAGCAAGCTCAGCAGCAGAAAATGGATGAGCAGGAGCAAATGCAGATCAAATTGCAAAATGCCAAAGTTGATGAAGCTGTAGCGCTGACGCAAGAAAGAAGGGCGCGTGTAGTAACTGACATTGCCCGAGCAGCAGAATTATCATCCGAAGCGGAACAGAATCGAGCAAAAGCCGCTCTGGATCGTGCTAAAACTATCACTGAGATAGCGACGATGAAAACCGATCAGCTGCTAAAAGTGATAGGATTTGTAAATTTGCTGAATCAGCAAGAGACTCTCGATAGGGACGAAGTAGAGGAAAGAGTACACGCTCAATCCGATCAGATCAATTCAGAGACTCAGGGATCAGCAGAGCAGATAGAGAAAGATCAACTACTACAACAGATTTCACAAATGGGAAACCAACCAGGAATACAGCCATGAAAAAGATGTCACAAGGATTTAATTCCAAGATGGATGAGATGCTTGGATCTAAAAACGGTAAGAAGAAAAAGCAGTCTCTTAAGGATCGTCGCGACGAGTCTAAAGGAATGGAGAAGGCTATGGGCAAGAGATCGTATTCTTCTGTCATGAGCATGGACAAAGGCTCTAGGAAAAAGAAGTAATGGCTCATTACAAACCAGCAGCTAAACGCAAATACTCTGCAAAAGCTGAAAAGAAAATGGATAAGGTTTACAAAGAGTTCGGAGAGGGAAAACTCCACTCCGGCTCTAAGACAGGCCCTATCGTCAAGAATGTAAAACAGGCTAGTGCCATAGCTATTTCCGAGGCGAAGCGAAAGGGTTTAAAAGCTGGCGAAGTTTGGAAAAAATCTGATCGCAAGCCTAAAAAGTAATAGCTAAGCAAAAGATCTAGGGAACGGTGGGGCATCTACACCGCCAACTATCAAGCAAGCTAGATAGCAGATAGCTATTCCCACAGGCAAAGCAGCCCCTGCAATCAGCAAGGGCATCCACAAGATTTCTGTTACATTTAGCAATCTTTTCATAATTCCTCAGCAAGTATGCTTTGGGTTTTTTGGAACTTGAGGGTAGTCAGCTTCTGGCCTGCTTCGCGGAGGAGCTTCGTGCGAACCGGGAGTATCAGCATGGACGTGAGGATGCGTGATAAAGTGGGAAAACACATTCGCTACATAAGATCCCCATCCTTGGCTAGCAGGAGCAGCTTCCCTGTGATGAACTGGCTCGCGTAGATAATTTGGCACATCAGGAGCACGTTGCTGAGGGCGAGGATCGGAAGCAAATCCCGGTCGTCGAAACAGATCATCCGATGTCGGAATACTTCCACCAAACCTTCTAGGCTCTCCTACTTCGTCTATGCGAGGTCGAGATGTTTGATTGATACTCTCTCTCGCTAAACGACTAGCAAGCACGTCACTGTGTCTAGTGTCATCGCGTCTGGGCGGTGAATATGAGCGTTCGTACGAGCTTCCCATGCGCATGTCGCTGCTGCTTTCAAATGATCCTAGTCTTGGCATAAATTCCTCCTGTTAAAATTTGCGAGCATTTTGTCGGAGGGGACAAATTGGTTCAAGGGAAAATATTTCCACAAGTGAGAGATGAGGACTCGAACCCCTAGAGTGCGCACTCTTGAGTAGTCTTACTGGACGGTAGTGTGAAGAATACGTCCTCACAACTGCGACTTAGCTTTCTCATCAGAAACCTATCTGCATTTCTCTCACTTTTATTATATACCATGCACTGACTTCATCTCAATTTCACACTTGAGAAGTTATGATAATTATCCTTATCATAACAACCAAAGAAAAATTTGAATAAATTCACTCTTTCATCCATTTTGAAATAAAGAGCTATGATAGCTCGCAAAACCAACAAATGGAGTACCCCATGAAGAAACAAGGCTATAATTCGCGTATGGACGAGTCCCTCGGTGCTAAAAACGGCAAAAAATCCCAATCCATGAAAGACCGCAGAGATGAATCCAAAGGAATGTCTAAATCTATGGGCAAGAAAGCCTATTCTGGCGATAAAATGATGGATAAAGGCAGCAGGAAGAAAAAATAATGGCTAAAAAAGTATCCATCGGGAAAGGCATGAGCGTGTCCAAGTCCCAGGAGAAGAAAGTTGAAATTTGCGAGTATTTTGTTGGCTTCAACAAATTGGTGCAACCTTAAGTAATTTGTTGTCGCATTGCCGGAGCCGGCAAGCCAATGGCATCAATATTCTTCATATTCTTGCCTTAGCTAAATAAATGCAGATACGCCCATCCCATAGTTAGGTCTTTGCTTTTCTCCCATACAATCCAGTCCGTATCTAAGGCAACGTAAAAAATGTAATATCCTTCGATGTAGGAAAACCGAAATTCTTCATTTTCCATAATTATTTGGTCGGGCTTGCGCCTTCGCCAAAAACTCATTCTTCAGTCCATTAAAATTTTCTACCACTTTGTCGGAGGGGACAAATTGGTTTCCACAACCATTTTCAGTGCGTCACGAAACTGGTACACTCTAAAGAAAAGAATAGACCATAGTAAAATTTTGTATATGATAAGATTGAAACGTACAAATACCATAAGGAGAAATTATGGCAAAAGGAAAGCCCTCAGAATCGGGCAGCATGAATACAGGGGTAGGCTTGTGCAGCTACAAGTCAAATCCTCTTAAGGCAGCGTCTCAAGTAGCTCCGATGTGTGGGCCTGGTGGAAACCCAGACCAGCAGAAAGCTAATCGTCTCCTACAGAAAGCCCATAAGGATTGGGATTCTCTGCGCGGCGAATCAGGTATGTAAAATGAGACTTGCTAAATGCCCAGTCTCTAAATTGCTTTTGCCCGAAAAGTTGATCGAGGAAAAGTCCTCGTTAAAAAATGAACTCAACAAAATCGTGGATGATGCAATTAACAGCTTAAATCACTTGAGAGAGAATTATTTTCTAACTATGCACGCAAAGTTTGATAAATTTGATCCTAGTGTTTTTGTGGTAAGTCAATTAGTAGCAACGCTGAAAGTACCCAATGCATTTATGAGCAACACAATGGTGTTTTGGATAAATGTAAAAAATGCAGTCTGCGTTCTGCTCTGGATGGTTCCTTCTACAAGAGAAGGAGAAAAACCAGAACCAGAATTTAACAAACCAGGTGTCGCCTACCTACACGCAAAGGGCGCTATGCCATCGTCACAGGCTATGTGATGTCAATCGGGGAATTATGGATACAGAAACCGAAACTGTAGAAGAAGTGCAAAGCCCAATCGAGACGGCTGAAGTAGAAAGTCAAGAGAGCGCACCAGAGCAAGAGAAGCAAGAGGAAACGACAGTTCCCTTAGCTGCATTGCAAAAGGAGCGTAGGAAGCGTCAGGAAGCCGAGCAAAGAGCCAAGTTGTATGAAGACATACAAGCTCAGCAGCTCCGAGAAAAGCAACAGACGCAGCCAGCTCAGGACAATGATGATCAGTACGAAGCAGCTACTAAAGCGGATCTCCGAAAGATGGAGAGTGCAGCAGTAAGGGCTATGGAGGAGAGGTCATGGATACGACAGCACCCAGAGAGGGCAGAAGAAGTAAACGAGAAACTAACCGCGTTTTTAAAACAAAGACCGAACCTCGCTCCTGCAATTGAAGCAGCGCAGAATAGATATGAGGAAGCGTGGACATTAATGAATGCTCTGACACCTAAGCAGACGAAAGCCCTAAAGCCTGTAGCCATCAAACGAGATGCTCCAGGTTCTCCAGCAGGAATTTCTAAAGCCGCGGGGATGAATCAGGGCGTGGACGTAATGGCCATGACAGACTCTGAGTATAATGCGTGGAGGCAATCGCAGCGTAAGCGTAGATAGGTCGCAACAGGGGTTTATCCTATGTCCGTAACAACCACATCCGGCTACGGCTCGATGAGCGACAGATGGGCGCATAGAGCTTTGCTACAAAGAAGCAAGCCGCGTAACGTCCACAATCTCTTTGGCAGGGCCTTCACGCTCCCACAGAAAAATACCGACACGATGGCGTTCAGAAGACAAGAAAACTTGAATTCTGATCCAGTCGTACTACCAGAAGGCGCAGATCCTGCTCCTGAGCAAGTACAAAAATTTGATATCAACGTCACGATTCAAGAGTTCGGTAAAGTCGTTCTGCTATCTCGTAAAGTTATCCTCGTTGTAGAAGATGACACAGCGAACGAGACAGCCGACAACCTCTCTCAATGTATGCACACGATGATTGATAAAGTTACACGAGACGTTTTTGCGTCTAGTGTTCCTGAAATCTCTTGTCTTAACGGTGTTAATGGAAATGCGATTACTGAGCTCACACAGGTAGACGTTGATAGAGCGATTGCTTATCTCGATCAAAATGACACCGAAAAAATGACCCCTACAATCGAAGGTACATCGCGTTTCGGCACAGGCCCCGTGGAACCTGGTTTTTGGGTTACTGCTCACGTAAAAATGAAGCCAGACATCAGATCTTTGGATTCATTTGTCCCAACATCTCAATACGGTTCGCAAGATCCAGTGTTGCAAGCAGAATTCGGAGCTACCGATGAAGCACGTTGGGTTACATCTACATTGGTTAATGTCACAACAGATAATCCTCCTGTCTACAGCAACACCTTTATTGGTGCGAATGCTTACGGCTATGTAGGGCTAGATGAAGTTTCTACTGAAATGATCCTAAAACCTCTTGGTTTCAACGATTACCTCAACAGATTCCAGTCTATGGGATTCACCGCGTGGTTCAATGCAGCCATACTCGATGACTCGCACATTGTAACGCTACTATCAACCCAAGCTTAAGGTGAAGTTATGTCAGATCTATATTTAGGCCAAACTTGCACTGAGGCGTACAAATTCATCTCAGCGGGCACGGCTCATACTTTTACGTTTAACTTCCAACCGGATAAGGTCGTTTTCAATAACCTTACTCAGTGGGCAGCAACAGCGGCTAATCTACCTGTTTCAGTTTGGTTTCGCGATCAAACAACAGCAGCGCACGCGTTCCAACAGCAAGTAATTGACTCGGCAGGAGGATCCTCTTTTAACTTTTTGGATCAAGCTACCAACGGTTTTACCTCTGCTAACACCAGTGGTGGACAGTCAACATCCTATGCAACTATCAGTGGGATTACAGCGGCTGATCCTTGCGTTGTTACTCATAGCACTTACACTTTCCAAACGAATCAGATCGTTCGTATCACGGATCTAGGAAGCTCTATGCCTACAGCGCGTGGAATGGGAGAATTGAATGACAACCGTTATAGAATCGTTGTTCTAGGTGCTACCACCTTCTCTCTGAAGGATCCGATCACGGATGAGCCTATTGATTCGACTAACTTTGTTACTTATGTATCGGGTGGTAGAATTACTCTTGAGACCCATGTATTAAGTCTCAACGTCCCGCAAGTGTCTCCTTATTCAAATACAAATCCATACAATCCTAATCCTTATGCTTATGATCCAGTGCTTTATAAGCTGACAGCTGGCACAGCGGTTATGGGTGATAACTCGGATGTTTTCGTGATCGAAGTCATTAAGTGGGGACAAGTAACAGATCTCGGTGATTTGTTAACGTAACGAAGAAACTTTTAGGCGGCTCACGGGTCGCCTAAACTTATAGGATAGTATGAGCGGTCAAACGTCCCACAGGGTGAACATCAGCGCGATGACGAACGCGAAGCCTTGCGTTGTCACTACTGCTACCGTTCATGGCTTTGAAACCTCTCAGATGATCCGCTTTACTGGACTCAACAGCATGATTCCAGTCAAAAGAGGTCAAGACCCGATAAACAATAACAAATACAGAATCATAGTGATCGATACGACCTCATTTTCTCTTTACGATCAGATAACCGATTTGCCTATCGATTCAACCAATTACCCACCGTATGTAACCGGTGGACAATGCAACCTTGTCGAACAAGTATTTATTTATAACGGAGATTAAGATGGCTCGACCAAAAAAAGTACCTACCGAAGATATCGCCCCAGAAACAACCCTTCTGGCACAAGTTAAAAAGGTAAAAACAGAAGAGCAAGAGACAGACATCAATCAGATGCCGTTGGAGACACTCGGCGATTACGTCAGATACAATAAGAAAGCGCGTGAGATGAATAAGAAACTGCGCATTCTGAGATATCCAATTAAGCAATGTCCAGTTGAATTGCATCCGAGCCAGCGAGTGGTGTTTAGCCGTAAAGATCAACCTCGCAATCCGCTCCCAGTGTTCGTTTCCAATGAGATGATCCACTTTGATAAAAAGCTGATTCCGGGTCAAACTTACGACCTACCGCTATGCATTATCGATCACCTAGCATCAAAAGGCAATCCGATTTGGGACTGGGTAACAAATCCCGATGGCTCTAAGGAAACACGCAAGATTGCGATGGATCCAAGATTTGCTCTTAGAACAATTTACGCGAGCTAACAATGGTTCAGAACGTATCAGACTGCTTAAGGATTATGAGACTGGCGTTAGGGCGCAGGAACGAGAACGATCCTGACTCTAACGATTCTACCTTGCTTCAATACATCAATGACTTCGTGAATTTGTCCATGACGGATGATGTGAAGCTCTTTGAGCAGTTTGGCACGTTGACTTTTGAGATCGACGAAACGAATACAACAGGCGTTTACACCTTCAATGATGTAGGAGCAGCTCATCAATTCTCGAATATCGGCATGGTCGGCTTCATCTCTCTCACCAATCCTCCTGATAAATCCGTATCGTGGAATCGTCTAGCTGTATTCATGGATCCAGGGATCTTCTATGACATCTGGGGCATAAACAATACCGACATCCTGATCAAGGGCTATCCTACTCAGATGCTCTTCTATGGCACAGAGATGGTGTTCAGGACAATTCCAAACACGGAATATACGGTCACTCTTTACGGCTACAAGATACAGCCAGAGTTTTCTTCTATAGGTGATCCAGCATTGCCTTTCGACTACTGGATGAGGTATCTAGCTTATGGAGCAGCTCTAAACTACGCTAGAGACTACCGCTATGAAGATGCATCCTTGAACATGATTGCAAAGCATTTCTCACACGAAAGAAAGTATCTGCTGACAAGAACATTTAACCAACGCAAGGTCGGCAGATGCCAACCGCAATTCTAAGAGACATCGCATGACAACAGTATACAATGTGAACTTTGAATTTTTAGAAATTAAATCTTCTCTTCTATATGAGCGTGACTCAATAATCATTGGATCTTATCTTTTTTCTGATTCTGTAATTACCATCACTTCTCGCTCTCCTATCGTCTTAGACAAAGAAGAGAGCATCCAATCTATGAGTGCATTGCTAAAATGGGACAAACAGCTTCTATTAAATTACCCAAACAATTTAGGGAATTATGGATATACTTTATTTAATTCTGAAATTGAAAAAAACGATAAAGGTTCTCCAGAAAACATAAGGTTAAAAGGTAAATTTAAAATTGATAACTCAACTTTATGCGATGTTACTTTTAATTCTGACACTGGATTAGCAACCTACAAAGCTCAAGATGAGATTATTCTTTCTTATGCAAGTGGATGGAAACTACTAGTCTCATTTTATCAAAATTATTTGAATGAGCTTTTGAAAATATAACAAGCCAAAAAACAAGGTGCAACATGAAGAACAAATCCGGTAAGACCTTTTCAGCTCGACTCGAAGGGTTCGACAGAATGATGGGCAATAAGAGCAACAAGCCCGCTAAAGCTCCTGCTGATGTCTCCCAGGCATTCGCTCGCGCTAACAAGAAAGCTAAGAAGCCGAAACTGAAAGCTGACAAGATGAAAGGTAAATAACATGGTATGGAATTCGACGAGTCCATTGGGAACCGTTTCTGTCAAAGCTAACGTCACTATTCAGCAGCAGAATACCTCCTATATTGATGCGACCATGGGCAATAGCACCAACACCTCTAAAGATCACTACTGGAATATTGGAGCTGATGAAGATGGTCATCATCGCGCAATCCAGATGAAGGAGTACAAGGACACCTATACAGGCGCGCCAACTACTCCCTCATTAACTACATCTATGGCAACAGCGATATCTTCTCTCGCCAATGGTACTTCTGTAGATGCCGTGTTGCGTAACTCGACTGGCTTGATGCAGCTGTTAGGGGGAAGGGTATTGTGCGTGTTCAATTGCACTGGTGCAGCTCCAATCCAAGCTGATTTAGTCTATGAATTAAATCTTAATCCCATAACAGGCGTTCCGGCTACTGATGGAGTAGACCGAAACGGAACCGGAACCTACACATTAAGATTTGCCAATACGTTGCCTAGCGACAATTATATAGTAGTAGGCGGAGCCATTAAAAATTCAGCCACTAATAATATTTATGAACCGCTGATTTTCAGCGTCGCTAGTGGTACGGCAGTAAACGCCAGAAAGTCAACAACTGGTTTAGTAGTAGTCATTACAACACCAGCTGGAACCCTAATCGACCCAATGCAATTTTGGGTGGCTTGCTTTGGGGGATAATGGAAATATTCGAACTCGTTAGCGTAAAACAACCCGCTGGTTTTACATCGGGTATTGATAGGAGTGGGGTTAACTTCCTAGATCCAGTCGATGCCTTCGAAGTGCTGCGCAACGGTTTCGTCTATCGTCAAGTGCTACAGTCTCGATTAGGTTTTCAGGTATTTGCTAATCGATGCTCTGACACCTCAAGAGTCATGGGGATCTTTCAGAATGTGAATCCACAGACCAGTGTTACCACTACCCTTGTTTGCACTAAAAACTTTCTCTATCAATATAATGGCGCGACGAATCAATTCGATCAGATCCCGATGGCAGGAGCAGCACCTCCAGGTGGTTTTGGAATCGTAAGCAATTCTGAATATGTTTCTGGCACTACCTATCCAACCAAAAGTTCTGCGCAGAGATTTGTTTTTTGTTCTTCAGGAATGACTCAAATATATTTCTACGATGGAACTGATGTTAAGGTGTTCACTGACTTAGCTGATAATCCAGACTATCAAGCACCTTCTTTCGGTGCATTAACAAGAGCCACTTATGTAGGATGGTTTGCTAATCGCATCAACTTCTTTAAGCCTGTAATCGCTGCATTGGAGAACCCACAAGGAATCCTTTACTCAGCAGAAAGAACAACATCCGGTAATGGCGACAAGTTCAACACTTCTGGTGCAGGACTGCTTAATTTCGATACCTATGAACTCATGAAAGGTATGAATATCATCGGAAATTACATGGTGGTGAATTTTCAGCGATCCAACTGGACACTTCGCAAAAATACCGATCCTTTCAACCCATACTTCCCTCAGAAGATCACATCAGTCATAGGAACGGATGCTCCTTTCTCAGCTGTAGCGTGGAGTGATGACGTTTACTCAGCAGGAAAGACAGGATTTATAAAGACTGATGGACGAGTATCGAAAAAATTTGACAAATTGATTCCTAGATTCGCTCAAGACGATATCGATCAAGTAAACTTCGATCTGACGTATGGGGGGTTTGATCGCATCAATGGGCAAATCCTTTTCTCGTACCTAGAAGAGCAGGGACTAGCACATGATGCTACTGGTACGACGCAAGATCAAGTTCTTGTCTACAACTATGAGGAGAAGACATGGGCAACCAATGACCAGCGCTTTAGTGTCTTTGGACAAGCTCTGTCCGGCACTTCTCTCTCGATGAACCAGATTGAAGCATCGGCTGGCTTACCGCCATCATGGGCTAGGATGGACACAACAGAAGAGACAATGAACACCATAGGTATCACTCTAGAGACGCAAAAGACTCTAGCAGGTGATAACAATGGCTTTGTGTATGAGATCAATCTAGGAAATGATGACTACTTTGCCGCCATAACAGATATCTCTAAGGCAGCTTCAGCAGTGGTTACTTTTGCAGCTACACCATTCGAAGTAGGTGATCGCGTGGTTTTTGAAAATATAGATGGCCCTGCTGACCTATTTCCTAGTATGTCCGAGATGAATGGCCAGATTGGAACCGTTACAGCTGCTACTCTCACCTCAGCTACCGTAAACCTAGACAGCCTTGATTTTACTACTTACGACGCTGGAAATCCCACAGGCAGCATCTCAAAGATCATCGAATTTGAAGCCGAGTTAGCACCTTTCAATCCCTATAGAGCGCAAGGGAGGCGATGTTATGTTTCTCATGTAGAGGTTTTGCTAAACACGCACAATGCAGGGGTCTATGTAGATGTCTATGAGGACGAAGAAGAATCTCCATTCAAAACAGTATTGCTACAACCCGGCTCAACGACGACGAAACAAAGGGAATGGATAAACTTCACGGTTGATCAAGAATCTAACTTCCTCACCTTCGTTTTCAGAAATGATTTATGGAAAGATCAGATACTTATCACGTCGATTAGAATACACTGTAGTCCAGGCGGATTAACAAGCAACTAGGTAGAACATGGCTAAGATTCCCGAATATTTCAATGTAGGAAGTCGAGAGGATTTGACTCCAGAAAGGCTGTTAATCTTGATGGAAGAGATGTACAAGCAGTTAGCGGTAGCCGTGAATCAAAAGCCTAATGTATACGAAAGAGACACAGACGGCCTAACGACCGATTCCTTTTTGAGCAATGGGGATCTCAATATCAATAGCTCAACGAACAAGGTAGAGATGCTTACCAATAGGACGAGTCCCTCTGCTGTAATATGGACAACGCTATCGTGAGGAAAAATTATGGCATTTGATTGGAAAGGGGCATCATCGGGTGCTATTGGTGGAGCAGGTGCAGGTTCTGCTTTTGGGCCTTGGGGTACTGCCGTTGGTGCAGGAATTGGAGCGCTTGGAGGCGGTTTTTTTGGTGGGCAATCGGCTAAAAATGAATCTAAGCTCCAAAAGACTCAGCGAGAACTTATCGACCAGCTATTAGGATCTCTAAGCGGTAATGGCCCCTATGCAAATCTATTCAGTGCAAGTGAAGCTGATTACAATAAGAGTTTCCGTGAGCCAGCTTTAGCACAGTTTCGCAATGTAACAGCACCGACTATCCAAGGGCAATATACAGGCGGTCAGTATGGAGATGTTCGAAGCGATAGCACTGGTATCGAAGATAGTCTGGCACGAGCTGGTGTGGATCTAGATCAGCTCTTAAACAAAGGTTATGTAAACTACCAAAACGCGGCTAGAGATCGTCAGAGCAATGCCATAGGCCAGATTCTCGGACAAAGCGGAGCGCCTTATTCCCCCACTTTTGCAGATCAGTTTTCCCAAGGTGGCGGAATCGGTAATGCATTCAGCGAGATAGGGAAAAACTATCGAGAGGATCAATTAGGAAAAGAAAGAGAAGCTGACAGAGACATAAAGCGTCAGGGAATAGAAATGCAAAGACAGGGCTTTGATAGCGCTGGAGGGGGTAGATAATGAGTGCATTCAATCCTTTTGCAGTAATTGAGGGTGGTTTACAAGCGGGAAAAGAATACAGAGAAGGCCGAGCGATGGACGATATCCTCAAGCAATCCCGACAAGCCAAAAGCCCGGAGGATCAATTAAATATCATGGGTCAAGTCTTGCAAAGGCTGCCCGCTGATCAACGCGCTGAAGCTAATGAATACCTCAAAGAGCGCTATCGCTTGAGTCAGATTCAAGGTGCTTCAGATGAGGTTAAAAGAGAAGGCGGCATACCAGTTCCGCCAGCAGGTCGCCCTTCTCAACAATCTGATGCATTAGGGCCTCGTGGCGAATCTATCAAAGTTGAAGATGATTTCCTTTCTGGAGCTACTCCGGCAGTTAGTGAGTTAACCGCACGACTGATGATAGAAAACCCAATCCGTTTTAGAGATCCTGTAGTAGCGGCGGCAGAAGCAGAAAAAAGAATTGCTCGAGAGAAGGTGGTTTTATCCGACACCGAAAAGGCATTTAGAGATTCATTAACGACTGGGATTGAAAAAAGTGAAGGCAAAGAATCTTTTATAGATATTCCGGGAGAAGTGCAGCAGAAGTTTCTAAGACAAGCCCAAAATGAAGCAAAAACGGGAAAGATTTCCCCTGAATCTGCCGGCGATAAAGCGGCTATAAAATTAGTGGATCTTGCAAAAGCAAGAACTACTTTAAAAGAAATGACAGGGCCTTCTCTCTTTAATCTAAAATCAGGAAAGACCGCACAAGCTCAACTTAACTCGATCAGGAAAACCTTTAAAGATGTAGGAGAATTGGAGCTATTCAAAAATGATTTAATGAGTAAAGAGGGTCAAGGATTAACCAATGGAGTGGCCAGCCTTGTCGCTTTTCCTCCATCTGACAATCCTAAAATAGGATCATTTATTAAGGATACCAAGGCCAAACCATCCTTTGGTTTAAAAGGCCCTCGTTTGAAGACAAAAGGAAGTAAAATTCGTTCCACAGATGAAATTGTAGAATTTATCTCCGACAATCTAGGAAAGAAGGATAGCATTAACGCATTCCTTGCTGCATTTAACGGACTAGGTTACGACGCAGAAGAAATAAGAACAGGAATAGAAAATAGTCCTAAAATAAGTTTAGATAAGAGACAGCAAAGAGAGATAGATCAGCGTCCTAATTTTAGTAGATTATATCCTAATTTAAGTGATATTTTTTTCTTTGCAGCAACAGGATTAAATATAGGGGAGATTGTCAATGAGTAATTTTCTTGGAAGCGCATTTCAAAATATTCTTTCATTGGGTGGAAAAGCTTTGCCTGTAACGGCAGCCCTTGAACAGTTTTCCAAACTAAATCCTAAAATGAAATCATTTATCTCTGGAGCGACTGCTGCTGGATGGGGAGCCGATAAAATATTCAGCTTTTTAAGAGATAAATTTTCTGGGCAAGAATCTCCTGACAACAGAACTTCTTTGCGACCAGATGAAAAAGCTGCTAAATCACAAAGAAGACAAGAAGAAGCTCCCGGAAAAGCAATACAAACCGGAGCTACCCTCGCGGCAGCCGGACTAGGTGGAGGATTAGCAGCCCGAGCAGTTGGTGCAGCTATTCCCGCTGTTATCGGGGGCAGTGAATCCGCTAAACAAAAGCAACAGCCCTCTCCCGAAGCACAAGCACAGCAAGCGGAACAGCCCAAGCAACCGAATCTTAGAGAGCAGATCATTAAGCAAGCAGAAGGCATGGTTCCTGGCTCACCAGCACAGCAACCATCCGCTCCTCAAGCACCACAAGCGCCTACTGGAGCAGCCAACCCGGTTCAATCATTCATTGCTCAGCATCCTCAACTCGGCGCATTCCTAGATCAGCAGATAAAAAATGGTGCTTTGCCAGAAGAGGCAGCACTAGCTGCTAAGACTAATAAGAAGTTCCAGAATGATGTGGCTGCTATCGAGCAGCAAGTCGGGCAAGATTTCGTATCTCTGGTCAAGCAGCTTTTTTCTTTCGATCAGGCAACGGAAAAAGTAGAAGTAGGCGATGATGTTATACTGGGTGAACTAGCCAAACTTATGAAGATGTAATGGATGAGATCGAAAGGATCAAACAAGCTCTGAGGCAAATTGTCCAGCAGATCGTGGCTTCTGGACGGCCTATTTCTGGCGAAGTTAGACAAGCACTAACTTTAGCTATGGAACATGCGCGCAATCGCATAACAGAGCTGCGGGGCGAGCCTATCCCTGCGGGAGCCGAACAGCTTTGGGCTTTAGCTGGTGAGAATAGACAAGCCTTTCAAAGTTATCTTCAGAGCGTACCTAACGCTGGCTTAAATGCTCTTTCAAACGAACCAGTACGCAGGGAGAATGTAGAGGACAGACTTGCGCAGAGGATAACTAGTCCTGCTGGAGAGTCTGAGGATGGCATAGCTAAAGCTGGTTTGCAATCCTCAAACGTCTATGGTTTCTCTTACAATCCCAGAAACTCAAAGCTCTTTGTAAGATTTCAGGGGGGAGGGGTTTATGAGTACGAAGATGTGCCACCACTAGCTTTCAAGCTCTTTCAACAGGGCGCGATACCTGCAAAGACAAATGGGCAAAACCGTTTTGGGCGATGGTGGGAAGGAAAAAAGCCAAGTCTCGGCGCTTCGTTCTACAACATTATCCGAGATCGTTATCCCTATCAGCGTGTTGCTTAAGAAGTACCCAATGGCTTTCCCCATCTTACCCATAAATTAGCTATTTGCTTTAACTGGGCAGAAGGTGTAAGGCTTTGCATTATATAGCAAGCATGTCCAAATCTAGCATTGAACCACTCAACTCCGCGAGCAATAAAAAGGTCAACATCATGCTCAAGACCCTTTGCTTCTTCACTCCAAAATTGGCGACCGAAAGCCCAGGTAAACATTATTTGATACTCATCTTCATGAAGGGAGTTTTTGTAGTTATGCTGTGCAATTTGGTTATGTTCTTGCCTATCTTTTCTTTCTTGAGAATCCAGTAGAAAATCCGCTGCCAATATTGCTAAAGCCGTTCCTGTTTCCCCTCGAAATGCAGGAATTAAAGCAGCCAAACCTAACCATCCCATAATGCCTCCTTTATTTTACATAACTATATCCAATAGGAAGGTTTGTTGTAAGCTACAGATTATATTTTAATTAGAAGTAAGATTAGAATTATCTTTCTTTATATCATAAATCTTTTCTTTTACGGCATTTCTTATTAGATGGCTCATAGTGCAGTGTGTTAGGACGCACATGATCTTTAGGTCAGTCCATTCTTGATCAGTAAGGTAGAAGCTAACGCGGTGAAGTTTGTGCATAAGCTAACTTTACCACAGATGTTGCTAGAAACCCATAATCTTTTATTTACAAAAGATCCTGTGCAGTAGGATAAGGGAAAACTCAACTTACAGGTACAACATGCCGAAATTCGCACGAAGCACATCATACGATGGACGCCAAGGAAATCAATCACTCACAGGTTCAACTCGTTTCGCCAACACCTCAGAAGCGGCATTAGGATCTTCAGGTAGCACTCAACTCGCTATCTCACCAGTAACTTTAGCTAGTGCGGTCGGTAGCCTTGTTCCAGCAGCTACAACGGCGATAGCTGGTATCGTAAAGCTAACCGATAATAGCGATCCTGTAGCAACAAAAGTTTATGCCGATAACCTAGCCATTGCTGGCGCGCCGGTTTCTACAGAAACAACAGCAGGAATTGGACAGCTCGCTACAAATGCGGAAGCGGTGGCAGGTACGCCATCAACTGGTACGATCGCTCTTTTTGTCACTCCTAGCAATCTCGCTTCTGTATTTGCTGCACCACCTGCGACTGGCGGCACTACTCCAGCTTCAGGGGCTTTCACTACTCTAGCTTTCACTACTTTGACAGGAACCGCGGGTGGATCATGGGCCACAGGCGGCACAGCAATAACTATCGCCACAGATGCCACCACAGATGCTGTAACGATTGCAACAGGCGGTGCTAGAACAGTAAAAATCGCTGATTCTGCACACGCTCATATAGTGACCTTGGGATCAGCCACTGGAGCAGCTTCTCTCGATCTTGCAGCAGGAACTGGAAACTTTACTCTTGATGGTGCAGCAACAACAACGTACACAATCGGTGCAGCTACTACTACAGGCACATATACTCTCGGTGGCACAGCACAGACCGGAAACATGACTCTTGGATCATCTTCTGGAACGAATGCTTTAAGAATTGCTAACGGCTCAGGAGCTACCACTCTTAGCCTGGCAGTAGTGCAGACAGCCGGGGCGATCAATGCTGGAACTGGCATGACCACAGGAACCATCACTCTAGGCGGAACAGCTCAGACAGGAACTATTACCCTCGGATCCTCATCAGGCACTAATGCGGTAGCTATCGCCAACGGTGCAGGTGCGACAACCGTCTCTATTGCTTCAGTACAAACGGCTGGAGCTGTAAATATCGGCGATGCGATGACAGGTGGTACAATCAGCATCGGCGGAGCATCAGCGCAGACAGGGACTATTACTTTAGGTCAATCCTCAGCGATCCAGACGATTGCCATCTCTAACGGCAGCGGTGCAAAGACCATTGGAATTGGTAACGGAGTTTCTGGAAATGCTATTACAATCGGTAACGGCGCAAACTCCTCAGCTCAGACGCTTACACTAGCGGGTGGTGCATCAGCAGCTAACTCAACTGTAAGCATTCTCTCTGGCAACGGTTCCGCTGGCACTCAAACCCTCAATGTTCTAACAGGAAATAGAGCAGGAGCGTTGAACTTAGCTACTGGCGCAGCAGCTCATGTCATCGCTGTAGGATCTGCATCAGCCGGAGCCGTAACAGTAGACACAGCGGCAGGAATAAGCCTAGATGCAGCGACAGCATCGAACTTTACCGTAACAGGTGCAGCGGATCTTTCTCTGATCTCCACAGCGGGGAGCCTTGTTCTAAACGGCGAAGAAGCAGTCGCCGATGCGATCAAGATCTCCTCAGCAGCAGGAGGAATTGATGTTGATGGAGCATTGCAAGTCAATATTGCTTCTTCTCAGAATGCCGTTGATGCAATTAGAATTGTAGCTTCAGCGGGTGGTATCGATATCGATGCTGTAGGTACAGCAGGTGAAGATATCAACATCACTAACACAGGCGCTTCAATCGTGGTTTCGGCTTCTGAAGCTATTGCGGATTCAGTCGTCATTACATCGACAGCGGGTGGTATCGACATAACAGCGCCAGGCGCAAGCGCAGGGCTAGATATCGACATTGTTAATACTGGTGGATCCGTAAACGTCAGTGCTTCAGAAGCTATTAATAATGCAGTGACAATCAATTCACTAAACGGTGGCATCGACATTCTTGCTCCAGGCGCAAGCGCAGGGTTAGACATCGATATCATCAACACCGGCGGATCAGTTAACATCACATCTACAGAAAATGATGCAGCTGCCATTGTTTTAACAGCATCGACAGGAGCCGCAGGAATTACCCTAACGCCTGGAACAGGTGGAGTGAATGTAGGTGGTGGGCTTAACTTAACAGCGGTAGCAACGCAAATGTCGATGAATGGCGGCGCCGCTACTGACTTCATAGGCCAAGCAACCCTAGTCGGCGGAACCGTAACAGTGGCGAATACTAACATTGCTACAGGTGATAGAATCTTTTTGACTCGATCCGGTCTAGCAGCATCTCCAGCATTGGGATTCCCAATTACTACGATCAGCAATGGAGTTTCTTTTACGATTGCCTCATTTAGCGCTGTAGGTGTGGCAGTAGCAACTGATGTATCCATCTTCGATTACTTCATTGTGCGCCAGACATAAGTGATAAAATATGTGGTTGACGTAGGTTATCCACATAGAGTAATTTTTTGGCGACACAAAACCATTTGAGGAACCATGAAACAAAAAGTATGTCTTGAAATTGAAAACGGTGGGAAAAATTATCAACTCATTTGTGATAGTGATTCTCCTCTGGGCGGTTTACACGACGCGCTCATGCACTTTAAGGGAACGATTGTCGAGAGAATGATCGCAGCCCAGAAAGAAGAGCAAGCCGCATCCGATGCTCAATTGAAAGAAGAATTAGAACCACTACCAGAATAGGAAAAAAAATGTCCGGCAAATCACTAGTTCAAATTGACACCCTGAGATCACTGGGGTTTGCCGGAATTTCGGCAGCGTATGCAGTAGTAGGTGGTGTCCTTACTGTTAAAGCGAGAGTCATCTGTATTACGAACAACACAGCGGGAGACATGCTATTCACCGTAGACAACACGGAAGATCAGCTCTTTGTCGCAGCGGGTAGCTTTAAGCTCTTCGATCTACAAGCTAACATGAATGCTCGCCTCGACGATCAGTATGTTGGGCCTATTGGCTGGCAGTTTTACGTTAAGCAGATCACAGCTCCTGTAAGTGGGAGCGTGTATATAGAGGTGATCTATTGAGCCGCATTCCAAAAGATTTGATCAGGGAATTTGAGCTAAAGACACAGCAGGAAATTAAGAACTATCATGATGTTTCGTTAGCGACGAATCTTTCTATCAACAAAGTCAATGAGCGCCTGGATACCATTCGTAATTCTTTTGGTGCAGAAATCGAGCATCTCAAAAGCATGATGGGGAAAAAAGATTTGCTCTATCAGCAGATCCGCGAAGAGATGACTGAGTTCAAGGGAGCCTTTGCAAGCTTTTGCAGCGATTTCCGAAAGCTAAACGAGCGCGACGCACTCTATCGAGAGCAATTCAGAGAAGCTCTAGAAAAGATCTTCAAGATGCATGAGCAGCTCAACACTAAATCCGACAAGTCAGTCGATTCGTACCTAAATGCTCAAAATGAGTTTCAAAAGACCACAGAAAGTTTTAGGCATGAAGTTTTGCTTCTTAGAATCAAGATGGCCGAGACAATCAAGAAGATGAAACAAGAGATCCTAGATATTCCCTCCGAAGCAAAAGAGGTGGAATCTAGGCTATCGTCTGAACTGGAAATGGTAAGAGTGGATAAGGAGGGGGTTCTGCGAGAAGTAGGAGTCCTAAAGCA
>Ga0307379_10002825_pt1 | contig 25426 bp, 20 predicted proteins | sample UN2MG_FD_202237 | JGI IMG/M metagenome (GOLD analysis project Ga0307379, IMG submission 202237) | Soil microbial communities from Risofladan, Vaasa, Finland - UN-2 | ecosystem: Environmental > Terrestrial > Soil > Coastal area > Acid sulfate soil | place: Finland: Risofladan, Vaasa | collected...
TCTTTTTCCAGTTCCCACAACTAACAGGTGTTTATAACTATCTTCTCTTGGACTAGCATGTTTGAAGCTCTGAATTAGCATTACCTTCTCTAAACTTAAAAGAGTAACACTTATGGCAGAGAAGAGAGCTACAAAAATTCTACTAACATAAGTAAGCTTAAGAATAAAGATCAAAGTTCCAGTGATTAAAGTAGCAAGGAATCCTGTCTTTACGATAATCCAGACTATTTCTGTAAGCCTTTTAGTCCTGAAAGATTCATACAGCCCTTGAGAACTAAGCAAGCCATACCATACAGGAAGAATAATCAACAACAACCACAGATAGCTATCCAAGGGATAGGCTGTCCCCATAACTACTCTTGAAGGAAACAGGTCAAATTTATACAAGTGATAGATATTTGCTCGAATGAAATATGCTAAGATAAAGGAAACAGTTAATATTAACAAATCAGCAAATATCATCATTTTTTTCAAAAATGCTTCATATTCTTTTATCATAAAAACTCACCTCTCTTCTAAATTCCCTGCTTACCACTTGCCTTCAACCATTACTGAACACTTTTTCGTAAGCTCTTATTAGCTCTTTTTTCGTGTGGCTCCAGGCAAGTTCTTTTTCGATTCGTTTTCTTCCATATTCTCCCATCTCTTGTCTCTTTTTTTCATCTTTTAATAATTCCAAAATCTTATTACTAAAATCTTCTATGTCATTTGGCTTGGCGTATAAGGCAGCATCCTGAGCAGAAAAACGCGCCTCTTTTAAGTCAAAGGACACAACCGGCTTAGCCATAGCCATATATTCCATAATCTTATTCATCGTTGACTTGTCGTTGAGTTCATTTTTTGGATCAGGACCAACGCAAACATCTGCTGTAGAAAGGTATCTCACTAACTCTTCGTCTGGAATTCTGCCTGTGAATAGGATATGCTCTTGCACGCCCAAATCAACGCTCATCTTTCTTAAGTCATTAAAGGAATCTCCTCCACCAATTAATACGAAAAGGATGTCGTCCCTTCCATTCGTTCTTGCTATGAATTCTACTGAACGCAGAAGATAATCTACTCCATCTTGAGGCCCCATTATTCCCAAATAACAGACCATATATTTTCTTCCCTTTTTCAGCTCTGGCTCTGCTTTCAACCGTTTAAGTCTTTGGAAATCCGGCCCGGTTCTTACGACAAAAATGTTTTCTTCTTTAACTCTACCCCTTTCTGCAGCAATCTTTTTGTAAGACTCATTGGTTGCGATTACCAGGTTGGCTGTCTTATAAGTTAATTTTTCTAAAAGTAGTAAACCTTTAATAAGTAGACTTCTTTTTGCCGAACCGAATCTTGCCTGATAAACCTCGGGGCACAAATCGTGCTGATCAAAGACAAATTTCTTACCCAGCAGTTTATAAAATGCTCCTAAAAGAAAAAACGTATCTGGAGGATTACATGCGTGGATAACGTCGAACCTTTCTTTAAAAAGTATCTTTATAGACAAGAAAAAAGTCATAAGCCAGCAATACGTAAATTCCCAGAGATAACTGAGAAATCCCCTTGTGGGGGGTGGCATGGGATAGCGATAGAGACTAATTCCATTTAGCACTTCATATTTGGGATCATTTTTTCCTCTGGGTGATATCACCGAGACCTTGTAACCCTCTCCAGCAAGAGTATTGGCTTCTAACCAAACTCTCCTATCGAAAGGAACAGGAAGATTTTCCACTATGATAAGTATTTTACCAACATATCCCTTCATACTTGCTTTTCGTTTCATTTTTTCCATCCACAATTTTAGCCAGATCAATTAATATTTGGTCTTCCCGCATTAACTCAGGAATTTTTTCAAATTCCTTAGAATTATTTCCAATCACTAACACTTCTGAATCACTCAAAATCTTCTCAATAGACGATGACATCAACGATGATATATGAGGGATTTCTTTTTCAATATACTGTTTATTGGCGCCAAAGATTTTTGCAATGGAAACATTTTTATCATAGATGCTAATCTTATAGCCTTTCCCCAATAAAGTCTCAATCAATTCCACCATAGGGCTTTCTCGAAGGTCGTCAGTGCCTGGCTTAAAGCTAAACCCGAAAATTCCTATTTTTTTCTTCTTAGTCTTGGTTATTAAGTTTATTCCCATCTTTACCTGATTTTCATTGCTATCCAGGATAGAACTAAGCAAGGGTAATCTTAAATCTTCTCTTTGTCCTTTATACAGTAAAGCTCGCAAGTCCTTAGGAATACACGAGCCTCCAAAGGCAAAACCAGGTTTAAGATAATACGGGGATAAGTTAAGTTTTTTATCCAAACAAAATATTTCCATTACCTGATGACTGTCAATCTCCAATTTTTTGCATATATTTCCTATTTCATTAGCGAAACACACTTTAAGTCCATGAAAAGCATTATTCACGTACTTTATCATCTCAGCAACTTTTATTGATGTTCTAACAACCGGAGCATCTATATTAGCGTAGATCTGTTCAACAATGTCCCCACTTCTCTTGTCTACCTCTCCAATAACTATCATCGGAGGATGATAGTAGTCATAGACAGAGCTCCCTTCTCGCATAAACTCGGGATTCATGCACACTCCGAAGTCAACTCCCGCCTTCTTACCGGAAGATTTCTCCAGGGTAGGAATTACTTCTTCCTCTACGCTACCCGGCAACATAGTGCTCCTGACCACCACAACGTGATAATTGTCTTTTTCCCGCAAACCAGCCCCGATTTCCGCGCAAACTCTTTTGACATATTTCAGATTCAAACTGCCATTATCATTACTCGGTGTACCCACGCAGATCATAGATACTTGAGAGTCCTTAACTGCTTTTCTACCATCTTGGGTAGCGATTAATTTCCCGGCAGTTACAACCTCGTTAATAACTCTATCAATATCTTTTTCTATGACCGGAGTTTTTCCACTATTTATGATATCCACTTTAGTTTGACTTATGTCCACTCCCATAACCCTGTGTCCATTCTGTGCCAGGCAGGCACTGGATACACATCCCACGTAACCTAACCCGAAAACACTTATCTTCATCTTTGGAGCTCCTTAGCCATTGCTATCTTTTCGCCCAACCTAATCTTGCTCTAAAATGTCTCGGCGCGTACAATTTAACAAGGCGCTTTGGTATTAGATTCTTTTTGTAAGCTTTCAGCACAATACCGAATAGTCTGTTTTTTATCGTTTTTTCTTTAGTTTTTGTTCTAATCCCTGCATATTTTTTCTTTGCTTCCATCTCAGCAAGTTCGACAGGACTCATATTCTTTTTCCTGGAAACTTCGATTATTTCTGATATCTTGTTACCAATTTCTTCAATGATAAAATTTTCGATGAACTGACTACTCAGTCCGCTGTTCTCCATATTGCTGCCCAGTATTCCCCCACAATTTGTGACGAAGTCTGGAAGGTATAATTTTCCTTTCCGATATAAAACTTGCTCTGCTTCACGAGTCACTGAAATGTTAGCGCCAGCACAAATAATCTTAGCTCTTATTTTCTCCGCGTTGTTTAGATTGATACTGTGATGTCTTGCGCAAGGCGATAATATATCTACATCCAGCGTGAGTAATTCGCTTTTTTCGATTGTTTGCCCTTTTTCATAAACATTTACAACGTCGTCCCCAACTTCATTTTTTATCTGAATCAACCTGTCTACATCTAAGCCATCTGGCTCGTATATTGCTCCCTTGAACGTTGATATGGCAACTACCCTAATTCCCTTAGCCGACGAAATTTTAGCTACAGAACTTCCTACTTTTCCAAAACCTTCTATGGCAAGGGTAGATTGAGATAAATCTAAATTTATATGCTTTGTAGCTGCCCGGATGCCTGCAAAAACGGAGAAAGCGGTATAAAATCCTCCTTCTTCCTTTCTTTGAACTTTACTTTGAGGAACCTTTAAACCTAGTGACTCTAACATATATCTGATTTCTTCGTTGTTAGTCCCCATATCAGAGGCAGGAACATAGGCACGGGTTTTCAACAGGGGACTTGCAGTCTCTGCAAACTTTCTAAGTAAAGCCAATTTTTCTTCATGCGGCATAGATGGGTCGCCAATTATTCCTGCTTTTGCTCCACCTTCGTTCATTCCTAAAAAACTAAATTTTAAAGTCATTACTCTAGCCAGGCTTTGTAGTTCAGGAATAGAAACATCGGGTAGCATTTTTAGCCCACCGCAAGAGTGCCCATTAAACGAGGAATCTATGACTATATAGCCTAATAAGCCTGATTTTTCATCTATAATATTGCATATAAGCTGGGAACCAAAATCGGCTTTGTAGTCTTCCATCTAATAATCCTTATTTTCCTTAGAGATTTACGGGTACTTTGGATACTACCGGATGCACTTTACCCGATTTGTCTTTGGGTATTTCTCTCACCATATCTATGTTGATTTGGGCGTTCCCGCCTAGTATTTCTCTCAGTTTTTTCCTGATTTTCTCTATCGTAGCTTCCGTGAAATTCTGCCCCTCAATTATTTGAACATTAAACGTATCCATTTTTTCTTGAACTAATCTATATTGACTAATTCCATCTATTTTTTCCAGGCAGAGCACCAAAAGCAACGGAGTCAGGATTTTCCCTGAAGCTAAAGTAACGAAATCGTTAGTCCTCCCTTCTACCAATTCTATAATAGGGAAATTCCTACCACAGCTGCATTTTTCTTTGCTCAGTACGACTATGTCTCCCAGTGCATATCTTATGAAAGGCATTGTGTAATTAGTCAAATCAGTGCAGATTACTTGTCCTTCCTGTCCGTAAACTTGCTGGTCGTCTCTTATTGCCTCCACCACTACAATGTCACTATTGATATGATACCCTTGATGTTTTTCACACTCCCAGGCAACAATCCCGAACTCTGTGGTGCCGTATAGGTCAGTCAATTTGGTGTTGAAAACAGATTCAATTTGCTCTCTATCTTCTCTACTTAGTAACTCCGCCCTGGTGAAGATCAATTTAGGGAAAATCCCGGTGATATTATTTTCCTTAACAAATTCAGATATCAACTTCAATGTTGACGGCTGAGTCTCTATAACATCGGGTCTAATTTCCAATAGTTTTGAGACCAGTTCGCAAGGCTCCTCTAAAAGTGAAAAGTAATACCTCCTCCATAATCCCAACAGATTCAACCATTGCTTGAGTTTTTTAAAAATTGTTGCTGGCGAGCCTTTTGCAGGAAGAGGCGTGCGATCAAGTATGTTTACTTTTTTCTCCATTAAGTTTAGTCCATAGACTCTGGTTTGCATAGCAATTCGATAACTCATTTCTTTCTTGCTAAGGAACACATCTAAAGGCATTCCCGAAGAACCGCTGGTTCTGCATCTCATACATTTACTTATGTTTCCACCCTTTGCAAATCTTTCGCTAATAGGTAACTCTTGGATGGTTTTCCTGCTAGTTATGGGTATCTTAACTAAGTCTTCTTTTGTTCTAATATCCTCCGGACTTAGATTGACAGAATTGAATAGCTTATGATAATAAGGGACATTTTCATAAGCGAATTTCACCATGGCTCTCAATTTTGTATTCTGTAACTCATCCAGTGCAGATGGGCTGAGCCGTTCTGCCTTTCTTACTTTGTGCAAATAATATAAAATACAAGATGCAGTTTGTAGAGGCAATTTTTCTATTTTCCTCCTACTTTTCTCACTCTGAATAAGTACATATTTCCCAGAGACCTGATGAGAGGAATATTTGACAATTTCTCCAAAAAGGTAGTTATATTCATGTTTATTCCTTCCGGAAAAATATTTCGACCAAAAAATGTCAATGGTCCGTATTGAACCGTCATACAATCTAATTCTTTAAATCCGGCAATTCTTAATGAATTTCTTAAACTTGGCATAAAATAGCTTTTTAGGGTGAAGTGATTTTCTTCAATTTCAGCTATTTTTTCCCAGGATACAATTTTATTAGCTGCTATTCTTTGTAGTTTTCGTTTTACAAAAATTGATATGTCCAGACACTTTCCTAAAGAAAATTTATTCAGAATACTTAGAATCATCGTCCCTCCAGGTTTTAGAATCCTGGACATTTCGTGTAATGCCTTGTATTCAGATTTTAGATATGTAATTACGCCCAGGCATATCACCATATCAAAGATTGAATCCTTGAATGGCAGAAATTCTATATCTCCCCGGAAAAATGTTATTCCGGATTTTGTACTTACATTACAGATGGCTTTAGCCTTTTTAAGCATATTATAAGAATAGTCCATTCCGAGAATTTCATAGCCTCTGTTTGCAACCTCCTTAGCCATCACACCCGCGCCACAGCCGACATCTAAAATTTTGGAGTTTTTGGGTAGCTTTGAATTATCTAACCATGATAATGCCTGGGCCATTCTTTTCCTGAGAGAGATTCCCGATAAATCCTGTCGGCCGTAAATGGATTCCCAATAATCTATATTAGCGGGAGTAGAAAACAATTTATGAAAATATTTTTTTTCCTTGAATTTTTCTCCCTTTTCTGTTGAAAACATCTGGCTCTCCTGAAAAATTTAATAAGCTACTCACCCTTTGCCTCAGGAAACTGGAGATAATTTACTTGCCAAAGATTCAATGAGTTTACGAGCTCGGGATTCGTTACACACAGCACAAACGCATTGTTTACCCATCACCCGAACTGCTTGTTCGCTGGATATTTCTCCATTCCTTATATCGCTCGCCAGTTTTTCTACCAGCATCGGTGATATCATATGATGGCCGCACATAGTGGTTATCTCTAGAATTTCTTCTTTGGGTAGTAATTGTGTTTTTCCAAAGATTCCCAGGGAAAATTGAATTGTATGCGGAGATAAATTTATCTCTCTCAGGCAGTCAATAACTTCATCAAACAGTCCGGAGACGACTACAGACTTTCCCAAGTTTTTTTCTTTTAGTCTTTTCAGGTAACTGCCTAATTCCTTCTTATTATTAAACACACGGTTTCCATACGACTCGCCTGACTCGGTTTTCTTGATAATCCTGAGTAACTCAAGAATTCCGAGGTTCAAAAGGACTTTTTTAACCATTTCATAGATACTGGGAAATTTTTTGTGCAGACGCCTCCTATATATATCAAAGGGAATATCACTACCCACAATAAGTACAATATAATCCTCCTTTAGTGATTCTATGTTTCCCTGTCGATGCATAGTGTGTGTCATAAATACCCTTCCTTGTTATGGAGCTAATGGGCGTCCAAGCCCGATGTTAATCTTCCCGTTTGGTCGATAGGAGATGCCAGCTTCGTCTAACATAGTTTTAACGGGTATCGTGCCATCAGGCCTACACCTACAGATACAACCCACGCTAAAAACCGTGTTAACTAACTCAGAAACGTCCATAAGAGCATTTATGATGGAGAGTGCCTTAGTATCCTCAGTTTTGAATTCTAATACACATGAGAGGATTCGCTCCATCTTTATATCATCTCTAAGTCTCCCGGTAGCTTTATCCCTCATAAGCTTTGTAACGGGGTTAATCTGTTCAAATTCAACACCTACTTTGACAACTGCCATGGAAATTTTTTCCACATCCTCAAAAGTCGTACCTATGCCGGGTCTCCCCACGTCTACTGTAAATCCTACTTCACCGTGACGGTAACGGCCGGTAACATCATTAGTCTTCATTTCAGCAGTTCCTCTCCCATCTATTCCTGTCTGTTTATGAAGCATAGCCACTGAGCTAAAGACATGCCTTAATATCCTCGGCCATTTTAATGGTACTTTCTTCAAGGCATCTACAGGACAAATTCCCGATGTAAGGCAGGCATAACATTCAAAACATCTATCTTCATCAACCATAAATTTGTCTCCCATTGGTATTATTGCTCCCGCAGGGCAATACGGCACGCATTCCATACATCCCAAGCATTTCTTAAGTTCTATGCGCATAAGAGCTTCCTCAGTAGGATTTTCTTACCTTCTTTCTTATATTTGAGATTCTTCGAGCTCCTGTCCACTATTTTTTGTAATCCTGGTTCTACTCCGCACTTCCTGAAAGCATCCACGATGTTTCTGAAATAAGCGTTCGGCAGAATATAATCTTATTCTGTCTGAAAATTGTAATGGCAATACCTTCTGTATCCCGTCATTATCTTCTCCAAATTGATAAATGGAGAGCTTGGACATCCCATTAAAATAGTACTCACTATATATTTCCTCTAATTCTTCCCGGGAAAATGAATGGTCGCCATCAACAAATATAGCCCCATTAATTTTACCTTGATCCATAAAAACGAAAGGATTATTTATGAGAAACGCCTTCAATCCGGCTGTGTTGGTTAACGGCTCGACAAGATAAATTCCACGGGTCAGAGAACTATAAGTAATTCGCGAACCACCCCATTTCTTCTTGTAACGTAACACTCCGTCTTTCAAAAATGCTCTTGAAAGTCCAAGGTCCACTTCTTTATACCCTTTTTCTTTGAACAGGCGAATGAGGAAATGAAATATAGCAGCTATGGCTCCATCTTTAACATAATCAAAATTGCCATCTTTTACGCCAATATATGCTGGATGAGCCTGCTTTTTTCTATAAACTAACAGAACTCCTGCTATGTATTCATCTCCTTTTTTGATGAGAAGTAACTCGCTATTCTTGTACTTTTCTTTCATATGATCATGTTCCACAAAAATAGCTAGATTCCCATGAGCAGCACTAATATAAGGCCTATACATATTGTAATAGAAGTTATCAAACTGGCCGCGGTCTCGCGTGACCTCGAAGGACAGTTTTCTGTTTTTTATTTTTCTTATATCGGATTTTATTCTCCTACTCTTCGTAAGCAAAGAACTGGCGAGAGGAATATTGACTGAACTAGACACCCAAAATGGAATATTAAAATAAGCCCTTTTTGCAAGAAATCTCCATAAGAGCTTATCCGCTGCCAGGACCATTAAGGAGCAATTATGACCTTTTTCCTTAACTGCTTTGAAAATTTTCCAAATCCACACTTTTCCAAGATAATTTTCACTAAAAGTATTATCGTAAGCCATTTTTGTAAAGTAATTTCTATCGATTTCTGCGCCAGCGTAGATAATGGAAAGCTTCTGGTGACTGGTGATTTCTTCTCCACTCATAATCCATAGATCTAATCTAGAAATGTCGGTAAATCTAAATGCTAACTTAACGGGCCAAAAAAGCCAGCGGAAACAAGTAGGGATTTTATGATAAATCTTCTTCCCAATCTCTTTCATAATTGTACCTTCCACCCGATTGCTTGGAGCAAAACTGACTCCCCAGGGCAATTATTACAACATGGTCCTCCCTCATACACTTGTTTGCTGTAACTGTTATTGCTCTCGCAGGAGGCCAGGACATGCACTCCATGTATCCTATTTATCTCTCCAGATTTATACGCATTTTTCAGTTTTTTCTTATCCCACAATTCCTAGTATTTGTCAGGGTTCAACCTACTTCTTAGATCGTTTGAACTTCTTTGATTCTTTACCCATCATCTTTTGCAATCTTCGTTTTGCAAGAATCGGTGTGTAAAAGCACTTTGCTAAGGAAACTTTATTTAGAAAACTCGGAATCGCCGTCCCATCAGGTTTTAAAACCCGTGACATTTCACATACTGCTCTTTGTTTAGATTTTAGATATGTAATCGCGTCCAAGCACACCCCCTATTAATCGTTTTTTTGAAATAAGCCCTCGGCAGAACACAATCTTATTTTCTCTGAAAATTCAAGTGGCAATATCTTCTGTTTCCCATAATTATTTCCTCCAAATTGATAAATGAATAGTTGGGACATCCCATCGAAGTGATAATTCTTATAAATTTTCTCCAATGTTTGCTGGGAAAATGAATAATGGCTATTAGCAAATATGGCCCCATTAATTTCTCCTTTATCTACAAAAACGAAGGGATTATTAATGAGAAACGCCTTCAACCCGGGACTCTTGGTTAATGGCTCAACAAAAAAGATTCCACTATTCCAACAGCTATAAGAAATCTGCGAAGCACCCCTCCTCTTCTTGTAACACAACACCCCATCTTTCAAAAACGCTCTTGAACCTCCAAAATCCACTTCTTTATAGCCTTTTTCTTTGAACCGATGAATTGAAAAATAGAATATAGCACCCACGGCACCATCTTTGACATAATCAAAATTGCCATCTTTTACGCCTACATATACTGGACGAGGTTGCTTTTTTTTATAGATTAGCAGAGCTCCTGCTATATATTCGTTTCCTTTTTTGATGAGAAGTAACTCGCTTTTTTTGAACTGATTTTTCATGCAATCATATTCTGCAATAATAGCTCCATCTCCATGGCGCTGAGCAACATAAGGCCTATACATATTGTAATAGAAGCTATCAAACTGACAGCTGTCCTGTGTTGTCTCAAACGAGAGTTTGTTATTTTTAATTTTGGTTATGTCAGACTTAACACTTTTGTTTCCTGTAAGCAAAGAACTGTCCGCAGAAATATTGATTAAACTCGACACCCAGAATGGAATATTAAAATACGTCCGGTTTCTAAATAATGCGCATAAAGGTCCATCCACTGCAACAACTATTAAGGAGCAAGTATAACCTTTTTTCTTAACCACTTTGAAAACTTTCCAAAGCCACACTTTTCCAAGATAATTCTCATTAAAAGAGTTATCATAGGCCATTTTTGTAAAGTAATTTCTATGGACTTCTGTACCAGCATAAATAATGGAAAGCTTCTGATGACTGGTGATTTCTTCTCCGCTTAGAATCCATAGATCCAACCTAGAATTATTGATAAGTTTAAATGCTAACTTAACAGGCCAAAAAAGCCAGAGGAAACAAGTGGGAAATTTATGATAAATCTTCTTCCCAATCTCTTTCATAATAGTAGCTTCCATTTAATTGCGTGGAGCACAAATACCTTGCGAAGGCAATGAGTACAACACGGTGTTCACGGTCTTCCTTTCATATATCCGTTTCCTGCTCCTATTATTCCCCCCGCAGAAAATAGGATATGCATCCCATGCATCCAACACATTTATGGAGACTTATATGCATTTTTACCCTTTTCCTCCCATAATGTTGTTATCGTTTGTTAAAATTCAAATTGTTTTTTGCCTCTTTCGACTTTCTTTGATATGTCGACATAGTTAGCCCATATTAAAGACAATCATTGAGGCGGCAGATAAAAAGACATCAGCGGTTCAGCGATCTTCTATAAAGTTCCATAAAGCGCCCGGCGGTCTCAGACCATAAAAACCTCGTGGCAGCTGAAATCTTAGCATTTGTACCTAGAGATTTCCTCATATCAGGGTCTCTAATTAAAGAAAATAATGCTTCTGTTACATCTTCTACGTTCGGTTCAACAAGGATGCCATCCTGGCCGGATGTTACTATTTCTCGGATTCCTCCGGCATTTGCGCCAACCACTGGTTTACCAGAAATCATAGCCTCAAGCAGAGAAATTCCCACCGCTTCATTCGAGGCAAGATGACAATAAATATCCGATGTTGAAAGTGCTATAAAAGGATTTTCTACATTTCCTGTAAAAATTGCACTATTTTGCATTCCCATTTGTTCTGTAAGACTCTCAAGATGACTTCGATATTGACCATCACCCACAATCAATAACTTCGCGTCAGGATAAGTAGCAACTATCTTGGCAAAGGCTTCAATTAATATTTCTATTCCCTTTACTTTCCAGTCCCACGTGAGAACTCCTACTGTGCATATTATAGGAAAGGCATCTTTAAGGCCATAAGCTCTTCTAAATTGCGTTGCCTGTCCTGGAACCACATCCCTTTTTCTGACACCGGGGGGCGTAATAGCAAAACCTTTAATAGGTAAACCGATGGACATGAGATTTTCAGCTAGCGCTACACTGACACAGGTAATAATATTGCACTTTTCAAGCTCCCAACTAATTATCTTCCTGCGCCACCAAGGTTTCCTCTTGGTTTTTACATTTTTTAAGGATAGGATTTGGGGGGGTTGAGTATGAAATGTGAACGTTACTACCCCCCGATGATTAAATAACATTCTGTAAAGAAGCGCGCTCATGAGTAGAATGAAATGGACATGGCAGTGAATAACATCGGGTTTGACCTTCCTCAGAACCTCAATGATTTTAATTAAGAGCACCAACTTGTTTCCCCGGACTGCAATCACGCCCGGACTTGCATCACATGTTATTACAACAACCCTATTTTCAGGTCTCTTTTTCAGCTCTTCAACCAAGTTATAAACATACGTTGTCATCCCACCTGTGGTTGACAGCCAATAAGGAGTTAGCATGACGATTCTCATTGTAGATTTACCGCCATAGTGCGTCAATCAATAGTCTATCATACAGTGCCGAACTTCTTTTGAAAAGCTTTCTTGAAATATACCGATATCCTTAACAAGGCTCTTTCTCTTAAAAGTGCTAATATAGCAAGGTAACCAATTGCCCCTAAAAGTATGTAACCTAAGAGAGATCCTAAGTTTGTCACGTGACTAGGCAGTACAAATGTCAGAATTAAATACATTCCACTTGCCGCTATAAGCGATTTTCCAAAAGATATCCAAGGGAATGATATCAAAAATATCCTCCTACTAACTAGTAACGAGGTAATAAAGCAACAGAAATAAGCAGCTAATGTTGAAAATGCTGCCCCGCGGATCCCAAATATAGGGATAAAGAATATATTTAACACAATGTTCAATCCACCGGCCAATAGCACTAAATAAGTTATATATAACGTTTTCTCCTTTAGTTCAAAGGACTTAATTACATATGTTGTTGCTCCCCAGAAAAGTATTCCGCCTGCCACCCAGGGCAAAATTATACAGGCATTCTGAAAAGATTTACCTAAGAAAACACCAGCTATATTTTTAGAAAGAGCTGTTATTCCTAAAACTATCGGCACCAAAGTTATTGAATAAATACTTAGAAGGTTTTTCAACAGTGACCTTGTTTCGCTTTCTCCTCTATGTTCGAAAGTTTGAAATATCACTGGTAAAGCAGCTAGCATTAAAACTCCTCCAAATAGATTGTCCATAATGACAGCTACCATATTATAGCCCGCCGAATAAATTCCAACTTCTTTAGGTCCAAGAAAATATTGAATCATGTATCGGTCTGAAACCGCCAAAACCAGGATCCCGATTGATTCACCTATTAAAGGAAAACCGTAGGAGGCAAACCTTTTGACTTGACTTTTAGAAAAACGAAAAAAGTTTACGCTCCATTTTCTAAAAAAGGAAGCTAACTCAAAGCAAAAAAGTCCACCGGTAACAACCACAATGGCCCAAAGTATACTTTGTGGGCCTAAAGAAAAAAACCAAAGAAGGCATATCGCAAGCGACAATTTCCCTATAGTGTTGATTGAAGAATAAAGTGAATATCTTAAACTTTTGCGTTCAGCTCGAAGTATAGTTAGTACAAAGGAGAAACCAACCTGAGCGATTAGTACCAAAGCCCCTATTTTAAGAAGATAAGCAAAGTCCTTATCTATGTGCCCTTTGAATATCGCAATTAACACATACCAAATTAATGTAATTACAAAAAATAAGAATATTATTGAAGTAATACTGGTGGAAATAAATATAGAAAAGTCATTCTTACTTTTATACTGTTCAAAATATCTTATAATAGGTTTATTTATCCACACAAAGACAACTGATAACATAGAAACGGTAGCCATAACCAAAGTATATAATCCATAACCCTTCGGACCCAACAACCGAGTGAAAATTGCTATACTTACAAATCCACCTAGAGCAGGAATAATTCTTGAAGGAATATAGCGAAACACATCTCCTGCTACCGAAATGATAGGAAAATCAGTTTTTTTCGCATTGTCAGCCAAAGTCTTTTCTCACCTCCTACTCGATGACTCGCAGTACTTTCCTTTACTAGTCTATTTAAAATTGACCTCTTGTACTTATAGACTGGTTATATACTCGTTTAATCATTTTCCCGATCTTTTTAGTATCAAATTTCTCTTTCATATCTTTTCTGCCTTGTTTGCCCATTAAATTCCGCCCTAGATCATCGTCCAGTAAACCTCTTACTTTCCTCTGCAACATATCTATATCATTAACAGGGACCAAATATCCAGATTGCCCATCTTTAATCACATTGGGACATCCACCTATTCGTGACGCAATTACAGGAGTGCCACAAGAAAGAGCTTCCAGAATCACAACAGGAGTGCCTTCACTTCTACTGGGCAATACAAAAATATCCGCAGCATTCATCCATTTTGGCATCTCCTCATGAGGACAAACGCCGGGAAACTTACAATTTTTGATATCCGTCTTCAACAAACCATCTCCAACCAAAATAAAAAGAACATCCGGCATACGTTGTGCACACTCAAACACCACATCTACACCCTTACTATAGCTAAGAGAACCCGTAAATAAAACCACTTTTGCGTTTTCAGCAATCCCCAATTGTCTACGCACATCCATCTTCTCCAAAGGCACAAATACGGAAGTATCAACCCCACAGCTAATTATAGATATTTTATTAGGGTCTGCACCTAAATTAGACGTAAGAACGTTTCTTATTTCCTCGCTCACCGCGATAATATTATCACAACGTGATATAATAAACTTTTGCAAGCTACGATAGACTTTGTAGCGCAAAGGCTCTTTTAAGGCATCGCTCCCGTGAAATGTTACCACAAGGGGTTTCCTTTTTATAACTGCGGGAAAAAGAGCAGAGTGAAATCCATAATGGCTATGAACCAGGTCGTAAGTTCCAAAAAGTAGATAAGAAATAGATTTAGAAAAAAACGGAAGATAAGCAAAATGAGTTTTTCGAGTCCTTACCACCTTTGTTATCTTGATACCGTCTTTTTCAAGCTGTTCTACTTGACGTTTTATAAAAATACCAAAATCGGAATTCTTCCCAGGATACATATTACTAATAAGTAAAACTTGCATTTCTTGAATTGTCCTTCATAGTCAACAAAAAAGTTGATTCCATAACTCAAAAGTCAAAAGTCTGGAGATAAGCTCTATATGATTGCATTTGCCTTTGCTATGGTCTTCCAAGACCCGTCCCACGGTTTTAATATTTAAGACACTTCTACTACGCGTTTTTGTATCCAATAATGTACTGCTAATAAAATTGACCAAATTTTCATTCTCTCTTGACCATTGAGTATACTTGGAAAACAAATTGGTCGAAGAAGTTTTAGAATACCTGTTGCCAGTCGGCCTTTTGTCGAGCATTTGAATCTTTTTCTTCAAATGTTTTTTGATTAAACATAGAGTCATTTTACCAAAGGTATTAGTAGCATCAGCGGGCAAGCCGGTTTTTTCCCACGGAATTTTCGAGAGTTTGGGGAAAAGCCGCGAAAAGGTTCGAGTATATAGATATTGATATCTTCTTGCCTGGGGAGGAGTATTGATCATGAAGTCAACGAGGTCGTTATCGAAAAAAGGACTTCTAACTTCCACATGAGCCCTCTTAACAAGATTGCCATAATTTACAAAGCGACGCACGTACTGAGTGGCAATAGAATAATCTATAATGCTACTCGCAGATGTGGACTTACATGTCTGTGAAATACTGTGAATAACTTCTTTTGGATAATCCTTAATTTTCTTGTAATAAGAGCCTATAAAAAGAGATTTCGCCAAGTTTGTCGAAATTGGCCGGAAAAGATAATCAGCAATTAACAGCTTTTCTTTTCTTTTGAAGATAGCAAAGGGACTGAAAAAACTGCCAAAGGGTTGCATTCCATCAAGGCAAACATCCGTGTAATCTCTTATTAATTCAAGTTTCATATTTCCGGTAGAATGGAGGAAAGATATCATTCCATCAGTTATATTTACTATCTTTCTCGCATTGTTAATTATATCCTTTGGCAAGATCTCAAGGTAATGATGGTTAGTTCCCAGGGCATCCGATACTCGTTTGGCAATCTTGACATCATCCACATTTTCTGTTCCAAAGGTAACGGTATTTATTGGATAATATTCCCGGGGTATACTTGCTAAAATAGTTCTAGAATCTAATCCACCACTCAAAGGAACGGTAATTCTAACACCATCGTTTACATGTCTTTCTATTGCCTGCAATATAAGGTTCCCAAGTCTTTCTTCATAGTAGTCCTGAGTTTTGTCTTCTTTCTTGTCTAAAAAAATGAAGTCCCAATAGTTATGGATAGAAATTTCATTATTTTTAAAGACCAAGAAAGATGCGGGTGGGAGTAATTTAATTGATTCAAAATAGGTTCTATTTTCCATTACGAAGCCAAAGAAGAACAGGCTGGCAATAGCACCGTCATCAATATTTTTTGAAACATCATTACAGGTCAAAATTGCCTTCACTTCTGAAGCTAAGTATAGTTCACTGTTATATTGTGAATAGTAAATAGGCCGCAGACCATACCTGTCATTGAAAACACTCAATTTTTTTTCTTTCCAATCCCAAGTTAGTATGTTGAAAGCCCCTTTTAACTTAGAAACAAAATCGTTTCCATATTTTTCATAAAGGGCCAAGAGAAGTTGTGAAGCGGACGGAGCTTTTTCAGTGTCAATTTTCTCTTTTAATTCGTCGTAATTGTATATCTCACCGTGAAAGAATAACGAATAACGCCCATTATCACTATTTACAAGTCGTGAATATCTCTTACGAAACCCGTATTCTACGTGGCCCAAGGCAAGAGGCCCTTTTACGTATATCTCAGGCCTGTACCATTCATAATGTATGAGTGAACGACACATTCTGTCTATTTGTTCTAATTGTCTAGACTCATCTCTGGTTGATGAAGGATCAACCACGCCTGCAATACCTGGCATAGGATACTCCAAGTTTCCTGTTCTTAAATATTGAATTCATCGAGCTTAGAGTTAATAGAGAATCGTTACACTTTCTCTTTGTTTATAATCGGGTGGGTTTCTTTGAATGTTTGTTATCTCCTTATCGTTTATATAAATCCGAGTTTTATCCTTATCGGGAACATAAAATGTAATGCCCTGTAAATCTTGAATAGTGGGAACGAACGAACCAAAAACCGGGTCTTCCACACCGGTGATTGTAATAATTATTTCATCTCCTTTGGTTTCATATGACCAGTTTAAATATTTATGATTAAGATAATAATTTAATAACTTAGAAGTGGTGGTAACATAAATATTTCCCCTTTCGTGTTCGTTTGCTAAATTTCGCAATGCAATCTGTGTTTCTTTTGCAATTACCTGCGAGCAATCAGAATTTTTTCCCAAGTGGGTATAAACAATCATATAACCATCAACCTTCTTTAACCTTTCAATTGTTCGTTGGGAAATTACGTAGGCCAAGCGCTTAGAAGTAGCGCCTTCTGCAACTCCTTTCCAATAGTTATCAAACCTTAAGAATTCATAGACTTTTTGACCATCGTTTAGTTTGGCTATTCTGATAACGTCGTAACTCTTATGCATAGCGTATTTCTTATTTCCAAAGACAGCCAGGACATTTTTTGCAAATTCTTTCACCATATTTTTCAGAGAATCAACAGGATAACGAGAATCGTAAACTGAGAAAAACGTTTTCAAAGTTATAGGTACGGACTGACCAATAACCGTGGTAATTCTGCCCAGCCAGACAAATTTTATCCCGTAAGCTAATGTAAGGTCAGAATGATAAGCGATTGAGCCAAGATGGTCACCTAAACCAAAAGTGCGGTCATCGCCCAAGTTGTCCGGAGTCCTCGCGTGGTCAACCCATATATCAACTTTGTATTGATTATTATTTAATTCTTCTATTGCTTTTATTGCATCTTTTCGAGCAAAATCTTCCTTTTCTCCGTAAGAATGCAAAAAGTCTATATATCCAGCCTTAATAAATTTTCCAATAATTTGAGCATTGTCCGGGTTTCCTGAGAAATACGAAAATGCACAGGTTGATGGCGCATACATCACAAAACTATTACCGATTTCTAACCCCACCCCTTCTCCCATACTGGTTTCTTCTTTGGTGTTGAGAAATTTCTGAATTTCTAAGAATTCTTCTTTAGTTGTAGTTCCGTCAATATCACTACAAATTGTCATTGCAGCTTTGTAAGGATAAGGAAATTTACGTAAAGCAACCTCACTTTCAATAGTATATCTTTCAAAGTACGACTGATTTATATTATAAATATTTATTAGATATACACTAGTGAATACCAATATTATTGCTGCAAAAGATGGGAATAATATATGTACGCCTTTGTTGATCCTTTTAAACCTCAAATTTGCGTTCTCCTAACATCTGATAAGAGCTTATCCGAAAGTGCCTTCTTGTATACTTCGATTGTTTTTACAGCAATATTGTCCCAATAGAGTTCTTCTTTTGTTTTTCTGTAGGCGTTTTCGCCCATTTTTTTTCGCTTTTCTTTATCCGTTAATAATTCGATTATGGCTTCTGCCAATTTCTGCGGATTTCTCGGAGGAACGATATAGCCTGTTTCACCATCATCGACAACTTCTGGAATGCTTCCGACATCGGTCACTACTACTGGCTTTTTGAAAGCGTAGGCTAAAGGAACTATTCCACTTTGAGAAGCCTCTATGTATGGCAATACCACAATGCAAGCTTTTTGGAATAACTCCGCAACCATTTCATTTGGTATAAACTGATTGTAAACAATGAACTTTTCTTTATGCGTCATCATCTTCTTATATTTTCCAAAATTCTCACCTCTGCCAGCAATTACTATCATTGCCGTTGGTACCTTTTTGGTAATAAGTGGCTCTGCTTCAATTAAATATCTCAGGCCTTTATATTCCCAGATTGTTCCAAAGAATAAAATTAAATCGTCTTGTTCTCTTACTTGATGGCTCGAGGATCTCTTATAATCATACATAAAAAATGAATAATAATCGCCACGCATTACAACATGAATATTATTGGCTGGTTTATTAAATTTTTTTATCATCAACTCCTTCAATCTTTTACCATGAACTATTACTTCGTCCGCATACTTTATTGCCATCGTAGATATAAATGCTGGAATTCTACTCGATGACCTATCACCGATATGTGGTACAACATCGTGGATTGTGGCAACTAAAGGATATTCTCTACCCAAAAGAGGTAATACCAAATTTAACCAAGGATAACCTCGCTGAAAATGTATGATATCGGGTTTAAATTTATTAATCTGTCTGATTATTTTATGGATCATCACCAGATTCGTCGGATAGCGCATCCGAGGTTTACAAAAGGTCCAGAGGTTTACATTTTTCCTTATCATTCCTATGTACGGCTCCAGCCTTTCTTTAGGCTCCATAAGTAATACGTCCTCGAGTTTCGATATCGCATTAGCTAACGGTATCGTATATTCAATAAATCCAAATGAAAGCAAAACGATACGCATGTAAAGTAATTACCTTTTTTCTCCAAAACTTTATTGAAGGGATTTGTTTAAAGCAGGTTTCACGTCTATTCTAATTTTTCCTACTGCAAAAATAACGCCCGTTAAAAACCAAAGTATAAGGAATAAGTGGTTTCCCAGAGATGCCGCGTCTACCAAGCCGTGGATCAAAAAAGCTGTGATTCCACCAATAAGGCCTATAACTATGCTTGACATTGTACCTTCACTTGTCTTAATATGGCACAATCCCTCTTTATAAATCATGAATACGCACCAAATAAAGATAGCAAGGCCGATAATGCCCATCTCCGCTGCGACTTGCAAGAATATGTTGTGCACCTGGTGTCGGGTTATTGATGTAAGTTTAACGTCGGTCGTATCATACTGGTCCATAACTTCTGTGTAATTATTAATCCCTATACCCAGAACAGGATTAGCCCTTATTATGTTCGAAGCTACTTGCATTTGAGGGATGCGGGAGTATGCAGCGTCGTAATCGTCACTAAGAACTCGACGATTGACGATATTTAAGAATTGAGGGTTAACAGTGCCTATGACGGAGACAACAATTAGAATGGCGACAATCGATGTGGCAAAATTATTTAGTCCTGTTTTTCCTTTGGTTTTTGAAAAATTCAACAATAATACTATTAAGGCAGCTACTACAAAACTATACCATCCTGCCCGGGAGAGAGTGCATATCAGCGCACCCATCCCGGCAACTAATGTTAAACCACATATTAACTTATAGCTTCCCCTTATTCTGGAGAAAAGTAAACTCATCGAGATGGGCAGCATAAATGTGAGATACCAGGCAAAATCGTTGTAAGATGCCCATGTGCCTGAAATCCTGGACAGTGGCTCACCAAGTCTTATATATCCCAACTTTTCCGGGCCGCCCAATACACTGGGAACAAGAGGGCGATCAAACTTGTATTGGGCAAGACCAAGCAGACTTTCTAAAAAAAGACCTAAGAGCAAAAAAGCAACTACAAATTGGATTTCTTTCCTGCTTTTAATATTATTTGCTAAATAAAGGAAGCCCAGATACATCTTTAGCACTTGCACTATCTCAAACAGGCTCAATGTTGGGAGGGAGGCATTGGCCATTGATAACGTAGCCATGCCAACGAGGAAGAAAAAAGGTAAGCTTATTCTGGGGAAAAAGTTAATTTTCCTCTTATTTCTTACAAGTTCGCTAATCCAGAGTATATACAGAATAGCAAGGGTGATGTCATATAGGGATATTATGAATCCGGCTGCTCCGCCGAGATGTCCGCTATGTTGGATAGTTATATCCAGTTGTATCGGCAAAGCAAACACTAATATTGCCAAAAAGAAACGCTTCACATCTCCTGTGAGCACGGCAATAAAGGGAATCATTATTCCTATGGTGCCAAGTACTCCCCACTTGGTTGGAAGAAAAGTGAATAGCAATATAAATAATCCGCAGATCATTCCTCCCAGAATAACAATCACTGGCCAACCAATTCTATAACGTTCGCTTATCCCGGGATTAGAAAAGAACATATTTTTCCCCAATTTTAGAATCTTATACCCAGACTTACCCGGTGGGCATTTTCTAATCTGTCTGCCAGCCCAAAGGCATAATTAATGAAATAGTTCTGATACGTGAAACCCATGCCCAGAGCCAATCCAGTATCGTCAATGTTGAATTTGTAACCAACTCTTCCCTGAATCATCTCTCGCCAATCAAACTCAAAACCAACTGCCGGAGTAAATTCCTGTTCATAAACCAGAAAAGGAAAATCTACGCTCAGCAAAATTTTCTGGCTGCCAAAAGGCTTCTGGTAAGCAGCCCCGACAGAAATTGTCAAGGGAAGGGAATCACTTTCATCAAGAAACTTAAGCTTTGTCCCTAAATTTCGAATCGCCAATCCTCCAGTCAGGCCTTCAATTGGTGTGTAGTAGAGACCTCCGAGATCTACTGCAAAGGCTGTACCAGTCTCTGCCTCTACGAGTTTTGAGGAGACTAGCTTGAGGTTTATACCCATCGGCCAATTCTCCCAAACCTTGCGGGCAAAGCTAGCCATTATTACAAAATCCTGCTCTGCTTTTACAGTCCACTCGTTGCCATCGAGGTCGATAAGTTCAATGTCTCCCGCTGTATAATAGGAGAAAGCCCCTCCGACGACCCCTACAGAAGTAGGCTGGCCATAAAGAAGGCTCATAAAGCTGTCATCGGCCAGTCCTCGCTGATAACTGAAGGCAGCCTCTCGACCAGGAAGAGAAATTAAGCCCGCTGGATTATAATGGAGAACACCTATTTCTCCCCCAACCGCAGTATAGGCCTCCGCCATCCCCGAGGCTCTAGCCCCAACCGGCTGCTCAAGTATAATGGCACCGGATGTCCCTGCTCCTTTTGCCCATAAACCACTCGCCAGAACCACAACCAGAAAAGTCGAAAGAATAAGAATCTTTTTCACCTTTGCCTCCTATTTCATAACTGCAACTTTCTTGGTAGCCTTGATTCCCGGGCCTTTTACAAAAACAACATAGATTCCCGAGGCCACCAAATCATTTTCATTGTTCCTGCAATTCCATTTAATGGAATCTTGAGTCCCTGTTACGTCTTTACTTTTCTCCCAAACAAGCAGGCCTATCAAATCAAAAATCTCAACATTTACCGTTCCCGGAGCGCTGGGCCAGAAATGAATCTCTGCTTCCTCGCCTTTCAGGGGATTAACATAACCGTTTTCTCCTCCCTGAATCTTTACCCCACCCTGTGCTGAAAGTCCAAGACGAACATCCGGGGCATCAACAGGGTCCGTTGGTTCACCTGTTGCCGAACCATTCCAAACGTCTTTTGCTTCAAAGTAATAGGTATAGTCCGTTCCTGGTGCTAATTCACTTTTGCTATAAGTATAAAGTTTTCCATCGCTGCACGTCTTATCTCCCGCATTTACTTCGCTCATGGCAAATGGACTTCCACTTATCTCCGACCCACCCTTCATAATATGTAATTGGGGGTAGCCTGACGCTGGTCCATCATTGTCCTGGTCCATATACTTCACCCTATAAACGAAATTAGCGTTGGAGGGGGCATCTTCGGGGTTTAGTCCGTCAGCAACGTAGTCTATTTCTCCCGTCCAGGATAATGTGGGAATACGGTTTGTAACGTCCGGGCCGTCAAGAGGATTGGTTGGGTCGCCCGTTGCCGGAGTATTCCAAACGTCTTTTGCCTCAAAATAATAAGTATAGTCCGTTCCCGGTCCTAATCCGATTTTAGTGTAAGTATAAAGTTTTCCATCGCTGTAAGTCGTATCTCCCGCATCTACTTCGCTCATGGCAAACGGACTTCCGCTTATCTCTGACCCGGCCTTCTTAATATGTAGTTTAGGATAACCTGAAGCTGGTCCATTATTATCGTCGTCTGTATACTTTAACCTATAAACAAAATCAGTATTAGGATAGCCAGCTTCAGGATCTAACCCATCAGCAGTGTAATTTGTTTCTCCTGTCCAGGATAACGTGGGAGCATTGTTTCCGACTGGTGCGACGTCTGGACCGTAATGAGGACTGGTTGGTGCACCCGTTGCTGAAATATTCCAAACGTCTTCTGCCCCAAAGGAATAAGTATAGTCCGTCCCCGGTACTAATCCACTTTTATTGTAGGTATAAAGTTTCCCATCGCTGTAATCTTTATCTCCCGCAGCTACTTCGCTCATGGTAAACGGACTTCCGTTTATCTCTAAACCGCTCCTCATAATATGTAACTCAGGATAACCCGTTGCTGGAGCTTCGTTGTCCTGGTCTGTATACTTTACCATATAAAAAAAAGTAGTATTGGGAGTGCCAGATTCAGGATTTAAACCATCGTCAATGTAATTTGTTTCTCCTGTCCAGGATAATGTGGGAACACGGTTGGTAACGTCCGGAGCATCCTGAGGACTGGTTGGCGCGCCTGTTGCTGGAGTATTCCAAACGTCTTTTGCCTCAAAGTAATATGTATAGTCCGTCCCTAATACTAATCCAATTTTGGTGTAAGTATAAACCTTCCCATCGCTATAAGTCGTATCTCCCACATCTACTTCGCTCATGACAAACGGGCTTCCACTTATCTCTGACCCACCTTTCATAATATGTAATTTAGGATAACCTGATGTTGGTCCATCATTGTCCTCATCCGTATACTTTACCCTATAGACAAAATCAGTATTGGGATAGCCTGCTTCGGGATGTAAGCCATCGGAGGTATAATTTGTTTCTCCTGTCCAGGATAATGTGGGAGCATTGTTCCACTTGAGATAATAAATCTCATAGTTCTCTGATGGGCTATTGCGCCAGGCAATGTGCGGATTACCTGAACTGTCTAAATAAAGAGAAGGAATCGTGGAATCCCCACTTGTATTTGAGATGTTTATTGATTCCTTTCCTGAACCATCAACATCTACCCATTCTGTGCCATCCCACTTAAGATAATAAATTTCCTGATTCCCTGAAGTATAATCAAACCAAGCGATGTGGGGACTACCAACACTATCTAAACAAAGGGAGGGATACCCAGAATGGTCTCTATTATTTGAGATATTTTTTGATTCCTTTCCTGAACCATCAGCATCTACCCATTCCGTGCCATTCCACTTAAGATAATAAATCTCATAGTTTTGGGGCGAAGCATAATGGTCCCAAGCAATGTGGGGATTACCTGAACTATCTAAACAAAGGGAAGGGTTCCTAGTCTCCCCGCTATTCGAAATGTTTATTGATTCCTTTCCTGAACCATCGGCATCTACCCATTCTGTGCCATTCCATTTAAGATAATAAATCTCATCGTTTCCTGAAGTACGGTCCGTCCAAGCAATGTGGGGATTCCCCGAACTATCTAAATAAAGGGAAGGATATTCAGATTTCCCAGTATTAGTGGAGATGTTTACTGACTCCTTTCCTGAACCATCAGCATCTACCCATTCCTTCTTCACGTCATTCCATTTAAGATAATAAATCTCATAGTTTCCTAAAGTAGAATCATGCCAAGCAATGTGGGGATTACCTGAACTATCTAAATAAAGGGAAGGCCACCCAGAATAATCAGTAGTACTTGAGATGTTTATTGATTCCTTTCCTGAACCATCAGCATCTACCCATTCCGTACCATTCCACTTGAGATAATAAATCTCATAGTTATACTTGACTCCTGAAATATCATAATTCTTCCAGGCAATGTGGGGATTACCCGAACTATCTAAATAAAGGGAAGGATATACAGAACCCGTTATATTATTTGAGATGTTTATTGATTCCTTTCCTGAACCATCGGCATCTACCCATTCTGCGCCATTCCATTTAAGATAATAAATCTCATCGTTTCCTGAAGTACGGTCCGTCCAAGCAAGGTGGGGATTCCCCGAACTATCTAAATAAAGGGAAGGATGATCGGAATTCCCAGTATTAGTGGAGATGTTTACTGACTCCTTTCCTGAACCATCAGCATCTACCCATATTGCCCAGACAGAATTTGTAGATACTAAAACAAAGAAAAAAGATAAAACACCAAGATACAGGCTTTTTTTGAAAAACCTTGACCACTGTGCACTTCTAATTTGCCAAACCATTTTAAAACCTCCCTTTTCTTTCCCAAAAATTGTGCTTATTGATCCTCCGTAAATTACTTAAAGCTCATTTTTGCTAGCCGCAACCTTTCCCGCAAGGGATCCCGCCACAGGCGGAGCCCCAACGGGAAGTGGTAGGTTTCATTTATATAACGCAGACTGAAGTCTGCTATTCCACTACTATTTCTAAAACCGCCGTTTATATATTCTATCAGGAACGAAATGTTTTTGCCTGTTTAACACTACACCTAATACTTTGGCCTGATTATCCTGTAAGGTGGCCTGCACTTGTTGGATATCCTCCCTGCGGGTCCTACCTGATTGGACGACGAGTAAGACTCCATCCATCTGGGAACTCAACACACTTGCATCGCTATAGGGAATAACCGGGGGCGCATCCACCAGAATTAGGTCAAAATCTGATTTTAGTCCTTTGATAAGTTCCTTTAATCTCTTTGATTCGAGTAATTCTACCGGATAGTGTGGCAAATTCCCGGAGGTTATTACTTTGAGATTTTCCTTTTCGGTATCCATTATTTCTGAATCCAAGCCTGCACTTCCCTCTAAAATTTCGGTTAACCCGGGACTTT